>MWWE01000069.1_pt1 | contig 15531 bp, 9 predicted proteins | sample 1047301 | NCBI WGS metagenome assembly MWWE01 (sample SAMN06349973, study PRJNA376086) | soil metagenome | isolation source: MS1-1 sample Antarctic (ecotone) soil | place: Antarctica
GAGCTTGAGCAACGGCCCGAAACTACCGTCTACGCCCAGCGAATCGGTCGCGGCTTGAGCGGCGCGGACTGCAACTATCGCTGTGCGGAACGGAATCACCCTGGAGGTCAGGGTCGCCAGTTGCGCGACTTTGGCCGCGCCAAACGCCAGTCCAAAAGCTACGCCGACCGCGTAGATTCCGTATTTCAGTTGGTCGAAAGTTTTAATCAGCGCTTTGACCGCGACGATGGTTTCGCGCACGCTACTACCAATGCGTTTCGCCACTTTTGGCCCGTCGTCGGAGTTGCCGAACGCCGCCCATTCGCGCAGGATGCCCGCGATTTCATCATAAAGCGGTCGCAAACCTTCGGCGATAATTTCGGTCGCGGCGTCTTTGACGTTTGACCACGCACCGGCATATTCGCGCGAAAGTTTGTCCATCAAACCGGCATATTTGGGGTCTTGGCTGATGCCCTCCAAAATGGCGTTCGCGGCCTTTTTGCCGTCAATGGCGCCGCGCTTCATCAGCGCGAACACTTCGGCGCGCGTCACGTTCATCGCTTTGGCGAGGTAGCCCGACGCGTCAATACCGACTTCGCCCAACTGACGAGAAACTTCTTCCGCAGACGCTTTGCCCTTCTGCGCCATCTGGCCCAGCGCCAGCACGATTCTATCAATGTAGACCGGCGAGCCGCCCAGCGCCGCCGCCGCGTCGCCAATCGCGCGCAACGCCGGAACCGCTTTGTCCTGGACTTCATCAGTTGCGACCACGCCCAGCGCGACCAATCGCTGAGTTAAAGGCAGCAAATCCTTGAACTCAAAGGGCGTGATTTTGGCGAACTCGCGCAGTTTTCCGGTAAAACTTTCGGCGGCTTTTTCGCTGCCCAAAAACGTTGTAAAAGTAATGCGCGCGGTGTCGAGCGACATATTGAAACCGACCATCGCTTCTTTCAAACCGCGAACCGCGCCAATCAAGCCGGAGATAACCGCGTAACCCAAACCCCAGCGCACAATCGTATTGCCGATAGCGCGCGCGACGCCGCCCAAGCCTTCCATGCTCTGACCCCAACCGGAGGTTTTGGCTTTCGAGCGTTCTGCGGCGCGACCAATGTTGTTGATCTGGTTTTCGAGTTGACGGCCCCAACGCGCCGAGTTAAGCGGCTGGTCTTGAATCAGTTTACGCGCGGCCTTGGCGTTGGCTTCGAGTGCGGCACGAAGTTGCTTTTGCGCGGCGGTTTCGGCTTTGGTTTGCGCGACCGACGACGCGACCGCCGCTTTTTGCTCGGCGCGGTATTTGTTTTCTGCGGCCATCGCACCCGCGATGTTCGCCTTGATCTGGTTCCACTTTTCCCAATCCACGCCTTTGCCGTTCCACAAACCGCCGCGAATGAACTTCTGCCAGTCCAGCCCCATCTTTTGAACTTCGCGCTGCGCCCGAATAATCTCGCCCCGAAACTGGATTAGCTGCTGAATCGCGGCGGGTGAAGCGCCAGACACCGCGCCGCGCGCCGCGTCGCCAGTCATACCGGAACGGATGAGCGTTTGGGTGAGCTTTGCGACCTGTCTGGCTTGCGCTTCGAGTTGCTTAACCGACTGCTTGGCGCCTTCGACGCCCGCCTTCACGCCGCGCAAACCGACATCGCCGGTCTCGGTGATATGAACCTCGAACTCAACGCGACGCTTGCCGAGCAAATGCTTGTCTCGGTCGAGCAAACCGCGAATCTGGTTAATGGCGCCCGTCATATCCGGCGCGGCCATGCCCCGACGGTGCAGCGCCATCTGAAACTGTTCCAGTTTGCGGATGATGTCGGCGGGCGGCGTCGCCTCGGAATACAGGTGCTTAAACTGCAACCGCATCGCGTTAATCTTCGATTCGCCGCGCTCCAATGCGCTCGCATCGAAATGAAGTTTGACTTTCGCGCCGTCGCCGATCTGCTTCAAGTCGCGCAAGATAAGCTCGCCGGTTTTCTTGGCGGACGAGCGCACACCGTCAACCGCCGCTTTTGCGCCTTTGGTGGCCGCGACCGCACCCGACGCGTCGCCGTCAATTTTAATCTTGATCGTCGTCTGCTTGCCCGAAATCCCCTTTACCAAATTGGAAATCTCCCGTAAATCGGTTTTAATCGTCGGGTCGAGCGTGATTTTCAGTTGACGCGGTTTATCGAGCCACGCGATCATCAGGGCATCGGCGCGCGCCAATGCCTGTTGAAGTTTTCCGTAGCTGGCGGTAATGTCCGCGCTTAATCGGGCGTAACTCATAGCGGTGCGGTTTCAACCTTACAATAAACAGTTTAACCTAACACAATTACTAAGGTTAGATAACACTAAGTTGCGCCCAGCGTTGTCGAGCGTTATCCTTTTGAGCGAGGTAATTTTATGAGCGAACGGCTTTTGACAGTGCAGGAAGCGGCGACCGCGCTCTCACTCAACCCGCAGACGATTCGGCGATGGTTGCGCGAGGGAAGATTACGCGGGCTTCGCACTGGAAACACCCAAGGCGCCGTGTGGCGCGTGCCAGAATCGGCGTTAGTTGAGTGCATGAAGCCAAACACACCCAAGGCCGACTAAAGGCCATAAATCCCGCTCACTTTGGCGCGTTTCCAAAGTGAGCGGCCACAATGCCCGAACGAAACGCAGTGAGCGACGCCAATGCTGAAACATCGGCGCCGCTCTGGTGAGATGCCCGCGACTTGGCAGAATTGGAGGCCAAAAACACGCCCCGACTACTGAGGGAAGCGGCGACCGCGCTCGTTGGTTTTACCCAATTAGCCCCAACGCGCCCAGTCGCCGAAGATGCCCAGGTGGGACGCTTTGAATTTAATTTCTATGGCGATAGCGCGGAGCAAATCGCCGCCCTGCTTCGCCTCATTCGAGGCGCGCTCGACTTCGTAGAGGTTGATTTCAAAGCGTGCGCGGCGCAGGAGGCTACGTTTCACGCCGGGCAAGCGGCGATTTTCGAGCGATTGGCACAGTAAAGTTTTAGCGCGCGGCCTTCATCGACCGCGCGCTAATTTTTGCCACCGCCGACCATTTTCGCCAGGCAGGGAAAATGGTTTCCAAGGTAAGGGGAAATATGGGAAAGAGGCCCCCGACTTTCCCCGAAAATTAGCCCCGGTTTTTACGGGCACTTACAAGCCAGACGCGTGCCGCCCGCCTCACTTATTCGAGACCGGGGCCGACCGAGCAAACCGGCATCAAACCGAGCGCCAAACCGACGACGACACCCAGCAACGCGCCCAGCATCGGCCAGGACATCGGCGGCAGCGACCCAGCCACGCGCAACACATCGGCGCTCGATTCATCGGCGGCAGTGACGATGCCAGCCAGCAAAGCGGCACCCAGAACAGCGCGACGGCCCAGCGATGAAGGCGCCGACGATGCCAACGCGCCCGACGTGGTGACGATGCCAACGGCTCTGGATCACAACGCCCCATAACCCAAACCGAAATCGGCGGCGTGACAGCGTCAAAGAAAGCATTGTGAGCGACCCAAGCCGGATGCGCTCAAATATCGGATTTGAGCGTGAACCCGTCATAATCGTAATTGTGTAAGGTTGAAAAGAGCGCCTTAAAAATTGTCTCAATTTGCCTTAACCGGCTTTAAACGGATTGAAGCGGGCCGACGATTGAAGTAAAATCTAATCACTATGGAAATGCTTTTAACCATTGAACAAGCCGCGTTGCGTTTGCAGTTGCACCGCGACACCGTGAGGAAACAGCTAAAGCGCGGCGACTTGCGCGGCGTGAAGCGCGGGCGCGTTTGGCGCGTGCCAGAGAGCGCGCTTGAAGAAGCTGCGCCAGCGCCAGCCACGCCGCCCGTAATCATGACGCCACAGGCGACGGCGGGACAATTGGACGACTTCTTAAAGAGCGTCGAAGCTCTCACGCAGCGTATGGAGGCGGCGGGCATTGAAGGCGTAAACGGCGCCGAATTGGTGCGCGAAGGACGCGAGGAAAGGGAGCGGCAACTTGGCGAGTAATCCACAGGCAAAGGCAAGCGTGCCCGACCCGTTGGCCGTTGCGCTCCAAGGCGCCAAGCGTGTTGTCATGGATGCGAGCCTTGCGATTGATGCAATTGCAGGCGAAACAGCACGCAAGGCGCGGGCACTCCGATTCCTTGGGATATGCAACGCGCACGGCGTGGCTCTGATTGTGCCGCCAACGTTTCCCAGCGAGGCCGACACCGCAATTCGCCGGATCATCGCGCGCGGCCAAATGCCCGCAGCAGATATGCCGCTAATCTTTAGCTCACTCGATAAGTTGCCGCTCGCCATGGCGCTCGATGCGACCGAGCTTGAAGCCGTCAGGCAGCGCGCCCGACAAATCGCCGCAGAGTTGGCGCTTGTGCCGGTTTATGATTCGACTTACGCCGCTTTAGCCGAGGCGCGCGGATGCGACTTTTGGACGGTGGACGAGAAGTTTGCAAACGCCGCGAAACAGGTCAGACGCCAGCCGGACGGGACGACAGCGCCCACACTTCCAAACGTGCGATTTATCGGCGACTTCTAAAACACAACCCACAGGAGCCAACCCCATGAGTAACCAACCCGAAACCAACGCCCCCCCCCCCTCGAAGCCACCAGCCCAAAGGCCGGGCGGACTTACCTTCACCAATTGGACGCGGACGAATACGACAGCCAAGAAAGCCTTGTCGAATCGCTTGAAGTGGAATTAGCGATAGCGGAAGATGAGGAAGAAGACACGCAATATATTCGCGAAGCCTTAGACGAAGCCAGGTCGCTTTTACCACAGGGGCCAAAGCAATCCGCATGATGAACGCCCAACCAAACCTACCGCGAAAACCTCGGACTATCGCGCGCACAAGCCGCTAAACGTTTGGGCTTTGCTGAGACAACGATTGCCCGCTACGAACGCGGCGACGGCCAGAGTTTGGGAGTAGCGCGCAAAATCGCGCGCCTTTATGGATGCTCAGTTTTTGTGCTGACACGACAGGCGCAGATCAAACGATAGCGGGAATTTTAGGGCCAAAGTGCTGCCGCACTCGTGCCCCTGCAACGGCTCCTTTCGGTATCCCCGCACCGATTCAAACGGGAGCCGTTGCAGGATAGAAACACCCAGCCGAGCGCCCCAACGATGCCAACCAACACCGACGACAAGAGCCGCGAACAAGCCGCGAACGATGCCGCGAACCGCGACGAACAGGCGGCGAACGGCGGCGAACCGTTCGCGGCCCAATGGCTCGCAGTCGCCGAAGTTGCCGACCTTTTGGGAGTGACGCCGCGAACGATTCAGAAGCGATGCAAGGCCGGAAAATTGGACGCGCGCAGCGTGAAAACGCCAACCGGCGACCAATGGGAGATCAACGGCGCCAGCGTCGAAGGTGGACGCACCGAAGCGACGAACGAAGCCGCGAACAGGGCGACGAACAGCGACGAACAGGCCGCGAACAGTTCGCAGCCCCAGGGCGACGGCAACCGCGAACAAGGTGCAGGCCGTGACGATGCCTCGCCCGATTTTCGTGCTAAATATATCGCGCAGATTGAAGATGAAAACCGCTTCTTAAAGTTGCAGTTGGAAGCCGCGATGCAATCGGAAGCGCAGACTAAAGCGGCTTTGCGTGAAGCACTCCGAGCGATGCCAAAGCAGTTGGAAGCGGGCACGCCAGAGCCACCAGAAGCGGCGCCAATCGCCAGGGCGAACAATGTGCCCAGCGCAACGCCAAGCGGCCCACAGAAGCCAGCCCAGCGCGACCACCCGCTCACAATCGGCGACATCGCCGACGAACTGGAAAGGACTTTAAACCGATGAAAACCCACAGAAGAACCCAACTTTGGCCCGACGAATGGCGCGCGAACGATTGAAGAGTTTTTAAGCCGAGGCCACCACGAATCGTTAAGCCATTTCGGGAGGAAAAACTTATAGCACCTTTTGAGAAAAAGTCGCGTTTTATCACTATATTCCACACTATTGCACCTTAGTGCTATCGGTCGAGGCCGTTTCAATTGTGGAACCAATTCAGCCGCACAAAAGCGCGGTTGCACACCAGAGCGAGACCGTCTTATAATCAAGACCGATAGAAAACGAGAAAGCCGCCCCCTTGTCGCTAAACAAAACGGGGACGGCTTACAGATTCCAAAAACGCGGGTGGCACCTTGTTTGAGGATCGTGAATGAGACACAGCACGCCGCAAAGCGTGCCGCGTTCTTTTAATTCTTGCTTATTTTGCGCGACGGTGCAAGGGGCAAACAGTAAAAGAAGCGGGTTCAGTCCGTTCACCTTCCAATAGAAACGCCCAAGGGATGCCACCCCCTTTGGGCGTTTTCTGTTTCTGCCTTGGAAGGGCAAAACGGAATGAACAATTTAAACCACAGCGCCGACGGCGCCCCAACAACACAGACGAACGAACCGCGCTCACTTTCTCCGAAACATCGGCGCGAGTTAGAAACCGAATCAGCCATCGGCGGCGAAGCCATCGGCGCGCGCGGTTACTTCTCGATCAACGCCGACGCCAACGGGCGTGAAACTCTCAAAAGTTTGGGATTCTCAACCAAGCAAGCCGCACTTGGCGAGGCGCTTGTTATTCCCATTCACAACGCGACCGGCGAAGTCGTTTCCCACGCGATTAAGCCCAACATTCCACGCAACGACAACAAGGGCAAAGCGATTAAATACGAGTTGCCGCAGGGCAGCGCGCCACATCTCGATATAAGCGTTTTGACGAGCGCCGAGATCGGCAGCCCGCTTATTCCCCTACTCATAACCGAAGGCGCCAAGAAAGCCGACAGCGCGGCCACAAATGGCTTTGTCAGCATCAGCTTAAACGGCGTTTACGGCTTTAGCGGGAAGAACCTTAAAGGCGGTATCACGGCGCTTGCAGAGTGGGAAAGCATCGCTTTGAAGGGCAAGAACCCCAAGACCGGCGCGCCAGTTTCGCGCCTTGTATTGGCTGTTTTCGATTCCGACGTAGCCACAAAACCGAGCGTCGAAAATGCTTTGCGGCGCCTTTGTGGTCTTCTCCAATCGCGCGGCGCGACCGTCAAAGTGGTCTATCTCCCCACAGGGCCAAGCGGCGAAAAGACGGGATTAGACGACTATTTTGCACGCGGCGGAACGGCGGAAGGCCTTCACCAGTTCGCGCGCGATTTAATCGGCGAGGCCGAGACCAAACGCCGCAAGCGTGCCGACGAATTGAAGGAGCAACGCGCGCAGATCGACGCCGAAGCCAAGAGCGCGGGCGCGCTCGTGATTGAGACCAACGACCGCCAAGAAAAAGGCATATTGGCCGACCTATCGCGCGCCATTGAAGTGATGAACGCCAAGAAGCCAACCCTGTTTTTCGGCTTCGATGGACTTGTAAAAATCGCGCGCGACGCCAAAGACGCGCCCAGGTTGAAGCGCGCCAATCGCGCAACAATCCGAGCAGTTGCAGGGCGCGCCGCGTGCTGGATTCGCACGAGCGAGCGGCAAGGCGTTTCCAACGTCGCACCGCCGCGCGAACTTTGCGAAGTCTATTTAGACGACCAAGAATCTTGGCAGGGAATACCAGCAATTCAGGGCACCGCCAGCGCGCCATTCTTTGCGCCAGATGGGACGCTTTGCGCGGTCACTGGCTACCACGCGGCAGCGCGCTTGTGGCTTGAGTTGCCCCGCAACTTCGATTTAGGCGACACCACGCCAACGCCCGAAAATATTGCGGCGGCACGGCGGATAGTATTGCGCGCCATCTTGGGCGAAGTGGCTTTTGCCGACGATGCCAGCCGCGCCCACGCCGTCGCGCAGATGCTTTTGCCGTTCGTGCGAAACCTCATTAACGGCGCGACGCCGTTGCACCTTTGGAACGCGCCAATTCAGAGTAGCGGCAAAAGCTACGGCGCCCAGCTTTGCATTCTACCGTTTACCGACCCGACGCCAACGCCGGAGAAGGCAAGCCCCGAAGAGTGGCGCAAATCGCTTTTAGCCGAATTGCAAACCGGCCCGTCTCACATCTTCTTAGACAATCTGAAAGGCAACCTAAATTCGAGCGCGCTCGATATGGCAATCACGAGCGGAAGTTACCGCGACCGCATGACCGGCACAGGCGAAATGGTAACGGCCCCAGCCCGTTGCGTTTGGGTTGCGACCGCCAACAATGCCGAGCTATCGCTGGATGCGGCCACGCGCTCGATCCTGATTCAGCTTGACCCGAATTGCGAGAACCCCGAAGCGCGCGAGTTTTGCGGCGACCCCGAACAGTTCATTAGGCGCAACCGAGCGCGCGTTTGCGGCGCGATTATAACGCTTGTGCGCGCATGGAAAGACGCAGGTGCCCCAGCTTATTCTGGCCCTAATCGGTGCCGCTTTCCCGAATGGGCGCAGATAATCGGCGGCATTTTAGAAGTCGTAGAAATCGGCGGTTTCCTCGATAATATCGCGGAGCAGCGCGCCAGCATCAACGGCGAAGCCACAACCGAATGGCACGAATTAACCGCGCTTTGGTATGAGGTACACGGCAAAAGCTACATCGGAACGCGCGAAATTTTGCCGCTTGCGTTGAAGGTCGAGAACATCGCAGCGCAGTTGGAAAAAGCGCAAAGCGAAAGCTCTAAAATGCGCGATTTAGGCAAAATGCTCCAAAAAAGGCGCGACCGAGTGTTTGGAGAATGGAAAATCAAAACAGGCCCAATTATCCAAAAAAGGGCCAGTTTTAGGCTTCAAAGCCCCGATTTAGACCAAAAAGACCCCAAAATGGACGTAACAGACGGAACAGACGCCACTCTCCCCTTATAGCGCGCAAGCGAAAAAACTTCCAAATCTAAAATTCATTTGGAAATGGAAATATCTACACTTGCGCGCCCTAAAGGGCGAAAGCCGTCTGTTCCCGCTGTTACGTCCATTTCCAACCTTTACGGCCAAGATTAACGAGAATATCGAATGAAAAACAATCCCAAAGCAACTCCGAAAATAACGCGCGATTCCGAAATGTGGGATCGCGAGCAGCAGAAATGCGCCGAATTGTTGCGCACCGCGTGGTGTTCCGAGAAGCGAAAAGCGGGCGCCGCTCTGTTTCTGGTCAGCGATGCCGACGGCCAGCCGACCGGTTTGCCGGTCTCGATCAATAGCAAGGCAATGCGCGAATATATTGCGGCTCGATATCGCCAGCAACACGGCGCCGAAGTCAACGCCGACGCTCTCAAGTCCTATTTGGGCAGCCTTGTAACGTTTACCTATGGCGCGGCCATTGACGGCGTGCGCAGCGCAAGCGAGGCCACTGTCGAAACCAAGGCCGACCGCGAAGCGGCTTTGCCCGCAATTCTGGAAGCCCAGCGCCGAGGCCAGCCAACAGCCAGGTCGAAGCCCCAGCCGGAGCCGTTCGCCGACGTTGTGGCGCGTCACAAACGCGCCGAGGAACAGCGACGGGCAGCCGAGTCGCTAAATGACGAAATGGCGCGCGAGAACAACGGCGCGGGCGAGCGATACAAGCCCAGGACGAAAGACAATATCAGGCCCATTTCATGGGGAATGAGCGCGCAGGAAATCGCCGCGAACCGAAGCCGCGACTTGAAGGACTTGAAGCCGACGAAGCCATTATTTGGTCGCAAACCACGCCGCTAAAACGAGCGAGAATGAAGCGCGGCCAACCCTTCCAGCAGGGCGCCAGATTTTACCGAAACGGCTATTTCGTTATAGTTTCCGCTCGCTTCGAGTGCCCGCAATCGCAGCAGTTCAAAGCGCAGCGCGGGCACTGAAAAAACCCAGCGCAGATCGTCAGACGCGGCGCATATTTGCGCCACCGAGAGCGGACGGCCCAGCGATTGAACAACCACGCCTTTAGTTCCCTTCTGCGCAAATTTTAGCGGCGTTGCGCCAGCCCGAAGAACGGCGCGGGCATCATCGGCGCGCGCGGTGTTTTCTCGAATCAAGATTTGCAGGTCGGCCAGCCGGAGCCGCAGCCGACCGCGACCGCGCGCGGTCTCGTCGGTCTGCGCTTCGATGCGCGGCCACAGTTCGCGGCCATAATCGCGCGCGGCTTCAATGCCAGCGAGCTGCAGCAGCGCCCCGATATCGGAATGAGAAAACGCGCCACGCCAAACCGCGCCCAACTCCCAGCCCGCCGGAGTTTCGGGCGCGTGCAGGAGATGCTCAAGCGGATCAAGCCAGCGCGCGCGGTCGAGCGGGTTGCCAGCGGCACGCATGGAGACGCCCGACGGCGCGCGCGGCAATCGGTAGGACTTCTGCGAGGGATAGGCCAGGCCGACGCAGCGACGGCACGCAGGGCGCTCAGCGTCACGCGCCCCCGAGCGCCAGCGCGCGCACTCTGGCACGACGTAAAAACGACCCCCACGCGCGCCGCACTGAGGGCAAAGGCGCGACTCTGGCAAGTCAATCGCCGTGACTTCTGACACGAGCAGACGGAGAGAGGAAAGCGGTCGAGGCATTTACCCAGGGGAACTTACGCGCCCTGCAAAGTCGCGGTTCGCAGGTCGCGCGCGTTGGAGCGGCGCGAGGGTTGCGCGCGCTCCACATGGCGCCCAATTTCGGCGGGCATATCTTCGGCGCGACGCACGTTTGGGAACGAGACCGGCCCGCTAAAGTTGATGTTTTGCGTCGTCTGTTGATTCGACAAAATCATTTCGCGCTTGGCGCCGTTGCTTTCGACTTCGCGCGCTTTGCGGTTGTGGCTTCGATTCAGTGAATCGTGAGCCGATGCCGCCGCCGCGCTCAGAACCCGCTCGTTTTTGTGCAGCAGCGCCGGGAAACGGTCGAAGGGCACGCGGTCAAGGCCCGTTGCCAGACCGGTCGGGCCAGCGCCGCCGCGCGAGAAGCTCACGCCCGTTCCGCCGCCCATGTTGGGAGCGCCGCCCGCCGCCGGAGCGCCGCCCGCGAAAGTGCCCACGCCCAGACCAAACAGATTCGCCAGCAGTTTAATCGCTTCTGAGGCCAAAAGCTCCGAGGCCCACTGTTCCAGTCGGTTTGTAATGCCGTCGAAGAGTGAGCCGATAGCGCCCAAACCGGTCGTCTTGAGGCCGAGGAACATCTGCGAAAGCTCATCTTTGACTTGCCCGCCCATGCCCACAACTTCCTCTTTCCAAGCGGCGAGCTTGTCGAGCTTCAACCATTCCGGCATTTTGGCGTTAATTTCTGCATCCGAGTAACCCGCGCCTTTCGCGTCATCCCAGATGCTTTTTGTGCGCGCGTAATCGGGATTGAACTGTCCGGCGTCGCGCACGGCATTGCTCATTTTGCGCTCGAAGGCTTCGCGGTCAATCGCCAGATTATCCTGCAAAATGCCGCGCAATTTCTCGCGCAGTTCGACTTCTTTTTCACTCACGGCCAGACCGTTGAGTTTCATCGCTTCGATGCGCGCCGTCCAAGCCGCTTCCTCTTTGGCGAGTTCGGTTATTGGCCCGTTGATCTCCAATTTTCGCTGCGCCAGCGTGGTCTGTGCCTGATAAAGCGCCTGTTGCGCTTTGAGTTCGCGCGTATCGGTCGCCTTCTTGTCATAGTCACCCATTTTGGCGTCATAGTTTTGGCGCCAGAGGTCAACATTACCCTTGAATTTATCCATCGCTGCCGCGCTATTAAGCTCCGACATCTTGGCGAGACGCGCGCCGATTTCGTCCAAATTGTCCGCACCGAGCGGCGCGTTGGCATAAAGCAAACGCTGACTTACGCTCGCGTAATGCTCATCCATGCTGTCGAGCTTTAACTGTTTCAGTTCGGTTTCCAGCGCGATTTGCTCTATCAATGCGGCGTTTGCGCGCCGACGCATCGCATATTCACTCGCTAATTGTTTGGCCTGATCCAGACCACCGTTAGCATCCAGAAGCCGGTTCAATTGCTCCGTGTAGTAATTCTGGTTCTCGATTGCACGGTTCAACCCGATTTGGCCGGTCGTGTTTTGGCGCACCAAATTCAAACGTTCCACCAAACCGGAGAACTCGCGGTCGAGACCGCCAACGGTTTTATTCCGCTCAACGACAAGGTCTCCCTCTTCTCGTAACGCCTGATTTGCTTTACGTCGCGCTGCATATTCGCGCGCCAGTTCGCGCGACCGTTCGTCGCCGTGATTTTGTTCGCGCAACCGGTAGAGTTGCTCGAAGTAATACGATTGGTCTTCCAGCGCGCGGTTCAGGGCCGCGTCTCCCATTGCGTTGCTCGCGACCAGCTTCAAGCGCGCTTGCAATTGAACGTTTTCACGGTCGAACGCCGCTATGGTCTTCGCGTGATCGACCGTGCGCTCCTGTCCTTTTTCCAGGTTATGCGCGCGCTCTTCGCCAACCGCGTAGGTATTGTAATCGCGGCTGAGGCTCGTGCGAATCTCTTTGCTTTGCTCGAAGAGGCCAAGCGCGCGCTTATCGAGGTTGGTCGCAAGGCCGGAGTTGCCCGCGACACGCGCGGCGACCGCTTTGGCCTTGTCGAGCCTGGCCGCTTTTTCCAGCACGTCCGACCGTTCCAGCAGGTCGCGCACATTTTTCTGATTCCACCACTCCATTTTTTTGCCGCCGAGTTCGGTCGCGCGGGCATATTCGTATTCCGAGAAGGTCGCGGCGCCGGTCGCGTCGCGCATCATTTTTACGCGCTTCAAGCGCAGTTCGGTCGCGCGCGAGTTGTCTTTGGTCGCCTGAGTTACGGTGTCGAGGGCATCGCGCAGCGTGCGCGTCATTAAGACCTGCTTCTTGAGCGGGTCGGCTTCGCGCATTTCGCCGTTGGTGAAGTTTTCGCTGAGCAGCGCAAACGGGTTATCTTCTTTGCCGCGCAGCCGCGCCTTTTTCTGCAAGTCACGGCTGGCATCTTCGAGGGCTTTGGTCGCCGTCATTTTGGCGATAAACCGGTCGGCTTCGAGCGTCGCGCCCTTGAGTTCGCGCACCAATTTGTCGAAACCGGCATCGCCCAAAACCAGCCGCAACATCTTTTGCGTCGCTTCGTTGGCGAGCATCATCTGGGCGCCGAAGGTCTGGGCGTAGCGCGCGCTGTCGGCAATCGGTTGGCCCCAAGCTTTCGGCAGAGCCGTGAGTTTGAGCAGCGAAGATTTACCGATTTCTTCCCGTATGGATTTGACCAGTTCAAACGCGCTCTGCAAGTTCAAACCGTCGGGATTAGTTTGCGAGTAATCGCCGCCGACCGCGCCCGCAAACGAACCGCCGCCCGCCGCCGCGCCTTTTTTGCCGCCCGCGCGCACCACCCACTCAATCGGTGTCGTGGATTTCTGGTGCGCCCCGTATTGGTCATACCAATTTCCATCTTTGCCCCGCACTTGGACGTGACCGGAGCCGCCACCATACTTCGCGCCCGAATAACCGATGTCTCCCGCCGCGTATTGGCCGTTGGGCGCCATGCCGATGCCCGCCTTTTGGAAGCGGCCCATCGTGCGCGCCGCCGATTCACCTTTGCCGCGCGGCCCCATGATTTTGTCGTAGATTGAAGTCGCGCTATTTACTGTAGTATCAGCCAGGCGGTCGCATTGCTGGTAAAATTCCTTGCCAATTCGGTCGCCGTATTTCGTTTGCATTGCGACCGCCGCATCCGCTATCCGACCGCCGATATCGGAGGACGCGACCGCCGAGCCGCCACGACCGCGCGCGTTCTGGCCGTCGCCACCCTGCAAGAGTTCGAGCGAGTTGCGCGCGAGATTTGCGTGGTCGGAGTTGGCTTTAATCGCCGCGTCACCCGCGTTTTGCAAGCTGCCAAACTGCTTCTCCAATTGACCGGCCAGGTCTCCCAGTTTGGCGCCCATGCCGACCACGCTTTGAATCCGCGCCAACCGCGCATCGAGCGGCGACGAGAACACGCCAAACTTCGCCAGAGCTTCCTGCATCCCGCCCAACACATCGCGCAGAGCATCGCGCACGCCGAGCAGGGCGTCGAGTTGGCGCTTGCCCGATTGTTCGGCGGCGTTCGCCATCTTCTCGTAGGCAGATTTGGCCTGAGACGCCAGCCGGTCATATTCGCTCGCGGCGTCAGTCAGACGGTCTTTTTCGACTTTGAGGGCTTTATTGTGCGCATCGTTTACGGTCTTGGTGCGCTCTTTGGCGACCTTTTCGAGCGCCGTATTGACGCGAACCAGACCTTTTAGCTCTTTGTCCTGAATCGCATCGGTGTTTTTAAGCCCCTGCAAATACGTCTGAGATTTGCGCAGGTCGGCAATCGCTTTGTCGGTTTCCTTTGTGCCTTTGGCCGTCTTGAGCAGGTTAATTAGCTCAGTAATGCGCGCGCTAAACGCGTCTTTGGCGCCGCCGCCGTCAGCGCCGGTCGAGCGGCCTTCGAGCGCGCGCTGGATCGCCGTAATTTCGGCATAAGTTCGGCGTCCGACCGCGTCACTTTGCCCGCCGACGACGTTACGGCGCTGGGCCAGGGCCGCGTTGAGTTGCTTTTTGAGGGCGTCTTTGGGCGCTCCGGTCGCGGTTTGCTGATACTGCGAAACCATGTTGCGCACATGATCCGAAACCTCGTTTTGCAGGGCTTTGTTGAGCTTGACGAGTTGAACTTTGGCCGAGGGCGAAAGTTTGCCGTCGCCGCGCTGGTCTTCCAAACCGCGCCGCAGACTTTCCAAAACGTCCACTGCCGCCTGAGATTCGTCCTTGTTGCGCGCTAATTTGAAGTCGTTTAGCGCGTTGGCGACCTGTCCCTGAATCTGCTTGTCGGGACTGACCGTCGGGCCAAACGGCGTAATCGAACGCTTGGCACTCTCAATGACGCCGACGACGCCCGCCAGCGCGCGGCCCTCTTCGTCGGAAAACTGAATGCCGCGCTTTTGTTTCGCGGCGTATTCATCGTAGAGCTTGTTGAGTTCTTTGAGTGCGGTCGCTTTATTTTCGTCTTTGGCGGTGCGATACTTGGCGGCGGCATCGGTCAAACGGTCGCCAGCAATGGCACCGTTGGACTTTTGGGCGACAGCGCGGTCGGCCATTTGGTCTAAAATCTCGCTGACGCTGCCTTTAAGTCCGGTCGCTTTTTCAAACGCTTCACGTTGACTGCGCTTGCCGTTGTCCACAATCGGGCCGCGAACATTTTGCAGATTCCAAATCGGGCCAACCTTGCTTTCTCTCCCATATTGAAGCGCGATCCGGTCGCGCGCGGTCAATTGTTGCGTGCGCGTGTAAGGCGTGTTGTTTTCAGAATCGCCGGTATCAATGTTGACTTTGAGCGTGATCGCCTTCTTTTCGAGCGACGCCTTCAACCGTTCCAGTTCCGAAGTCAGCAGGGACTTGGCGAGCGGGTCAAGGCCGAGCTTCTTAATGCGATATTCGGCGTCCTTGACCTTATCGTAGGCCGCTTTCATGCGCTTGGCGTCGCTGCCCGCGTTGCCGACCGCGATTTTCACGCCGTCCACAATCTTCTGCGCGGGTGCCGAAATCGAACCGAGATCGCCCAGACTATCGAGCGACTTCTTCATTTCTCCGTTGGCTTGATTGAGCTTTTCGGTTTCTTCGCGCACCCGTTTCAGGTTGAGCAGATACACTCCGCCCATTGTGGCCGCAATCGCCACCAACGCCGCAATGACATAGGGGTTAGTGATGAACTTGAGCAACGGCCCGAAACTACCGGCTACGCCCAGCGAATCGGTCGCGGCTTGAGCGGCGCCGACGGCAACTATCGCTTTGCGGAACTGAAT
>MWWE01000070.1_pt1 | contig 15401 bp, 15 predicted proteins | sample 1047301 | NCBI WGS metagenome assembly MWWE01 (sample SAMN06349973, study PRJNA376086) | soil metagenome | isolation source: MS1-1 sample Antarctic (ecotone) soil | place: Antarctica
TCTTCAGCGTAATTTTTCCGTCATTCGGTGTGAATTTAATTGCGTTAGAGAGCAGATTCCAGAGAACTTGCTGCAAGCGATTCATATCACCGGAAATATGACTGACATCTGCATCTTCTTTTACTTCAAGAGTTATGCCTTTCGCTTCAGCCGCCGGGCGAATAGTTTCTAATGCAGATTCGACAATATTTATCGGCTTGATCGTCATCACCTCAAGCCGCAATTTGCCGGAAATTATCCGCGATACATCCAATAAATCTTCGATCAAACGGTTTTGCGATTCGGAATTGCGGACAATCGTATCAACCGCATTTTCGGTTGTTTTTTCGTCGAGTTTTCCTTTCTGCATCAAGCGTCCCCAACCCAAAATCGAGTTGAGCGGAGCCCGCAATTCGTGCGAAACGGTGGCGAGAAATTCGTCCCGCATATGGTTGGCGATCTCGGCATCTTTGCGGGCGGCTTTTTCATTTTCGAGCAGACGTTCGCGTTCACTTTCGGCTTCCTTGCGTTTGGTTATGTCGGTTACAGTTCCGTGCATTTTCAAAGCATCATCACCGTTTTCCTGAATTTTTCCGCGTGCCGAAATCCAGCGTATTTTGCCGTCCGCACGTTTGATCTCTGTTTCAAAATTCCATTCCGTTTTTCCTTCGATTGCTAATTGAAATTGTTTATTGACCGCCTTTCTATATTCCGGCAGAATGTGATCGAGAAACATCTCATAATTCCATTCGGGCAGAAGTTTTTCGTAACCGAATATCTGATCGTGGCGTAATGATCGGGTAGTGTTTTTACTGTCCACATCAAGACTCCAGATACCGACTTGAGCAACATCCAGAACAAATTCCATCAGATCATTACTGCGATGCAGAGCATCTTCAAATTCGCGGCGTTCGGAAATGTTGCGTGAAGTAGCGATCATACGAATCGGTTTGCCGTCTGCACCGAAAATAGGAGCGACTGAAACATCCCACCATTTACCATTTCCTTTGATGGTTTTGCAAAAACCTTCGAAGGTAGCAGTTTCACCTTTCGCGGCGGATTGAACTGCCTGATAAGCTAACTCGTTTTCGTCACCTTCCCAGAATTCGACCCACTGTTTGCCGGAAACTTCGGCAAAATCGTCAATTTCCATAAGACATAAGCCATTCTTATTCATTGAATTAATCTTTCCGTCAAGTTCCAAGACCTTCACGCAATCGGGGCTGTTTTCAAAAATACTGCGGTTGAATTCTTCGCTGTTTTTTAATTCCAACTCTGCTTTTTTGCGGTCGGTTATGTTGATATGCGATATTGCCGCTCCGCCGTCTTCGCCCTTCATCGAACTGATCTGCAACATAAACCAGCGTTTTTCGGTCGGTGAATGACACGGATATTCGTGATTGAACGAGTCTTTTTCGCCATCCAAAATTGCTTTCAAATTTCTTGCTACTTCGGAAACTTCTTCGCCGGCTTCGTCTGAACTTTGACAAACAGTTAAGTAATTTTGTCCGATCCCGGTCGAAAAAATCTGATTTTCGTCAGAATTATCTTCAGCAAACTTGTTCCACGCATCATTAACTGCAATTATATTTCCTTCCTTATTCACAACTGCAACGTGAGCCGTCAGCGAATTAAGAATTGCATTTGCAAAGTTCTCGCTTCGCCGCAAAGCATCTTCGGCTTCTTTTCGCGGGGTCAGATCGAGTCCCGAAGGAATCAGATGAGTGATGTTTCCGTCATCGTCATAAAGCGGAGCCATCATAAAATCAATCGGAATAAATACATCATCAGCAAGCCGAACATTTATGTCATATCGAACTCTTTCGCCGGACGCAACTTTTTGGATAGATTCTTCTAACTGTTCCTGAATTTCTTTTGAATAAGACCACCAATAAGTGTCGGCAAATTTTTTGCCAACCACATCTTCCAATTTGAGCGAAGCGGATTCTAAAGCCGTGCGGTTTGCTTCGATCAGAGTTCCATCGGGCGACAGAACACCGACAAATGCGAATAAATTATCAATGATGTTTCTGACATTTTGCTCACTTCTTTTAAGCGTGAATTCGCCTTCTTTGCTGTCTGTGATGTCGCGGCAGTTTCCGATAACCTGTTTTATATTGCCGTTTTCATCGAGTTGCAGTTGTCCCGTGCAATGATTCCAACGAACTGTTTCGTCGGGCAAAATAACCCGAAATTCAGCGTTGAATTTTGATTTATCGGTTAAAGATTTTTGAAAAAGTTCTTCGATCATAGTAGAATCTTCTTCGTGGATTCGGCTAAAAACAGATGTTCTCAAACCATCAAATTCCAATTCCGACAAACCGAAAAGACCCAATCCGCGCTCATTTAAATCAACCGAATCTGTTTCGGGATCAAATATCCACGTTCCCAAACTGCCGGCTTCCAATGCGACTTGATGGTATTTCTCAAACTGCTCACGCTTTATTATCTGTTCTTCCAGTTCATCATTTTTTTGCTGTAATTGTTTTGTTCTTTCTTCAACGCGGGTTTCCAAACTTTTGTTTGTTTGTCGCAGATCGTTTTCCGCCACAAAACGCTTTTTAGTTTCACGACCGATGACGAAATTAGCAAACACCAGCGAAACAACTCCGAGCGAAATACCTAAAAATAATAAGATCAAAGTGTTGAAAATACTGTCGTTCAATTCTTTTTCACGAATTTGCAGAAGCCTCTTTTCCTCATCCTTCATCGTTTTGATCGAAGAACGAATCTCATCCATAATCTTCATTCCCCGCCCGCTTTCAATGGTTTCGCGGGCAGATTCTATCCCATTCGTGCGGCGGGATTCGATCAAATTCTTTGTGTAAGTTGTTTTGTTTTCAACCTTCTCCGCCAGATTTTTAAGCTCTGCTTTTTGTGCCGGATTATCGCTGATGAGATTTTCCAATTCCTGCAAATTCCGTTTGATATTTTGCGAGGCTTCGTCATAAGGCTCTAAAAATTTCTCATTGCCTGTAATAATATAACCGCGTCCTCCCGTTTCAACATCAATCGCACGGCTTAAAACATCGTCCAATTTGAGCAAAACTTCCTGAGTATGCTTTTCCCAATTCAAAGCCGAAGCCATATATTTTGAGCTTCTGTAAGAAAAAATCCCCAAAGCCACGAGAATGATGAGTGCAAATAAAAATGCGATTTGAATTTGTCTTCCGACCGATAATTTCATTATTTTATAATCCCTAAGTGTATGAGAGTTTTATTTTATCCACTATGAACTAATTTGAAAAGTTATCTGTAATATAACGTGAGTTCGAGATAAGAAATTTAACTGCGAAATAAACGAAACTTTCACAAAAAAATACGAGATAAAGATTAAATTCTATTTAAGCCTTGTATATTTTCGTAAATTTTCGTGTTTTTTTCGTGCATTTCTTAGTTAGTTTTCTTACTTTCACAAAGTTAATTTTATATCGAACTAACGTTGGTTTATGAAAACGGTGAACTTTTGATTAATGATAATTTAGCAGAGATTAGAAAACGTGCAAAGTTTTATTACAAGAGAAAAAATTTTACGCAAAGTTGCAAAGGACGCAAAGAAAAAGAAGAAGTCGAAAATTATTAATCTCGACTTCTTCTTTTTCACTTTTGCTCTATAACCTTTAAATAGCTTCCGCTCCGAGTGCCCGGTTGAAGTGCATATATAAATCGTTAAAATCCTGTAATGCTTTATTTAGAATTAAAGGTAATTGCTCAATATCTTCCGAACTGACGATGAGATTGATATTTCTCAAAAATGCTTCGTGGGCGTTCATTGTTGTTACGCCGTCTTGAATTGAAACGAGGAATAAACGTCTTCTTTCCGAGGCATACATTGCATTTACTTTTTGCTGAAGGATTGCCGCACCGCCGAGTTCAGCAGCGAAATCGGGCGAGAAAAGTAAAACTTCCGTTTTGCCCTCTCGGAGTCTTTCATTTGCCTGAGCCGGACTTTCGGCAAGATAAACCTTAAAACCAGAACTAACCAATTTTTTGGCAACTATCTCCCGATGTTTGCCGAGACAAAGCAATACGCGACGGGGTTTAATACTTTCTTCATCGCTGCTTTCAAGCACCTTATTTTCTGTCTGCAAAGCAGAAAGCAGCGAACGCAAAGCACTATTTATTTGCAGTTCGGATTCTTTTGCCGAAAATTCACCGGCATTATCTCCGACAGCCGGGGCTGGCGAATTTGATTGCAATTGCTGAACTGCCGACATATCTTTGCCGGGCGTAACCCGAATCATATTTTGACAGCGTGGACACCGAACCGTAAATAGTTTGGTCGGAATTTTTGACTCATCGAGTTGGAGTGAAACTGAACAATTGTCGCAGCGTATAATCATATTTTTGTTCGTTGTTCGTTGTTCGTTGTTCGTTATTCGTCGCCAGTAAATTACTGCAACTAACCACAAACAACTGACAACGAACCAATATTTATTCAATCATATCCAGAACCGAACCAGCCGGATTTTGCGGTTTTGGCAGAGGTGTAATTGGATCTTGCTCTTCGATTTTATTTTCTTGCTCATCTATGAAATCTTCGGTTGAACCCAAACCTTTGAGTTGGAGCAAAAGATTATTTTTATTGGTTGCATAAGATAAGCCGTCTTCCAAGGTAATCATTTCTTTCAAAATCAACTCGCGGATAACGCCATCAAAATCCTGCATTCCGTCTATTTCGCCGTCGCGGATTGCATCGAGCAGAGTTTTACCTTCGGATTCGCCTTTTTCAATATATTCGCGGGTTCGCGGATTTGATTTCATAATCTCGACTGCCGCAATTCGTCCTTTGCCGTCGGCTTTCGGGATCAGGCGTTGGGAAACTATGTAACGGAATGTCTGTGCAAGGCGTGTGCGGATAATTTTTTCTTCATTTTTCGGATATAAACCAATGATGCGGTCAACGGTTTTTGCAGCGTCAATCGTGTGCAAAGTTGATAAAACAAGGTGTCCGGTTTCCGCCGCTTCGAGGGCAATTTCCGCCGTTTCCAAATCCCGCATCTCGCCGACGAGTATTACTTTTGGTGCCTGCCGCAAAGCCGCACGCAAAGCCGAGCCGAAACTTTTCGTATCAGAACCAACCTCGCGTTGATTTATTGTGCATTTATTATGTGAATGCAGAAACTCTATCGGGTCTTCAATCGTTACGATGTGATAGCTTTTTAGTGCATTGATTTGGTCAATAACCGCCGCCAATGTCGAACTTTTACCGGAGCCCGTCGGACATGTAACGAGCACCAACCCGTTTCTCAATTCGCAAATATCGGCTAATTGAGGCGGAACATTCAGCGATTCAAAACTCGGAATTTCGTGCGGAATCACACGCATTACGATTGAAAACGAACCGCGTTGCTGAAAAATATTGACACGGAAACGACAGCGGGCGGGCAGACTCCAGCTTAAATCCGCCGTTCCCATTGTTGATAATTGTGCAGATGCTTCAGGGTTATCCCTTAGAAGCGACATCGCAATCATCTCGGTCTGAAAAGCCGAGAGCCTCCCTAAACCGATTGGTGAAGAGGAATACAACGAACCGTTAATTTCAATCTGCGGCTTTTGTCCGGTTGAAAAATTAAGGTCGGAAACATTTTCGGATACGAGCAGCATCTGCTCTATTATCGGTGCTACATCAAGCAAACTCATTATATGGAAATTACTCCTTAGAAGTGATTTTGAAGAAAAGTGTTCTGTGAGAACTCGTAGGCAGTTTAAGGTGTGAAGCATCTGTCGCTTCAATCTGAATCTATTTTGACTTATCTGTAATTTAATTGCAAGTAAAATTTTAACCGTATTTAAGATTTTTTAACAAAAGCTGTTTGTGATCATAATTTTCAAAAGTTTGAGTGATATTTTCCGAATCGGATAAAATGCCGCTGATTACTGCCACAGAATCTGCTCCGGCTTCTAAAACTTCCCGATAATTTTCGTAATTTATCCCGCCGATTGCGACGAGTGGAAATTCTCCGATTTTTTTTCGTATCTGTTTTAAGCCATTAATACCGACAACTTCATCAGGATTTTTCTTTGTCTTTGTCGCAAAAACAGGTCCGATGGCAATGTAATTAATCGGTTTCTTTGTAGCTTCAAACGCTTGTTTTAAATTGTGAGTTGAAAATCCGATTATCGCCCGTTTCCCAAGAATTTCTCTTGCTTTTTCGGGAGGCAAATCGTCTTGTCCAAGATGAACTCCGTCGGCTTTCAGCGTTAGTGCAATATCAACGCGATCATTGATTATAATTTTTACATTATGCTCGCGTGCAATTTCCAAAGCCATTTTTGCAGATTCAAAAAATTCAATCGGCGAGGCGTTTTTTTCACGCAGCTGAATAACTTCAGCACCGCCTTCGATCAATTTTTTGACTTGTTCGGCGTGTGAAATTTTGGTCAAACCCGCGTCCGTAATCGGATAAATTTTTGGCAGTAACATTTTATTTTCAGAGAGATTTTGACATTAGATAAGCGTCTTCGCCATTGCTGTAATATTTATCGAGTTTTTGGATGATGACATAGCCGTATTTTGAATAAAGGTTTTGGGCGGCAAAATTGCTGACACGGACTTCCAGCACGACCGAATCGAATCCTTTTTTCAGCAGAATATTTTCGGCATAATTTAATAACTTTCTCGCTAATCCGCGTTTGCGGTGTTCGGGTGCGATTCCAATGGTCGTAATATGTCCTACTTTTTTATTGTTTGCGACGATAAATATAAATCCGACAATACTTTCAGAAGCCGTAATTAACCGATAACCCAAAACATCCGGATCGGTTAAAAGATATGTAAATGTCGCCTTATTGTAATTTTCGCCGTGCTTAAAACAACGCAGATTAAGCAGTAGAATCTCCTTTAGATTTTTTTTCGTCAGCGGATGAATCGAATAAATTGTCGGCGGTGCAGGAATAATTATCTCCGGCTCGACTTCAAATTCAGCCGGAATAAAAAATTCCTTGATTTTTTGCATAACTGCCATACTTTCAAGTTAGTTCAGAGAATCAGCATACAATCACCGTAACTGTAAAAACGATATTTTTCGCGGACGGCGTGTTTGTAATTTTTCATTATAAAATTATATCCGCCAAAGGTCGAAACCAAAACCAGAAGAGAAGATTTCGGAAGATGAAAATTTGTCAAAAGTCCATCTATTGCTTTAAATTTATAACCGGGCGTAATCGTCAAATCCGCAGTTTGTCTGCCGCTTAGGAACATATTGTTTTTTGAAACAGTTGTTTCCAAAGCTCTGGTCGTCGTCGTCCCGATGGCGATAATTCTTCTGTTTTGAGATTTCGCAAAATTTAAAATCTCGGCAGATTCAGGTGAAATCTCGAATTTTTCCGCCATAACTTTATGTTCGGATAAATTCTCAACCCGCACAGGTTCAAAAGTTCCGTAGCCGACGTGCAGAGTTATTTCTGTAATTTCTACGCCTCTCGATTTTATTTCGTCCAAAATCTCAGGTGTAAAATGCAAACCGGCGGTTGGTGCGGCGATTGCTCCGCGTTTTTTTGCATAAACTGTTTGATAACGCTTGCGGTCTTTGTCCAGATTGTCTTCGTCGCGTTTAATATACGGCGGCAGAGGTGTGTTTCCGATTCTATCTACGATTTCATCAAAACTATTTGAACATTGAAATTTCACGACAACCCGACCATCCAAAGTTTTCTCCAAAACCTCAGCCGATAAATCTTCGCTAAAAATTATTTTCTTTCCGGTTTTTAAACGCTTCGCCGGACGTGCAAGAGTTTCCCAAATTTTATTTTCAATCTCTTCAACCAAAAAAAGTTCAACCTTTGCTCCCGTTTCACTTTGTCCGAAAAGCCTCGCGGGGAAAACTTTCGTATTGTTTAAAACAATTACATCGCCCTTACGCAGATATTTCGGAAAGTTAAAAAATTGCTCGTCTTTGAGAGTTTTCTCAAAATAATTTGCGACTAACATCCTTGAGATTTCACGTTTTTCAAGAGGATTTTGAGCAATCAATTCTTCTGGTAATTCGTAATCGAATTCGGAAATTTGCATAAAATGAAAATAATATAAAAGAGTTAAAAGGCAAAATTGTGGAAAATGTTTTTGATCCAAAGACAATAAAAAAAAGTCAGCCCGTGTTTCGGCTAACTCTTTAAAAACAAAATTGTGGAAATGTTTTTTTTAATAAACAAGAAATGGAGGCGGCGAGAATCGAACTCGCATCCAAAGGTTGCGACCAGTGAACTCTACACGCTTGTTCAATTCACTCAAGTTTCGTCTGGATTGAGAATGTGAATTGACAAGAACTCAAAACAGACTAGCCTGACTAACATTTCGCTCATATTCGCAGACGGTGAATATGAACTAGCTTGAACTGTGTTATACCTCGAACGGTCGCATCAAGCTGACTTCCGCTGAGGCATCTCGAAAGCTAACTTAAAAGTTAGGCTGCGAGAGCTAATTCTTGATTAGAGTTAGCATTTGTTGTTTATTTCGGCATTTATAACGGGCTACCAAAATATCGCCCGGCGTGCATCCAAAGATCTATACAATCCCCTGTCGAAGCCTGTCGCCCCCAAAAGGAATGTTATTCTACTTGCTTTTGATGAAATAAGCAACAAATATGTTGTAAAAGGAAAATAAAAAAGTTACAGATAAACTACTTTTCGACCTCTAATCTCATAATTCCCTGAAACAATTAATTTTACAGCCTCAACATAAGCCTTGTGTTCGTATTTTATTATTCGTTTTGAAAGCGTTTCCGCCGTGTCATTATCTTTTACTTCAACCGCTTTCTGCAAAACAACTGCACCGTGGTCAAGATGTTCGTCCACAAAATGCACCGTGCATCCTGAAATTTTTACGCCGTATTCAATCGCCTGTTCGTGTGCATTCAAACCTTTAAAAGAGGGAAGCAAACTCGGATGAATATTCAAAATCCGATTCGGAAAAGCCTTCACAAAATCGCTTGATAAAAGCCGCATATATCCTGCCAAACAAACCAATTCAACATCACGCTTTTTGAGTTCAGCAATAATTTCCGCATCGTGTTCATCACGCTTTCGACCTTTTCGAGCAATCGCAAGCGTTTCAATTCCCAGCTTTTTCGCTTTTTCCAAACCTTGAGCTTGTGCTTTGTCGCTGATAACTAACGCAACCTCAGAATCAGTAATTAAACCGCTCCGAACCGCTTCTGCAATCGCCAACATATTAGAGCCGCGACCTGAAATTAATATGCCGATTTTCATTAGTTCCAATTTTTTATTTTCTTCCAAAATTCGGGAAACGGTTCTTTCAAATCCCTGCAAACCAGAATATTAAAATCTTCATATTTCATTGCCAAAGAATGTCCGACTTGAGTTTTCTCCTCGACGCTTCCACAGTATTTTTCTGCTTGTTCTTTTGAAAAGCCAAGCGTAATTAAAATACTTCCGTCATAATTCTTTGTTCCCCAAAGGTAATAACTTTGGTGCGGACTGATTGCTTTCGGCAAACCATATTTCTTACCGAAAAAATCAATCGCACCTGCTTCGCCGTAATTGCTGGCGAAAATCGCGGCTTTCTCGCGTTCTTCGGGCGACAGTGAATTGTAAACTTCCGACGTTTTCGCAGTCATTTCTTCCCAACCGAACATATCACCGAATTGCTGAGGCAAAACACCTTCAAATGCTACTTCTGTTTTCGGAGGCTCAATCCCCAAAGTCTTTTGATAATTAATAAATGTTTCAATCGGCAAAATCGGCAACGCAATCGGTGCGAACATTGCTCCGAAAATAATTAAAATTAAGGGATACGCATACTTTACAAGTCTGCCGAAACGAAAACGTGCGAGAAGATTTTCCCAGAAAACTCCGCCCGCCGCAAAAAGAAACGGATAGATCGGTGCGAGATAATAATGTTTCGCTTTGAAAATTATCATCAAGACGAGCGTTATCAAATAAGCAAAACCGAGAGTGCGAAAGCGTTTTCCTTTTTCATTAAAAAGCAGATACCAAATTCCCGCAAGCCAGATCGGAGCGGTAAAAGGAAGTAAAATAAAAACTTGCTGAAAAAGAAATCCAATCGGCGAAACGACGACATTTTTTCCCGATTCCGAAACATTTCTGAGCAATTCAAGTGTCGCCCAATCATTTTGATATTGCCAGAACAAATTCGGCAAAAATAAAATAAAAGCAATCAATCCGCCGAGCCATAAATATTTATTAGCAAAGAACTTACGGTCTTTTGTCAAAAGCAAACCGATAACAAAAGCAACGCCGAAAAAGACGAGCGAATGTTTGTTCATCAAACCGAGTCCGGCAAACGCTCCGAAAAGCATCCAGTATTTTGGATTCTCACGTTTTTTTACCCAAACATAACTTAAAACGCAACCCATCCAAAAGATCGGCTCGTAAGTATTCATCGCCATCAGCGAATCAATGGCGAGATAAACAGGTGCGACCAAAACACATAGGCAGGCAAGAAATGTCGCAAAATGTTTGCCGCCAAATTCACGGACAAGAAAACCCGTTAAAATTATCTTCAAAGCCCCCGAAAGCGTCGGAAGAAGATGAATCGCACAGAGCGAATCGCCGAAAATAAAAAGGCTGAATTTTCCAATCCAAATGCTCAAAGGTGAATGATCTGGATAACCGAGTGCGATATGATTTGTGCTTTCGAGAAAATAAAGCTCATCCCGAAAATAACCATAAGCTGTTCCAGCAATAAGGAAGAGAATAATTTTTACAGAAGAGATTGCAAAAGCTATGATTAAAGGATTTTTGAAGAAATCTGTTTTATTTTCAGCAACTTCCATAACTTTCAATACGACTTTAGAATCGTTTTGTTCGCAACTTATTTCTTAAATTTTTCGGCAAAAGTATAAGCCCATTCAATTTGCTCTTGAGTATCGGGAACGGGAAAACCTCTGGCGTTTGAGATTTTCGTAAACGCTTCATCTACATCCATTCCTTTTAAAACCAAAAGACAACAAACAATCAGTGAAGAACGACCGATTCCGGCAAAGCAATGAAAGGCGATTTTTTTATTTACTTCGTAATAAGCTGAAAGTTTTCGGACAAATTTGTAAACATCTTCAAAAGAATCGGGAAGACCGTGATCGGTTATCGGAAAATTCAAATAAGTAATCAGATTTTGTCGGCAATAAAACTTTTCATTCTCAAGTCCGAGTTTTGAAATTTCTTGATCTACAAGCGTCGAAACAATTACATCAACCCCCGATTCCTTCAAAGATTTGATTTCATATTCCAGCATCTCAAAACCGCGAGGTCTCGGCATCGTCGCCAGTTTTTCATTTGTCCAATAAATTTCAGTTTGCATTTATCTAAACTAATCTTTCGGCGGAAAAAGTTTTGTTAATTTCCAAACTCTGCGGGCGTTTGTCTGCAAATCGTCGTTTATTTTCAAAGCAAAAATCGTCGCACGTCCGCAGGGAGTTTTGCCGATAACGGAAATTTTCCGGCTGTCCCAAACAAAATGTTCCGACCAATTTTGCCGATTCGGATTAAACAGACGCACACGCTTTGCCGTTATCAAATCGAAGCCGTAAATTTTTGATGATTTATGCAGATTGCAATGCCGACACGCCAGACACAAGTTTTCTGCTTCGGAATTGCCGCCTTTCGAGATTGGAAAAATATGTTCGATCTCAAGTTTGTGCGAAGTCAGAGATTGCGGTGTCAGGCAGTAACCACAGCGATTTTTCGATGCTTCGCGGACTTTTTCATCTAAATCTTTTGAGAGTTTGCTCACTTAATCAATCCGCGTTTCATTGCTTCGACAATTCCGAAGCCTTTTCGTAAATCATTGATTCTGCTCGTTTCAACCGCTTTTGTTAATTCCGCAAGTTCCTTTTTCGTCAGAGAACTTTCCCGATTTTTTTCAAACAAATAATCCAGTCGTGCTTCGTCGGGAAGCTGCAAATTTGCCAATTCCAAAACTTCTTCATCCGAACAAAATTTTATACTTTGCTCAATAATTTTTGCCTTTTCCTCAAAGCCTTTCTCATCTTCCAAAACCGCTTTCCGAACCGCATTTTTAATCACTTCGGCAACACTTTTTCTTTTAGTTTCAGCAATCCGCGAAACATCCAAATACAAATTGTCGGGCAATTTAACACTAATTTCCATAACCTAAAACCTCCGCAAAATTATATCACAAAATTTTCCTAATTTTGTGATGCGACTTGAAATTGAAATTCCTGTTTTTGCCAATTCCGTTTAAATTTTTGGCGGATACCAACCAACAGCTACCCAATGTTTTCGCGTTTCAAGTGCCATCTCGTTGTTAATTCTGAGTGCGATAACGGTTGCCCGTCCACAGACGGTTTTCCCGATGATAGTTGCTTTGTCAGAACCAAATTCAAAATGATTTTTCCAATTCTGTTGGCGAGGATTAAAAATTTTCGTTTTCCTCTTCGTTTTCGGATCAACTCCGTGAGTTTGAGAACTTTTAAAAGTATTACAAAATGGACACGCCAACCACAAATTTTCTTTATCGGACTTTCCACCTTTGGAACGTGGAAAAATGTGTTCGATTTCCAACCACGCTAAAATATATTTTTGCTCACCCAAACAATAACCGCAACGATTCTTGGCTTCGTTGCGGATTTCTTCGTCCAACTTTTTCGGAAGCCCGCTCATTTCAAATCATCGGGAGTTTTAATCAAACCACGCTGAACGGCTTCATAAATCCCTTGCGATTTCCGCAAATTTCCTACCTGATAAACCCGAAACAAAGCGTCAAATTCATTTCTCTCAAGCGGCGAAATCGTTTCTTCACGCTGTTTGTCCGACAACTCGCTCAGACGCTTATTTTCCGCTTCGGACATTTTCATATTCGCCAAAGCCAAAACTTCCTCATCCGAACAACCAGCCAAAGTTCTTTCCAAACTTTCCGCTTCTTCATCAACCGCTTTTTTTACAGCGTTTCTAACAAATTCAGCAACACTTTTTTTCTTCGTGCGGGCAATTTGCGAAATATTTTTATACAAGCTGTCGGGCAATTTTACACTAACTTCCATAACTTAAAACCTCTACGAAATTATATCACAAGATTTTCTTAGTTTTGAGATAAAGCCTAAAACTGAAAAATCTATTTTGTTGTAAAATATTAAGTAGAAACTTCCATTTTGAAATTTAATTTGCGTTTAGTTTTATCGGTTAATTTTATCCTAACTTCTAACTCGTTAAAACCCTCCACTTTAAATCTCAAAAAGTGAGTTCCTTTATAAATGTTAGGAAATCTGAATTTACCATTTTCATCAGTAGAAATTGAATCAATTTTTTCTCCCCAATCACAATTTAAAAGTTCTACTGTAACTGCTGGCAAAGGTTCCCCACTTGTGTCAGTTATAACTCCAGATAGCACTTTGGATAAGAATGGTTTTTCAATTCTGATACTTACTTGTTGGGCGTTTGAGGTTACTACTCCAAAACAAATAAAAACAGCTAAAATTAAAACTAATTTGATAACAAACTTGCTTCTCATAATAAATTTACCTCTTGATTTCCTTCAACGACTTTCCCAATCTCAAAACATTCTTCACCCAAATCTTGAACGTGCGAAACAATTTGCTCTTTATCATTTTCCGAACAAATGATCGTCATTCCGATTCCCATATTGAAAGTGCGGAACATTTCGCGTGTTTCGACATTTCCGAGTTTTTGCATCACGCTGAAAACGGGAAGTTCGTTCCAAGTTCCGCGACTTATTTCAACAGAAACATTTTCGGGCAGAATTCGCGGTATATTTTCGAGCAAACCACCACCCGTGATGTGTGCTAAACCTTTGATGACATTTTTTTCGAGCAAATCTTTTAATGCAGGTAAATAACTTTTGTGCGGTGCAAGTAAAGCGTTTCCAACAGTTTCGCCGTTTAATCCTTCGGGCGTGTCGTCAACGGAAAATCCGCCGATCTCAAAAAATAATTTGCGTGCGAGCGAATAACCGTTTGTATGCAAACCGACTGACGGCAAGCCCAAAACGACATTGCCCGCTTCGATATTTTCGCCTGTGATGACTTTTGATTTATCAACGATCCCGACGATAAAACCCGCCAGATCGTATTCGCCATCGGCATAAAATCCTGGCATTTCCGCCGTTTCGCCGCCGAGCAGGACGCATCCGTTTTCCTTGCAGGCGATTGCCAAACCTTCGACAACCGATGCCGTAACATCCGCAGAAAGTTTGCCCGTTGCAAAATAATCCATAAAGAAAAGTGGCGTTGCACCTTGCACCAGAATATCGCCGACACAATGATTTACGAGGTCTTGACCGATGGTGTTGTGAATATTAGTTTCAAAAGCGAGTTTTAATTTCGTCCCAACGCCGTCCGCCGAAGAAACTAAAATAGGTTCAGACATTTCGGGAAATTTCGCATCGAACATTCCGCCGAAACTTCCGATATTTGTTAAAGTCCGCGAGTTAAAAGTAGATTTTGCATATTCGCTGATCTTTTTAACTGCTTCATTCGCGGTGTCAATCGAAACGCCCGCATCTGCATAAGAAACCGGTTTTGTCATAATTATTTGTGATTATAAACTGCTTATAAAATTTGACCAAAGATAAAAGAAAATTAGTTTTTAATACTAAATTCATTCTCCAAAATTTGTGCGAATTCTTTTTCAGAATTTACATTAATTTCCTTTTTCTCACCATTTACAGTTTCAATAAATTTTTTATCGGTCAATGTTTTTCGTCCATTTTTTGTCATCAAAGAACAAACTTTTCCTTTTGTAAAATGTGATTCTTTTGAAGTTTGATGAAATTTGCACATTTCTTCAAATTCTGATAAATCGCGTTCTAAATCTTTAAAAATATATTCACTTTTCCAAACATCTTCGACTTTTTTCGTTACTTCAAAATATTCGTCGTCATATTTTCTAATCAAATATGTTCCGTTTTCATCATCTTGCTCCAAATCCAAAACAAATTTTAAAGGTTCAGCAATAAAATCTCCGAAGCCGACATCGCTTAAATATTGTTCGCCGTCAACTTTTGTTAGAATCGCAAGGTGATCGTATTCTTTGCCGAAATCACCTTTTCTATTGTTGACTCGGGCGGAAATTATTTTACTTTTATAACCGATTTTGTTGAGCAATTCGTAAAATAAACCGTTTAATTCATAACAAAATCCGCCGCGTTTTTGTTTAACTATTTTTTGATAAAATTTATCCGAATCCAAAATAATCGGATTTTTCCAAGGAATATCTAAATTTTCAAACGGAACGCTTAAAAGATGCAATCTTTGCAATAATTTAAGATTCTCTAAATTTGGCTCAAATCCGTTATTATTAAATCCGATTCTGTTAAAATAATCTTCTTTTTTCATATTAAGTAATCACTCACAATTAAGTTAGACTATATTTGAAGTTTGAAAACTTTATTCTCAGACTTCTGCCAAATTCATTTAAGGCTTGCTTGACCGAATAGCAAAGTCGTTCTTTGTCTTCATAATCGT
>MWWE01000071.1_pt1 | contig 15374 bp, 20 predicted proteins | sample 1047301 | NCBI WGS metagenome assembly MWWE01 (sample SAMN06349973, study PRJNA376086) | soil metagenome | isolation source: MS1-1 sample Antarctic (ecotone) soil | place: Antarctica
CAATGAAGGAAGGTGCGGTTGGTTTGTCCACAGGTTTAATTTATGTTCCGGGAACTTATGCCAAAACGGAAGAAGTTATTGAAATTGCAAAAATCGCCGCAAAATATAACGGCGTATATGCAAGTCATATAAGAAACGAAGGTGAAAAAGTCGTCGAAGCGATAAATGAAGCGATAAACATCGGCGAAAAAGCAAATCTGCCCGTGGAAATTTCTCATTTTAAAATATCAAGCAAAAATCTCTGGGGCGAAAGTGACAAGACAATCGGTTTAGTAAAAGCCGCACGGGAACGCGGGCTTCAAGTTACGATTGACCAATACGCTTACACGGCTTCTTCAACTTCGCTCGACGCACGTCTGCCGAGCTGGGCGATTGCGGGCGGACGCGAGGAGGGAATAAAACGAATCGAAAATCCCGAAACCCGTAAAAAAATTATTGAAGATTTGAAAAAGTCTCTAAAATCAAAAGGCTTCAAAGATTTTAGTTACGCATACGTTGCCGATTACAAACCGAATCCTGAATTCAACGGCAAAAATATTGCTGAAATTACAAAAATGGCTCGCGGCACAAAAAAACTTAATGCCCAGATCGAACAAATTTTTGAAATGTATAAAACGGGTCGCGTGCAGATGGTGTATCGTATGATGGATGAAAATGACGTGCAGAATATTATGCGTCAGCCATTTACGATGATCGCCGCCGATTCGGGTGTGCGGGATTTCGGCGAAGGCGTTCCGCATCCGCGTGGCTATGGTAATAACGCAAGAGTTTTGGGCAGATACGTCCGCGAACTGAAAATTATTTCTTTGGAAGATGCAGTTCGCAAAATGACTTCGCTGCCGGCACAGACTTTCAGGCTTAATGATAGAGGCTTGCTCAAAGAAGGCTTTGCCGCGGACATCGTTATTTTTGATGAGAAAACAATTACCGATAAAGCAACTTTTGAACAGCCGCATCAATATGCAGATGGTTTTCAGTTCGTAATCGTGAACGGCAAAATCGTCTTTGACGGAAATAAGATGACCGAAAATATGCCCGGACAAGCATTATATGGAAGTGGAAAAAGATAGTGGTATTCTGTAAAGTAATGTTTTATCTTTTCGATTAATACCAGCTTGAGCAAGTGCTTAGTTTTTCGCTTTCTTGACTTTAGCCGGACATTTCGTTTAGGATAAATCCAATAGGAATACCATTTGTAAGATATTCATCTACCGGTATCCCGCCCCTATTATCAAACTTATCTCTCTCTGAAAAACTTATAAAATTCCAGCACTATTATTGGAAGCAGTTTTGACTTTGGATTTTTTAGTGAATTAAATTTCTGAGTTTTTGCATTTTTTAATTTGGTTTTTGTAAGCAGCTTTGCATGATTTATAAAACGATTAAGTTGGAAATATACAAATCCCGGAGAAATTTTTGAAAATCATAGGAGATATTTTCTAAATAAATTGATCTTAAAGTTAAGAAAAACGGGAAGGACTCTGTTTTGTTTAGAGAGTTGAAAAATTAATTTTGACAAAAAACTCAGATTTTGACCGGATGAAGTTGGTTTCGGGACAAACAACTTTGTATAATCTATAAAACAAACGAGCAAGGGATTGTAAAATGACAGAAAAATCTTCGACTGATTCGGAAGATTTAGAAAGAAACAAACGATTTTTAATAGGTTTATTAAGAGCCTTAGCCGGAGCGTTAATATTTTCATTTCCCATTCTTATGACAATGGAAATGTGGTCGCTGGGCTATACAATTTCGCCTTACCGTTTAATTCTCCTCATAATTTTTTCAATGCCGGTTCTCATAGGACTTTCCCACTTTGTCGGCTTTAAAGATACGGAAAATATTGCCGACGACATCATAGATGCTTTTGTCGGCTATTTCGTCGGCTTTCTGGCATCGGCAATTTTGCTTTATATCTTCGGCATTATTGACTCAACAATGTCTTATTATGAAATTATCGGAAAGATTACGATACAAACCATAACCGCCGCAATCGGTGCAATGTTAGCCCAGAGCGAACTGGGCGGACATGATAACGACAGTTCTGAAGAAAATTCAAAAAAAGAAAGAAAAGATCGTGCCGGCTATTGGAGCGAGTTATTTCTAATGCTTGTCGGTGCGATTTTTTTAGCGATGAGTCCTGCTCCGACTGAAGAGATGTATCTGATTGCTTTTAAAATGAGCGAATGGCAAATTATATTACTGGCATTAATTTCAATTTTAACAATGCACGCTTTTGTTTATACAGTCGGATTTGAAGGTCAGGAAAAAGAGGGTAAAAATTCACCCTTTTGGGTTGTATTCCTGCGATTTACAATCGTCGGTTATGCAATTGCTTTGTTGATAAGTTTATATCTGCTTTGGACATTCGGGAGTTTGGACGGTATGGGATTAAAGGAAATAATTGAAGTTACGATTGTTCTCGGCTTTCCGGCGGCACTTGGAGCAGCCGCCTCGCGTGTGATTTTATAAGTATTTAAGGAGTTTTGTGATGGAAGAAGAAAAAGCTAAAAAGAAAACCGAAACTGAAAAAAACGGTACGAAAAACCAATCTTTGGCAGAAAGAACTTCAGTTTTTGAATGGATACTTGCCGCCGCCGGTTTGATTCTGGTCATATTTTCAATTGGATTTATTGCATACACAGCGTTTGCTCTGAAAGACCTGCCGCCGAATTTGGTTGTTAAAAACACTTCGACCCGAAAGATGCCGGATGGATATTTAGTTGAATTTACGATTGAAAATAAGGGCGAAGCAACGGCGGCAAATGTTGTAATTGAGGGGAAACTAGCAAACGGCGAAACAAATGCAATTACCATAGATTATGTCGCTGCCAAATCGGAACAGAAAGGCGGATTGATTTTTAAGGAAAATCCACAGCAAAATAATTTGGAAATAAGAATGATCGGGTATGTAAATCCTTAAAAATGTGATTACTTCAGACGATGAGTTTGACTAAAGGTTGCTCATATCAGATGCTGTTTATACAGATTTTATTTAATGAACAAAAGGGACGGAGAAAGAAAAATGACAGAAAAAACAGCAGAAAAATTTATTGAAGCTTTGGAAAAACTGGAATCCGACCGTGATTTGGAAACAATTGTCAGTTTGCACAGCGAAGATTGTAAAATCGGAAATGTCGTAACGGATAAAAGTTCCGATGCCGGGGAATTTTGGGAAACTTACCGCAAGAGTTTTGATAAAGTGAGTTCGAGTTTCAAAAACAAAATCTTCGCCGAAGGACACGCCGCTTTGGAATGGACGACGAAGGGAACAACATCGGACGGACACGATTTTGAATATCAAGGCGTGAGCATTTTGGAGATCAAAAATGAAAAAATCATACGGTTTTTCGCATATTTCGATCCCGCCGAATTGGGCAGGCAAATGTCTTAAATTTAAGAGGAACTTTATGAGAAACTTAGTCGCCACAACACTTTTATTTTGTATTATTTTAATAATTATAGCGTGCGAACAGACGAACACCGCACAAAATAGTTCAAATAATAGTTCCGTAAATATGGAAGAAAACCAAAATAAAACGATGGAAGAAAAAACTGGAACGGCAATCGAGAAACACATCAAAATAAAGAGTGAAAATAGTTTTGATGACACTTATGCGGCTTTGAAGGAAACCATCGAAGCCAAAGAACCGCTTTCAATCGTGGCAGAACTAGATCATTCCGCCAATGCGAAAAAAGCCGGAATGGAACTTCGCCCGACAAAAATAATTATGTTCGGCAATCCGAAACTCGGAACGCCTCTGATGAAAGAAAATCAAGCAATCGGAGTTGATCTGCCGCAGAAAATGCTTGTGTATGAAGACGAAAAAGGCGATGTTTATGTGGTTTACAATGATCCGAAAACCCTGGCGGAAAATCACGGCATAAACGGACAAGATGAAACTCTGAACAAAATTTCGGAAGCATTAAAAGGTTTGGCAGAAACGGCAGCCAGGAAGAAAAACTAAACAAACAAAAAAATTATGGACGCATTTAAATTTATAAAAAAAGAACACGACCGAATGGACAAAACTTTTGCGGAAATTGCCGACACGACCGAGCAATCAGGCGAAAAACGCGAGGAACTTTTCGAGAAATTGAAAAAAGATCTGGAAATTCATATGAGAATCGAAGAAGCGATTCTTTATCCCGAATTAAAAGCTCACAAAAAGACCGAAGATAAAGGCTACGAAGGAATCGCCGAACATGATGTCGGAAAAAACCTTCTGCGGGAAATGGATTCGATGCCGAAAGATAATAAGGAATGGACGGCAAAATTCGATGTTTTAAAGGAATCTATGGAGCATCACAACAAAGAGGAAGAAGACGATCTTTTTCCCGATGCACGCAAAGTTTTGAGTCAGGAAAAGATTGATGAAATGGGCGAGAAACTTGTCAACGAGAAGAAAAAACTCGAAGCAACTGTGGTTTAATTGAAACTTTTAGTTTGTTGCAAAGGTGGAATTGTAATTTTACAATTCCGCTTTTATTTTTTCTGAATGTATAAAAAATTATAAAAGAGAACTTTAGAATAGTTATATGTATTAAAACTATACATATAACTATTAGCTGAATTTATAAAGCCATATACTCCTAAATACATTAAACATACCGTATCTATTAGGGTAAGCAGTTATATAAATCATCGCTGCAAATATCTTATCCCCGGAATATCGTATTTTTATACGGCACGTAACTTGCATTATTTAGGGTATTGAAAAATCAAAAATCAAATTTATTAATATTTTAAATATTATAATTCATTAGATTTAATAATTTAGCAAATTTAGTAAAAAGATATTTTAGGGGGAAACAAAAATATGTTGATGCAGGTTGTAGTTAGAGATTGGGGAGAAGCAGTAATGTATTCATTTACTGATGCTTTGACCATGTTTTTGGCGGCAATACCGAAAATTATCGGTTTTGTGATTATTCTTATTATCGGTTGGTTCGTCGCCGGTTTATTAGCAAAGGCGGTCGCGGCTCTTTTGAGAACCGTCCAGTTTAATGAGTTGGCACAGAAAGCCGGATTTGCCGATTTCGTTCAGAAAATGGGAGTTGGCACGGACTCTTCCGGGTTTATTGCTTTAATAACAAAATGGTTTGTGCGGCTGATAACTTTGGTTGTTGCATTTGATGCTCTCGGACTTCCGGCAGTTTCTGAAGTTCTCAGAGAACTGCTCCTGTGGCTGCCGAATTTGGTCGTCGCTTTAGTAGTTCTGGTGATCGGCGGTTTAGCGGCGAATGCACTTTCGAGTTTGGTTCGCGGTGCGGCGGCACGCTCCGAATTGGGAAATCCCGAACTTCTCGCAACGATTGCCAGAATTGCGGTTTGGGCTTTTGCAATAGTTATTGCGATAAATCAAATCGGTATCGCTTCAGGACTCGTCAACACATTATTTACAGCAACGGTTGGGGCAGTCGCTTTAGCTTTGGGACTTTCCTTCGGACTCGGCGGACGCGACACGGCGGCGAAAATCGTCAGCGGTTGGTATGAACAAAGCCAGAGAATAAAATCCAATACTAAGGAATTTGCACAGAATATGAAAAAAGAGGTTGAGGCAGGAACAAACGAACCTCTGACGACAACAAGGATCACAGAAACTTTTAAAGATCCGAATTTAGAATAAATCTATCTGAAGTTTAGAGTGCAAAATTAACACTTAATAATATTAAGCGGAATCGAGTTTAATTCTTGGTTTCGCTTTTCTTTTTTGCCATAATGAATTCAAATTGTTATGAAAAATGAAAAAGTAATTCTGCCGATTCTACTTGGCACAAACCGAAAAGATCGGCAAAGTGAAAATGCTGCAAAATGGGTTTTCGGCAAAATGCAGGAACGTGAAGATATTGAAACGCAGTTTTTCGATGTTCGTGATTTCAAACTGCCGCTTGATGATTATGGAACGGGATTGAAAGACCATTTTCCCGAATGGCGTGATGCGATCATCAAAGCAGATGGTTTGGTTGTCGTTACGCCCGAATATAATCACGGTTATCCCGGTGTTATGAAATCCGTGATGGATTTGCTTTTGAAAGAATATATCCATAAAGCGGTTGCATTTGTCGGTGTTTCGGCTGGAGTTTGGGGCGGAACTCGTGTCATCGAAGCGTGTGTTCCGATGGTTCGTGAACTCGGTTTGGCAGTAACTTTTTCCGATCTGAATTTTCCAAATGTGCAGAAAAAGTTTGACGAAGACGGCAAATTGCTTGATGATGCTTATGAAAAAAGAGTTAAGGAATTTTTGGATGAAATCGTTTGGATGAGCCGTAGTCTGAGATGGGGAAGAGAGAATTTAGAATCGAAACATCACTAAGATCAGGAGATAAATATTATGGTAAATAATGAAAAATATATCGTTGCGGCAAGAGTTGAAACTGATAATAAAGACTGCATCGTTGCACCTGCGGACTCGATGATTATGGCAACGCATAAGAAAATTTTCGGTCCTGATACAAAAGAAAATTGCGAAAATTGGAAACGCAAAAATTGCAGATAACTTTTTATAGTTTGGAAATTAATATGAAATTGCTTACCTTTATTTTTACAATTTTGATTTTGGGTGGACAAATTATATTTGCCCAAGCACCCGATTCTGAAATTTTTCTTTTTTCGATTGATAAAAAAGACGGAAAATACACTTTCACAAACGGCAAAAATATCACCAACAACAAAGGTTATGATAATCAACCATCATTTGCACTAGATAATAAATCAATTTTATTTACTTCAAGCAGACGCGATAACAATTTTGACATTTATGAATATAATTTAACGGACGGCAAAATTTCTCCGCTTATAAATTCGGAAGATAATGAATACACGGCGAAATCGTTTGATGAAAAAACGATAAATTTTGTGCGTGAAGGCAAAGACGATCAGTTAATGACGGTTTTCAAATATGACCGCAAAACGAAAAAGGAAACGTCCGCTTTCAAGATCAAAGAACCAATCGCATATTATGCTTTCAACAAAAACGGCGAAGCACTCGTTTGGGTGCGTTATGCCTCTATAATGAACTTTGTTGATCCCGAAAAAAACATCAATCGATATGTCACAAATTATGCACAACCGAGCGTTCCGCATCTGATCCCGAACACAAATAATTTCAGTTTTATGCAGCGACAGCCCGACGATTCGCTTTGGATAAAAGAATTTAATCCGCAGACGCAAGCAGTTCGCCCGATTGTGCAAAGCAAAGATGAAAAGAAAGATTACGCTTGGATGCCGGATGGAAGTTTGCTTACGGGAAGCGGCAGCAAGTTGTTTCGCTTTGATGAAAGGAGCGATAAGGATTGGCAATTGGCAGCAGATTTAAGTTCGTTTGGAATCAAAGATATTACGCGAATGTCCGTGAGTTCTGACGGGAGATATTTGGCTTTAGTGAGCAACCAATAATTATGAGAAAACAAATGATCTATACAAATACTCCAACCGTGCCGAACAGGGAAATTTCCGAAGTTCTCGGAGTCGTAACGGGAAATGTCGTCCAGACAAAACACATCGGAAATGATATTTTGGCAAGTTTCAAAACGATTGTCGGCGGCGAAATTTCGGCTTATACGGATATGCTCACCGAAGCCCGCCACAAAGCGATCAGCCGTATGGTCGAAGCCGCTCTGGAAATGGATGCGGACGCAATTGTTTCCTTACGTTTTACAACAAGTTCGATTATGAAAAACGCTTCGGAGATTCTTGTTTACGGAACTGCTGTGAAGTTAAAAGCATAAAATTTTTTTGATAATTACTGAATTAGTCTTCTAATAATTTGTACATCTTAAACTGCAATGCCTGTTAAATCTGAAAATGTAATTTATACGAATGACCGTAAACTATTGCTTCTTCTGCAAACTCCTTTTGGATAAATTAAAAAAAGACATCAAAATAATGAGATGTCTTTAATAAAAAATAAATTGGAAATACACCCGGCACGACTCGAACGTGCGACCCCCTGCTTAGAAGGCAGGTGCTCTATCCGGCTGAGCTACGGGTGCTTAAAAAGGCAATGAAAATGTTAGCGATTGAACTGATTTAAGTCAACTCATTAAATAACATAAAACCTAAAAACGCTAAAATCCCGACAATTACGGGGAGTAAACCGAAAATCACCAGCCAGACCGAATCATTGTGAAAAGAAATTTTCGGCAGTTTTTTAAAATCAATCATTTATTATTGTCCTTTAACATATATATTTCTTCAAGCATCTTCTCATAAACTTCCGTTTCATTCATCTCGCTCGTATCAATTACAAACGCATCTTCCGCAATTCTCAAAGGCGAATCCTCGCGACTGACATCTCTTTTATCACGTTCATTTATTTCATCCAGAGTTTGCTCAAAACTCACCGCCCGTCCGCGTTCTAAATCTTCCTCAAAACGCCTTCTCGCACGGGCTTCGGGTTTTGCGGTTAGAAAAAATTTGATGTCAGCATTCGGAAAAACCACAGTTCCAATGTCGCGTCCATCCAAAACCGCCCCGTTTACAGATGTTTCACCTAACTTTCGCTGACGCTCGACCAAATTTTTGCGAACTTCCGAAATTCCCGAAACTATCGAAGCTATTTGGCTCACATCATTTGTGCGAATTTCTTTTGAAACATCGCTTCCATTTAATAAAACCTGCAAACTATCAGGTTCGCCGACCAACTCAATATCTGAAATTCCAGCAGTTTCAATAACTTTCTCTTTATTGGCAACATCAATTTCCGCCCGTAAAACCGCCAATCCGACGGCACGATACATCGCTCCCGTGTCGAGGTAAAGCAAGTTCAATTTCTTGGCAAGCATTTTTCCGAGCGTAGATTTTCCCGCTCCCGAAGGTCCGTCAATGGCAATAATCATTTGTTAGTGTTCTGTAGTTTTTATTTTTGGATTAGTTGTCGTAGAGTTTTCTAATTCAAAATCTTCATCATCTTCTGTCGCTTCTAGCGGATAAGTATACCAAACAAGCGTTGCTCCGTAATCTTTCGCTTCAGCAAAATACTGTCTGTCTTCCGTTGTTTCGCAATCTTCTTCGTTATACCACACATTATCGCCTTCCAATCTAAGAGGAATCCAATCATTTTGTTTTATATAAAATTTTGCTAATTCAACTGCACCATCTTCCAATGCAAAATCAATCCAACAATTTACATAAGCACCACCAAATTCTTCCGCCGCTTTTGCATTTTTGTTCTGATTTGGAATCGTTTTAAAGGTTACTAACCACATTATTTAAGTATATTCTCCAAAACATTAAGAGTTGTTTCAATATCATCACACGAAACGTCATAATGCGTAACCATTCTAATTTGATTACCGAATGGAATTGCTAAAATGTCGTTTTCTTTTAACTTTTCGCAGATTTCATTCGATGAAAGTTTTGTGTCCGTTACATCAAAAATCACGATATTTGTTTGAACGCTTTTCGTGTCAATTTGCACACCTTTCAAATTTGCCACGCCTTCCGCTAAAATTCGTGCGTTTTCGTGATCTTGATAAAGTGTTAAACGCGATTCTTCCAAAGCGACCAAGCCCGCTGCCGCCAGAATTCCGACCTGCCGCATTCCGCCGCCGAAACGCTTTCGCCAGACTCTTGCTTCATTAATAAAATCTTTTTCGCCAACCAATATCGAACCAACCGGAGCACCCAACCCTTTTGATAAACAAAACTGCACCGAATCGCATTTTTTTGACAAATCCGTAACGGACGTATTCAACGCCACCGAAGCATTAAAAATTCTCGCACCGTCCAAATGAACGGGAATTCCCAGTTCGTGTGCCTTGTCGCAAAGTTCTTCACAATGTTCGGCGGTCATTACAGTTCCGCCCGCGAGGTTGTGCGAATTTTCCAAACATATCAAACCTGTCGGGCAGGCATAATATGGCTGATTGATATGCAATGCGGGTTCAATATCCGACCATTTTAAAATACCATTTGGATTTTCGCTTCTAATGGGGCGAATCAAAACACCCGAAACAACCGAAGGCGTTCCCATTTCGTAATTAAAAATATGCCCGCGTTCTTCGATAATAATTTCATCGCCCTGCCGCGTGTGCAGTTTGACAGCAACCTGATTTCCCATCGAACCCGTGGGCATAAAGATAGCCGCTTCCTTGCCAAATAATTCGGCGGCTTTTTCCTGTAATTTTATTACGGTTGGGTCTTCCGCATAAACATCGTCACCAACTTCCGCTTCTGCCATCGCTTTCCGCATCGCCGGAGTCGGTTTTGTAACTGTATCGCTTCTTAAATCAATCATTGTTTTCCTTTGTAAATAATATTGTCTGACAATCGAACGGATTAGGATGGTCTTCGCAAAAAAATTCAAATTTATTTTTCATTTCTTCACAGCAACAGTTCAAATTTTAACTCCTCCATTTCAAAATAACAGCTTCTTTGATCGGATGCTCCATTTTGCCGCCATTTTGTTGGGCTTTTTGATACGCATTTTTTAATTGAAAATACCATTTTGCCTGTGTGTCGGCATCATCAATCAAGATAAGTTTCGGATTATCACGCAAGCCGACGGATTGCTTTTCCATAATACTTTGGTCTTGTCCGATAAATTTTTTGGCAAAGATTTTATAGAGACTTTTGACGAAGGGAACGCCGTTTAGAATGTTCCACGCGGCGACAAAATCAAGGCGTGATTCTTTGTCGGTGATCGGTGTCACGATGGCTTGCGAACTGAACCAGTATTTGCCGCAACGGATCAATTCCAAACGGCGATTCGGTAGAACAAAATCAATTTGTGTTGTGATCGGTTCATTATAAATATTCAGCAGTTTATAAGCCGCACTGTTGTTTGAAGGCGTGTGCGAACTCATCCGAAAGCCGTCTGGAATCGGCTCGAATTTTTTGGCTTTCTCGTGAATGCTTTTCTGTTTTCGCCACCACCAGGATTGATGGACGAAAGGACCGTGAGCAGGATCCATCAAACCGATAATTCCGTGATCCATATCACATTTCAGAACATTGGAAGTTACGTGAGTTTTGTAATTTTCGGAAAAGGTTTCGAGGTTTGGAACTTGTTTGTTTTCTTTTACTTTATCCTCCGCAATATAAACCCAAATCAGTCCGTCGCGTTCTTCGCAAGGAAAATTTTTTGTGCGAATACGTTCAGTTTTGACGGGAGAATCAGGCATCAGCGAAGGGATTTCCGTGCAAACGCCTTCACAATTAAATTTCCAACCGTGATAACAGCACTCAACTTCTTTGCCGTCAAATCTGCCGTCCGAAAGCGGAATTCCACGATGCGGGCAATGATCGTCGAGTGCGGAAACTTCACCGTTTTTATCACGCAAAATCAGAAACGGGCGATTGCACAACATCTGCCGTTTCATCTCTCCGCGTTTCAAACCGGATGCGGGAAGTGCCGCATACCAGAAGTTTGTCGGGAATTGTTCATGTGCAATTTCTGACATTTTTTTATGTTATACATTTGTGAAAATTTTGGGAAATGTACAAGTGTTTTGCTGAAATTATTCCAGCTCAAACTTTTCAATATCCCAATCCGCAGATTTTGCTCCGGCAAGATATGCACTTTCTAAAAATTCGAGAATCGCTTCCCGTGGATCGTCGGATTTTCGCACGTCATCATACATCAAAATCGCCATCGCTCCGTTATCTGTATTCCATTCCGCCGAATCTGGTTTGAGCGGTTTTTTCGGCAGATTTTCGGGTTCGGGAGCGGTGTAAGAATAAAATGCCGGAGCGGGAACATTGTCATCGCCCGCCCAAAAACCGAAGCTGATGACTTCGTGCGAATCTGCACGGCGTTCGACAATTCCCGCATCTTTCTTTTCGGGAGCTTTTCTGCCGGAAAATCTTGTAACGGCTAGATCAAAACTGTGCCAAAAAAGATGAACGGGAGTTGATTTCCCAATAAAGCGTCCGCGAAATTCTGTGAAAATGTCATTAATCGAAGTTAAAATTTTGTGAAATTTTTCGATATATTCTTTGTCGTAGGATTTAAATTCCGTGTTTTCTGCAAAAGGTATTTTCGTCAGTCCTTCGTAGGGAATTGCTTTTATTTTTTTGCCCGCGAATTACACGAATCTGCACGAATATCCTTATTTTATATTAAATAATCATTTTTCTTATTCGCGTTTATTTGCGTAATTCGCAGGCAAATTCTTTTCACGGCTTTAGCCATTTTGCCAGATTTGCGACATAAGTTTTTATGTCTTCCAATTTTTCGGGACTTTCTTTGACTTCATTGCCCGGCGGTTCTTCTAAAAATGTCGGACAGCCCATCGTCGTATCCCAGTTGTAATCAACCAAATGATGAAAACTCGATTCGGCAACGGCACTTCCCAGATTGTTTCCGTGTTGGTCAGAGCTTTTTTCAAAAGCGACGAGCAGATTGAATTTGTTTTCCGTTGTCAAACTTTTTCCTTTGGCGATGACGCTTGCCGAATCATCATCTTCGGGTTTGCCGATACCGCCTTCATGCGGATGTGCGGGGAAGTATTCGATTGTGCTTCCATCGGATTTTTTCAAAAGTTCGTGGACAGGTTCGATAACTTCTATCTTTTGATAATCTCCGTTTGCTCCCGAATGATAGTTTGGGAAATCTATGTTTTTTGTCGCATTATCATCGCGTTGGTTACGGTCTTCACGCGGATCGTTTTGTTTTGAATTAAAATAATGAGCTTTGCCGACTCCGCCCAATGTGCAAAGTGAAGTTCCCATATCTTCGTGGTCGCGTGTGGCTAGGATTCCGCCGCCGCGTTGACGAAATTTGGTAACTCCTTCACAATCTGATTTCGATAAACCGTCGCCCGTATCTAATGCAAAAAGCCAGATTTCATCAAAATCCGAACTGCCCAAATTGCTCAAGATCGGATCATTTCCCGCATTGTCTTCTTCACGATTTCGGGCAACTACTTCATAAAGTTCTTCGCCGTCTTCATCTTTTAACGATTCAAGATGCTGCCGAAGAAGCGAAAAACGCCCGATGTGCCAGTCGTCTTCATCAAATTTAATTGTCGTTTGTAGTAAAATTTTTGTTCTGCTCATACTTTCTCTACCCCCTTGTAAATTTAAAATTATTCATTTTGCAGTGTTTCATAAAACAAATCATCAACGTAGCAATAGCCCCAATCTTCACCTTTTTCAAACGATTTGATGATCGGATGATTTGTTGAACTAAAATGTTTCGTTGCGTGTTTATTGGGCGAAGAATCACAACAGCCGACGTGACCGCAAGATTTACATAAACGCAAGTGAACCCAGCTTTCGCCGATTTTCAGACAATCTTCGCAATCCTCTGCACTTGGTGTAACTTCTTTAATCTCGCTTAAATGTTCACATTTAGTCATAATTTATTATATTCTTTCAGTTTTGCCATTCTCAAACTATTTCGCAAACGGCACAAATCTTTCATCTTCATAGCACCAAGCCCAGGTTTCGTCTTGCTCAAGCGACAAAATTATCGGATGTTCGCTGTCGTGAAAATGCTTTGTGGCGTGTTTATATTTGGAAGAATCGCAGCAGCCGATATGACCGCAACTCGTGCAGAGCCGCAGATGCACCCATTTGTAATTGTTTTCGACGCATTCTTCACAAACTATTTCGCCGGTTGGTTCTAAAATCCGTATTTCGTCAGTATGTTCGCAGGGCGAAGTTTTTTCGGCATCAATTTTGGCAACACTTCCGTAACGATTTTCAACCCAGACACCGAAGCCCAATATAAAAAGGAAAACAACAAGCGAAGCAAGCGGCGGAATTACCTGTCCGATAAACAAAAGCAAAAGCGAAACGATTATCGCCGCAAGTCGGACATACATCAGATTGCAACTGTCAGATGCAAGTTTGATTGCCGTAATTGTTGCTAAATAAACAGCGATTCCGCCGGCGAGAAGTGCGAGTGTCGGAAAATGCAGATGGCTTTCGCCGGCACCCGTTTCCATCACGGCGTGTTCGACACCGATGCCGATGGCGACGATGCTTGCGACAATAAAGAAATGTCCGTAGAGATAGACAAAACGAGGCAAGAGCGAATCTGCTCTGATCGCACTATCTTCGACAAAGTCAAAATTTATCCACCAGATCGCTGCTGCCATCGCAAAGCCTAAAAATGCTGCTGTCAATGCCGACAAATTCCAGTCTGTTCCCGAAACGCCGGTTGCTGTAGCGACAACTGCTTCGCCGAGAACGATAATCGTAAAAAGTCCGAAGCGTTCAGGGATATGTTCAAAATCTATCGGTAGAATTTGCAGGTTTTTGACATTTAAAAACGGTGTTGCCAGTTCGACCAAGACGGCAATTGCCCAAAATGCATAATGATACGGCGGTGGCAACAAAAGCGAAATAAGCCAAACTGCGACCGCGATTGAAAACCCTGTAATAAAACGCAAACTCATCGAGCGGGCAATCGGAACGTGATAAGCGGAACGTGCGTAAAGTGCGATGAGAACGAGCCGCACCGCAACATAACAAACAACAAACGAAAAATCGCCCTGCGGAGTAAAACTTTTTGCGAGAGTCATTGATAAAACCGCAACCGCAAACATCCCGGCAAATATCGAAACACGATAAATCGTTTCATCGCTTTCAAAACGGTCGGAGTAAAATGTAAAACCGATCCAAGTCCACCAGATCGGTATAAACAAAGCGATGAATTTCAAAGTTACCGCAGCGTCGGGATGTTTGGCTAGAATTTGAGCGATCTGGGCGACTGCTAAAACAAAGACCAAATCGAAAAAAAGTTCGAGCCAACTGGCGTGGCGTTCGCCTTCATTATTTCCAAGTGTCAGAAGGCGTGGACGATTTTTCGATGTTGAATTTTCGTTTGATTCCGCCATAAATTCTAAATGGTTTAACCTGCGTTATCCGCAACTTCGATTTCGCCGTGCGTTTGCTTTAGTATATCGGAAAGCGATTTGCCTAAATCCTGCAAGAGTTTTTTCATTTTTTCATCCTGCATTTCTTCGCTGTCGCCCTCAAACATTTTGTGAACACCGCCGACTGCGATTTCCGTCGGTAAAACACTTGTCAACATAATCGAAAGCACGCCGCGTAGATGTCCTAAACAGCGGATTCCGCCGAAGGAACCCGGCGAAGCAGTCATAATCGCCGCTGCTTTTCCTTTAAAAACTTCGATCATTTCGTAATCCTCCGATTTACGTGAAACGAAATCAAACACGTTTTTCATTCCGCCCGGCAGAGAAGCATTATATTCGGGTGAGGAAATCAAAAATCCATCGTGTTCGCCGAAAATCTTTTGCAGTTTCTTAGCGTTTTCGGGAAAGCCTTCGCCTTTGTGCCAGTCGTCTTCATCAAATTTAATTGTCGTTTGTAGTAAAATTTTTGTTCTGCTCATACTTTCTCTACCCCCTTGTAAATTTAAAATTATTCATTTTGCAGTGTTTCATAAAACAAATCATCA
>MWWE01000072.1_pt1 | contig 15173 bp, 16 predicted proteins | sample 1047301 | NCBI WGS metagenome assembly MWWE01 (sample SAMN06349973, study PRJNA376086) | soil metagenome | isolation source: MS1-1 sample Antarctic (ecotone) soil | place: Antarctica
AAATGTAAGCAATACAGAGCGTGTTGCTTCAGCCACGGCAGGAGGTGCTTTGATCGCTTATGGAATAAAACGTAAGGATTGGATTGGGGCTTTGCTGTCGGTGGCGGGTGGTGCGTTGGCTTTACGCTAGGTAAAATGCAGAAACCCGCACGACAGTAAGGGTGCTAATAGTGGTTTCAGCAACTTATAGCCAGTCTCAACATTTTGATTTTTTTTTCCAGAGATTTGTAGAGGATAGAAAGCACCCTTACTTCGTGCGGGTTTCTGCAAAAGAAATTTAACAAACCTACTTACTGATACTCGGTATAATTAGAAAAACGATTTAGTAAAAATTAGTTAATCCGATGAAAAATAATCGTCAGCCACAATTGAGTTTGGGGGAGAGCAATTGGTTGGTCGAACAGCACAAACCGATGGTTTTTCATCTTGTGAAGAAGATTTCCAACAGTTTACCGTTCAAGGTTGAAACGGAGGACTTGGTAGCTTACGGACAGCTTGGGCTTATCGAAGCAAGCCAGCGTTTTGATCCTTCGCACGGCAGCCGGTTTTCGACCTTTGCCTATTACCGCATCAGAGGGGCGATCTACGACGGATTGCGTGAAATGGGAGCAATCACCCGTTCTCACGTTCATCATTTTGCCATTAATGCCAATGATATTTTGACAACCGAAACCGGGGATTCGGGGGTCGGCACAAATAATGTTGATGATGAAATTCAGACGGTGGAAAATATGATTGATGCTTTGATCCCGATATATTTTCTGTCGCTCGATGGGGAAACAACCGGTGAAATTGAGGACGAAAAGGCTTTTACAGAATACGATTTTGAAACCAGAGATTTGCTTGAACGTATCCGGGAAGTTTTGGAGGAACTCGAGCCGGATGATGCGGAACTTTTGAAAATGGTATATTTCAAAAAAATGAAGATGAAGGAGCTGGCTAATAAGATGGGAGTTTCAAAGTCCTGGGTTTCGCGGCTTCATGCCCGTGCCATCGGGCATCTACAGACCGCGTTAAAGTCGTATAATTATTATTTCCCGCAAAGGAGCAAAGCACGCAAAGGAAGATTTTAAGTTTCAAATTCAATAAAATGTAATTTTGTCTTAGTGCTTAATTGTTATTTGGTAACATTAAAGGTTAAAACTTAACGGCATAGTTGTTGCACTTAAATATACATATTAATAAAACTTGACTGATTTTAATACAAATTTTCAGTCGAAACATTGAACAAAGGGAGAAATTTGAATTATGAGTAATGTAGAAAAAACAGAAAAATCAGTTTCCGAATTTTTAACGGATACATCAACAAATGTAAGCAATACAGAGCGTGTTGCTTCAGCCACGGCAGGAGGTGCTTTGATCGCTTATGGAATAAAACGTAAGGATTGGATTGGGGCTTTGCTGTCGGTGGCGGGTGGTGCGTTGGCTTTACGCGGGGCAACGGGGCATTGTCAGGTGTATGATGCGTTGGATGTTGATACAAATAAAAAATCTTTAACCGCACGGGCAAAAGATCAGGCGGGCAGTTGGTTTAATCAGAAAGTTGAGGTGGTGAAATCCGTAAGCATCGGAAAACCAGCGACGGAACTTTATAAATTCTGGCGGGATTTTGAAAACTTGCCGCAGTTTATGGATCATTTGGAAGCGGTCAAAGTCATTGACGATAAACATTCGGAATGGACAGCAAAAGCACCACTGGGAATGCAGGTTCACTGGAACGCAACGATCACAAATGACGTGGAAAACCGCCGAATCACCTGGCAGTCGGATGAAGGTGCGGATGTTCCGAATCGCGGAATGGTCGAATTTAAAGACGAAGGAAATCACGGAACAGTGGTCAAAGTTTCGCTCAAATATGAACCGCCGGCAGGAAAGATCGGCGAACTTGCCGCATATTTTTTGACTGAAGAACCCGACACACAAGTCGAAGAAGACTTACGCAATTTCAAGCGTCTGATGGAAACGGGCGAAATTATCACCATTGAAGGTCAAACTTCGGGACGTGCAGAATCCGCAACAAAAGTGGCGACAGCGTAAATAAAGAATTTACCCGCGAATAAACGCGAAAAGACACGAAAAAAGAGAACAAAGAAATTCTTTGGTTTTAATTTCGCGTTATTTAGCGTTTGTTCGCGGGCAATAAAAATCTATTTGGATTAACAATTTTTTAACGAACAAAGGGAGAAATTAAATGAAAGCAGTATGTTGGTATGGAAAACATGATATTCGGGTGATGGATGTTCCCGAACCTGAGATTTTAAATGCACGGGACGCAATTATTAAGGTTACGACAACGGCGATTTGCGGTTCGGATTTGCATTTGTATAACGGTGTGATGCCGACGATGGAAAAGGGCGACATTCTCGGACACGAATTTATGGGTGAGGTCGTCGAAGTAGGAAAAGAAATTACAAATTTGAAAAAAGGCGACAAGGTTGTCGTGCCTTTTACGATTGCCTGCGGCGATTGTTTTTTCTGCAAAAAGGAAATTTGGTCGGGTTGTGATAATTCAAATCCGAATCCGTCAGTTACGCAGGAAATGTATGGTTTTACGCCTTCAGGACTTTTCGGTTACACACATATGATGGGCGGATTTGCGGGCGGACAAGCCGAATATGTGCGTGTGCCTTATGCCGATGTCGGACCGATCAAAGTTCCCGATCATCTGGATGATGAAAAGGTTATATTCTTATCGGATATTTACCCGACGGGTTATCAGGGAGCGGAAAATTGCGATATTCAGGAAGGCGATACGATTGCCGTTTGGGGATGCGGTCCGGTCGGACAATTTGCAATAAAATCGGCAAAAATGCTTGGAGCGGATAAGGTTTTTGCGATAGACCATTACAAGGAAAGATTGGATTTAGCAGTGGAAGAAAATGAAAATGTGATTCCAATAAACTTTGATGACAAAGACGTTTATGAACAATTAAAAGATCAGACGGGCGGACACGGACCTGACGCTTGCATTGATGCGGTCGGACTCGAAGCACACGGGAAAACTGCTGATGCGATATATGATTACGTGAAAACAAATATGTATCTTGCTACCGACCGGATTCACGCTTTACGGCAAGCAATTAACTGCTGCCGCAAAGGCGGTACGGTCTCAATTCCGGGAGTGTATGGCGGTTACGCTGATAAATTCAATATCGGAGCGGCGTTTGGAAAAGGTCTGACAATGAAAATGGGGCAGACAAATATGATGAAATATTTGAAACCGCTTTTGAAATCTATTGAGGAAGAAAAAATTGATCCGTCATTTGTCATTTCACACGAATTAAATATTGACGAAGCGGCGAATGCTTACGACAAATTCAACACAGATAAAAATCAATGGCGAAAAGTGGTCTTGAAACCGTAATATTGTTGAGCCAAGGAGAAATTAAAATGAAAACCATCACACAAGAAGATTTAAAGAACAAACTTGAACGCGGAGATGAATTTACATTGATCGAAACTCTGCCTCAGGAAACATATAACCACGCACATCTGCCGACGGCGATAAATATTCCACCCGATAAAGTTACAGAACTTGCCAAAGATTTGCTGCCCGACAAATCGGGGGAAATTGTGGTTTATTGCTCCAACCCGAATTGACACGCTTCAGAAAATGCCGCCCGTGAATTGGCGGAAATAGGTTATACAAATGTGAGCGATTATGTCGGCGGTAAAAAAGAATGGATAGATGCGGGCTTACCTGTGGAATCATTTCACGATCACTAAAAAAATATATATGAAAATAAAATTAAAACCGATTGACGAGCAGGCTGTCGTAATATTCGGAGCGGCAAGCGGAATCGGGCGACAGACGGCACTTGATTTTGCGGAAAAAGGAGCAAAACTTGCACTTGCTTCGAGAAGTGAAGAAGGCTTGAAAACACTTGTTGAAGAAATTGAAAACAAAGGCGGCGAGGCATTTTATATTTTGGCGGATGCGGCAAATGCTGAGGAAGTCCAGAATGTTGCGGACAAAGCATTTGAGCGATATGGGCGAATTGATACTTGGGTGCATAATGCCGGGACTTTGATCTTCGCAAGATTTCAGGATATAACGCCTGATGAATTTAAGCGTGTCATCGAAGTCAATCAACTCGGACAAGTTTACGGAGCGATGGCGGCTTTACCGTATTTGCAGAAAAGTGGTGGCGGTGCGTTGATTCATATTACAAGTGTTGAAGCATTTCGGACTGTTCCGTTTCAATCCGCTTACGGTTCTTCAAAACACGGTGTCAAAGGTTTTTTGCAGGCTCTGCGAATCGAATTGCAGGGCGATAAAATTCCTGTCAGCGTTACGGAAATTATGCCCGGAGCGATAAATACGCCAATCTGGGATAAGGGTCGCAACAAGTTTGAATATAAGATGAAACCGCCTGTTCCGCCGATTTATCATCCGAAAATCGTTTCCGATGCAATCCTTTATTCAGCCGAAAATGTCGTGCGGGATATGGTTGCCGGCGGCGGAGCATTGGGCGTGCCTCTAGCCGAAAGATTTTCGCCGAAATTGACCGATAAAATCACACATTTGATTGGTTTCAATCAATTCAGCGACGAAAAACAGTCGGCAAATCCGCCCGACGGACTTTTTGAGCCTTCTGATCAAATGCAGCAAATTGAAGGACGTTTTTCCGATCAGCAATTGATGAGCGATCCATACACCTGGGCAAAAACCCATCCAACCAAAACAAATCTGGCACTTGGTGCAGTCGCCGGAGTTGTCGGTGGCTTTTTGGCATATAAATATCTAAACAAAAACGAATAAAGGGAAGAAATTATGTTAGAGAAAATTAGCAAACCACAGAAATTACGACACGAATTACAGGAAGAATCCGGTGGCGGTTTGACCGCACGTCGGGCAATTATCGGCTTATCACTATTGGGAATCGGTGCGATGACAGCGGTAACTTTGTTTCAAACAGGAATTGTCAGACATCTGCCCGATCCTCCGCTTGATAGTTTTGATTCGGACAAGGTAAATTCATCCGACACGGCTTACGCTTTAGGAATACCTGACGGCACACTTTCGCTGGCAAGTCTTGCCGCAAATATTCCGCTCGCGGCTTTCGGCGGAGCAAATCGTGCGGAAACAATGCCGATTGTTTCGATTCTTTCCGCCGCAAAATCAACCGTCGAAGCAGCAGTTGCGGGTTGGTATTTTTATCAAATGCCGACCAAAGAAGGAAAATGGTGCGGATACTGTATCACGGGTGCATTCGCAAACCTTGGCATCGCCGCATTAACGATTATCGAAGCGAAAAAGGCTTGGAAAAATCTCTGATTGTTTACAGCAAATAGATCGAAAATAGCTGAATTGATTCGTGAAAAAAGCGTTTGAAATTGAAGAGTCTGACAGAGAAGGTTATAGGGTTGAAGCCCGAAACTCATTCAGTCAATTAAGAGCTGAAATCAGGCAAGAATCTGTATTTAATAGATCGCAGTATTCGGATCGAAAGTTTTTGCAAAATCCGGCAGACTTTAATATCCGTATTAACTCCCGACCGGAGAAAAAATTAGATTTGGAAAATATGCTGCTAACTAATAGTGTGTTGATCCGGTCGCTCCGCTATAACAGAAGCAGTTGTTAAATCCTTTTGGTTTTGCGACCAGACGCACATTGAAAATAAAGAAATAAACATCAGCGAGGCAAGAATTTTCATAATTCGAACACTATAGCTTTGTTGATTTTACAAGTAAACTTGGATTTTAGTGCTGAATCAATCACTCAAGCAAAATTACATTTAAGCAAAACTCCCCTACTTTTTAAGGAGGGGAAAACAAATCTGGCACTTGGTGCAGTCGCCGGAGTTGTCGGTGGCTTTTTGGCATATAAATATCTAAACAAAAACGAATAAAGGGAAGAAATTATGTTAGAGAAAATTAGCAAACCACAGAAATTACGACACGAATTACAGGAAGAATCCGGTGGCGGTTTGACCGCACGTCGGGCAATTATCGGCTTATCACTATTGGGAATCGGTGCGATGACAGCGGTAACTTTGTTTCAAACAGGAATTGTCAGACATCTGCCCGATCCTCCGCTTGATAGTTTTGATTCGGACAAGGTAAATTCATCCGACACGGCTTACGCTTTAGGAATACCTGACGGCACACTTTCGCTGGCAAGTCTTGCCGCAAATATTCCGCTCGCGGCTTTCGGCGGAGCAAATCGTGCGGAAACAATGCCGATTGTTTCGATTCTTTCCGCCGCAAAATCAACCGTCGAAGCAGCAGTTGCGGGTTGGTATTTTTATCAAATGCCGACCAAAGAAGGAAAATGGTGCGGATACTGTATCACGGGTGCATTCGCAAACCTTGGCATCGCCGCATTAACGATTATCGAAGCGAAAAAGGCTTGGAAAAATCTCTGATTGTTTACAGCAAATAGATCGAAAATAGCTGAATTGATTCGTGAAAAAAGCGTTTGAAATTGAAGAGTCTGACAGAGAAGGTTATAGGGTTGAAGCCCGAAACTCATTCAGTCAATTAAGAGCTGAAATCAGGCAAGAATCTGTATTTAATAGATCGCAGTATTCGGATCGAAAGTTTTTGCAAAATCCGGCAGACTTTAATATCCGTATTAACTCCCGACCGGAGAAAAAATTAGATTTGGAAAATATGCTGCTAACTAATAGTGTGTTGATCCGGTCGCTCCGCTATAACAGAAGCAGTTGTTAAATCCTTTTGGTTTTGCGACCAGACGCACATTGAAAATAAAGAAATAAACATCAGCGAGGCAAGAATTTTCATAATTCGAACACTATAGCTTTGTTGATTTTACAAGTAAACTTGGATTTTAGTGCTGAATCAATCACTCAAGCAAAATTACATTTAAGCAAAACTCCCCTACTTTTTAAGGAGGGGTGGCAGACGCTTCGGCTGACGGGGTGGTTGGATTTTCTATTTTTGTATAGAATAGTAGATAAAGTTTTAACAACCACCCCGCGTCGAAGCGACGCACCCCTCTTTAAAAAGTAGGGAAATTTTCGAATTCTTAATTTTTAGATTAACCTGTTTTTGCCCTAGTGCTTAATTTCAGTCATCTACATCGGTGCGTCTTTCATCGGGTTCTTCCGCAACACCCTTGAAGGATTCGCCGTCTTTTTTGACCTCCATAAATTGTCCGCGTTCTTTGCTTCCTTCCTCGCGGTTGCGTTTTATCCACTTGTCATTTTTGGGATTTTTAACCTGAGTTCTATCATCAACCGAACCTTTTCTATGTCCTTCTCCTGTATTTTTTGCCATTTATTATTTCTCCTTATTTTAACTTGCAATATAGCTTTCCAGCTGTTCAATGTGAAATTGCTGTTCGGCAATAATCGCTTTGACCAAATCACCGATTGAAACAACTCCGACAACTTTTCCATTATCAACAACGGGCAGATGACGCATACGCTTTTCCGTCATCAAAGTCATACATTGTTCAACCGTTTCCTGCGGATTTATAACCACAACTTCCGCCGTCATAATGTCCCTGACGGGCGTTTCTCTCGAAGATTTTCCCTGCAAAATCACCTTGCGGGCATAATCCCGCTCGGAGACAATACCGCTCAAATTGTCCTCTTCCATCACGAGCAACGCACCGATTTTCTTTTCAGCCATCAGTTTTATTGCGTCTAAAACAGAATCTTCCGGCGTAGTGTGCCAGATTTCATCACCTTTTGTATCTAAAATATGCCTGACTAATTTCATTGTTTTCTCCTCTTTAAAGATTAGGTAAACAAGTTCGACATCAACTTTTTCCCGTGTTCCGTGATGATATTTGATTTTGAACGGATTATCAATATTTTTTCAACATAGTGTTGGAACTCTGTTTTTGATATTCTTCTATTTAATGTTCAAAACGCGAAATTCAAATCTTGAAAGAATAGATACGGGCGATTATACGGCGGAAGAATATGATCTTTTTCTATCTGATATAAGACTTGTGAACCGATACGCAGGTGATAATCGGGCTTTAAGGAAAACTCTCTTTCGTGAAATTGAAAATCGGGATTTAAAAGAATTCAGCGTCTTGGATATTGGTGCAGGTTCAGGCGAATTACTTCGCACAATCGCAAAGTTTTCCCGCAAACAAAAACGCTTCGCAAACCTTTTTGGATTAGAATTAAACAGACGCTCGGCAGAATCAATCTTGGAAGAATCTAAAAAGTTTAGTGAAATAAAATCGGTGCGGGCAGATGCTCTGCAATTACCGTTTGCTGAAAACTCTTTTGATTATGTCATCAGCTCCCTATTCACACATCATCTGAACAATAAACAAATCGTTCAGGTTTTAGCGGAAATGTCCCGCGTTTCAAGATGCGGAATTTTTGTCATTGACCTGCACAGACATCCTTTTGCTTATGCTTTATATAAAATGTTTTGTTTTGGTTTTAGAATAAGTCAGTTGGTTCGTGAAGACGGCTCACTTTCAATACTGCGTGGGTTTAAATCAAATGAAATTAAAGATTTAGCCGAAGAAGCCAACCTAGGAAATATCTCTGTAAAAAGATATTTTCCTTATAGATTGGTCTTGACCGGAAAGTGAAATTTTGCCTTCCTGTTCAAGTTTTTCAAGATGAGCCTCGACTGATTTTTCCGCCAGAGGAATTAATGCGGAATCTAATCCTGCATAGATTTGTTTCACAATTTCAAATGGATTTTCCGCACCTTGTCTGACAGATTGTAAGACTTGATTTTCTCTTTCAAGCCGATGATTGATGTAATCTTCTATTTTTTCTTTTGCATCATAAATTGCCGTGCCGTGAGAACCGCATAGAAAATTCAGATTCGGCAGATTTTTCATTCTTTCTAAAGAATTCAGATAGTCAATCATATTTCCTTCCGGCGGTGCAATGACTACCGTTCCTTGTCCGACGACATTATCCGATGAAAGCAAAAACCCGTAGTCTTCATCATAAAAACAGAGATGTCCGCGAGCGTGTCCGGGCATATGCAATGCTTTTATTTCAAAATTTTTACTTTTACTATCTTTCAATGTGTAAGACTGTATATCTTCAATAAATTTTTCAACTCTAACTTTATCTTTTATACTTTCTGCCGTTATTTTATGGGCAGAAATCGGAACGTCCAAATTGAATTTCTTTTGCAAGTGTTTTTTCAAAGCACTTTCGCCGCCGATATGATCGGGGTGTAGATGCGAGATGATAATTTCTTTGCACGAATGACCTTTTTCAATAAATTCGTCAATTAAATCGAAAAGTTTTTTCTGTTCAACGGCAAAAGGTGTGGCGGCATCAATTACAATAAATTCTTTGTTTCCGACAATAAAACAATTAGTATGAGTTGCGGGCGGTAGAGTTTCGGTTCGCAAAGGCAAACAAATTAAGCGGGAATTTAATTCGATAAAATCTATGTTTCCGTTTGATTTTTGAGATTTTGTAAGCAGTTCTTGAGCAGTATTTTCCGGATTTTTACCGTCCGCTAAACTTTTGAGAGAAATCAGAACCAGTGGAGCAATCAATACTTTCGATTGTTTCCACATTTCGACAGCTTTTTCCGCTTTGATAAATTCGATTTCCTGCAATTCATTTATCGCCTGATAAGGCTCTTGCTTGGGCGGACAAACGGCGATAAAAAAACTTGTTTTGAAACGAATCGGAGAAAATTCGGGAGTCGTCCAAAACCCCATGTAGAAAAAATCCCTCGCATCAATCCAAAGTCCCCACAAATCCAAAATTTCTGCAAAGGAATTTCTGCCGGAGATCAGATCATCGTGCAGAGACACTCTCTGACCTTTTGTAAGTTTGTCGCCGTTGCGGACAAGCAAGATGCCGATCTCTTCAAAAGTTTCGCGGACAGCACAAGCAATTAAAGCGGATTGCTGTTTGTTTTTACAATTCCTGACCTCAACTTCCGCATCCTGATTATCAACTTTTCCGCCCGTAAAACCGTGAAAACCTCCGAGAAATTTAAGTTTCGGATTTCTTCTTGCCCACAAAACCTTAGTTTTATTATGATTTAATAAAATTACGGCGGCGGCATTTTTTGGATGTGATATTTTCTGACTCACAGTTTTTCTATATTGCTTATTTATATTTCCCCGATTTTCAAAATGCAAATCAATTAAGGTCAAATAATAAAAATTCCGTATTATTTTCCAATGAGTTTATCTGCAAAATGTTTTCCTCGCTGATCGCCGCTCCGTCGCCGGTATTTAATTCTTCGCCGTTTATTTCAAGTTTTCCTTTTACAACCTGAATCCAGGCGTGGCGATTCTCTGCCAATTCGTGCGAAACTTCTTTGCCGCTTTTAAGCATCGAAGCATAGAGCGAAACATCCTGTATTTTCAGAAATATCCAAAGCAAAACCAATTTCCTTATTGCTCATTCCGCCGACGATTATCGGCAAAATTTTAGGAATTTTCGATTTGCAATTTGCGATTTGCGGTCATTATTTTATAAACTTTCAAACTATTTTGTTTAAAGTATAATCGTAAGAGATAGAATTTTTTAAGTTTTTGTTTGTTTATAAAAATGTCTTTAGATTATCAAGAAAAAGAAGAAATTGGAGCAGTGCCGGACACTCAGCCCGAAGTTATTCAGCGGGTAACTCCCGTAACTCCCGCATTTTCAATTGTTTTAATTGTTTGTATCGTTTTGGTCTGGATTTGTCAGGCGTTGTTCGTTTCTCAGAAAACCATTTTATTCGGCGGACAAAATTCCGTAATTATTGCGGGTTTTGACAAACAGTTTTTTCTGGAAGGACAATACTGGAGAATTTTGACGGGTGCGGCACTTCACGGCGGAATTATTCATCTGGCGTTTAATGCTTATGCTCTTTATGTGTTGGGGAAATTGGTTGAATTTTTGTCGAATCGCTCACATCTGGCAATCGTATTTTTGTTGTCGGTCATTGGCGGCGGATTAATGAGTTTAGCATTTTTGCCTGATCCCTCCATTGGTGCTTCAGGCGGGATAATCGGATTTTTGGGATATTTGACAGCTTACGGATTTAAACGCCGAAAACTTTTATCAAATGCATTCTTAAAAAATATGCTGTTTAATATAGGTTTTATCGCCGTTATGGGAATTTTTATAATCCCGAATGTTGATAATTTCGGACATCTCGGCGGTTTGCTGGTCGGTTTGATTTACGGTTTTATACAAGTTCCAAGCGATTTATACAAAGACCCGCGGGAAACCGGGAAAGTTACAAAAATTCTCGGATATGTTTCTTTGGGAATATTTATTTTAACTTCAATTTTTACTATTTTTTTGATTCTGCTTTGGAAGTTTTATCTTTAACAAAACAAATTGCTTGACCAAATCGCTACGTCATTTACAAAATTTGCAGAAATATAGCCGAAAGCGGAAAGTCCCGTTACAAAATGGATTCCCATTAAAGCCGTGTAAAGAGTAAGTGCGAGTGCTAAACCGAATCGTGCTACTTTAAATTTGCTCCAATGCCACAAAGCAACTGCGGCAACTGCTCCAACCGCAACTTTTACAGCCAAAAAAGGCATATCGCCCATATCTAAAAGTGTTGACATAAAATGATTGCCTTCCGTCGCAAATCCGTTGCGAACCCAGTAAATCGTAAAAATCGCATCAAAAAAGTTGAGCAAAAAAAGCAGAAAAGTTTGAGTCGCCAGTTGCATAGATAAAAATCCCTGTGTAAAAACTTGTTTAAACAAATCCCTTTTAATCAATTAACCCTCAGTCAATTTTAAATAGACCAAGGGCAAACCGTTTTGAGAGAAATCAAATCTTTTAGTTGTTATTACTATACGTTTAATAAACCTCATATTCAATTTTTTAGTAAAAAATATTTTTGGCTTAAATTTCTTAAAATGATATTCTTAAAATACAAACAACAAAACATTTCAGACAATTTAATTATTGCAACAGAATGTATCTTTTAAGCGTCTTAAAGGGCGTAGAAGGGTTCGTTTTACAAATAAATTAGTGGGGATAAAAAAATGAGAAAATTAAATATTACAAAATTATTCGTGGGCTTAATGGCTTTCGTATTTGTTCTCGGAACAGCAGAAACTTTTGCACAAAGTTACAGAGTCGAAGCGGGACAGAGAATCCGTGTTCGGATGGAGGACGAGATCAGTTCCAAAACCAATCGTGTCGGCGACAGATTTGATACGAAAGTTGTCGAACCCGTCTATTCGAGATCAGGTGTCATCGTAGTTCCAACCGGAAGCACCGTTGTCGGTCGGGTAGATAGAGTTACGCAAGCCAAAAAAGGCGGCGATCCGGGAACGATTGACGTAAGTTTTACGGAGATTCGTCTTCCTGACGGTAGAAGTCAGAGAATTAACGGTTCTTTAACAAGTCTGGATACAAAATCGGCTAAAAGCGATAACGAAGGGTCGGCATCCGGCGACGACAGAAAAAATGACAAGCTCATCTTTATCGGCGGCGGTGCTGCCGGTGGTGCAGTTTTAGGCGGACTGATCGGCGGCGGAAAAGGTGCGTTGATCGGCGGAATTTTAGGCGGTGTCGGCGGACTTCTCGGCGAAAGATTGACCAAAGGCGAGGATGCCAAAGTTAAGTCGGGAACGGAATTCGGCGTTTATGTAAATCGGGCTTTTAATTTACCGAGATACAATGCAAATGATCCGGTTAGAAATGATAACCGCAATGATAATCGTTATGAAAGACCGGGAAATAATGCAGGCGGCAGAACTTATGTCGTTCGTCCGGGAGATACTTTAGGAAAAATCAGCTCCAGATTTTACGGAACTTCCCGTCGCTATATGGATATTTACAATGCAAATCGCAATATGTTATCAAGTCCGAACAGCGTTGCAGTCGGACAGACTTTAATTATTCCGTAAATTTGGGTTTTAATCAGTAAATAATGAGCGATAGCAAGTATATTTGGAATTATCCAACTTGAAATAACCTATACTTGCTCACTACCGTTCGCTATACTGATTTTTAAGCAAGCAAAAAGCCAGACGAAAAGTTTTCGTCTGGCTTTTTGCTTGCTGTAAATTCTTAAAAAATCTATTTCAAAGCCATTTCGTATTCCTTTCCAATTTCTTCAAGATGCTTCACGACCTTATCAATCAGCCATTTCGGTGTTGAAGCACCTGCCGTAACTCCTACGTTTTCAACTCCCCGCAAATCTTCCGTATCAATATCTTCTTCGGTTTGAATCAAAAAACTTTTTTCGCATTGTTCTTTGCAGACGGTCAGAAGTTTGCGGCTGTTCGAGGAGTGATCTCCGCCGATAACATAAAAAGCATCAACTTCACCCGCCAAAGCACGAGCCGCATCTTGCCGATCTCTTGTCGCCGAACAGATCGTGTTGACAACCTGCGTTTCGCCGACGGCAATTTGCTTGATCGCTTCGGCTGTATCAAAAAAAGTTTTTGCTTTGATCGTCGTTTGCGAAACAACCAAAGGATTATTCAACTTGGGCAAACCCGCAACTTCCGTTTCATCTTTGATAATAAAAGCGTGGTCGGGAGCATAACCTTTAACACCAATCATTTCAGGATGATCTGGGTTTCCGACAACTATAACGTGCCGATTTTCCTCAGCCGCCCGCGAAGCAAGTCTTTGCACACGGGTTACAAACGGACAGGTTGCATCAACAACTTTCGATGCTTTTTCCTCTAATTCTTTCTGCACATCGGGCGTTACGCCGTGAGCTCTGATAACCGCAGTTTCACCGCGTTTGATCTGCACGGGTTGGGTAATTGTTGAAACTCCGTGTTCACCTAAACGCTGCATTTCCTGTTCATTGTGAATCAGCGGTCCGAGCGTGCGGACGGTTTCTTTTTTGTCCAAAGAATCCTCAACCATCTCAACCGCCCGTTCCACGCCGAAACAAAATCCGTATTCGTCTGCTAATAATACTTTCATAATCTTATAAGTTAATAAATTGCCAAAATAACCTTATCTACAAAAAATCATAACAAAATTAGACGTTTGATGACAGGTTACAGTTGTTAAATTTAAAATGTTTTAATTAACACGAAAAAATTAAATATAAGAAATTAACCACAGATAAATACAGATGAACACAAGATTTTTATTCAGATTTAATAACAACTCATTTTATTTTCAGTTTTTGATCTGATTTTATCCGTATTTACGCGAAGCGGGACGGTTAATTTCTTAAAGTATTCTTTTCAGGGCAATTAGTATTTTAAAGATTTACCGGATCGGCTCACGCAGCATTGCTTCGGCGGTTTCTCTTGCAATTTCGGCGGCTTTCGGATTCGATTCACGCAGATGTGCGATTTGCATTAAAGCCTCGCCTGTTCTCGAAAGTAATCTGACCAGATCACCTTCTTCGGCTCTCGTGTTTCGCACAAGTTCTTCCCAACGCATTCCGCCCGCCCATTCTTCAGCGGCGGCGGCGGCGGAATAATTTATCTCGTCGGCAGGTTCGACACCGAAATTCCATTCCGTTTTTGAAACTTCGTAGATAATATCTTCAAATTCCGTCAAAACTCCAAGCAGTTTATCCGAAAGATGCAGTTCGCCGTAATCCCGGTCGGAATCAGCCGCCAGAGATGCCATCAAACCCGCCACTTGTTTAACTTCCAACTTTTCAAACAAACCTTTTTTTAACGCTTCACCCGCAAGAAGCGGACGGTCAATCCGCAAATCAGCCAGCCATTTTCCCGTTTCAGAAACAGTTTGAGTTTGAAAATCCAGATAGCCGAAACTATCCAGAACTTTCGCCCGATTTTCAAACGGAAGCCAGATTCCGCTTCGCAAAAAATCTATGTCGCGTTCCGCTTTTTGAATCGCTTCGGCGTCGTTCCATGTTTCCCAGAATAATTGATGAGCCGAACGCTTGCCGTCTTCGCTCAAGTTTTCGGGAACGAGTTTTTCAACCAGAGAATTTATCAAAACTTCCGCTTCTTCCGAATCTTCGCGTTTGGTCGTCAATTTCGGTTCTTTTATAACAGGATTTTTGCCTTCGTAAATATCTTCAAAAGCCGCTTCGACAGATTGTTCGTTGACTGGATATTTTTTCGCATAAACTCTTTTTACATGCGATAAGGAAATTGTCGAACCGCGTCCGTCATCACGCATCACGTTAATTTTATCGCCGAAAACATTCAGCACGAGAAGGAACTGTTTTCCGCTTCGCCCCTTTGAAATAATCCTGCCTTCCTCGACATTTTTTTTATCCCCACTAATTTATTTGTAAAACGAACCCTTCTACGCCCTTTAAGACGCTTAAAAGATACATTC
>MWWE01000073.1_pt1 | contig 15144 bp, 17 predicted proteins | sample 1047301 | NCBI WGS metagenome assembly MWWE01 (sample SAMN06349973, study PRJNA376086) | soil metagenome | isolation source: MS1-1 sample Antarctic (ecotone) soil | place: Antarctica
TTGATTTTTAAGGTCAATTAATAAATAGGAAGAGTACGAATGCGATTCACTTAAAATTAAATTTTTTCTTTTGTATTTAGAAGCTGAACCGGTGTTATTTTTTTATGATTATTATCAGTTTCCGGTTCGTATGCGGGGGTCTACAATTCCGTATAATATATCAGCCAAAATATTAATCAAAATAAAAAACGTAGCAGAAACAAGTACAGAACCCATTACAACCGGGAAGTCCAATTTTTCCAAAGCATCAACGGTTACTTTACCAATGCCTTTCCATCCAAAAATGTATTCTATAAAAAAAGCACCGGCTAACAGTTCGGCAAACCAACCTGTAACAGCAGTGATAACCGGGTTTAATGCATTATGCAAAGCATGTTTCCAGATAACTCTTGATTTACTCAATCCCTTTGCGTACGCAGTACGTATAAAATCCTGGTCTAGTACATCCAGCATGGAGCTGCGGGTAAGTTGTGTAATAATGGCCAGGGGACGAATACCTAAAGTAATGGCTGGCAGTATTAAATTTTGAAGTGTTAACCGCTTCTCCCCTGTTTCCACATCAATATCAAACCAGCTACCGGTAATGTGAAGTCCTGTCCAGTCGCTTAAGACAAATCCAAAGATGTAGGCTATAATAATTCCTAAAAAGAACGATGGTGCTGATATACCTAATATGCTTGCAAAAACAGCCGATGTATCCATCCAGGTATTTTGTTTTACTGCAGCCAGCACACCAAGCGGAATACCAATAACTATGGCAATAAGCATGGCCGCAGCAGCCAATATTAATGTGCCCGGTAATGCTTCCATTAAAGTGGCACCTACCGATTTTTTGGTTTGATAAGATTTGCGCAGGTAAGGAAGTTTTATTCCAACCTTTGTTTCTCCACCCACAAAAAAACCTGACAGTTCTTTTGTATCAATTTCATTTTGTGTATGAATGCTTAATGGTGAAACATCATTAAGGTAAAAAATAAACTGCTTCCACTTTGGCTGATCAAGATAAAGTTCCTTCCGTATATTTTCCTGGGTTGTTTTATCACCCGTTTGTCCCATCACCAGCCTTGATGGATCACCAAAACCCTGGAACAAAAAGAACACCAGCATGATAACGCCTATCAAAACAAATAAACCATAAAACAGCTTTTTTGTGATGTATGAAAGCATTGGTTTTACAATTTTGGAATCAGTTGATCCATTTGCTTATAGCTTAACTTTTCTGTTACCGTGCCTTGTTTTAATAAAAATATAGTCGGATTGGTTCGGGCTGCTGTTTTAACAGCGGTATTATCGGTACTGTAAACAGGGAGGTCGGTTAAATTTTGCGATGCAAAATATTGTTCTGCCCTGCGTGGATCAGCGGTGGCAACTACAGTTGTAATATTTTTTTGTTTTGCCTGTTCATATACAGTTTTAAAATCTTCAATCCAGTTTGATGGGTTTCTATTAAAATTTTCAATAAATAAAATAACAGCTATAGGTGCTTCTAAAACCTCCTGGGTGGCATCTGCTCCCGAAGTGGAGTTTAAAGAAAAACCTTTTATTGGTGGTTCAGCATTCCCTTTTCTAACCAGTTTCTGTGTTCTGTCTACAAATGTGTATTCATCCAGGTTTGCCGGTAAGTCACTAGGTGAAAACTCGTATTCCTTATCATCCTTTTTATAAATAAATTTCATGGCAAAACTGTCCTGAATGGCATTGGGTGGAATTTTCATTTGCTCCTGTATATTGTTGCCTTTTTTAAATGGAAGGCAATCAACAACGGGTAAATAATTTAAAACATACCATTGAAAGGCAAGTGTCAGTAACAAACTACCCAGTATAATCAGTGAATTAATTCTTCTGGTAAATAAAGGTTCAATATAACGCTGGAAAGCAATTAAAAAACCAATCAGAATCAGTAAAAGAACATCTTTCAAAAAAGATGTCATGGGTGTAATAGGAATACAATCACCAAAGCAACCACAGCTTTTAAATTTACCTGACCAGTAAGCATATGCGGTTAAAAAAGTAAAAAAGATAATGAGAAGTAAAAGCAGGTTCAACACAAATTTTTTGCGCCATCCAATCCATAGTGCTACACCGGCAATAATTTCTAACGTGATCATGATTATGGAAAGCGCCAGTGAATATTCATGAAAAAAATGAAAAAGGCTGATAAGTACATCTTTTAGAAAAAAACGGGATGCATGTAAGGAAGCATTCCACACTTCAAAAAACTCCTGCATTTTATAACTCAATCCTAAAGGATCATTGGCTTTTACAAGACCGGAAAGAATAAAAAGAAGACCTACAAAAATGCGGACAATGTTTACAGCAATTCTCATTCAAAAAGGGTTATTCACTGCTTAAGATTAATGCGAAAACAGCGTAATTAATAATATCAAAATAGTTTGCATCAATTCCTTCGCTCATGATGGTTTTACCATCGTTGGATATAATTTGCCTGATGCGTTGCAATTTCATTAAAATAAGATCAACAAAACTTTGCTGGCTCATACTTCGCCAGGCCTCACCATAATCATGATTTTTTTGTTCCATCAATTGTTTGGCTGCATGAAACTGCGCATTATACATAGCAACAGCCGTATCTGTATCCAGTTCTTCAGGTGCATCTTTTTCAATATGCATCTGAATATTACCAATGATAGCATAGTTGACTATACCGATCCACTCTCCTTTTATATCATCATCAACTCTTTGTTGTCCTTTCTCCTGTATGGTTCTTATTCGCTGTGCCTTTATATAAATTTGATCCACTATAGAAATAGTACGTAGTACCCGCCATGCCGTACCATAGTCTTTTGTTTTTTTTGTGAAAATCTCCCTGCACTTCTCAATTACGTCGTTATACTGTTGTTCTGTTTTGATTTCAGGAACTTCTTGCATCAGGTTCTTAATATTGATTTACATTAGCTTCAAATGTACAAACTAACTCATGTTATCAATCAACTGTAAAGGAAGGCTTATAACTTTTGACATTCCTTTAGTTATGGGTATCATTAATACCACGCCTGATTCTTTTTATAAAGGAAGCAGGAAAGAAAATGTTGAAACTGTTATACAAACAGCAGAAAGAATGTTGGTTGAAGGCGCCACTATACTGGATGTTGGTGGACAAAGCACAAGACCCGGAAGTACCAGGGTACCTGTTGATGAAGAATTAAAAAGAACTATTCCGGCTATTGAAGCTATTGCTCATGCTTTTCCCAATGCTTTTATATCTGCAGATACTTTTTATGCAAAAGTTGCAGAGGAAGCTGTTGCCGCAGGTGCTTCTATGGTAAATGATGTAAGTGCAGGAAGTGTTGATGATACTTTATTGGAAACTGTTGGCAGGTTAGGTGTACCCTATGTGCTGATGCACATGCAGGGCGACCCGCAAACCATGCAACAAAATCCAGTTTATAATAACGTAGTTCTTGAAGTTTTTGATTATTTAAACTTTAAAATAAAATCATTGACTGAAGCAGGAGTTAAAGATATTATTATAGATCCCGGATTTGGTTTTGGAAAAACTGCTAAACATAACCTGCAGATATTGCAACAACTGGATTATTTTAAAAAATTAGGTTTGCCGCTTTTAATGGGATTATCACGCAAAGCCACCATTTATAAAACCCTTGGTATAACAGCCGATGAAGCATTAAATGGAACTTCTGTCTTGAACACCATTTCATTATTGAAAGGAGCTGATATTTTAAGGGTGCATGATGTAAAAGAAGCCGTTGAAGCGGTGAAGCTGGTGCAGGCATTCAAATACTCTTCAAAAAATAAAGCAGCTTTATAAAAGCTGCCTTACAAAGATCCTTCTACAACATATTGATAATGATGTAAACCTGGATTAAGATAGTCCATAAATAAGGTATGGCTTTGGTAATGGTTTATCGATAATTTTAAAAGGGTTGTGGATTTGGAAAGGATAGTGGATTAAAAACGAGACCACATTATCAATAAAACACCTGTCCTAAGACAGGTGCAAAGTTCGGTGAAATCCTGTATCAAACCAATTGTTCTTTATTGATTTGCCGGAGGCAGATTAGGTTGTGCAGGATTAGGTGGCGGTGGTGCCTGTGCTTTTACTTCTAATACTTCCACATCAAAAATTAAATGCTCAAATGGTTTAATATCCGGTGATGGTGGCTGAGGACCATAGCCTAATGTTGAAGGAATATAAATTCGTGCTTTGCCACCCGCATTTAGTAATTGTACCCCTTCATCAAATCCTTTAATCATTTGTCCTACACCAACCATAAAACCTAAAGGTTCAGTGTGTCCCTTGGTATCATCCATATTGGTATCGAACACAGTGCCTCCAAAGGTTTGCCCTCTATACATAACAGTTACATATTTACCAGCTTCTACAGGTGCCCCACTACCTTTTTCCAAAACCTGTACATAAGTACCTTGTCCTGTTTTTTGAGCATCATTTACATTATTTTTTGATAGATATGCTTTCACATCTGCATCTTCTTTGGTCAGCAAGGCAGTTCTTTCTTTTTCCTCATCCTGCTGGTATTGCTCTTGTGTATCAAAAACTTTTAAAATTTTTAATGTAGTAGTGATTTTATCATCTTTTTTATAAGGGGACTGGGCCATCATTTCAGGATTTCTTTTCATGAAAGTATCCATTACCTGTACCGCATAAACACTATCACCTTCTTTTAAAAGAGGAAATAGTTCCGAAATATCATAACTGTTATTACTCTCCTGGTAGGGAAAATAAACAGGCAGGCTGTTATATGTTGTAAATACTACGCTGTCTTTAATTTTTTGTGTTACATGGGCTTTTATAAACTTGCCTTCAGTAATTTTTGCTCCTTGCTTACTGGGATAAAGTTTGTAAGGCATACCACCCTTGGTTTTTTTGAAATCTACTTTACCACAACCAATTGCTAATAAAGCAAATCCGGCTGCAATGAATAAATGTTTAAGTTGCATTATTGTGTTTTTATTGTAAAAGAGTTTTATTTTCAGAAATTGCCTGTTTGAATTTATTTACTGTTACATTAAGATTTTCGCTGTCCCTGCCACCGGAAGCATTAAAATGACCCCCACCTTCAAAATATTTTCTTGCAAAGGTGTTACAATCAAATTGTCCTTTGCTTCTAAAAGACCATTTTCTTTCCTGGTCCCTGTCAATAACCAACCCAACTAACTTGATGCCTTCAATAGATAAGGGATAATTAACCAAACCTTCTGTATCCCCCGTTTTTATATCGTATTTTAAAATATCAGTTTTGGGGATGCTGATCATGGCCGTATTATATTCATATAACACCTCCATACGGTTTGAAAGTACATGTCCAAGGAAACGAAGTTTGTTTTCATGGAAATTATCATATAAAGCTTCATGTACCTTCGTATGCTCCAGCCCCTGCTCTTTTAAATAACCCACCATATGGTGTACACTGGCTAATGTGGAAGAGAAACGAAAAGAACCGGTATCGGCAACTACACCTGCATAAAGGCATTCGCTTACATATTTGTTTATCTTATCTCTGTTGCCCGAATGCACTATAAAATCATACACCATTTCGCAGGTAGAACTTTTAGTGGTATTAGTTTCACCATAATTAAATGTTTGAAGATCAGGCTCCTGGTGATGGTCTATTAATATTTTAATGCAGTTTATTTCATTCAGTTTTTTAGAAAGGGATTTTGTTCTGTCAAGATGGTTAAAGTCAAGGCAAAAAAGCCAATCTGTAGTATTTAAAAATTCATCTGCTTTTGTTTTATGCAGCTCGTAATCTAAAACTTCATCAACACCTTCCATCCAGTTTAACCATCTTGCCCAATTCGTTGGAGAAATCACAAGCACCTCGTGCCCAAGCTGCACTAAAATATGGTATAATCCTAATGCACTTCCCATGGCATCGGCATCAGGTTTCTGATGCATGGTGATTGTAATTCGTTTAGGCTTAGAAAGTTCAGGGAATATTTCCTGTATCGGTTGCATAAAATGGCGGCAAACCTACATTAAAATAGGTTTATAACAAGCCAATATTAAGGTGATCAAAGAGTTAGAATTCAATTTGCAGGCATATTGTCTGGGAAAGAGGGTAAAAATAAAGCCCCGGTCTCTTTCGAGCCAGGGGGCTTTAATTTTTTTTATTGTAAGTAGGTATTCTTCAAATAACACAAAGTATGCCACTCCTGCTTTAACAGGATAGTATACGTTCAAAACAAATATGATGGAAATATTCCACAGTTATTATTAAGAATTAAGAAGCTTCACTGCACGTAGAAGAATAAATATTATTTTGTCATAGCCGGATTACCACCGGAACTTTGCTGTTGTCCAGCTCCTTTACGGGAATTCTTAGCTACTTTATCCTGCCCGGGATCCATACCTTCTTTACTGGTTGATGCATGCTGATGACCATGCTTATCACTATTTTTCAATGATTCCTCCTGTTCGCGGGCTTTTGTATCTTTTGGATCTGTAGGCTTATTATCTCTGTTCATAATATTCAATTTGATGGTTAAAAAATCTCATCTAATTGTTCAAACTTCAAGCCATTAAAGTATTATTTATCCATAGTTTTTTGGAATCTAATTTGCTGCATCTGCATAAAAAATAAGTATGGAAGAACAAAGATTTGAGATTCGTGTAAGCGGAGTTCCATATATGGTTAAGGCAACTCCATTTTCATTTAATGAAGAAACCAGGTTTCGTGTTAGTTATAATGGAAGTGATGAACACATTTTTACCTGGGATTCAAGCATGGGACGATTAACAGCCATTGATGATGATGCAGGTGTATTACCTGACGACCTTGAAATTGAGATAGCAAGCAGGCTGCAATCAGGAAGGTATTCTTAAAAATTAGCCGGCAACCACGTTTACCGGTATATTATATTTAATATTATAGGCGATAAATAAATCTGAGATCAGCAAATTCAGCTACCTGTTTATGTACTTTTAGGTTAATGCCGGCTCCTATATTATTACTGATATTATAAATTAACCCCCACCTGTGGTAAAGCCTGTCATAATAAGGTGTTTGATCAAAAACATATACTCCAAGTTGCTGGCTAAAAATAAATTTACCCAGTAAAAACTCATGTCCAGCCAGCAATCCTGCTTTTATAGAACTTGCATCTATAGAATCACTTTTTAGCCTGTAAGAAAGTTTTGCATCTCTATATATTTCAGTACCGGCCGTTATTGCATTAATACGACCCACTTGTTTTGATGCAATAGCTGAAAATCCAACCAATGCTTTTCTGCTGGAACCTGATTCTGTTTGTGTTCTCCTGGCTACTCCAAATAAAGCTGCATCCCATCGTATTTTATTGTTCTTCCAGAATTTTTCCGATGACCTGATGCCGGTAAAATAATTTGCTGCTTTTGGCTGATAGCTGATAGCTATGCCTGCGGTGGGCCAATTGATTCCCTTATTGGGCTCTTTCATTCCACCATTTGATTCATGCTGGTAATTGGCAGATGAATTGAGCCACCAACTTTCATTTAACTTATACCAGACTCCTACTCCAACCAGTAAGTAAACACTCATTGTTGTGCTGTAAGATTGATTTGCAGGGTTTTTTATACTGTCAAATGGGTTGGTTAAATAAGAAATTCCACCGGCTCCTCTAAATGAAAAAAAGGTGCGATTATTTATTTTGTAGGTAGGTTCCAGAAAATAAGCAGCAGTGATGCTTTTACCCAAGATTTTTGTATCGTAATCATAATAAGAAAGAAGCAAACCTTTTCTTGGATAACAATTACAAAGATTCCAAATGGCTGAATCTGTTCGCTGCCAGCTAAGTATTGCTTCAATACCTGTTGGACTTGCTCCTTTTGTATTTTGAACAGCTTCTGAATGAGCAAAAATAAACCCATGCTGTACACCCAACCCTATTGAAAAAACTTCTTCTTTTATTTTAGTTTCGGAAGAATCTGTTTGTGCAAAAGCAGGAGTAAAACATACAAAAGCTATCATAATAATAAGCCACCTGCTCTTGTTTCTATAATGCATGATTTTGATGTTCAAGAATAATACCCGAGATTTTTATGATGCATCCTGCCTTTTATTTTAGCTTTGAAAAAGCATGACAGCAGATATTAATTTTTCCGGATCAGTTCCTCAAAATTATGATACCTACCTGGGACCCATATTATTTGAACCTTTTGCGAAAGATCTTGTAAAAAGAGTGAATGAAAAAGAGGTGCAAAAGTATTGGAATTAGCCTGCGGTACAGGAAGAGTTACCCATCATCTTTTAAATACATTACCTGCACAAGTACAACTTATAGCTACTGATTTGAACGGTGATATGATGTCTGTAGCAAAATCAAGAATTATAGATGAACGGGTGATTTGGCAGGAGGTGGATGCACAGGATCTGCCTTATAATGAAAAAGAATTTGATTTGATGGTATGCCAATTTGGAGTCATGTTCTTTGAGGATAAATTAAAAGCTTTTAAAGAAGCCCACCGTGTTTTAAAAGAAGGTGGTGTTTTTCTCTTTAATACATGGGATAAAGTTGAAAATAATATGCTTTCCAATCTTACACAACAGGTATTGTTAGAACTTATAAAAGAAGATCCTCCGCTCTTTTTTGAAAAAGGTCCTTTTTCTTTTCATGACCAGGAGCATATAAGGCAAATTTTGAAAGAAGCAGGGTTTAAGAAGAATACTCTTTCAGTTGTTCAGATAGAAACAGAATCCACTGATATTGACAGTATGATAAAAGGAATACTTGATGGATCACCACTCACCAATTATTTACAACAGGTAAATGCCCCACAACAGCAGATACGTGATAGGCTAAGACAACTGATACAGGAAAATCTATATACCAGGCTGCCCATGCAAGCCATTGTTTGTGAGGCATTGAAATAAAAACAATTTATCCTGCCTTTTAAGCATTCAGGGCTGCAGCTCAAAATCCACTTCAACCCCTATCTTTGCGTCCCTAAAAAAACAGATGATTATTTTAAATAACAGTGCAATATGAATAATACTTTTCTCCTGTATTTAGTTCCTATAATGGGTTTGATTGGTTTATTGTACACTTTCAACAGATTTATTTGGGTAAGCAAACAAGATGCAGGTACTGACAGAATGAAAGAAATTTCAGCATACATTGCTGAAGGTGCTATGGCTTTTTTAAGAGCTGAATGGAAAATCCTTACCTATTTTGGGGTTATAGTAGCTCTTCTTTTGGGTTTTATGGCTTCGCGTAATGAGCACTCCCACTGGTCTATTGCTCTGGCTTTTCTTGTTGGTGCTTTTTTTAGTGCATTGGCTGGTTATATTGGTATGCGTGCTGCAACTAAAGCTAATGTACGTACTGCCCATGCCGCACGTACTTCTTTATCAAAAGCCCTAAAAGTTTCTTTCACCGGAGGTGCCGTAATGGGTATGGGTGTTGCCGGTTTGGCAGTTTTAGGTTTAGGTGGTTTATTTATAATACTGCGTCAATATTTTGCTCCTGAGTTAAGTGTAAATTCTGCTGAAATGCTTCGTGCTATTGAAGTTTTGACAGGGTTTTCTTTAGGTGCTGAAAGTATAGCTTTATTTGCCCGTGTGGGTGGTGGTATATATACCAAAGCTGCCGATGTGGGTGCTGATTTAGTAGGTAAAGTGGAAGCCGGTATTCCTGAAGATGACCCCCGTAATCCTGCAACTATTGCAGATAATGTAGGTGACAATGTAGGTGATGTGGCTGGTATGGGTGCCGATTTATTTGGTTCTTATGTGGCTACTGTATTAGCAACTATTGTATTGGGACAAGAAACTATTTCTTCTGATGAATTTGGTGGTTATGCTCCTATTCTTTTACCAATGTTATTGGCGGGTATAGGAATATTATTTTCAATTGTAGCTACTTTCTTCGTTAGAATTTCAGATAAGGTTGGAGTTAGTACAGATGCTGTTCAAAGAGCGTTGAACATGGGTAACTGGGGTTCTATAGTTTTAACAGCTATAGCAGCTTTTTTCCTTGTTCAATACCTGATGCCGGATACTATGAGTTTACGTGGAGAAGAATTTACTAAAAATGGTGTTTTTGGAGCTATAGTTTTAGGTTTAACAGTAGGTACTTTAATGAGTATCATCACTGAATATTATACAGCAATGGGTAAACGCCCTGTAAACAGTATTGTGCGCCAGTCAGGAACAGGGCATGCAACTAATATAATAGGTGGGTTGGCAATAGGTATGGAATCTACTTTTTTACCCATTCTTGTTTTAGCAGGTGGTATCTGGGGGGCATTTGAATTTGCGGGATTATATGGTGTAGCAATAGCTGCTGCCGGTATGATGGCAACTACTGCTATGCAATTAGCTATTGATGCTTTTGGTCCTATTGCAGATAATGCAGGTGGTATTGCAGAAATGAGTGAACTACCTAAAGAAGTTCGTGAAAAAACGGATACCCTGGATGCTGTAGGTAATACAACAGCTGCTACAGGTAAAGGATTTGCTATTGCATCTGCAGCACTTACAGCTCTTGCCCTTTTTGCTGCATATGTAGGTGTGGTTGGTATAGATGGAATTAATATATATAATGCCCGTGTACTCGCTTCCCTTTTTGTAGGAGCTATGATCCCATTCATATTCTCTTCATTAGCCATTCGTGCTGTGGGTGAGGCTGCCATGGCAATGGTTGAAGAAGTGCGCCGGCAGTTCAGGGATATCCCGGGTATTATGGAAGGAACAGGTAAACCTGAGTATGATAAATGTGTAGCTATTTCAACTGAAGCTTCCCTTAAAAAAATGATGTTGCCCGGTGCTATTACCATTCTTTCTCCTATCCTTGTTGGTTTTTTGGTTGGACCAGAAGCTTTGGGTGGATTTTTAGCCGGTGCTACAGTAAGTGGAGTATTGATGGGTATGTTTCAAAATAATGCCGGTGGTGCATGGGATAACGCTAAAAAAAGTTTTGAAAAAGGTGTAGAAATCAATGGTGAAATGTATTATAAAGGTTCTGATCCTCACAAAGCATCAGTAACGGGTGATACAGTAGGCGATCCTTTTAAAGACACTTCCGGTCCTTCAATGAATATCCTTATTAAATTGATGTCTATTGTTGCCTTAGTCATTGCTCCAACCATTGGAGAATTGTGGGGAACAAAAGTAATTGTGCCTTCCGATGCAGCGAAATTGAAAGTGGAGGAGTCTATTAAACCAACAGCAGTTATCAAGACTGCTACTACATTTAATTTAAAATAGTCTTTGCTTTTACTGTGAGAAAAAAGTATCCCCTGCTTCGGCGGGGGAACTTTTTATGTGGACCTTCTCATTATTTTATACAATCTTTCTACGTCTTCCAGTTTACATAACTCAGTACCGGGATTCATTGTAGCCGCAGTACCACTGGCTACACCATATTGTAATGCTTCCTTTACTGTCCAGCCCTTTGATAAGCTTAAAACTGCACCTGCAACCATACAATCACCTGCACCTACTGTACTTCTTCTTTTAACAGTTGGTGGTACAGCATGAGCTACTTCATCTTTTGTTACTAATACTGCACCTGCAGCTCCCATAGAAACCATGATTACTTCACATTTTCCATTTTCAATAAGTTCTCTCGCAACATCTTCCACCATCTCAGCTTCAATTTCTTCTTTACCTACAAGGGAACTTAATTCAGCAAGATTGGGTTTTAGTAGGTAAACACCGGCTTTAGCTGCTTCTTTTAAAGGTTCCCCGGAAGTGTCAACAACCAGTTTCGCTTTTTTCTTTTGAGTGATTTTTGATAATTGAGCATATATATCTGTAGGTAATCCGGGTGTCATACTTCCACTGGCAACAATAAAAGCAAGATCTTTTATTTCTTGTATTACTTTCAAACATTGTCGCCACTCCTCTTCTGCCAGCTCCGGTCCGGGCATGCCAAACCTGAATTGCTGATTGGTTTTTGATTCTAAAACAATTAAGTTCTCTCTTGTATTATTTTTTATGTCTATTACTTTGGATGCTACACCTTCCCTTTCCATCAGTATCTGAAAAAACTTCCCTGTATAGCTTCCTGCCGGATACACAGCTAAAGCATCTCCACCCAATTTTTTTATTGCTCTTGCTACATTAATGCCTCCACCACCGGGTTCGAATTTAGGTGCCGAACAGCGTAATTTTTTTTCTGGTACTAGTGCCTGAACCGTTGTGCTTTTATCAATAACCGGGTTAAAAGTTAGTGTAACTATTTGTGCCATGCTTTGTATGCTTAACTATGAAGTTAGGCTACAAAAAATATTTCTACCGGTTACTGTTTAATTGTGCTACTTCATTTGGTGGAACCGGATCCGGTACACGATTGGTTATAGGTGGTATTGATTTTAAATAAGCAAATGTTGCCCTAAGATCATCATCTGTCATCCTTCCTATTATTTCCCATGGCATGGGTGGTAAAATAGGTCTGCCATTTTCCAAACCCATATGTTTACCTGTACGCAGTGTATAAGCTGAAACAAAATCTTCCGGTAAAAACATTTACCGGAACATCGGCAAATGCAGTGAAATCGCAGACTTATGTAGCGCTTATTTGTTATCTGCTGCTGGAGCTTATAAGAAGAAATACCTGCAAGGCAGCGCAAGCTTTCAGCAACTTTAGCAGAAAAAATAAGAATCTGACTTTGCTATTATCTGAGACTGGATTATGTGTGTAATGAAATATGTCAGGGAGCAAAAATTGTAATAGCAGAACCTCCCGACTTATTTTCCAGTCATTTAAAGCATCCATACAGTAAAATCAATACTTTCAACCTGCTATTTAAATAAATCTTTAAAAAGTTCGGATGGCTATGACTTTATATTATGAAAAAAAATAAACAACTTCTGCTCGTAACTATTATCCTGCTGTCATTTGATACTTGCCTCTGCAAAATCCAAAAGATTATGACCAAAAACAATTGCCACCCCTATGGCCAGTATAGCGGCATAAGGAAGCCATAAAATAAAGCCCAGTATTACCATGCTAATGCCAATTGACCATATTACTTGCAAAATAAAAATAGAATACTGTATGTCAAAAGTAAGGGCAAAGCTCATCACAAATAACTCAATGAGTATAAGCCACAAACCTCTTTTAATAAGAAAGATGCTTAGCTGTTTCTTATTTTTTCTCAGGCTCTGAAGGTAAATGGATGTGCCCAAAAGGAACACAAATACCGGGGCACAAAAATGTGTGATCCATCTTGTAAAAAATAAAAAAGGATTGGTAGTGGCCAGATCCAAAGGATTACCGGTAAATGCCTCGGCATGAAAAAAATCCCGTGTGTGATCCAGAGCCATAATGATCATTACTAAACCTCTTAACAGATCTATAGATTGAATTCTGTAGCTTGTTTGAAGGCCTTGTACCGGTAGAGTTTGCATACAAAAAGTTTTGGTAACCCACACAACTTATAAATAATTTTTTATTAATCATTAACCAAATCATAATAGTTTTTGCTAAACATTTTTCAATAATTTTCCAAAAAAATAACGCTTATGCAGAAGACCTTATTTATTTTAATTATCAACATTATCATTGCATTTTAAAGGACAACATGGTCTGAGAAAGGACATGATATAGCCGTAGATTCCAAAGATGTTATTTATATTGTTGGAGGGCGGGGACTTAAAAATATTTCACCTCCCCGTTAGAAAGAATAGGAAATGCAGATGTAAAAACCTTTCATCATGCAGCATTTGAGAATTTGAAGTAAATCCTGGTAATGATTTCTTAATTCTTTATAGTTAAACGTAAAAAATAAAGTTGGGGTTAGGTTTTATAATAACAATAAATGAAAAAAAAGAAAAGCAAAAGGCAAAAAGAAAAAGATGAAAAAGCTAAAGCAATTATGGATTTGCCAATAAAACCTGTTTCAGCACCTGCGAACATTTCATCTATCCCTGTTTCCGCCGAACCGGAAATAATTAATAATCAAGAAAATTCACTTATGGAAGTACATCACCACGGCCACGTACATGAAAAAAAGAAATGGAAAGAATATGTCTTTCAATTCTTCATGCTATTTCTTGCAGTGTTCTGTGGATTTTTGGCTGAATATCAATTGGAGCATACTATTGAACACCAGCGTGAAAAACAATTTATGAGATCAATGGTTGAAGACCTTGAAAAAGATATGGTCTTGCTTAAAAATGAATCGGATCTTACAATTATACAATATACCAAACTGGATTCCCTAACCGAAATGATCTATGAAGAAGCCTTGGATCCGTTACTTGTAACAAAAATGTACGAACTGCAAAGAAGCTACCTGTATCCAAGAACGCTGCAACTGATTAACCGCACAGAATTGCAATTAAAAAACTCCGGTGGAATGCGGCTTATAAGAAACAGGCAGGTTGCCGACTCTATTATTAATTACTGGAGTATGACAGAATTATTATATGAAACAAGGGACGCTATTAATGTTCACCGCGGTAAGGCTAAAGACATCTCTTTTGCCTTGTTCAGTAATAAATATTATAAACACACAGAAGATTTTTCGTTGGAATTTCCATTAGACCCGCTTAAGGGCCAGCCAGAGCTAATGAACAAAAGTTCAGTTGTGCTTACAGAATTTGCAAACCGCGTTTCGCATATGGGTGATCTGTTAAAATATAACTATAAACTCCGTCGTCTGGACAGACAGAGAGGTAATGCAACAAGACTTATTCAACTGATAAAAAAAGAATACGACCTTAAATAAATGAGAGCAGAATAATGGCAGATATTGCTGGCTGAACTATTTGTAATACCTGATTTATTAAGAATAATTTATAATGAAAAAATCAATTCTCCTGTTGCTCCTGATGCCTTTATTCTTTCATGCACAAACATTCAATAAAACTGAACTGGACAGAATTGTAAAGGAAGCTTTTGCGCAACAAAAACTTGCCGGTGCCTCTGTATTGATAGCACAAAATGGAAAAATAATTTTAAGCAAAGGTTATGGCTTTGCTCATTTAGGGTTTAATGTGCCTGCTGCAGATGATACAAAATATTTTATTATAGGACCTGGCGCTGTTATGTTAGCTGCTGCTATCACCTGATGTTTCAAAGGTTTGGAGAATTGCCTGAATTACTATTAAAACATAGCGACGGAAATTTTTTTCTCCAATCTTCACCTACAATAGTTATGTCTCTTAAAACTCAGAATAATGTTACCGTTTTAACTACGACTTATTCCGCAAGTAC
>MWWE01000074.1_pt1 | contig 15082 bp, 18 predicted proteins | sample 1047301 | NCBI WGS metagenome assembly MWWE01 (sample SAMN06349973, study PRJNA376086) | soil metagenome | isolation source: MS1-1 sample Antarctic (ecotone) soil | place: Antarctica
TGAAGTGCCCCCACGTGACGCATCGCGTCGAGCGAATCAGTTGTCCCCAAGGCCCATCCCCCCCAAACTTCGTCTCCCGCCCACCGTATCGAGGCCATGCGGCTTCCGAGAACCTCAAGCTCTCGGATACCGGGCGCATAGCCGCTGGTTTGGATCCAAATTCAGCGGGTCATGATCGTGGTAATCCCGGTCGGATCGCCTATGACCGCAATGGGTCGATTCGCCTCCTGGAGGTAGTGCAAGCGGGCCGGGATAACAGGACTCTCGGCATCCACGAGGGCGAATAATCATGCAGGCACACAACATCTAGTGACGACTACCATGCCTCGCGGTGCGGCGAGGAGTTCCCGGAAGCCTTCGAGCGTCGGTTTATGCGCGGTCGTGGATATGGGTTGCCGAGAATCGCCATTGCCGGCAATTCATCATCCTGCATGAGATCACCCCGTCGGCGACGCTCATCCACCCCGAGGAGCCCCAGGACCGCGCCGGGGAGCTGCCGGAGGCCTCGACTACCCACCCGATAGCCACGCGGCTTACGAGGAGGTGCAACGGGTTGCTACTCGGGCCGCATAATTATGAGCCGTGGTGGATGAGGTTACGAGTGTGGATAAGGCGCGTTGGCTTGTGTATGGTTCTCTAATCCGATTCTAGGAGAATCTCAAGGGGTTCTAAGCGGAACGTCTCAACCTTGACGTCTTCTACGGCAACGAAAGGAGCTACGCAATGCGCCCGCAGAATGCTCTCGACTGGATCGCTTTCGGTTTCCTGCTCGTCGGCGCTTCCGCCTGGGGGTTCTTCATAACCGACATAAACATCCTGGACGTGGCCCTGGAGGCGATCGCCGACCCGCTCGACGACCTCGTCTTCGTCCTCATCTTCCTCTCCGGCCTGTACTGGATCTTCCGGGCGTTCGGGGGGCGTTCTCGATGAGAGACGTGGTGGCCCGGCGCATGGGTTTCGCCGAGCGACCGACCTTCGTTGCTACCCGCCGAAGAACCTACGCCACCACCCTCGACGCTCGACATCGCCCTCTCCCGTAGCTTCGCTGTCGGGGGTAGCAGGCCCATCTGGACCGGGGGCGGGCGTCTCCTGGCCCTCGTGCTGCGCGTCCTGTGGTGAACCTGGAGCCTCTATAGCTCGTATGGTTCGGGCCTGCTCCTCGTTGGACTGGGCAAGCTGGGCGATGATGGCATCCGCCCGGCGCCTAGCCTCCCGCTCCTGTTCCAGTTGCTCTCTGATGTAGGAGAGCTGATCCCGCAGGACCTCGACGAGCTCGACCGGTCGCGCCTGGTCGGTTGACTGGTCGTCGCCCTGGTCGTGGTCGGTCGCCGTCTGGTCGGCGTCCAGGATCACGAACACCCGGCCCCCGTCGCGCTCGTGGGCTATGGTGCCGCGCTTGATGCGTCCCCGGACGGCCTCGACGCTTACCCCCAATTGGTCGGCGGCCTGTCGCGGCGTTAGTCGGCGTCCGGTCCCCATAGCGACCATGTTATACCCCTGGGGACCGCTCCGCAGGCCGTCAGAACGAAACCTCGCGCCTCCGTCGAGGGCATACCTTGCTTATGCCCGCGCCCGCAACGGCCCCGCCCTCACAGCGGCCTGTCGGGGATGATGTGGCGCAAATTCATGACGTCCCTCGATATCGCGAGGTGGCCCTCATGCGTGCGGAAAGTCTCCTCCGCGGGATCGTGGGCGAGGTGCCCGTAGCTCGCCACCAGCTCCTGCTGATACCATTCCTCCGCCGAAACTTGGTGGGAGGTGACGACGGGGCGGCCGTCTTGGCTACAAACAACGTAGCCGTCGCCCGAGACCTCAAACGGCGGGATACGACCGTCGCGCAGGGCGCGTGCGTTTGCGTTCGTGGCCCGCTCGCGGATCATGCGTAGGCGTTCGGCGCGTTCGGCGGCCGTCTCCTCCACGCCGCCGCCCGCGAGCACCTCCAGCCGCTCCAGACGGCGTTCCATGTCACCCATTTCTATCCTTTCCGTCGACCTGATCCAGCCGCTCCAGGCGCTCGATTTCCCGCACCACGGCCGCTACTCTGTCATCCGGCTCCACACCCCTCGTGAAGTCCGCTTCGGGCGCGGGCCTCACCTCGCCGGCCTCCTGTCGTTTTATGCGCTCCTCCAACGCCCGTATCTCGGCCAGGGTGACGCGACCGGGACGGACCGGATCCGGCGGCGGCGTGCGAGCCTCCAGGCGTTCCAGTCTGTTCGCTATGTCCCCCATCGCTTCTCCTTTCCGTTAGCCTGCTCTAATTGCTCCAGACGGGCTTCGAGGTCATCCAGTTCCTTTACCTTGCGCTCAAGCTCCACGAAGTCTTTCAGCAGCCTGTAACCTTGCAACATCACCGCCGCGTCGGCGCGGTCCTGGCCGCCATTCTCCACGGCGGCTATCAGGCTCTTAACCTCTTGCTTGTAGGCTCGGACCTCCCGGCTGGGCTTGCTCTTACCACCCTTCGCGGCCGCCCTCTTACGTTGGGTAGCGTTGGCGGGATCATGCCACCAACAGTATGCGTTCGGCGGCTCCACGGTAGCCGTACACTGGCGCCCATCCCGCGTAGTACCGCCGCATCCAACCATCAACTACGACCCCCCGCCATATGCCGACGCGCCGAACAACGCCGATGGTGGGAGCGGAAAATGCGCATGGCTACGCCCGCGGCCCTTACGGATACCGCGACTCCCACCGTAGGCGATCATGCTTGCGCGGCCTCCTGGAAGCCCCGAAGTTCGCTCGGCTCTTCGAGGGTGGGGATCCCGGAGTCGAAAGTCTCGCCCAGTCCCGAGCCCGACATCTCCGAATGCGCGTCCGCCCATTCCGTCCAGTCCTTGCGGGCCTGTTCGTCGTTTGCGAGGTAGGCTGTTACCACGTGATCCGCTCCGAGTTCGTTGGCGCGGATCGCGGCCGCGCGGGCGAGGGTCCGGTCTCCGGTTGTGACCGCCCGTTCGAGCTTCCTGGCGAGTTCGGCGTTGTCGGTTATCCGTTCGACGGAGTCCAACGCGCTGCGGAAATTCATCTGTACTAGGGCCGGATCCGAGCCGCGCAGGGCGGGCGGGGCGAAGGCTTTGCGCTCGGCGTCGCTAGTCCTCTCCGCCAGCTCGTCCCGCCGAACCTGGCGCAGCCGGGCCTCTTCGGCCTTCGCCTCCTGGTAGAGCGGGGCGAGACGGCGGGCTTTTCCTTCGCGGCTAAGGTCGTTATCGGCGCGTACATCTTCGAGCTTCCGGGTGAAACGCTCGCGGTTCGTCTTCAGCCTGTCGTCTATGTTGCTCATGCTGATCCTTCCTTGCAAAGCTCTTCGGCCCTGCGTTCGTAGTCTTCACTTATCCGGGCGTGGTTCGCGGCCATCCGGCAGAAGTGCGCGAACCACAACGCCGCTATTTCCTTACGCTGGCGGGCGTTGTAGACCCTCACGCTCTCGATGTAGCCCTCCTCACGCTCGTCGGGGTCCGGTCGCCGGTCCTGCGAGGCCCGTCGGCTGATGAGCCGGTCGAGTTCGGTATCCACCGCTTCCACACTTCGCTCCCTTCGTCGGTAGCCTGTTCTCTGTTTACAAACATTTGTTCGCACACTGTAGTTTGCGGTGACGGGTGGAAGAGAGGCCCGTCCCGGGCGCGTAGGACCGGGGCATTCACGAGTTTTCGTGTCCACGGCATCAAAAAGCCTCCTGGTCAAGTTCGCGTAGTCGTTTTTGCCGCGCCGACTCTTCGGGGTTATGCGGTTCCGAGTTTGTTTTGGCCTCCTCGCCCGCGGATCCGTTCTTGCGGTACGGGTGGTCGGGGTCGCACAGGTAACAGCCCTTGCCGTCCGGCACGCCATGTATGCACTTCGGCGGCGGTTCGGCTTGAAGGCCGCCACCGTTGGCGGACCCGTTGGCGGACACTTGGCGGCCTTCGATTTCTTCGTCGGTTCGTCGCCCGTCGTCACCCCCTTGGCGGTCTTGGCGGTCTTGGCGGTCTTCCCTTATATAAGCCTTATTCTTAGTAGTAGTAGTAGTAGTAGAGTCAAAGGCCGCCATCTCCGCCGAGCTTGGCGGTCTTGACGACGAGACTTGAAGGCCGCCATCTCCGCCAAGACCGCCATCATGTTGGCGACGAGGCGACGAGTCGCGACTATCGTCACCTTCCTCCGGCGGTCCCGATAGCGTCCACTGCCATTTACCGGAGTCTGGATCCTTCACCGCCTGGGCCTTGAGATCGGCCTTGGCCCGCTCGATGGTCCGCCATCCGATCTCCGCCGCGCTTGCCTCCGACTTGATCTTCCCGACGAACTCCGGTCCGGCCCGCAGCATCTCGCGTAGAAACTCTTTCGCCTCGGTGAGACGGCTCCGCTCGCCCTCGTCCCCCGGCACCGCGTTCAACCCTGCGGCTGTAACCTCGGAGACGCCCCGGTACTCGATGCGGGCCGTCCCGTCTCCCGGTCCCGCGCTCCCGATCCTGTACGCCAGAGACTCCGGCGGCTTCGACAGGTTGTGCTTCTGACCGGCGAGGACATAGGTGTCTTCCAGCTCGGGATGATCTCCGACCACGAGGCCCGAGCGCACGATCCCGATAAACCCAATGCTGCCCTGTCCCCGGTATATCGCCGGACCGCCCGAACTCTTATTCAGGTGCCTGCAGATGACTACCGCGGCCCCGGTCCGCTGCGCTATGTTCACGAGCGGTTGCAGCGCCCGCCGAACGTCCTGGTCCCGGTTGCTGTTGATGTCGTCTGACAGGAAGCTCATCACGGGGTCTATCACCGCGAACGTCGCGCCCGTCTGCCTTATCGCCCGCTCCAGCTTGTCGAGGTCGTCGGGGATGATGAACTGCTCTTCGCTTCCGATGATGCGGGCCTTTGTCGGATCCCCGCCGGCGGCGAGGAAGCGCGGGACGATGGTATCGGCGGCGCCGTCTTCGGCGGAGACTATGAGCGCCCCGCCCTTCTCGACGGGCTCCCCGTCCGGGAGCGGCTGCCCCGACGTGATCCGGGCGGCGAGGTCATACAGGATGGTGCTCTTGCCCTTGCCGGGGTCTCCGTCGAGGATCGTGACCTTCGCCTTCGGTATCCGGCGGCTCCAGAGCCACTCGACGCGCTCCGGCTTGATGTCCGCCATCGAGACGCCGACCGGGATCGCCTCCAGGTCGGGCGACTCGTTGCAGAACATGTAGAGCTCTTTGATACTGCCGCCGTCGCGCCCGAAGTAGTCGTCAACGCCGTCCGTCGTGCCGCGGTACTTATCCGGCCATCTGAGGTACTTGGTCTTCGCTCCACGCTCTTGCAGAAACGCGGTCAGCTTCTCCATCTCCCGCTGTACCTTCGGGTTGACCATGACGTCGGCGTCGAGGGCGATTATCACTTCACGGCCGTAGAGCTTGATCTCTTCCCAGTCTTGCGGGACGTTCCAGCAGCTCACGCCCTGGAGCGCCACAGCCGCCGCCTTCCTCGATACCAGCGAGTCGGCCTTCTTGTCTCCCTCGACTATCCACAGCGGGTAGCGGACGTCTCGAAGGACCTTGACCGTGCGCGGGTGGACGCTGAGACGCACCGACGAGCCGGCCGGGGTCTCGTACTTTCTCGGCTTGCCCGTCTTCGGGTTCAGCCCCGGACTGTCCGGCTTGCTCTGCGGCGGTATCTCTTCGCCGGACGGGCCGAACCTCGGTATCACCATCGCCGGCGCGTGCGCCTGGCTTCTCTTGAAGCCGAGCCGCTCCAGGCCGATCTTGGTCTTCTCAAGGTAGTAATCGCGCTCGACGGCGACGGCCGGGTCGATACCGGAGGCCTCGACTATCTCGCGGCGCCTGTAATCGAGACGCTGTCGCAGCTTATCGCCGGCCTCGTCTTTCGTATATACTGTCATTCAGACTCCTTTGGTAGGGGGTTCGTTGATTTGGCCGGGCCGGCGTGCTCGGCCTTTCTTATTGCCATCACGCGACGCTCTGGTCCCGAAGATCTGGAATTAGTGTGAGGGAGGCTCGGAGTTCTGCGGACACGTCCTCGCGGTTCACGTCGTCGGCGATCGCGTAAAGCTTCTGCAGGGCGTTTCGGAACAATGAGAGTTCCCCCTGCTCCGAGGTGTCGGCGTTGGTGTCCTCGAACGCCCCCGCGTCGAGCAGTGCCGTTATAGCCGTAAGAAGAGGCTTGATCTCGCGGCTCGTTTGAGGTGGGTTTTGCTCCCATTCGAGCGCGAGATCCCACGCGAACGCCCGCCACGCGCGCAGATACCGCAGGCTTCGATCCCCCGCTCCGTCGTCAAGCGGCCGCGGGGTTCGGGCTTTTGGGCGGGCCGTCAGCTCCTCGGGGTTCACAATCGCGCCTTTTTTGTAGCTGGCTAGATCCTCTTCGCTTACTCGATACGCCCCGCCAATGAACGCGCTCGGCAGTTCTCCGCTCCGAATATATCGGCGTGCCGTTTTCTCCGATATGTCGAGGCGTCGTGCTACCTCGGGGATTTTCAGGTACTCGCCCAATTTCTCCTCCGTCTGTCGCTTAGAGGTAGAGGATACAGCTTTTTTCATAATTTGTCTATAATATTAGAGTCTAGGGTGGACAAGGGTAGACAAAGATAGTAGAATACTCGTAGTAAGGCAAACAGGCGCAAGAGCGCCGAGACCTTGAAAGGAGGGCAAATGCCCTTACCGAGAAAGAAAGACGACGGCACCGGAGGAGCTCCGGTCCTCGACATAATGAGCGCCCACGTCCGGCTCATCGACGTGGAGGAGCACACCGCACCGTACAGCGTTACGCGCAAGAGCGACGGTACGCAATTCGAGCTGGATCCCGGCTTCAAATGTACGGTCGAGATCGTGGCCGACGGCGAGGACGGAGCCGACAACGGGACCAAGTTCTTCGAGTCCTTCAAATATAAACTTGACAAGTCCGGCGAATGGCTCAACAAAGAAAACTCTAAGCTCGGCCAGCTCACCGGCGTTGTGAAGCCCGGCTATTACGCTGACCCGGCTATCCCGGACCTGACCGCTGAAGATCTCGAAGGCTTCGAGATGCGGTGCCGGATCAAGCCAAAGAAGAACCCGCAGACCGGCCAGGTCCTCGGCTCGACTGTGGATTGGGAAACGATGCGGCGACTTCCCGAAACCGGACGCCCGGCGGCTACGCCAATCCCGTCCGGTGATCCGAGCTTCGCTGGCGGCTACGTCGAGGGCGAAGATATGCCCGATCCCGTCGAATACTAAGTACCTAAACATCGAGCCGGGCGAGTGCCCCCACTCCCCGGCTCCGGCCCACATCCTTAAGGAGGAACTGTGGACACTACGAACCATACCGCACCATCCACCCACCCCGCTACCGAGTGCTTCGTCTGCTACGAGGGCGTCGTCTACATCGGCCACTTGATCGAGGACGACGAGACCGGGGAGACCGCCGAAGTCTTCGAGCCGGTCCCCTGTCGCCGCTGCGCCAAAGAGGAGCTGTAGATGGGCGACGAAATGCCGCGCCTGGCCGGTCTCGAAGGGTTCGAGGTTTGGGATCGGAGCGTACAGGCACCGGTGCATAAGGCGGTGAAGACGGCTTTCGTGGCCGTTCGGGTCGGCGGCGCGGTCGGCGGCGCGGTCGGCGTCAATAGGACCTGCTACGTCATGTGGGGCGAGCCCGAGGCGTGCGTCGTGATGTTCGACCCCGAGCGCCGGCGGCTAGCCTTGAAGCCGGTAAGCCCGGACGATCCACAAAGCTACGCGCTGCATGACCACGCCGCCATCACATGCAGGAAGCTCTTTGAGTACTACGGGGTCGAGATTGTCGAGACTAGACGCTACTACGACCCGAAGGTCATAGACGGCGTGCTGGTCGTGGATCTCTAACCTCGAACCATCACCGGGCCGGGGTCCCTTATCGGGGCTCCGGCCTTTGCTATGGGCGCATTCGGTGCGCGGCACAACGGCTAGTGGCACAATACTTACGGGAAAGGTTTTGCCCTACTGGCGAGCGGAAGGAAAGCACATATGGATACTCATCCATCAGTGGAAGAGATCAAGCAAGCGGTTCAGTCGAAGGGCGGAACCCTCACTTGCCCTGTGTGCGGTCGCGAAGAGTACACGGCCGAGGAGGTGGAGGTCCTCGCTGGACACCAGACATATGGAGGACATCGGCTGCACCGGGCGCAACTGGTGTGCGAGAACTGTGGCTGCGTGGTGAACTTCGACCTCACCAAGCTCCAGGCCTAAGGCGAGGGAAAAGCCGGGGTCCTTGCAGACCCCGCTAACTACACCCCCGCCACCTATGGAGCCCCCGACGAGCGGCCATAGCAAGCTGTCGCGAGGGCTCTAGTAGCCTCCTCCTCCTCCTCCGGTATCCTCTCCTTCCTCACCGCCACCGCAGGCGGTGAGGAGCAGCGCCCCGGCGGACGCTACCCAGACGGCGCCCAGCTTCAGGAACTTCTTTCGACTCACCACGTCCTCCTCTCTTATTCCCCTCCGAACCACCTACGCCGCCAGGACCGCCGCTCTGTGGCCTCCTCTCCCATGTGGGCACATTACCCTACCGACCGGCTCCGCGCCCGTCCTGGCGGCTCTCCGCGCCGCTGGTGAGAAATCAATACCCCTTACTGCAAGGCTCTCACCCGGCCGCATAAGGGCCCATAGGACCGTGCGGTTGCGGGTTTCCGAGAACAAACCTTAGCGGCGACTTGATTGTCCGGGTTTGCGGGGCTTTGAGGCTAGCGGTTGCTTACCGGCCCTGTTTGTAGCCACCGGCGGGTATCAAGCGGCGTTGCGACAAAGTATCAAGCTGCGGGAGTTAGGAAGAGTTCGTAGTTTTGTGCGCGTACAACAGTCGGCGAAGAGGCCTCCGGTGCCGGTGTGGACGATTCAATCCTCCGCCTGGAAGCCGTCGAGTAGGCCCCGTCCGTAGTCTTGCGCGTGCTTGCCTATCCACACCACGAGGGCGGGCTTCCCCGTCTCCATCGCCACGTACCGTAGTGTCGGTATGTCGAGCATATCCGTGCGGGTGTAGCGGCGTACGGCCTCCAGCTCCTCAAGCACGTCTTTTGGGATTCGCACCGGCCCTTGCTCTTTCACTCGCCGAACATCCTACGCCACCACGGGCGGGGCTGTGCGGGTTCCTCGGCCTGTGGCGATGATGTGGGCGATTCCGGCGGCTCCTCACGGGATTCCGGAGCCGACAGCGCCCGTAGGGAGATAGCCTGTTGCCCGATGATTTCCTGCTGGCGTCTTACCTGGTCGCGCAAGAACTCCACCTGATCCTCAAGGCTTGCGACGTACTTGTCCGGGACACTGTCCGGGACCGGGTCCGCATCAGTCGCGACGCTGTCCAGGTAGACGTACACCCGTCCCTCTTCGTGGGTGGATTCGAGTTGTTCCCGCTTTACGCGCTTGCGGACCCCCGACTCGGATATACCTAGCCGCTGTGCCGCTTCCTGGACTGTGACGCGGTCCCGCTCCATTCCCGGAATGGTACAGGTCCGGTCCACTGCCCGCAGGGGCGGAGAATCGATCCTCGCGGCTCTTACATGCTCACCCCCTCGAAGAACGGCGCCCACGTTGATAGGCAATGTTATGCGGATAAGGGGAACATCCGGCCCGTGTCCCTTCAGCCTCCTACGCGCCCCGCGAAGACTGCGCCATGTGGCCGTCGAGCTCGGCCGGCTTCGTCGGCCCGTAGGCGTTCGCTCCGAAAAGCAGGCTCTCGACGGACTCGGCTTCAACCCTCGCGGCCGTGTACTCCTCCCACTGCTTGCGCTCCTCCGTCCTGTCCTTGAGGTAGGAGTCGGCGACGTGACGGATGCCGCGCTCCGTGGCCTCGTGGTAGGCGGCTTTGGCGAGCTGCCGGTCTCCGGTCCTCTCGGCCCGCTCCAGGATTCTCTCCAACTCCTCGGGCTTCATGCCGGAGATTCGGAACGAGGCGTCACGGTAGCTCTGGCGGATCCTCTCCTTGTCCACGCCGGTCGCGACGCCCACGGGGTAGGATATGCCGAAGACGCCCTTCTCCAGGCGGGCGAGCTTCTCGGAGGTTCCGCTCTGGTCCTCCTCGACAAGCTCCCGGTGCTTTCGGGCGGCCTCGTCGTAGGCTTCCTGGAGCATCCGGCGCTTCGCCTGATCGTTGAGGTCCGGGTTGGAGCGGATCCGCGCGAGCTTCCGGTCGAAGTCCTGTTTGTTCTTTATCGTCGGCGTGGTCATCTTCTGTCCTTTCGTAAGGCTTTAGTCATGGGCGCTCTAGTCTGGCGAGGCTGTCCGTTCTACATGGCGTCGCCACCCTCCAGAAGAGCCGCCGCGCGCGCCTCGTGCAGGGCTATCAGGGGCTCCATGGTGCGCCGTAAACGCTCGGCCTGGTCCGCGTGGTATGCGTACCATTCCGCACGCCGCTCCTTGCTCCTGGCGGCGTTGTAGACCCTCACGCTCTCGATGTAGCCCTCCTCCAGCTCGTCGGGATCCTGTCGCCGGTCCTGCGAGGCCCGCCGGCTGATGAGCCTGTCGAGTTCGGTATCCACCGCTTCCATCACGCTCCTCTCACTAGCTTTTGTGGTACCGGTGAGGCCGTGGTTAAAACGCTCATGCGTAGGGCACCACCTTGGTCGAGATTCTGAACGTCCAGTTAAGCGCGTAGGCGTCGACGGGACGATACCCGGCCGCGAGCATGGCCCCCTTGAACTGCCCGTTAGTCGCGTAGCAACCGTCGGCGCTGTTCTCGAAGGCGTGTTTCAGGCCGTAGGAGGTTCTAGGGTTGGGTGTCTTTCGCGGGCCGATGTTCTCTTTGATCCACGCCTGGAGCTGGCCGCGCTCGTGGCGCGGGAGGTTTCGATACTCGTCCGGCGAGTCGATTGCGGGGTCTGTCGTAGCGTGCATCAAAAAGCCTCCTGGTCTCGTTCGCGTAGTCGTTTTTGCCGCGCCGACTCTTCGGGGTTATGAGTTTCTGAGTTTGTTTGGGCCTCCTCGCCCGCGGATCCGTTCTTGCGGTACGGGTGGTCGGGGTCGCACAGATAACAGCCCTTGCCGTCCGGCACGCCATGTATGCACCTCGGCGGCGATTCGGCTCGAAGGCCGCCACCGTTGGCGGACACTTGGCGGCCTTCGATTTCTTCGTCGGTTCGTCGCCCGTCGTCACCCCCTTGGCGGTCTTGGCGGTCTTGGCGGTCTTCCCTTATATAAGCCTTATTCTTAGTAGTAGTAGTAGTAGTAGAGTCAAAGGCCGCCATCTCCGCCGAGCTTGGCGGTCTTGACGACGAGACTTGAAGGCCGCCATCTCCGCCAAGACCGCCATCATGTTGGCGACGAGGCGACGAGTCGCGACTATCGTCACCTTCCTCCGGCGGTCCCGATAGCGTCCACTGCCATTTACCGGAGTCTGGATCCTTCACCGCCTGGGCCTTGAGATCGGCCTTGGCCCGCTCGATGGTCCGCCATCCGATCTCCGCCGCGCTTGCCTCCGACTTGATCTTCCCGACGAACTCCGGTCCGGCCCGCAGCATCTCGCGTAGAAACTCTTTCGCCTCGGTGAGACGGCTCCGCTCGCCCTCGTCCCCCGGCACCGCGTTCAACCCTGCGGCTGTAACCTCGGAGACGCCCCGGTACTCGATGCGGGCCGTCCCGTCTCCCGGTCCCGCGCTCCCGATCCTGTACGCCAGAGACTCCGGCGGCTTCGACAGGTTGTGCTTCTGACCGGCGAGGACATAGGTGTCTTCCAGCTCGGGATGATCTCCGACCACGAGGCCCGAGCGCACGATCCCGATAAACCCAATGCTGCCCTGTCCCCGGTATATCGCCGGACCGCCCGAACTCTTATTCAGGTGCCTGCAGATGACTACCGCGGCCCCGGTCCGCTGCGCTATGTTCACGAGCGGTTGCAGCGCCCGCCGAACGTCCTGGTCCCGGTTGCTGTTGATGTCGTCTGACAGGAAGCTCATCACGGGGTCTATCACCGCGAACGTCGCGCCCGTCTGCCTTATCGCCCGCTCCAGCTTGTCGAGGTCGTCGGGGATGATGAACTGCTCTTCGCTTCCGATGATGCGGGCCTTTGTCGGATCCCCGCCGGCGGCGAGGAAGCGCGGGACGATGGTATCGGCGGCGCCGTCTTCGGCGGAGACTATGAGCGCCCCGCCCTTCTCGACGGGCTCCCCGTCCGGGAGCGGCTGCCCCGACGTGATCCGGGCGGCGAGGTCATACAGGATGGTGCTCTTGCCCTTGCCGGGGTCTCCGTCGAGGATCGTGACCTTCGCCTTCGGTATCCGGCGGCTCCAGAGCCACTCGACGCGCTCCGGCTTGATGTCCGCCATCGAGACGCCGACCGGGATCGCCTCCAGGTCGGGCGACTCGTTGCAGAACATGTAGAGCTCTTTGATACTGCCGCCGTCGCGCCCGAAGTAGTCGTCAACGCCGTCCGTCGTGCCGCGGTACTTATCCGGCCATCTGAGGTACTTGGTCTTCGCTCCACGCTCTTGCAGAAACGCGGTCAGCTTCTCCATCTCCCGCTGTACCTTCGGGTTGACCATGACGTCGGCGTCGAGGGCGATTATCACTTCACGGCCGTAGAGCTTGATCTCTTCCCAGTCTTGCGGGACGTTCCAGCAGCTCACGCCCTGGAGCGCCACAGCCGCCGCCTTCCTCGATACCAGCGAGTCGGCCTTCTTGTCTCCCTCGACTATCCACAGCGGGTAGCGGACGTCTCGAAGGACCTTGACCGTGCGCGGGTGGACGCTGAGACGCACCGACGAGCCGGCCGGGGTCTCGTACTTTCTCGGCTTGCCCGTCTTCGGGTTCAGCCCCGGACTGTCCGGCTTGCTCTGCGGCGGTATCTCTTCGCCGGACGGGCCGAACCTCGGTATCACCATCGCCGGCGCGTGCGCCTGGCTTCTCTTGAAGCCGAGCCGCTCCAGGCCGATCTTGGTCTTCTCAAGGTAGTAATCGCGCTCGACGGCGACGGCCGGGTCGATACCGGAGGCCTCGACTATCTCGCGGCGCCTGTAATCGAGACGCTGTCGCAGCTTATCGCCGGCCTCGTCTTTCGTATATACTGTCATTCAGACTCCTTTGGTAGGGGGTTCGTTGATTTGGCCGGGCCGGCGTGCTCGGCCTTTCTTATTGCCATCACGCGACGCTCTGGTCCCGAAGATCTGGAATTAGTGTGAGGGAGGCTCGGAGTTCTGCGGACACGTCCTCGCGGTTCACGTCGTCGGCGATCGCGTAAAGCTTCTGCAGGGCGTTTCGGAACAATGAGAGTTCCCCCTGCTCCGAGGTGTCGGCGTTGGTGTCCTCGAACGCCCCCGCGTCGAGCAGTGCCGTTATAGCCGTAAGAAGAGGCTTGATCTCGCGGCTCGTTTGAGGTGGGTTTTGCTCCCATTCGAGCGCGAGATCCCACGCGAACGCCCGCCACGCGCGCAGATACCGCAGGCTTCGATCCCCCGCTCCGTCGTCAAGCGGCCGCGGGGTTCGGGCTTTTGGGCGGGCCGTCAGCTCCTCGGGGTTCACAATCGCGCCTTTTTTGTAGCTGGCTAGATCCTCTTCGCTTACTCGATACGCCCCGCCAATGAACGCGCTCGGCAGTTCTCCGCTCCGAATATATCGGCGTGCCGTTTTCTCCGATATGTCGAGGCGTCGTGCTACCTCGGGGATTTTCAGGTACTCGCCCAATTTCTCCTCCGTCTGTCGCTTAGAGGTAGAGGATACAGCTTTTTTCATAATTTGTCTATAATATTAGAGTCTAGGGTGGACAAGGGTAGACAAAGATAGTAGAATACTCGTAGTAAGGCAAACAGGCGCAAGAGCGCCGAGACCTTGAAAGGAGGGCAAATGCCCTTACCGAGAAAGAAAGACGACGGCACCGGAGGAGCTCCGGTCCTCGACATAATGAGCGCCCACGTCCGGCTCATCGACGTGGAGGAGCACACCGCACCGTACAGCGTTACGCGCAAGAGCGACGGTACGCAATTCGAGCTGGATCCCGGCTTCAAATGTACGGTCGAGATCGTGGCCGACGGCGAGGACGGAGCCGACAACGGGACCAAGTTCTTCGAGTCCTTCAAATATAAACTTGACAAGTCCGGCGAATGGCTCAACAAAGAAAACTCTAAGCTCGGCCAGCTCACCGGCGTTGTGAAGCCCGGCTATTACGCTGACCCGGCTATCCCGGACCTGACCGCTGAAGATCTCGAAGGCTTCGAGATGCGGTGCCGGATCAAGCCAAAGAAGAACCCGCAGACCGGCCAGGTCCTCGGCTCGACTGTGGATTGGGAAACGATGCGGCGACTTCCCGAAACCGGACGCCCGGCGGCTACGCCAATCCCGTCCGGTGATCCGAGCTTCGCTGGCGGCTACGTCGAGGGCGAAGATATGCCCGATCCCGTCGAATACTAAGTACCTAAACATCGAGCCGGGCGAGTGCCCCCACTCCCCGGCTCCGGCCCACATCCTTAAGGAGGAACTGTGGACACTACGAACCATACCGCACCATCCACCCACCCCGCTACCGAGTGCTTCGTCTGCTACGAGGGCGTCGTCTACATCGGCCACTTGATCGAGGACGACGAGACCGGGGAGACCGCCGAAGTCTTCGAGCCGGTCCCCTGTCGCCGCTGCGCCAAAGAGGAGCTGTAGATGGGCGACGAAATGCCGCGCCTGGCCGGTCTCGAAGGGTTCGAGGTTTGGGATCGGAGCGTACAGGCACCGGTGCATAAGGCGGTGAAGACGGCTTTCGTGGCCGTTCGGGTCGGCGGCGCGGTCGGCGGCGCGGTCGGCGTCAATAGGACCTGCTACGTCATGTGGGGCGAGCCCGAGGCGTGCGTCGTGATGTTCGACCCCGAGCGCCGGCGGCTAGCCTTGAAGCCGGTAAGCCCGGACGATCCACAAAGCTACGCGCTGCATGACCACGCCGCCATCACATGCAGGAAGCTCTTTGAGTACTACGGGGTCGAGATTGTCGAGACTAGACGCTACTACGACCCGAAGGTCATAGACGGCGTGCTGGTCGTGGATCTCTAACCTCGAACCATCACCGGGCCGGGGTCCCTTATCGGGGCTCCGGCCTTTGCTATGGGCGCATTCGGTGCGCGGCACAACGGCTAGTGGCACAATACTTACGGGAAAGGTTTTGCCCTACTGGCGAGCGGAAGGAAAGCACATATGGATACTCATCCATC
>MWWE01000075.1_pt1 | contig 15037 bp, 24 predicted proteins | sample 1047301 | NCBI WGS metagenome assembly MWWE01 (sample SAMN06349973, study PRJNA376086) | soil metagenome | isolation source: MS1-1 sample Antarctic (ecotone) soil | place: Antarctica
AGTTGAGGCGCAGGGGGGTGTGTCGAATCCGACACACCCCGACACCCCGCAAGAGGAGCCGGAAAGCGACGTGCAAAAAGTAGCACCTATAAGAAAAGAACATAAGGTGCTATATCCTGACCCCCCGCTGCGAGCAGAACCTAACCAGAAAGACGTAGACGCTTGGAACAAGACTTTCATTGGCTTGACCAATCCGCAGCCCTTCGGCGTTACGAACGTGAATCTTGTGCCACCCGAACCATCGGCACCACCTGACGCGCCACAAAAAGTGCCGCCAAGCAATGAACATAAACCATCTGAGGGCACTGACAAGAGTAGATTTTTAGAGCACCCCGCCGTGATGGTTGCCGCCGGCACTATGGATGAAAGTTCGGCGCGGGTTTTAGATTCCGCCTTTGATCGGCTGAAAGGGGGTGCGGCACATGAGACACAGGCCGGTTGACCCGAGCGCCGTCAGGCTGTGGGATGCGTTTCAGGGACGCGGTGCGGTGCGGTGCCGCCGCTGTGATGGGCGCGTGCCATTTGTCATATGTGACTGGCGTGAGGGTTGGAAGGATTGCATGACTCGGGTGTGTCCCAATTGCGGATTCAAGGCGGAAGGTAAGTTGCTGTGCGCGTCGCACAGCAGGAAAGTCGCATGAAGAACGAAGGCAGGACACGCACAACCGAAGCCAAAGCTGCCGACATCGGCAGGATTTGAGCCGAACGCATTTTATGAGCGCGAGCGAATCGAACATAATCACGCTTCCCGCTATCTGCAGGTGGCGGGGGGAGTGGGCGAGCACGGTGTTTAATTCTCCGTCTACAGACACCGGCCCGCCCACCACTTCAAACAGGAGAAACAGAGATGGATTATCTAACCGATCCTGATCAACAATTCTTCGCCGACACCAGGCGAGCCAACGAGCGCGCCCGCCGCGCGAAGGAAGAGCGGGACGCAAGCCTTCGGGCTGAACTCGCAAAGACCGCCGCGCGGAGGGCGGAAGAGCAGCAACGCCTGCTCGCAGCCCGGCTCGAAAGCGATTTACGCACGGCCTTCTTCGATGCAAACCCTGCGGCAGTCGAATCGGACTGGAACCGTTTGAAAGATTTCATTCGAGACGAGCATATGCGCGCAGCGGCGGCGCAGAATACGGCGACCGTCTTCGACCAAATTCGTTCTGAAGCGAGTCGGCGACGGCAGGAAGAACTCGACCGGCGCTCCCGTTTCGAGCAACTGCCGGAGGGGGCATAACCATGACATCAACAAAAATGATTACTGAATTGACAGCGTTGGAAGCGCGACGTGCAGAGGTCGCCGCCTCGTCGCAAGCCGCCCGCGTCATCTACACCACAGCACAGGAAGGCTTTACCGACGGCACCGTTGAGGCTTCAGACATTACGGCGGCGCACAGTGCGATGACCGCATTAAGCGCCGCGCTCCAAAGTCTTGACGGGAAAATCGCCGACGCCGAGGCCGCGATCCGCGGCGCGGAAGCTTCTGAGAAAGCCGAAGTGCAGAAGGCTCGCGTGAGTGCCTTGACCGCCGAAGCGCGGGCTGTGAAAGAAGAACACTTCACCGTCTCGCGTGAGGCGCAAGCCGCGCTTTCGGTGGCTGCGGGGAAGATGCTTGACCTTCGTGCTCGCTACCAAGACTTGTCGCGCGAGGTGCGCGACATCGGCGGCGAAGGTTTGGGCACTCCCGAATGGCAGAGGTGCGAGACGCAATTCGCCCCGCTGGTTCTTCAGGCGGCGCTCCTTCTCGCCGAAAGTCGCGGACGCGCGAGGACGCCGAGTGCCTTTGCCGCATAGCGTGGTCAGAGCGTGAGGTAACAGGTTCAAGCGGGGCGCGTCCGATTAGTAGCATTATGCGGTTTTGAAATCCTACTGCTCGAAAGCTACGGTGCACACAAGGGAATGTAGTTTTACACCATTGGTGGAAAAACTCATCACGCGAAAAAGGTGCATAAAGCGTGCATAGATGGGTATTGAAATGTAGCCCGATGTTATTCAATGAAACCTTTGGAGCAAAAATTAACCGCGAAGCAGGAACAAGCGCTCATCGCATTGCTGGATTGTGGCGAGATCAAGCAAGCGGCAGAGACGGCGGGCGTTACAAAGGTTACTTTGTGGCGCTGGCTCCAAGCGCCGGACTTTCAATCACGCTACCGCGCCGCGCGTCGTCAATTAGTCGAGACGGCCATCGCACAACTTCAAAGTAATTGCACCATCGCGGCGCGCGTGCTCAGAGAAGTGGCCGAGGACAGGGAAGCGCCGGCCTCTTCGCGTGTAGCGGCGGCCAGAGCGATTATTGAGCAGTCAGTCAGTGCCGTACAGCTCACGGACTTACAAGAGCGCCTAGAGGAAGTGGAGCGCCTTCTGCACGAGCAGGAAACGAAGATGCGCCGGGCATGAACCTCGCCGCACGAGTAAGCCGCGTCCACGAGCGGGCACTGATTATCGCCGGCGGGAATGACAGGCGCGCACTCTCGCCCGTTACCCTCGCCGCGCACGCCGGCTTCACGCTCGACCCGTGGCAGCGCGATGTACTCACCAGCACGGCGCACCAGCAAATTTTGTTGGTCACGAGGCAAGGAGGGAAAAGCACTTGCTCGAGTATTCGGGCACTTCACCGCGCCCTCTACACGCCCGCATCGCTCGTCTTACTTCTCGCACCAAGTTATCGCCAGTCAAAAGAGTTATTCCGCAAGGTGAAAGACGCGCTCGCCGCGCTTCCCTTCTCCGCACCTTTGGCATCTGAATCGGCGCTCGAATTGGAGTTTACGAACTTTTCGCGCGTCGTTGCGCTTCCAGGTAAGGAGGCCACGATCAGAGGCTTCAGCGGCGTCTCTCTTCTCATCGTTGATGAGGCTTCGCGCGTGCCCGACGAGTTGTATCAAGCCGTCAGGCCGATGCTGGCGGTCAGTGGCGGTGACATCCTTTTGCTTTCGACGCCGTTCGGCAAGCGCGGATTCTTCTTTCACGAGTGGGCGGAGGGCGGCGCGGCGTGGCACCGCACGAAAGTGACAGCATACGAGTGCCCGCGCATCCCGCGCGAGTGGTTAGAACAGGAACGCCGCGCGATTGGCGATTGGTGGTATCGGCAAGAATATATGTGTGAGTTTGTCGAAACCGCAGATCAAGTATTTTCCTACGATGACATCCGCCGCGCGCTCGACCCGACGGTGAAACCTTTGTTCGAGGTGGCGGCATGATCCCACAGGCACACGGCGGCAACTTATTAGAAGCACTCGCAAGATTGGCGAGGGTTAATGCGGGAATAAAGATGCAGAACAAATTCTATTTAGGTTTGGACTTGGGGCAGTCGGCGGACTTCTCCGCCCTCGCCATACTGGAGCGGCAGAAGAGGGAGAGCGCGAGCTTTGAAGCCGTCTATCACTGCCGCCACTTGCAGCGCTGGCCGCTCAGAACCTCTTACCCGGCGATAGTAGCGGACACGGCGCGCATCATCGGCGGTAATGAGTTGGAAGCGCCCTCGCGCCCGGTACTCGCCGTAGACGCGACCGGCGTCGGCGCTCCCGTCGTTGACTTGTTCAAGCGCGCGCGGATGAACGCGAAGCTTGAACCCGTCCAGATCACCGGCGGCGACTCTGTAACGCGCGAGCACGGATTGACCCGCGTGCCGAAGCGCGACCTTGTGAGCGTTACCCAAGTGGCTTTGCAGACCGGGCGATTAAAGATCGCGGCGGACTTGCCCGAAGCGGCGACACTGACGCGCGAGTTGGAAGGCTTTCAGGTGAAGATCAATCTGGACACCGCGCACGACTCTTACGGCGCGTGGCGAGAGGGCGCGCACGACGACTTGGTGCTGGCGGTCTGCCTCGCGCTGTGGATTGCGGAGAGCGAGCCGAAGCCGGTAAGTCAGGACGCGCCCTCGTATAGCTATTCGCACGGGTGAGGCCGTTGACGCTTCTCCGCCGGCGGGCATGTAGTGCGCGACCAACAAGGGCGGGCGCTGAACGTGCCCGCTCATCGCGTCGGGTGGGGTGAGGACATCGAGGCGCGGCCTCACAGGAATGTGAGAAGAGGCGGCGACCACATCACACAGTGGTCGCCGCCTTCCTTTTTCTACTCTTCAGCAAAGCAGAACCGCCCGGAAGCGGCAAGACTCGCGGGCGGCTCCTGTTTTGCTTGAATGACGAATTACGCTTCTTCGGTGTTGCGAGCTTTGCGCCTCTTACGCGCCTTCGCGGCGACTCCTGCGAGACCCGTGCCGAGTAGCACCAGCGTCGTCGGCTCCGGCACGGCCGTCGCCGTGATGTTGTCCACACCTAGCTGTCCTTGGAGGCGCACGGGTTCACCTCCTGCCGCCATTGGACTGTGATAGATTCTAATTGCGGTCGTATTCGTCAGTGCCGCCTGCACACTACCTAGTGCGGCGGTTAGATTGCCGGGATCAATAAGGAAGGTTATCGAAGTCCAGCCACTCCCCACCGCCAGTACAATGGGGTTCGTCGAGAAGGCGATGTTGGTAGGCGGTCCGAACATCGGGTCCTCGAACATCATGCGCAAGTGAAGGTCGGTCGCCCCCAAGTTGATTACGTCCATCCTAATAGCATTAACGCCCGCGGCGAGGTAGTTAAGCAGATTACAAAAGGTAATTTGGTAATATCGGCTAATAATGAAAACAGCAACTAGATTTATTAAGTCGCTCAGCCAAGAGCAACAAAGGTCTTTGAACCAGATCATGCGAAGCCATCCGAGCCATCGCACGAGGATGCGGGCTCACGCTATTTTGCTGAGTGCGCGGTGCTACTCTATCAATCAAATTGCCGACATCTTTGCGGTTGATCGTGAGAGCGTCACCGCGTGGCTGGTGCGTTGGGAAGAGAGTGCAACCAATGGGCTTGACGATGACCCGAAGAGCGGACGACCACCGACCTTGAGCAAGGAAGAAGAAAAACAAGCCATCGAGATCGTGAAAGAAGAACCGCGCTCGCTCAAGCAACAACTCGTTTCGGTCATCGAAAAGTTTGGCAAGAAGCTTTCTGTGCGGACGTTGCGCGATCTGTGCAAGCGGCATGGGATGAGTTGGCGCAGGGTTCGTCGAAGTTTGAAGGACGTGCGCGATGAAACGCTCTTTCGCCAAGCTCAAAGCGAGTTGGAAGGCTTGAAAGCTCGGCATCGCGAAGGATCGTGTAACCTCTACTATTTTGATGAAGCAGGCTTTTGCCGAGTACCTTCTGTCGGTTACGCGTGGCAAGAGCGTGCCGAAAGGATTGAGGTCACCGCACAAAGAAGTGTGGCGCAGAACGTGCTTGGTTTCTTGAGCCTTGATTGCCAATTTCATCCGTTTGTTTTCAGAGGGGCGATTGATGCCTCTGTTGTCATTGACTGTTTCGATGCCTTCTCGCGGTTGATTGAGAAAGAGACGTGGGTCGTGATTGATAATGCGCCGACGCACACTTCGGAAGAGTTTGAAGACGAGATTGAGCGTTGGGCAAAGCGCGGTCTGCATCTTTATTTCCTGCCTGCGTATTGTCCCGAACTGAATTTGATTGAACATCTGTGGCGCAAAATAAAGTACGAGTGGTTGCCGTTGAGCGCCTTTGAATCAAACAAGGCGTTCGCTCAGGCGTTGGATAATGTCCTTGGTCAAGTCGGTTCAAAATACCAAATTACATTTTGCTAAGCGCTTACCTGTCCACTGGGGGGATGTGTTAATCACTGACAGCCGGCTGTTCGGGTTAGGAGGCGGTCCTCCAGCGCCCGTGGAGGTGAGCCGCAGGTAGTTATCGCCGGCTCCGGCAGGTCCGCCAGTCGTGATGTTAGTAGGCGGGAACGGGGGATTCGGGTTGAATGGACCGATGCCAATAACCCAACCTTGTGTCGTACCGTCCTCAAAGTTGTTGACTTGGAAGAGGGCCGGGTCGGCGACGGCACTGGACGGCAGCACCAAACAACACGCTGCCACAAACGTCATGGTAAGCAATCTGGTGAAGTTCATCTGGGGTCTCCTATCATTCTGTGATTCGGTTCGAGGTGCAGGACGATAAGCCAACATCGCAGGCCAGTCAACGGTGCTATAACGCGTCATAGCTTCTTCACGTAGACTTCAAGGTCTTCCCGCTTCACTCTCCAACCCCTGCCGATGATCCGCTCGCGGAGTTTCTTCTCTTCGATGGCTTGGCGCAGATGATTGCGCGACAAGCCCGAAAGTTGAGAGGCTTCGGCGAGTGATAGCGTCAACTTGTGCGCGAGGTCGGTTATCGAAGCCTGTTGATCGTCTCGGCGCCGAGACGCTTCGGCGGCTTCTCGGAGAATGGCGACCAATTCCGACAACTGCGACGCGCCCTTGTCGCTAATGGTCGCTATTGCCGTTTGCTGGCTTTCGGAGGGCACAATCGCGGGCCGCGCGTGCGTCGTGTTCTCAATCTCATCCTTCAGCCTTTCCACGTCCGAGCGGACATAGACGGGCACCTTGCGCGTCGTGCCGCGCTCGTAAGTGACACTCAATCGCCCGGCGCTCGTGAAGCGTTCGACTTGGCGGGTCGAAACTTCTAGGAGTTCGGCTACTTCGTCCTTCGTCATGTTTAAGAAGTGCCCTTGAGGGCAATTATTCGACAGGGTTGGTGGAGCTCAGGGCGTGCTTATATCAAATAACGACCGCTGGCGACAATGCCGACAAGCGGCGTCGTTATTCAAGCGTTTGCTAATGTGTATATAGAATGGCGGCTAACTGCGACGGCTTTGTATAGTGAACATACAAAACCACGCAAGGGCTTTCCTGTGGGTGACTCGAAACACGGAGTAACTATTCCCCTGTCTCGTCCTTCTCGTCTTGTGCGTCTCCCTTATTGCCTTCTGGAGTATCTCTCATAAAAAGCGGGATCGAAGATTCGTTGACGGGGTTTTCAGAAACCGGCTCTGTAGTCTCACCTTCATCCTTCAGTTCTTGCCCCAATTCATTACCGGCTTTCCAGTTCTTCGTGTCCTCTTCGGAATTTAGTCCGGCTTCAACCCCTTGTTTGAACTCGGCAGACTTCGTGTCCACGTTTTTTTTTATGTCTTCGCTCATCACTAGCTCCTTTAGAAAATAGTCCTCCAACGCTTGTGCTTGCTCAGAGCATACGCTCGCCTCGAGTTCAAAATCAAAACTTAGTTTCGTCAACGTGAGGACCGTTTTTGGACAAAGCTAAATAATAATAATTGGGCAAGAAGGAATTATTAGGCAATAGCAATAGCGACAAGGGCCGTCGTCTTTGTCGCTGCCCGTCGCCATTCACCAAACACAAAAAAGTGGCGCATGTTTGCCCTGTGCTGAAATGGGCAAGTGGTATGGACGGGCGGGTGAAAAGAGCGTACAAGGGCGGTGTGCGGGCGTGGGGAAGCGAAATGAAAACCTCCAATCTCTCAACTGTTGTCTACGGCGCGCTCTCGGTCGCGCTACTCGCCGTGCTACTGCTCCGGCCAGACATCTTCAACTATTGGCAGAGAGGTGTGCTGTTCGCGGGGGTGGCGATCCTCGCGTTGCTGGCTTTCCGGAATGCGGGGCGGTGAAAGCTAGGACGCATGAATTTGCCCTGTGCTGAAACGGGTATGCTGCCGGATGGATGCGGTGCGGAAACGTGCGTAGAAGTGCGGTGTACCGGCGTGGTGAGGGCAATAAGGTTAAGAGAGATTTGGAATGTCTTTAAGCGGCAAAAATGGAATTAGTTTTGATGTCCACTGAAAAGTTGGATTTCTTAAATTCATATTCAGCAAAGACAATATAATATCTTGAGGCTGGCGGAGAGTAACGCGGAACAGTGAAAGTGATAAGGGAATCTTTGGTTTTCTCATTAGCGTCATCGTTCGCCACGACGACCTTGAAATTCTCATCTAGCAGCCACGCTTGAGCGTCGCCCCCTTTGCTGGAAACGCTGATTTTAAGTTCATCACCGCGAAAGGCGGTGAGTTTGAATCCGCTGTATTTTGGAGTGCCTTGATACTCACATTCGCGTGCGTCGTTGCGTCCTATTGTGCCGAGGAGAAGTGTTTGGCGGGAGAATGTGTCAACTAATCCCCCCGCCATGAAAAACGTCAATAAGAGAAAAATTCTCATCATTCGTCATTCAAGACTGGCGCAGTTTCTTCTCGTCTTCCTTCATCTTCTTGCCGAGGTACTTCGCGAGCTTTTCGGCGGTACTGCGTTTCCCCCGGTTAGCGCTCCACCGGTGCGAGGTGTCCGCAAAGACAACCACCTTCGTCTTCCGGTTGAACATGGTGATGCCAGCCATTTCGTCGGAGTTGCGGCTGCCGAAGAACAACATCTTCGCCCAACCCGCCCGCTTCGTATCCGATTCACCGATGATAATGAAATCTGCCTTCTTAGGATCGGTTACGACGATCAGCGGGACGCTCTTTTTTCGCATGGCCGCCAGAACGTAGTGCTCGAATCCACCCATCTCATCAACATACACAGTCGCGTCAGTCGGAATGAGGGTGTCTGATTTAGTTAATTTGCGAGTTTCTTCGGCGGTAGTTTCAGGCTCGACTTCTTTGACTTCTTCTCTGAGAGCAACTTCCCCCGGCGTGGGGCCGCTCCTTACTGGTTTGGAAATAGACTTAGAACTTTTCTCCGACATTTTCCACCAGTCGTTACTACCCTGTGCATGCACGGCGAGCGTGCCGAAAAGAGTGAAAGAGAGAAGGGTTGCGAATCTTGCGAAATTTTTCATCGAGGTTACCTTTCAAGGGGTGTAGGGGTTAAGGTCAGGCTCGAAAATCAGAGCAGCAGCGTATCTGTGCAAAAGCCGCGCCAAAGCGCTGAGGGTATATTTTGCTTTGGTAAGACGTGAAGGCGTCAAAGGCGGTCTAGGATTCAGATTGAAATTCCAGACTTCGGACGAGTGAGCGCTCCAATAGAAGTAAAAGAGGCCAGCCCTAAAGCCAGCCTCTTCGACTTTGTTGCGCGTGCAACAAACTCACGCCGCGACGACTTCCGGCCATTCATCCTCCGCACACGCCGCCGCGTGTGTCAGGTCGTAAATCTCCCGTTCGATGCGGAAGCGTGCCGTCTCATCTTCGATGTTCATCAGCTTGTCGAGCCTCTGGCGTAGTGCCTCGATCCGGCGTTCCCGCTTGACGCGCTCAGCATCTGCCGTCTGACCGCGCCTGACTTCCGTGCGGCGCGTGATGGCGGTAAGGAGGTAAAGAGTCCACCCCTCAGCGCCGTGCGTGTAGTTGTAGGTGCATCCGTCTTGCTCCTGTACGTGGAAGTCCTTTTCGTCAGTCGCCAAAAAATACCCGATGCCCGCCCATCTATCGTTTACCTTATCCCAGACGGCGATGAGATCGCCCGCGCACAGGGCTTCAACCGTCGTCTCTTCGCTCTCCAACTTATCACCCGCGTGGATGCCGAGCGGCGTGTAGGTGGAGTTATCATCGGCAACCCTTATGGTAAGCCGCTGCTTTTCAGTGTGCGGTACAGGCTGCGCTCTCTCTTGCTGACGCCGGCGATCCAAGATTTCATCCGTCAGTTTCTGAATCTCGCCGGCGTGTGCGTTGGCGTCCGTGCCCGTCGCACGCACCAGCGCGCGGATAGATTCAAGGTAGGCGTCAGAGGTCGTCAAACCTTCCCGGCTAACACCGGCCTGCTTCGCCAGCTTGTTGAGGTGAAGACTAAGACGCCGAAGTTCACCGCGCGTAGGGCTAAACCATTCCGAGCGCCGATCTAAACAGGCGGATAGATACGACGCCGTGTTGTAGTGAACCTGCCGCAAGCGTAGCTTTGACTTGTTAGCCATGCGTCCTCCTCTGCATGACGGCAACTGTCACCGCCAACTCTTCCAATTCGCGCGCCGCTGTGTGAAGGGCGCGCATGATGTCCTCGGCAGTATCAAAGTCCAGTAGACGGCCTTCCGTGACCTGTACGGCGCGAGAGACAGTGCGGACGCGCCCGCGCACCCGCTCAAGCTTCTGTGCCGGCGTCGGTGTCGTTGTGGTAGTATTCGCTTGTTGCATAACACGATCCTTTCTCAAAAGGGTTAGGGTGTGGGGGCTTACCGGAGTGGCGCTTCGGTAAGCCCTTTTTGTTAGTGGCCACGTCTCGCCGCCATGTAGACGTGCACCTGCAAGGCGGCCGCGCTGTGCTTGCAAGGGACTCTCGACGGGCAGTTGCAATCAACGATCTTCTCGCCGTTCGCGCGGTAGCACAGCACCGTGTAGGTGTTGCCCTTTGAGCCTGTCACTTCGTACTCGCCAAATTCAACCATGCGGACTTTCGGGTGAAGCGCGCGGGCGTTCTCGATGGCCTTTGTGAGTTGCTGTTTCGATTTCAGGATGAACATTTGTCTTGTCGCCTTTCGTGTTTAATTTCCTAACCTGAAGGAGATTTTACCGCACGCGGAAAGAACTGTCAACATATTTCTTACCTATCGCGGAAATAATTGTTTGATTATTTCCGCCGCGTGCGGTAAAGTGCGCGGCATGAGTACGGAAGAACTCACCACGCGAGAGGCGGCGGCGCGGTTGGATGAGTCAGACAGGCTTATCCGATTGTGGTGCCAGCAGGGGAGATTCCCGCACGCGCGGCGAGTAGATCACCCGCGCGGCGACTACTGGGTTATTCCCGCGAGCGACCTAAAAGGCTTTGTCAAACCAAAGCCCGGCCCGGTGCCCAAAGCCAAGCCCGCACAATCGAACGGTAAGAAGAGGGGAAAGAAGTAGCGCTATGGGCAGGGGACTATCGGAGCTTCAAAAGACAATCCTCCAAATGGCCTACAAGAATCATGTGGCCGAACGGCGACTGGTTCCTCGCTGGGGGCTTGAGATAAGCGTGGTCGGAATATCAGACCTACTAGGAAGCTACTATACCGCGCACAACATTCCCTATATGTGCTATAGCACCCGCAGGCCAAATCATTACCAGTACAAAGCGTTCTTTGATACCCGGGAAGCAGCAAACGAACATGCTGAATGGCTGAAAGAAAACAACTTCGACTTTCGGCACACTTGGGAAACCAAGCGTGATTTATATAGCACGCGAAATCTCAGAGGTGATCATGAACGCAATTATGAAGGGGCTGACCTCTATTCTTATGAAGTCCTAGCTGACTTCTTTCGCTTTTCCGACGCGCCAAGGATTCAATGCAATGGCGAACCGTGCAGGCTGAGACGCCCGGGAGGTGAGAGGAGTGCAGGGGATCAGCACTTCAACGTAGCAAGGATTGGAAAAGCACGGCACAACGCGGCACAGGCGGCTGTCTCACGCGCTTTCAAACGTCTGGCGGATAGAGGATTGCTCTTTCACGGGTATGCAGGCGTCCACCTCACAAAGAGCGGTTTTATTGAGGCGGATAAATTAGCTAACGGTTAATAGTGGTGACGTTATAACTACTATTAACCGTTAGATAGGTGCCGACACCCAAAGGGTTAAAATCTCTAGCCGGCGAGAGATGTTGAGAGGCTTTCGAGTAGGCAGGTGTCAGCACAGTTATCTAGTCGGCTAGATAACTTAACCTTCGTGATGTGGAGAGGCTTTCGAGCGAGTGCCAGCGCCCAAAGGTGTAGTGAGTACACTTTCGCAAAATGAGCGGTAAGGAATGGAAGCGATGAGCACCAACAAGTTAAGGGAAGCCGGTAAGCGAGCCTTCCCGAAAGCCGAAGACCCTAAGCCCGCGCTAAGACTCGTCCGCCCGTCGTCAGAGTGTTCAACTCCAGACATCAAAATCAACATGCCGCGTGATGTGAAAGAGATGCTGCGTGAGATGAATCAGAAGCACCGAGCTATGGAAGAAAGTGACACGCCGGATGCGGCTTGAGGAAGGTGGCGAGCGGTGAGCCAACAGGTGCCGGGCGCGGAGTTCAAGCCGAACGATTTCTACGAACGTTTGATCGTCCTGCGGGAGACCAATCCGGTGGCGTTCGCGCGCTTCAGCCCTGCGACGCTCGCCGCGCTGAAGTCTTACGAGGAGGCGAAGCGTAAGGCGGGCAGTGAGAAGAAAGGCGGTAAGAAGTGACGACACGCTCCTGTCGCTACTGTCGCAAGGTGTCGCTAATTCCGGAATTTGCGCAATAAATAAGATAACGACACCCCTTTGTCGCTACTGTCGCAAGCTGTCGGCATTCAATTAACCCGCTAAACATGGCGAAGATTACAAAAGAAGAGGCAGCCGAGATACTAGGCGCGAAGAATGTCCGCACGGTGGAACGCTACGCGGCGAAGGGCAGGCTATCCGTCATCTACGAGAAGGGCACGACGCGCGATGTGCCCATGTATGACGAGACACAGGTGCGGGCTTTAGCGGAACAGTCCAAAGCCCCGACCACGCCGATGCGCCCGAGCATTGAGCCGCCCAGCGCGAATGGCTCAATGGCAATAGCGACACGTAACGACAATAGCGACACTAGGCTGTCGCAAGCTGTCGCCTTTCTCGCCGAGATGGAGAAAGCCCGGCGCGTTGAACCTTCCATCACAGACTTAGCACACAAGTTGACACTCTCACTCATGGAAGCCGCTCAGCTGTCGGGACTCTCGCGCAGGATTCTGAGGCAAGCGATTGAAGAGAAGAAACTAAAGGCGCGGATCATCGGCAGAGGTTGGCGGATGAAGCGCGCCGACTTGGATGTTTACGTGAAGAAGTTATGAGTAAGAAAACAACAATTCCGCCTTGTCCTTACTGCGCCGATCCCGCACTACTCGACACGCCGAAGGGGAAGGGCGGCCCCGAGCTGTCCGTCTCGCCGGGCGACTGGCGTATCTGGCGGCGCGGCGCGCCCTACCTTGAGGCCAAAATCTACGGCCCGCGATTCGTGGCCGTCGTGCCGGCGAAGCACCTGGCCGAGAAGTTCGCCGGATTCTCCGCTCGCCTCGTCGGCGTGAATGTTGGGCTGGGCTTCAATTCGACCGCAGCGCCGCCGATGTTCGACTATCAAATCTTGGGGGCGATTGACTCCATAGTCGAAGGGTCCAACCTGTTCAGCGCGTGGGTTGTCGAGGACGGCGAAGTCGAGACGCGCGCGCACTGGTGGCCGACGCATGGGACGATCATCAATCAACGCGCCGAACTGACCGCCGTAGACTTGGCCGAGCGCAACGCCCAACTCAAGGCGGCTCGCACAGCGCTCGACTTTTTCCTTTTGGAGACGCGCGGGAGCGCGAAGATCACAGAAAGGGGCTTGGTCAAGGCAATACAAACGCTTGGAAAAGATGCCACTTTAACGTCCGTCGCAAAAGAATTAGATGTAACGAGACAAGCCCTTCAATTCTGGGCAAGGCGCGGCGGGATGGAATCATGGGAGAAAGTTAAGAAGAGGTACAGCACTGCGCAGGCGTGAAGCCGCCAAATGTTTATTGCTTTTCTTTGGCGGGACATGATACCTTACGCCCTGTATTAAAACGAAAGGCTCGCAACGCTTCTGGAATTGAGCCCCCGGTAGCGATTACGAGCCAAGTTTCGTTCTTTGATTTCCCTGTGAATTAAAAACTCACAAGGCTTTCGCGTAGGCACTGCCATAACCGGCGGGAGCCTACCCTTTTCTGATTGTAGTCAAACTCTACCCAACCGTGCAAGACGAAACTCAACCGGAGGCGACAATGCAACCTTACGAATACTTGAATGATGAAGCGGTGGCGAAACTCTTCGGCGTCGCGGTTAGCACCGTGAAGCGGTGGCGACTCGAAGGCCGTCTCGGATTTACGCGCATCGGCCCGCGCCGTGTCGGAATCCGGCGCGAAGATTTGGACGCTTTCGTTAAAAGCGGCGAGCAGCCCGCGAAGGCTGCATAAACGTGAAGGCCGCCGAGAGCACAACTTCTCAGCGGCCTTAATACCTGTTTGGTTAACGGACGGACACAGGCTATGAAAATACTAAGACATCCGGCTTCAGAGTACAACCACAAACATCACTGGCGACCCGGCGAACCCATCCCGCCGGCAAACTCCGGCATCGAGCCGAACGCACATTGCGCGCTCGAGCGCAGCGTCCTCGCGGCTGAAAACAAACTCCGCCCCGTCGAGGCAAAACGCCGGACACATGCGGCACTAAGACCGCCCTTCATTCCCGCCGAAGTCCGCGCGCGATACCAGTATGAATTTAACAAACGTGCAGCGGCCAAAGTAGAGGCCGGAATGCGCGACAGGTGCGGCGACAAAGACTGCATGGCGGTCGGATGTTGCGCGCACCACGACACCCTTCTCGAGATGGGCTGTGTTGAGTTCTGGGACTTTGCGAATACTGGACGCGGCGAAGAGCGCGGCGAGGAGGCGCAAGCGGCATGAAAACCCATTCTCCTCTCGTCTCAATCCACCGCTTGAAGATCAAGTGTCCGGTGTGCGGCAAGAAAGACAACTGCGCCGTGAGCGATGACCGTCGTCGCGCCTTCTGCCGAAGAGTGCGGAGTGACAAGCCGGGGCGCGGCGGCTGGACGCACATTCTCTCAGACGATCCTCATGGCGGCATGAGGATTCAACACACTTCACAACCCAAGCGGGAGCAAGCCGACCGCGCGCCCGTCGAACACCGCGACGCCGTTTACTCGACGCTCATCCGTAAGCACCTGTCGCTGAGTTGCGGGCACAAGCAGAAACTTCTGGCGCGCGGGCTTTCGGAGTCGGAGATCGAGCGCAACGGCTACACTTCGACGCCCGACGAGCGCCGCGCTGTGGAAATCGCGGATGCACTTTCGATCTACGGACTCGAAGGCGTGCCGGGCTTCTATCGTAAGAATGGGAGCGGGCGCATGGCGGTGCGCCCCGGCTACTTCGTGCCTTACAGAAATGAACGCGGCCAGATTCAGGCAATGCAGTATCGCCTTGACGAGCCGCTCGACGGCGGCAAGACAAAATACCTGTGGCTCTCATCGCGCGATTGCTCCAGCGGCGCGCCGATGCATCATGCGTACTGGCATCTTCTCCGCGACGCGCGGGAAGTCACTATCACCGAGGGCGCGTTGAAGGCCGACATCGCCGCGTACTTTCTACAGACTCCAGTGCTTGCCATTGCCGGCGTCAGTTGTTTCGGCGCTGACTTCGCCCCAAACCTCAAAGCCAAGTATCCGAACCTCGAAACTGCCTACCTAGCATTCGACGCGGACTTCCAGCACAACGACGGCG
>MWWE01000076.1_pt1 | contig 15003 bp, 18 predicted proteins | sample 1047301 | NCBI WGS metagenome assembly MWWE01 (sample SAMN06349973, study PRJNA376086) | soil metagenome | isolation source: MS1-1 sample Antarctic (ecotone) soil | place: Antarctica
TAAACCTGTTGACAACTTAGAGACTTTAGCAACTAAACCTGTTGACAACTTAGATACTCTAGTAACTAAATCTGTTGACAGCTTAGATACTCTAGTAATTAAACCTGTTGACAACTTAGATACTCTAGTAACTAAACCTGTTGACAACTTAGATGCTCCAGTAACTAAACCTGTTGACAGCTTAGACACTCCAGCAACTAAACCTGTTGACAACTTAGACACTCCAGCAACTAAACCTGTTGACAACTTAGATACTCCAGCAACTAAACCTGTTGACAACTTAGATACTCCAGTAACTAAACCTGTTGACAACTTACACAATAGTGATGGTATAACCCAAATATCTTTAGCAGAGCGATTAGGATGCAGTGATCGCTATATCCGCAAGTTGGAGAAAGAGAACAAGCTTGAGCAATGGAGCAAAGACAAAGATCCAGAACATCTAAGCTGGGAATTAAAGGGCAAGAAATACTACCCTAAGAGCCTGCAATTAGAAGAATCTGTTGTTTAAGGGTTGCTGATCGCCTTTGAGCTATACAATACTTAGAAATCGCTCTATGTAGCGAAAAAAAGCCGTAATTCAGTATTTCCCCTATGTTTCTATTGTCCCGTCGCGAGATACAAATAAATAGCTTATAAAAAAGCCAGCGCCCCCTTCCGTCCAAAGACCGGGGCTGCTGGCTTTTTTGTTAGGTGGAATAAGCTTCATTAGATCAGCCTGATCAAAACCCGCTCCATCCCTGTTAAACCAATATTACCTAAATTTGCCAGGGATTGAAACTATAAAAATAAAGCATTCTGTAGAGCGGGCAGAATCTTTATAATCCTCAAGGCAATAAAGATGTTAGAAAAATTTGATATCCGCTCATACATTGAAGTAGATGCTAGAAATCGCGCTATCTGTCCCCTTTGTGTTCGTGATAAGGGCGACCGCTTTAATAAGCGTAATCTTTCAGTCCGAGACGACGGCGCTTATCACTGTCACAGATGCACTCAAACTTATGGCAATCAATTTACATCTGAGCTACGTTTAGCGCTTGGAGTCCCCAAAAAATCCCCAGTTCCGGCGGCGTTCGCTCTATCATCTCCTGGACCAATAGTTTTAGCTCAAACTTCTAGTGTGGTTAAAGCACCAATTTTCGGTAGCACGGTTAGCGTTGACCAGATAAAAGAAGACCAGGAGCGATTGCAGCAATCAAAAGGGAAAGCTCTTGACTGGCTGGGACGGCGCGGCTTTACCCCTCAGATTATTGATTACTATCAACTAGGGATAATTAGATGTAAGAGAGGCCCGGAAAAACAAACCTACTGGGGAATTTCGATCCCTATTCCTGCTGGGGATGGAACTTATTACCGCAAATCTAGGTTAGCTCCTTGGATTACTGGAACTGATCGCCCTGAGTATTTAGAAGATTGGAACCAAAAAGGAATTACTAAGCAAGTCTTTTTTAGCTGGCTGCCGCCGAATGCTGAACAAACATTCTTAGTTGAAGGGGAGTGGGATGCAATGATGCTAGGTTGGCGACTGATGAACCATCCCGATCGCGAGAAAATTGCCGTTGCCTCTTTTACCTGTGGTTGTAGTAGCGTTCCTGATCAGGCTGAATTATCGCGTCTACCTGGTCAAGTCACTATTTTTTATGATCGCAATGACGAGCAAGCAAAGGATGGGCGGCGACCAGGGGAAGAAGGAGCCAAGAAAGCAGCCCAAGCCATAGGCGACAGGGCTAGGATCGGATCAGTCCCGCAGTTAGAAGAAGATGAAATTATCACGGGATGGGATATTTCCGATGCACTAACAAGAGGGTTTGATGTTGACGATATTATTGCCGCCGCAACCGAAGCAACCGCCGCGCCACCAGCCGAACGTCCGCCGAATGCGCTAAGAGAGCGCTTAGTTACTTTTAGGGAATTGGTAGAACGAACCCCTGATACTCAAGAATGGCTAGTTCCAGGACTACTAACTTCCAACGAATTATTTATTATTGCGGCGGGGCCACGACAAGGAAAATCGCTTATTGGTCTGACGTTAGCTCACGCGATCGCAACGGGGGGGAATTTTCTAGGTAGACCTGTCCCTGAAGGCAAGGTAATCTACGCGAACTTAGAAGACAGTGATTTAAAAGTTAAGGAGCGGTTGCAGGCGCAAGGATGGAGCAACAAGGCAATGGAAAACGCCTATGCCCTTGGTTCCTTTAAGCTCTCAGAGATTGGGGAGTTAGAGGCATTAGTTGACGAATTCAACCCACGATTAGTCGTACTTGATACTCTTACTCGCATCCGTGACGATAGGTACTCTGAGGATAAATCAGAGATGGGTAAGCTTTTAGAGCCTTTACAAGATTTAGCCCGTCGTAAAGACTGCTGTGTAATCGTTATCCACCACACAACCAAGGTAACGGTAGAGAATGCTGATTCAGTGGATGTATTCTCTTTAATGCGTGGTTCTGGGGCTATCCGAGCAACTGCTAGGGGTTCTTGGATACTCGCTTCAGCCCCAGGAGGCGTAGGGCAAAGATTATTTGTAGAGCATGGCTGGGGCAAAGAAGATTTAAGAGTATTTCTTGATGAAAAAACTCTTGAATGGAAAGCGATCAATGAATGGAATCCCCAAGTTGACGAAAATCAAAGAGAGCGCGTATTGCAGTATTTCTTAACTGTGAAACAAGCAACTGTATTACAAGTTGCTACAGACTGTAACATTCCTGCTCGCTCTGTAGGAACGCTCCTTTCTTCTTTGCAATCAAAAGGTTTATTAAAGATAAAAAATAATACTGGTAGAGGGAGAATAGCCGCCGTGTACCTAATTACCGAGACTTGTAGCAAATTGAAGCAAATTGAAACAGAGTTGAAGCATGGAACGACCGTAGAGCAAGGAAAAGATGCTTTTTTGCATCAAAACGGCGTTGAGGAGAACTTGGGACATCAGGGACATCCGGGACAACACGATGTCCCCAGTGTCCCTAATGTCCCTAGTGTAGAAAATAAGAACAATTCGGGACAAAACACCCAAAACACTGTTGGTCAGGTGAATAGCTCTATTTCAACTAGCTTCAATTCGCCTCAAAAATTTTCTTCTTCCTCTGATCAGGACATCGAGCCAGAAAAAAAGTTAAAAATTAATCAGAAGTGTAAAGCAATACATTCTGATATTTACGGAATACCTAATAATCAAGAGCTAACGATTACCCGAATAGATGACAATATCGCTACGGTGACATTCAAGGGATGTCGATCTCTAAGCGGCGTTGACATCCCTCTAGACTTATTAGAGCCATTGGGAGGTTGACCTGTGGAAGACGAATTAAAAAAGAGACTTTCAGAGTTTTTATATAGCTTTGAGCTAGTTTTCGATAACGATTGGTGGTTCACACTTGAGTCTGTTCATGATGAGAACCTTATTCAAAAGGATGGAACATTTCTTAATCCTTTTCCCGGTAAGCATTACACGGGTGGAAAGGGTGATAATTCGCCCGAAGACCTTATATTCGATTCTGCAATATAATTGCGGCGGCAGTTCTCGTCGACAGATTAGCTTGATTATCAATTCCTAATTTCCTATAAATTGATGAACAATGCCGTTCTACAGTTCTCTTTTGAATTTTTAAAATCTCACCACATTGATTATTAGATTTGCCTTTAATTAAAAGCTTGGCTACCGCTATCTCTTGACTAGATAAGTTATATGGGGTTATGAGTTTGCGTTTTATAGAAAAGTCACCTCGTGCAACAAGTCGGGCATGGGAGCGAGAAATATTAAGTATTTCCGCTATCTGCCTATAATCAAAGCCCTTTTGGGACAAATCGAGAATCTTTGATTCTCGCACTATTGATTTAAAGTAAGGAAGTTTCGGCATCTAGGCATTCCCATAAGCCCAGCGCGCCCGATAACCACGGATATCAGTGTAAAATGTTTGTAGTAACATACCTTGCGCTCTAGATGAATGAAATCTGGTTGCCTGTAACAAACTGGGAAGATTATGCTGAAGTCTCTAATTTGGGAGATACAAGAACTTTAAATAGAATTATCCATCATGCTAATGATAATCGGGTAAGAAAAATTTCAAGCAAGCCTTTAACTCGACAAAAAAGTCGGAGTGGATACTTAACAGTTGACTTTTGGCATAACAACAAGAGAAAGACTTGGCTAGTTCATCATTTAGTGCTTATAGCTTTTGTTGGTATGCCAACAGGAAAGATAGGAACTACTAAAGGCTGTTATCAATGTAATCACAAAGATGGTAACAAATATAATAATTGTATTGATAATCTTGAGTGGGTTGTCCACCAAGAAAATATTATTCACGCTTATGAAACTGGACTAAGACCCAAAATATTTGCTGGAGGAAAGCAAAATAATAAAGGGTCTAGTAATGGTATGTCAAAACTTACAGAAATAGACGTAGGACAAATAAGAGAATTATTATCACAGGGTGTTAAAGGAATAGTTGTTGCTAAGAAGTTTAATGTTTCACCAGCAACTATTACTTCAATAAAGTATAAAAGCAGGTGGAAGTAAACTATTAACTAAGCTCTTTACCCATACGAAAAACGTGCTTTATAATTTCTTAAATCCAAATGGGTGAACGTAGCTCCATTCCCCAGTCCTCCCTTGCTCCCGTGCATCTTGTCTAAGCGCTTGTAGACTTCGTGAGGATGAATGCCGCTAACAACAATATCGGCGGCAGCGCCATAAAGATGTTGTGAGTTACTCGCACCACCAACAGCCGTATTTATTAGTGGGGGTCTGTAACCCGAATTAATTAGTATTGAGGGATTGCCAAATTGCGATCGCACAATTTCAAGGTAGTAAGCAAGGGATACGATCGCATCAACGATGTTTGCATTTTGGGGAACCCGCGTTAAATTCTTGGTAAATTCCCCCCAAGTAAAATTGCCCTTTGCCTGGACTGGCTGATTAGCGCCTACCCATCCAACTTTGGGCAAAAAAACTTTAAGCGACGTGTCTTTAACTTTGGTCGGTTCGTCGGTTGGAGCCTTGCGATCGTAAGTAGCCTCAAGGAGTGCGATCGCTGTTGATTCGCCTAATAAGTCTGGATACTCTAAATATTCAAGCTCCTTAAATTTGGAAAAAGCGGATAAGGTCAATTTCCCCGCTACACCATCCACCGCCCCGTCTAAAAGCTGCACTTTGACTAACTGAGATTGAACCGCCTTAATTACATCTTTAGGCGCGTCTGCTAATTTATAAGTCTTCTCTAAAGTCTTTAAAGCATTCATCTTATTTATCCCCCTCCCTGGGTACAAGTTGCCCTAAATAACCGCCTACACCGACCTTTGCTAAATCTGCAAATACGCTCCTAAAAGCTGGATCGGTAATTGCTAGATATAATGTCCCGCCTACTAATACAAGTACAACAACGCTACGGGTACTAAAGCGAGATAAAAAATATTTCACGGTTCTAGAGATTTAGGCTTAATGCCTAAATTAGATAGTAGTAATGCTTTAATCTCAAGTTGGTTTTGGTCAATGCGATCAAACCTGTTATCCATTTCTTTAGCAATCGTCCCAAAGTCTGCATCAATTTCTTTTGCCATAAAATCGATATTTTTGGTCAAGGTTTCATAGTTACGCTGCAAGTGATTAAAGTCCCGCTCCGCCGCGTATCCCTTACGAACGCTACTCCTATAAAGCGCTGCAATTGCGATCGCACTGGTAATAATGCCAAAAATAGATCCAACTACTCCCCCCCAAACAATAAGTAATTGCATATTAATAAGTGCCAACTACATTGTTATCGAATCCTGTTCCGTAGGCTTGCTCAAAATATGTAGTTCTAGCTCCGGTAAATTCTAATCTAATTACTGCTGTGCCATTGTCCCCGTCACCACTACGCCTAATTCTTAAAGATGTTTTATCTAAATGTATTTTTATATCTATTTCACAATCATTATAAGGAGCAAAAACAGATGATTTAAGAGGCACTAACCTTAACCAACCCGTGTCACTTCCAACATAGCTAGTTACTACTGTATAATACTTAGCTAATGAAAAACTGGTATCGGAAACTGCTAAACTTAACCTAAAAACAACACCTCCATTTGGTATTTGAAAAAATCCTATATCTGTGCAATAGCCATTTGCGTTTGCTGTTGTACGTGCAATCTCTAAACTTAAAGGGGTATTAGCTAAATAGTATTCTTTAGCTGATACGTAACTATTAGAAATTAAATGTTGAGATAAATATACTAAGTTGTTAAACGATTTAACTCCTGATATAACCTGACTTGCTGTTAAATTTACAAAACCACTAAAAGCAGCTATTAACCCCTCAACCGTGCTGATTGGTTGCGTTCCCTGATGGTTATTTCTGTTTAATAAAAAAGGATTAGTTTCGTTAGTTGTCGCGTTCGGTGCTATGCCGTTAATTTTCAATTTGTCACTTGCTGCCATCATTCCCTGACTACTCGTAGTAACTAAGGGATGGTTTATAGTGCCTTCGTGTTCAAACACCCTAGTAACAGCACTTCCTGCAATATCTGCTCCTACTTGAATCGCGCTAACATTGTGAGGATTGTTTGTACTACCAACGTGATTATCTAAATCTAAGTCAAGAGCTTTTAGCGTTAACTCTACCTGGATAGAGTCTAATCTTTGGTACAAATCGGCAATATCACTGATGGTTACGGGCATATCTACACCACTTTCGATAAAGTCTAAAGATTCAATTTCAATAAGCCAATCTTCACTTAAATAATTATCTACTCGTTTAAAAGCTAATCTTCTATTATTTAATCCTTTAGGTAAACTAAATAACAAAATATCTTGCTCTACTTTACAGTTAATCAACTTGTAGTCGAATAGGGCTATAGTCCCGTTGTCCTCAAAAGCTTGACGGATCGCAATTTTTAAACTGCTTCTTTTTGAACTTTCGGTAATATGTTTTAGCTTGAATAAAGTGCCAGTAATTGCAAGAGTGAAAACATAATTACTGGTAGTTGCAATTGTTCCGACTGGTTGCCATTCCATTAAGTCCCGTAGTTTTCAATACTGTCTGTTTTTGTCTCAATTGAATCTAATCTATCTAATATTTCTTGGTAGCCCGGTTCAATGTAGCCAGAATACTCCCAAACCTCAACATAGATATCCTCTAGCCAGTAAGGGATCTCTAGTTGTAAAACGTAGGGAGTTACCCCAAAGTTTTTAAACTGTACAAGCGTAAGGCGATTTAAACCGATGGGCTTAATTCCTTCTACTTGTACGCCAGATGTAAAACTGCCCGACTGACTGGGAGAAACATATAAATACTGTGATGCTCTAGCTCCTAAAAACCAGTGCTGTAAAGCGCTATTACTTACAGCACCAATCAACAAAGTATGAGATTCAGTTGTCGCGTAGATGGGTGCAATAGGTGTGTACTTGTATTTAAGGTCTGTTGACTTCTTATTTTCTAAATACTTAACCGTCCGCCTATCGGATAAAATTAGCTCCCAATTGTCTCGCTCCGCTAAGTCCCAAACAAGCATTTAATTACCCATTTGTACCAATTATGTTAGTTGCTGTCGCAAGTTCAGAACGACAAATAAAAGGTCGAGACAAGGTAATATAACCATCAACATTAGTTCCGATAGCGGCGGGGCTAAAGGCTGTAAGTTTTTCGCCGTCTGCTTGCTCTGCATTAGCATCCGTTTGAGCTTTATTAGCTGCTGTAAATAACACTGAAAAAAACTTTACTACTCCAGAACTATTAAGAGTGTCTGTTGTTGCCTCAATTACGTAACCAACATTAATAGATACAGCCCCGTTAACTACTGATATAGTTCCGCTTGGTAACTTATCTGCTAATTGCTGCCAATTTAGATCACTTAATTCTGCCATTATGATTTGTTCCTAATTGATTAACTATTGTTTGCATTGAAATTAAGGTGTTGTATTTCCTCCGGTTGCTACATTACCTGTAGGAAAAGGCGCAATCGGATAAGCACTACCTGCGGGAGATTTCATAAACTTGGGTTTATGAGCAACCAACTTCACATGAAGCCATGCAGAAATTTCGGAAAGATCCGCCGCACCTGGAAACCTAATAGTAGTAAATCTAATAGTTTCTCGTTTAATAATGGTATTTCCTGGGTTTGTTGTTCCACCGGCAGGCGGGCTAGTTTTTAATTCAGTAGGAATGCTAATAGCTTTACCCCCTCTACCCAACATTGTTTTACGTCTGGTTTTTGTTCGTTGTGTCCGATCAACTTGTACTTGCCTTGTAGGAGTGGTGCTGTCAAGGCGGTTAGAGTACACGTTTTTTGTGTAATTACTACCGCTAGTAGTTGTTTGGGCTAAAGCTAATTCAGCAGTAGTCGCATCGGGTATATTAAAATATTTAATCTGGTCAGTTCGCAGGTCCAACATCCCCACAAAAACACTGTTAAGAACCATTGGATAACTCACATAATTTGGCATTAACAATCGCTCCTAATTAATTACTGTATTGTTAAATTGACTAGATTAATTAGGCATATAAGTTACTCAACGTTGTGGGGCAACTTTGCACTAGCTAGCATCAATCTATCAACAAGGCTAACAGTTGAATCGCTTATGCGTCAAGGTTTTGCTAGTTGTTTTGTAACATAAGAATTACAGAACCTTTAACCGTTCTGTAATTCTTTATAGCTAATTAAGTTACTAATTCTCTTACTCGATTGTGTTTTAAAGAATATAAGTTAATAGGCTCATTTACGCCGTCAAGTTTTACGTAACCATACTGAAAACGAACATCTACTAATGGTCTTGATTTCGGTATATTTACGGTTTCACCCATTACTATTTCAGTGCCGGGATTTTCTGGATAAGTTAATGCTTCTTGATCATTTTTAATTTGATTAAATTTTTTAAAATCAGGCGTATGATTTTGCAGTGATAGAACTGAACTTACAATTCGTTTTGCTTCAGTTTCACTTCTGCATAATAGCTGGAACTGATAACCTAAATCCCAGTCACTATAAGAATACATTGTTTTACCTTTGTTCCAAACATACCCACCATTAGAGCCAAAAACTTGTTTTATTTTATTGGCTAAAGTAGTAGCGTTGGCTTTTGAAAAAGTGCGTGTAGATTCATCCATTAATCTAAAACGGATTAAACCATCACGTCTACGTACTCCTTCACTTCTGTTATTAGGTGCTGCTCTCTTGTTAAAGTTAGTATCTTCTAAAAAGTATAGATTGACTTTTGGTTTGCCTACTCTTTTTACAGATTCTAAATCGTTATGATGAGCATAAATAGTCCCTATATCTTTTGCTTCTAATAACTGATGTAGCGCCATTACTTCAGTAATAATAGGACGAAGTAATTTAGTGTTTCCTTTCAAAATAATTCTGTCAGTCATTAGGGCGTATCGTCTCCTTCATCTAAGTTTCTAATAGGCTGAATCTCTACTATATGCTCACTTCCAAATTGCGCCTGATTAGCCATTCGTTGCAGTGCAAAGTAACTATCAGCGCTGCCTGCAACTATAAAGCCTGCTTCTATACAACTATCTTGAAATTCATCCCAAAACTCCTCGGCGTAAGCTTGCTGTGAAGGATCGGAGATGCTCTCAACAGTATCTTCAAGCGCGATCGCAATACTCCAAGGCTTATTTCTATTAGTAGTAGCCTTATCTACCGATTCTTGGGAAAGAATGCCAGCACTTTGTAGTACCGTTGCAAACCCTATAGCAGCACCTCTAAACAAAGTTCGATAGTTCTTAAATAGTGCAAAAAAACCGCGCCTTACAGTTTGCTGCAATTGCAGAGATACTAAAGTTGCAAGCGACCCGGCGATCTCATCGGCTGCTTCCTCGCCTAGCTCTTTCAGCATATATAAGCCTAGCGGTTCATTGAATACAGCTATAGTAGCCGAAGGTATTAAACCACAGATAGCAAAGCCTAAAGACTGTCCCGCTAGACTGCCTCTGGCGGCGGCAAGCGCTACATCAGCTTGTTTAATTTGCTCGTCAACTTGAGTATCTGTAATATTCCAGTTGAAATTGATTAGAAATAAACCCGCGCGGGTAACAGTTCCCCATAACTTAGACCAAGAAAATTTAAGAATCCCGCCAAAAGCATTAAGAAAGTTTCCGACTAAAGAAGCCCCAAACTTTAAAGCGCCATTAAAAAAGCCAAAAAAGCCTCCGTCTTCATCTTCTTCTTCAGAATTTGCATTAACTGCGATCCGTCTAACACCTGCGTTTGCTGTAGATGCTAATCGGGTAGCCCTACTCCTTAAAGCTCCTAAATTGAGTGTCAGTGTCATGTTAAGGCTCTTTTGGCGGCTCGTACTTTGTTAAATCTTTAATCCGTGGTCTTTGGCTAAATGGTCTACCGTAAGGATTGATTGCGTCCTTAATTCCCGCAGTATTAATAAATCCTGTCTCTACCTCTTTTAAGAAATCCTCAAAGTCTTGCTCATCATCCTCGCCGTTAACTTTTTCTGTAGCTTTAAAGGTATCTAGCAAGTATTTAAGAATTTGAGCTTTAATATCCCCTTTAGGATCGATCTTCCTTTTAGAGGTTGCCTGGAGTATAGCCATTCCCTCTCGAAACCGCATTAAATCAGCTTCAAGCCCAAACTTGTCATCAAATTCTACAACACCTACATCAACTTCACTTTCCTTAAGTATCTCGTCATACCTCGTTTTATTGAGAGTAATATTTAAGGGCATTTTTAGATTGATATCTTTTTGTTTAAAACCCACCCAATCAGTAAGAGATTGCAGCAACTTGTAGGTAATAAAATTTTGCTGTTTATCTGCTACAGTTTCGCTCATATTACGCATAGCAAGGTTTAGAGCAGTTTCAGAATTAATATTTGTTTGAAAGCAAAGAATAAACATCTCTGCGATCGCTTCTGCCATGTTTGGCAGCTTAATTCCTATTGGTTGATCTCCAGGTTTACTCGGATCGCTATCTTTAATCTCAATTGGTATTTCCCATTGCCCCATGATTTCGTCAAATCTTTCTATACACCATGCTTGAAGCACAGTTAAATTAGGAATTTCTACATTTTTGTTGGGTATCAAATTTCCTAAAAACCCTTCATCTTTACTAATTAATGATTGAGGTAAAGATATGGGATATTCATTAACTCCAACGATGTTTGATAATTTATCTACTTTTTGAATTAAGAGATTAAGCAAACTGTTATCGGGTTCTCCTTGGCTTGGACAGCATGACATACAACATCTCCTTGGTGGTGGGTTATATTCTGGTGGGGGCGGCGGGTTAAAATTATTAGATGTTTTGCCACACTTAACAATTACAGCATATTGATTTCTAGTCAAAAAATATCCCTCAAGATTTCCTTCGATGTCAGTATAAGAAAATACATCAGAGGTGTTTCTTAAATCTTTTAATTTTTCTTTTGCTGTAGATACGTTTGTTTGCAATATTAGGATGCTAGTAGGATTATCTAAAGCCTCATCATCACTATCCTTCATCATTAGATATGCACTACCCTCATTATGGACTGACAGAGGAGAATCACGACCTAGATATTCATCACGGTATGCTTCGCTGCTTTGCTGGTCAATGGCAAACGTATAATTTATTTTTGCTGAATATTCATAATGAGTCTCACCACGAGCATCCGTATACCTACCGCCAATTTCTCCTCTATAAGGAAATTCAATTGATGTTATTGAAATAGAAGTAGTGCTATGTGAATAATAATATCCAACTCCTACATTCAAATTTGCAATAGTAACATTCCGGTCTTGTGTACCAGTTTTCATTGCTGCATAAACAACAATGATTGACTGTGTGCTGTCATCACAACTATTAAAAGGAAACGGTACGGGCGCGTTGTCTCCTGGCGGTAAAACTGGTGGTGGTGGCGGTTTGCAGTCCTCGCTAGGATTTCGATAAACTAGCGCTACCGGGGGCAACCGAATAAACCCAAAGGAATAATCAAGCCTAATACCTATGTTGCACTCATCAATTGCGATCGCAGGTATAAAGCTAAAAGGGGTCAACGTAAAAAAGAAGGGGGTACAAAATGCACTGCCTTCGTACCTCTCGCAATCTTGAGGATCGGCGGGTTCATCTGGTGTTGTCCATAATCCCGTATCGCCTAAAGGTACTAACCCTCCAGGCGGCTCATCAAACCCAATATTAAACTGGCTTCTACGCGGCGGCTTTTTTAATAAATTAAAGCTTGGATTCCCTGTAGGTGTTTTTACTAAACTAACAGCCATTGTTAATACTTCCTAATTCCCAATCGCACTATGCAACCATAGGTACTTTTAGTTAATTCTTGATAGCGCCTTTGCATTACCTCCATATCTGTTTTACTTTGCAGTTTGTAAGGAAGTTTAAAATCTTCTAAATTATTCTCAAATAATGTTTGTCCATCAAAGGGGTTGTAATTCATTTAAGTGTTTGGAAATTCTTTTGTATAATCATCAGGAGTTGTGGGAATCCATCCGATATCAGTTCCTGCATGAACTAAAGTACGTGTTTTGTAAGAATCTTTGGTGTAAATCCTAATAGGACTGTCACCATTAAACCGTCCAAAATTTCGTATCTCTATAGTAATAGAAAGATTAGTATTGATAAAAGTAATGTTAGTTCCTAAAGGCGGGCTAGAAGGTAAATTTAAATAATAAGTTGTTTTTCCTGGCAGTGGTGCATTAGTTTTAAAAACAACTTTATCACCGGGAGTAGCAATATAATCATTCTGTACTACAACCCAGTCAAGATTTAGTTTTCTAAATGCAAGGTTAACATCACTCTCTAAGGTATTAATACTAGATTCAGTTTCATCAATTAGTTGATGGTATTGCCTAATAAAATGAGAGCCATTCCCTGCATTAGTTGCTGTTGGTACAACTGGCGTGTCATTTACATCTTCAAAAATTGGTATTTTTGTATATTGAATATCCATCGATATTTTAATTACCTACCAAACTATTGTTACTTACCAAACTATTATTACTCATTGAAGTATTAGGTGCAGGAGGAGTAGTACCGCCACTGCCTTCACCTGCTAACCCTATGTTTCTAATCTCAAAATTAAATATATTGGGCTTATCTTCACTTTGCACAAACATCTCCTCTACGTAAGAACCATGAATAGTTACATTATCTTGAATAGTTAATAACCCGTACCCTACATCTTGAACCTGTACGCCAATTTTACTATTTTCGCCTAACTCAATTGCTAAATTATCAGTAAACATATCCATTAAACTATAAACTCTGAACGGATAACCATAAGGGTTGAGCATACTCAAACTGCCTACTTTAAGCCATTCGGTAACAACGCTTGTATTTGCAGCAATGTACAAGTTTAGTTGCTTTCTCGCGCTTTTCCATTCTATGTCCAAAACTTTTGTATTTTTATCGGTGCTTGTGTCAGTTGGTAAAAAGCTAGGTAAAGGCACTTCTGGCAAACTTTCCACACTAGCGAAAGCTCTTAAATTTTTGATAAAAGCATTAAAACTAATTATTTTATAGCCTGGGATATACTCACGACCTACAACTAGGCTAGTAGAGTAAATTGTTTTAATATCGCTAGTTAAATCTAATTTGTAGGCAATCGTTTTTACTTGGCTAATAGGCGTAATTGACATAAAAATAATAGGAAGCAGTGCAGGTAAACTAAAGGCAATATTAACCTTGATTTTATGTACTTCGTCAAACTTCCTAGCGGTCAATATCTCAACCTTGCCTTAGTAAGAAGAATTGAACTTGAAGAGAAGCCTGTAAAAATGGCTGTAGTTCATTGGAGCAATAGCGATAGGTCTGTGCATACTGAGAGAGATGTTGACGCGATCATTAAAGCAATTTCTAACAACTTTCTAGACTTTAGTTAACTCCCTACCACTACCAGAAACGGGCATTGTTAACAGATATCTGAGGAAACTATCGAAAATGCTTTTAACTAGCCTTTACTTGTGTCTATTGCAGTGTCAGAATCAATCTGTCACAAGATAAAAAATTATAGGTTCTGAATGCTTATAGGCTATGCCCGAATCTCAACCGCCGAACAAAATTTAGATTTGCAAATAGACAATCTCAAAACCGCCGGATGTGAGCGTATTTTTAGCGATTGCATCAGTGGATCTAAAAGCGATCGTCCCGGACTAATTGACGCTTTAAATTTTGCGAGAAGTACAGATGTATTAGTGGTGTGGAAGTTAGACCGATTAGGGAGATCGTTAAGTCACCTGATCGAGACAGTGCAAAAACTAACAGAGCGAGGAATTGAGTTTAGATCACTTCAAGAAAATCTTGAGACTGTCTCCCCTGGCGGTAAACTCCTATTTCATATTTTTGGGGCGATTGCTGAATTTGAAAGAGATTTAATTCGCGAGCGGACAATGGCGGGATTAGAGTCAGCGAGAGCCAGAGGGCGCAAAGGTGGAGCAAAGAAACTGCTGAGTAAGGCACAGATAAGAGCGGGTAAAGAACTAGCCGCCGACCGCACTCGAAGCGTGTCAGATATTTGTGAGCTTTTGCGCTGTAGCCCATCAACCTATTATCGTCACATACGAAAAAATCAGTCTTCATAAGTTGTTGACAGCTTTAAGGTAGAAGCTTATGCTTAAAGTGTAAACCCGTTGACAAGTTAAAATGTATAAAGCAAAAGGGGGGAGAGGAAATACAGCGCCTTACGAAACCAAACAAGTAAGAATCCCTGTACCTTTAGAACCTCAGATCCAAGAACTGATTGGCAGATATAGAGATTGGATTTGCGGCGGTGTAGTCGCAAGCTCCCCACCACGACTATTAGATACTCCAGTAATTAAACCTGTTGACAACTTAGATACTCCAGTAATTAAACCTGTTGACAACTTAGATACTCCAGTAATTAAACCTGTTGACAACTTAGATACTCCAGTAATTAAACCTGTTGACAACTTAGATACTCCAGTAACTAAACCTGTTGACAACTTAGAGACTTTAGCAACTAAACCTGTTGACAACTTAGATACTCTAGTAACTAAATCTGTTGACAGCTTAGATACTCTAGTAATTAAACCTGTTGACAACTTAGATACTCTA
>MWWE01000077.1_pt1 | contig 14890 bp, 13 predicted proteins | sample 1047301 | NCBI WGS metagenome assembly MWWE01 (sample SAMN06349973, study PRJNA376086) | soil metagenome | isolation source: MS1-1 sample Antarctic (ecotone) soil | place: Antarctica
TTGCCGCTTCGCAGTGAAACCGTATCGCAAGCCGAAAAAGAAGTTCAGGGCTATAAAGGAATAAAAATCGTTACTGAAATGAGCGATATTAAAACCGAAGTCGCTGACGATTTATTTCAAGAACCGACTGATTATCAAAAAGTCGAAGAAGAACAGATTCGTCAACAAATAGGTTTGATTTTTAATGTTGTTCAAACATTTATAGCTCAAATTATGCAGTCGGCTAATACCAATTAAGGAAAATGATATGAGTAAAGTAGTAGTTTTTTTATTGGGCGGAATTTTGGGATTGATTCTTGGCGGAGTGATCGTATTCTTTTCATTTGTCGGTACTCCGCAAGCGACTGAACTGCCGGGTGATCCGATCCAGCCGCCGCAGCAAGGCGGCACTCCGCCCGCAACGGCTCAAATTGTCTTAAAACAGGAATTCTTTAATGAAATCCTGCAGACGATTTTTGTTGATATGAATCCGCCGTCTTTCCCCCTACAATTGACTTCAAATCTTAAGCAAAATAAAGATTCGAATGTCTTAACATCCGCTCTGCTTCAGGAAAATCAATGCGACGGGAAAATTAAACTGTTGAAAGAAGGAAGCGGCGTAAAAACGGGCGTTAATTTTGAAGAAGAAAATATCAAAGCTCCGCTTGCCTTTAGCGGCAGTGCCAACATTCTTGGGCAGTGTATAAATTTTTCCGGCTGGTCGCAGGCTAATCTCGTGCTGCGGTTTGATAAAGAAAACCAAAAGGTTTTCGGCACGATAAATGTTGAAACCATCAATCTCGACGGTATTTCACCTATTTTTAGTAATTTTCTGACTCCTTTAATTCAAGGATCACTTAATCAAAATGTAAATCCGATACAAATTATAGACGGAAAACAGATCGCCGTGCAGATTCCGATAACAGCAACTAATGGAACACTAAATGCCGAAATCAATGATGTGCGGGCGGAAGTTAAAGATAAGGCACTGAATTTATATGTAACATACGGCTTAAAAGGTTCTAAAAATAATTAAACTCTTGTCTTATGAATGTCATACAATGCTTAAAGAATTTAGAGATTAAAAAATTTCTTCTGTTAATTTATGACAAATTTATGGAGGAAGATGTTTTAAGCAGTGCCGCTCAGGTTGCTTTTTATTTCTCTTTTTCTATTTTCCCGCTTCTGCTGTTTTTAATTAGTTTGATCGGTATGGTGCTTGATTCCGCTGATGATTTGCGAAATGAGTTATTCTATTATTTGAGTCAGGTAATGCCGATTTCAGCCTATAAACTCTTAAAAGATACAATTCAGGAAATTACACAAAACAGCACCGGCGGAAAATTAACCATCGGCTTGCTAATTGCTCTCTGGTCGGCTTCTGCCGGAGTTGACAGTTTGCGGGTGGCATTAAATTCTGTATTTACTCTCAAAGAAAAACGTGCCTGGTGGAAAACAAAACTTTTATCACTGATAGTTATTCTCGGCTTAACCGTTATGATTTCTTTCTCTTTGGGAATAGCTATTTACGGCTGGAAATTTCTTTCATTTTTAATTTCAATGGCTCATTTACCGACTCCTTCAGATTATATTTTAATGATACTTCAATGGATAGTCGTATTGGCTTTACTGTTATCCGTATTCGCATTAATTTATAATTATCTCCCAAGTTATCCCGAACCAAAATGGGTTTGGATAACTCCCGGAGCTGTTACTGCAATTATTTTGTGGATTTTACTATCGTTTATTCTTAAAACTTATTTGCAGTATTACAACACTTATGACCGTATGTATGGTTCACTCGGAGCGGTAATAATTTTGATGCTTTGGCTGTATTTAACCGCATTAGTTGCATTATTGGGCGGAATTGTCAATGCCTGTGTATTAAAGGCTACAGGCGATGAACCATTACTCGCCGTATCGGAAGCGATAGCTGAAGAAGAACAATTGACAGAAGAACGAGCTGAATAAAAACGTAAACAATTAACGTAAGACGCGAATTAAAAAAATATGTCTCTAATGCTAAAGGAAATTTCCGAACAGCCTTCCGTTTTGGAAAAAACGATTAACAACGAAGTTTCAAAGATCAATAAACTCGGAAAGTTTCTGCAAAATCAAAATATAAATCTGATAATTCTGGTCGCTCGCGGAAGTTCGGATAACGCGGCACTTTTCGGCAGATATTTACTTGAAATAACCTGCGGAATTCCTGTTTCGTTGTCTGCCCCTTCGGTTTTTACGCTTTACAAAGCCAAACTCAACTTAAAAAAAACTCTTGTCGTCGGCGTTTCTCAATCGGGTGAAGGCTCGGATATCAATCAAGTTTTAACTGAAGCAAAAAAACAGGGAGCATTTACACTCGGAATCACGAATAACAGCAAATCACTCATTACTAAAACTGCCGATGAAACACTTTTAATCCACGCCGGACGCGAAAAATCTGTTGCCGCGACAAAAACTTATACGGGACAAATGCTGCATTTTTATTTGCTGGCAAACGCCTTAGCCGAAAAATCTAAAAGAATTGAATTAGAGAAAATACCGCACTTTGCTTCTGAAGCTTTAAAATTACAAACAGAAATAAAAGAAATCGCCGAAAGATATACTTTTATGGAAAATTGTGTCGTCGTCGGCAGAGGTTTGAATTACGGAAATTCTTTTGAATTGGCATTAAAATTGATGGAAACCTGCTATGTGGTTGCCGAAAGATTTTCTTCCGCCGATTTTTTTCACGGTCCTCTGGCAATTGTCGAAAGAAGATTTCCCGTTATAATGTTTGCTCCAAAAGGCGTTACCCAAAAAAGCAATGTGGATTTGCTAAAAAGATTAAAAGAATTAAATGCCGACAGTTTTTCGATTACAAATGATGAGAAAATTGCCAGGTTAAGTTCCCGAAATTTGAAAATGCCTTCCGAAATTGAAGAAATTTTATCGCCGATTCCATTTGTCATTCCCGCTCAAATTTTCGCCGCATATTTATCTGAATCCAAAGGACTAAATCCCGATTCCCCGCGTTCACTTTCGAAAGTTACCAAAACGGTTTAATTAATGGAAAACAGAAAATGGAAAATGGAAAATTTTTTTTTCCAAAACTGTTTTTAAATACAAACTCGAAATTAAAGAAGATTTCTTTATTTCTTATTATCGTTTTCCATTTTCCATTTTCCGTTTATTAAGAAGTAATTGCATTTAATAATTCTTCACGCATTTCGCCTGCGGTTCGCCAGCGTTGAGCGGCTTCTTTTGAAATAGCTTTTTCGATCACCTTTGCAATCTGCGGCGGAACTTCGTTTGTTCTGACAGAGATGGGAATAATTTGCTTTTCGAAAATTGCCTTTACAGTTTCCGAAATTCCCGCTCGCGGAGAAATATTTAAAGCATGAGCTCCGGTTAAAAGGCTATAAGCGGTCATTCCAATTGCATAAATATCTGACGGTGGACGAACTTCTTTAAAATCCCGCACCTGTTCGGGCGGCATATATGCAATTGTTCCCGCCACATCGCCAACCATCGTTACGCCGCTCATTCCCGTCTGTTTATAACTTTTTGCCAAGCCGAAATCAGTTAATTTTGAAATATAGTTCGGATAAGAACCGTCAACTAAAATATTTTGCTCTTTTATATCACGATGAACAAAACCGAGTTTGTGAGCAAAATCGAGTGCTGAAAGAGTCTGCTCGATAATTTTGACAACTTCCTGATAATTTAGTTTTCCGCCGCGTGCCTTGGCGAGTTTTGAAGCGTCCATTCCGCCGACAAATTCTGAAACAAGATAGACTATTCCGTTATGAGTTCCGTGTTCGATATAGCTGACAATATGCGGATGACGAAGGCTGGCGGAAACCTCTATTTCACGCAAAAAGCGTTTTAAGGATTGTTCGCTGACGGCAACTTCGGGAAGCAAAGTTTTGACCGCTACGACCTGTCCGTCTTTAACCGAACAGGCGAGCATTACGCTTCCCATTCCGCCTTGTCCTAAAATGCGTATCATCTGATAATTCGGTATTGGCTGCGGATGTTTTTTTAACACTTCCCGGCATTTTTCACAAAGATATGACAATTTTGAATCCGGGCGGGAGGCTTCCACTTGTGAAGGTGTGCCGCAATTCAGACATTCGACAATAATTACAGACGGAACTGTGTGAGCTAAATTATGTTGTCCGAGAATTTTATTATTTGAGTCTTCGGCACTAATATCAACTTCCAGAACTGTTTCTCCGCCCTGTATTCTATCTCCGGCTTTCAGGTGTGTTGCTTCAATTCTCAAACCATTTACATATGTTCCGTTGGTTGAACCAAGATCACGTATAAAAATTTGCGGCGGAGCAATTTCCAGCAGGCAATGATTTCGGGAAAAAAATCTATCTTCGGGCAAACAAAAATGTGCGGCTTCACTTCTGCCGATCAAAAAAGTTTCATGTTCGTCAAATGTAAATACACGACCAATTTGAGGACCTGCAATTACACGTAAAGTTACTCTCATTTATTGTGAAAATTTAATCTAAAAGAATTCCCCGTCTGCTTGCAGCGTGGGTTTCCTTATTAGCCCTGAAAGGGCGACAGTTCTTTGTTCTTAGAAAATTCGTGGTAGTCGGTGCTTTGACCGACTAATTTTCGGGCGAATGCCCCGTCAGCTTGCTGCGGGGTAGTCCGAAAATAACGAATTTTAATTTACTTAAAAATTTGTCCTAAGATACCAAGAAAAATAAATATAAATGCTAAAATAAAACTAAGTCCTCCCAAAATCATACCGATTATTGCCATTTGCTTGCCACCATAGATTTCAGGATTGCTATTGGCGTTTTTCATTCCCATAAATCCCAATACCATTGCTATTAATCCTGTAAATACTCCGCCGTAACAGCAAAATAAACTGATAATTCCCAGAACTAAAGAAACAGTCGGCAGAGTTTTATTTTGCTCAAACGCCAATGGCATTGGACTTGGATTTGTAAAAGGTTGTTGGTAGATTTGCTGATTCGGCTGATTAAAATCGGAAAAATTCGTATTCTGATCACTCCAATTTTTCTCATTTGTAACCCTTGTTTGATTGAACATAACCGTCGGCGGAGCATCGTCGCCCCCCATTTCGTTCAGCAATTCACCGTCATTTAAACAAAAATTCAAGTATTCATCCTTGTAGGTTTCATTGCATTTCGGGCAGTATTTCATATTTTGAGCAGTAATTTCTTAATTTATAATCTTAAAAAAGTAATTTGGTTTTAACTACAAATATAAATAGTAAATGAATTTTTCCAATACGCAAAATCTTATAAAAATCAAAATCAGATCATTTCAATTCCGCATCGTCCGCAAAATTTAACATTTCCCGGGTATTTTGAATTGCAGCGAAGGCAGGTTTTTTGATCAAAGTGAATTACATTTTGTATTTTATGAATATTTAATCCACCCTCTTTATGATGAACATTGGCAGCAGCGGTTTTGTTTATGTCGAGTCCGCAGCGTCCGCAGAATTTGGAGTTTGGAAGTAATATTGTCGAACATCTCGGACAGGCGTTTTCCTCTGACGTTTCTCCGATACTGACTAATGAAAAAGAATTTTTTCCGCAACGTCCGCAATACTGAACACCTTCGGCAAAACGCGAACCGCATTTGTTACAGATAACTATTCCGGGCATCAAGGAACTTTGAGCCCCACCGCTTCCGCTGCCTTGTGAAGTCGAAGGACTGCTTTCGGTTATTGCTTTTTTTGGTCTGAGGTTGGCTTGAATAAGTTGTTCTTCGCCGCCTTCTCTGACTTCAATAACCCGTTCATCATCTTTTTCACCGGATTTTGCGACTCTCAAAATGTGCTGACCGGCTGGCACAGTTGTTAGAATTAAACGCCCCGAACTTCCAATACTTCCCTTTCTCTCGTCATTGACGTAAACCTCCGCCCCAATCGGAGCAAGTATTGTAACTTTGGCAGTTCCCGCAGTATTTTCTTCAGTAATATTTTCAACCGCTCTTTCAAGATTTTTAATCCATTCGGCAACTGTTGAAACCCTTTTGTCCGGTTCACGCTCCAAAGAACTCATTATAACTTCTTCAACTTTTTTCGGTATATCAGGACGAAATTCTGAAAGCGGCGGTGTTTCTTTGACAACTTTCTGCATCACCAGCTCCATCAGATCACCCGTAAAAGGCGTGCGACCTGCAAACATTAAATAAGCAATTGTGCCGAGTGCATAAACATCCGCCCGAACATCTACGCCTAGTTCGGGCTGCATCTGCTCCGGCGACATAAATTCGGGCGTTCCGATAATTCCGCGTGATGATGGCGTGGTATCCGAATTTGTATCGGTAACGGTTTGATTGACAATTTTCGCCAATCCGAAATCTCCGACTTTAATAAATCCGTCAGAATTACTTTTGTTCTGCATTATAAAAATATTTGCGGGTTTTAGATCCCTGTGCAGAATTCCCTCTTCGTGAGCGGCATCAACTCCGTCGGCGATCTGTCTTAAAATTTTAACTCCACGTTTTATCGGAAGCGTTCCTTCCCGACGCAAAAGCCTGTGCAAAGATTCGCCCTCGACATATTCCATTACGAGAAAAAATACGCCGTCTTCCGATTCGCCAAAATCCGTTACATCAACAATATGCGGATGCCGAATCGAAGCAGCGGACATTGCTTCTCGTTCAAATCGTGCCAACGCTTCGCCTTCCTGTAAATCATCGCTATTTAATATATCTTGCCGAACCGTTTTTACCGCAACTTTTCGCGTCCCTAAATTTCTGTCTTCCGCCAAATAAACCTGCCCCATCACACCGCGACCTAAGCGTCTTTCAAGCCAATATCTATCGGCTAACAATTGATCGCCGGGCAAACTCAGGCGAACTTTTGTTTGATCCTGCGGACACAATTCAACATCATCACCGTAACAAGCTCCGCATTTGGCACATTCTTTCATCTCTTTTATTTTCGCTTATTTATCGGTCTTTTCCAAATTATCAACATTCAGTAGTAAACAGATTTTCAAATGTATTTGGTAAATTGCTTTTATATTGTATAATTCTTGTCTATATTCGGGACGTTAGCTCAGTCGGTAGAGCAATTGACTCTTAATCAATGGGTCGCAGGTTCGATCCCTGCACGTCCTATAAAATTTTTTGATTGCATATTTAGGCATTATTTTAAATGCCTTTTTTTATTTGATTCTTTCGATTAAACTTTTAATTTCGGAATTTATCAGTTTTTTCAACTTTTATTAACACTTGAGCGTCTAACAATTGTAAGCCGTGTTTGAAAATTTATTTTTTTGTTTAATTTTCTCTAGCAATTTTATTAGCATAGAGATTTATGGTGACGGATTTAACGGATGAGCAAATTGTCGAGTTGGCGGTAAGTGAAAACCCTAATGCTTTCGGCGAAATTGTAACGAGATGGGAGCGAAAAATTTTTGCTCTCTGTTTCGGTATGCTCAATCGTGAAGACGAGGCAAAGGATGCGGCTCAGGAAACTTTTATCGCGGCTTACAAAAATCTGAGCAAATTTCGCGGTGATGCGAAAGTTTCTTCGTGGCTCCACCGGATTGCGGTAAATCAGTGTTTGACAAAAAAGCGGCGTGAAAAAACCCGTTCGGAAAATTTTCTGGACGAAAGCGATTCCGCCGAACAGAAGGTTTTTGCTGCCCCAAAAAATAAAATGCCTTCCAATCTTGCCGAACAAACCGAAAGATTACAGGCAATTCGGCAAGCAGTTAATTCGCTTCCAGAAGATTTGAAGCAAGTTATTGTGATGAAAGAATTTGAAGATATGACATTTCAGGAAATCTCCGACGCAACCGATATGCCTTTAAGTACGGTCAAAAGCCGACTTTATACTGCTTTGAAACAATTGCGTATGAAATTGGAAAAATCATCTTTTGAAATAGTTTAGATATTTGGTGAATAATTATGTTCTATAACAGAAAAAATAATCCAGGTTGTAATTTCAGCGAAGAGATAGTTTCTTATCTTTATGATGATTTTGATGGTTCGGATAAGAAGACTTTTGAAGATCACCTCGCACACTGCACCAATTGTGCTGATGAACTTGCGGGAATCGGCTTTGTTCGTTCAATGATTCAGGATTGGAAGGGATTGGAATTTAGTAATTTACCGACTCCCAAAATTGAAATTGAATTTGAGCAAAATCACAATTCAAAACAGTTGCCTTTAATAAACGAGCAAAATACGAGTTGGTTGGATAGATTTAATAATTTCCTATCTCCATCGTTTATAAAAACCGCAACGGGTTTTGCGGCGATTGCTATTCTTTTCGGATTGGGTTGGTTTATTTTTAATTCATTGCAATATAACCAATCCATAGAAACAGCAAATAAAACCAAGGAAGAAAATATTACTGCGAAAGATAAGAAAACAAAAGAACAGATTTTATCTTCTGAAAAAGCCGCAATTGGTGATAAAGAACCCGAAATTCAACCATCAGACAAAAATATAGTCGAACAAAACGAATCTGTTTTGACTTCGGTTGAAAAACCAATTCGCAAAAAAGAATTTGTAAACAGCCGCAATGCAGTAAAAAATGTTGAACAAAAGAAAAGTTCAACTATTACGGCAGATAATAAAAATAGAAAATTAAAGCCGAATATACCTAACCCGCAACAAAAGATTCCGATTCTGGTCGAGCAAAAACCCAGTTTAACGGAATTTGCGGTTGAAGATACAAATGATTTTGAAATACGTTTAAGTGATATTTTTGATGAAATTGGTTCGGATGATTAATTAGTTGAGACAAAAAAAGATGAAAAAGTTAAATTCCGTTTTTATATTTTTAATTACACTTTTATGTGTATGTTTTGTATCTGCACAAGTGGACGACGGAAATCTGCCGTCGTCAAATGGTTTTGAGCATCCGCAAGGTCGTATTAGTTTGCTCAGAGAATTAGGTTTGAATCAAAATCAGATTCAGCAAATCAGGCTTATAAATCAAAATATTCGATCACTAAGACAAACTGCTGCGGAACGTCTTAAAACTGCTTTGCAAAAACTCGACGAATCGGTTTACGCCGAATCTGCTGATGAAGCGGAAATTCAAACAAACCTGCGAATAGTTAATGAAGCACAATCGGAAATGCTGAAATTGCGGATTCAATCCGAATTAGCTGTCCGAAAGGTTCTGACACCTGAACAACTTGTAAAATTCCGAGAAATCCGCAAAAACTTTGCCGAACGTAAAAATCAACGTCAAATGCGAAGAAACCGCAATCCAAATCGCCCAAATCCCAGACGAAGCCGAAACCCTTAAGTTAATAAATTCTAAAACCTCATTAAACTTTCAAACACCTGATTTACTAATTCTATAGAAAAGCCGGCTAAAAAGGTCGGCTTTTCTGTTGTTGTTTTCGGCATTTCTATTGTAATCTTAATAAAAGATATAAATTAAATCTTAATATTCCAACTAAAATTTAATATATTTAATCAAAGTGCAAAAAATACTTTGTTGTCTTTTTAATATAGCTTACCTATGAATCCACTTAAAAAATTTCTATATGAATTGCAGGAAATAACATTACTTATTTCTCAAGCATTTATGGGACTTTTTAAGCGACCTTTTTATTTCGGTGAAACCATCAAGCAAATGGATTCAATTGGTGTCGGTTCTCTGCCGATAATTATTTTGACAGGATTTTTTACAGGCGGGGTTTTGACAATTCAAACTTACCCGTCGCTCCAAGATTTCGGCGGACAGGCACAAACAGGTCAACTTGTGGCATTTACCTTAATCCGTGAACTCGGTCCGGTTTTATCAGCTCTAATGGTTTCGGGCAGAATCGGTTCGGCAATTTCGGCTGAACTCGGTTCAATGATAGTTTCACAGCAAATTGATGCAATGCGGGCTTTAGGAACTGATCCATATCGTAAATTAGTTACTCCGCGAATACTTGCTTTGATTTTAATGCTTCCTTTATTAACGGTTGCGGCTGATATATTCGGTATTTTAGGCGGCGGAGCAGTTGCAAGTGGTATTTTCGGACTTGATTTTAATACATTCTTAAATTCGGTGCAGTCCGGTATCACCATTCAGGATATTATCGGAGGAATTATAAAACCACTTGTATTCGGGTTGATTATCGGCAGTATCGCCTGTTACAAAGGACTCAGCACTACAGGCGGAACTGTCGGAGTCGGGCTTTCAACTACAAATGCAGTTGTGGCTTCATCCATTGTCGTTATTATTTCAGACTTTTTCTTATCAAGAGGGTTACAGCATTTGCTCGGTGTTCAAGGATATTTTTAAGAAAAGATTTAAATTATGTTTTCTTCAGAACAGGAAGATTTAAATACAGGTGAAGCGGAAATATCTCCAAACGCTGATTCGCCGGAATTCGGACAGTCTTTTTTCCGTGCCGACAGAGCCGTCCCGGCGATTGAATTCAGAGATATTCGCTTGTCTTTTGATGATAAAGTTATCTTGGATGGAGTTAGTTTTAAAGTCAGACGCGGTGAAACAAAAATAATTTTAGGCAGAAGCGGCAGCGGTAAATCCACTACCATCCGTCTAACTTTAGGTCTTTTAAAACCGGACGATGGAGAAATTCTGATAAACGGTGAAGATATTACTTTCTTTACCGAAACTCAGATGATGAAGGTCAGAGAAAATATCGGAATGGTTTTTCAGGAAGGTGCGTTATTCGACTCTTTATCAGTTTACGACAATGTTGCTTACAGGCTTCACGAAAGAGGTGTCAGTGAGGAATTTGCGGAAGAAGAAGTCAAAAATATGCTGAGTTTTGTAGATTTGGACGATGCGATTGATAAAATGCCTTCGGAACTTTCCGGCGGAATGCGTCGCCGTGTTGGAATCGCCAGAGCTTTGGTCGGAACTCCGAATATTGTTTTATTTGACGAACCAACCGCCGGACTTGATCCGCCGACTGCCAGAACTATTTGTGAATTAGCCATAAAATTACGCGATATTCAGGACGTTTCTTCGATATTCGTAACTCACGAGATGAAAAATCTGGAATATCTATCGGGTGAATATGCAATTCACAATGATGAAGGTAAAATCGTTTTTGAGGAAGAAGGCGAAAAACTTTGTCTGATAAATACGGAAATAATTATGATTTACGAAGGTAAAATTATTTTTGAAGGAAAAGATGAAGAACTCCGAGCGAACAAAGACCCATATATACAGAAGTTCCTGAAAGGAAAATAATGTATAATGATTTCAAGTTTATTTTTTAAAACTTTTGTAATTTTCTAAATGCCTTACAAAAATTTAACGACCGAAAATTAAATTATGCCAAAAAGTCAAAAAAATACCGGATTTAGTCAATTAAAAGTAGGAATTTTCGTGCTTGTCGGATTGGTTATTTTAGGATTTTTAATTATAAACTCAACCGGGGAAATTAATCCGTTTGCCGATAAATTAAAACTTCGGGCGAGATTCAGCAGTGCCGACGGATTACGTGAAGGAGCTCAAGTTCAATTTGCCGGAGTTCCTATCGGAAAAGTGGACGAAATAAAACTTTTGCCGCCGGACAATCCCGAAGATGCAAAAATCGAAGCCATTATGAGCGTTGATTCAATGCTCGACGGTAAACCGATCAGCCAAAGAATCCGCACCGACTCAACCGCTCAGCTTATCGCCACAAGCGTTTTGGCAAATGACAAAATAATTAACATAACTCCGGGAACTCCCGAAGGTTCTGCTGTTTCCGCAAATCACGTGCTTGATTCCAGCACTTCAATTTCCATTAATCAACTGACCCAAACGGGTAATGAGCTTTTACAGCAAATTAACAAACTTGCCATCCCGACTAATGAAATTCTAAATAAAGCAAATCAGGGCGAAGGAACTTTAGGACAAATTATTAATAATGATGATCTTTACAGAACTTTGGATTCCACCCTTGGTGAAGCAAAAATTTCGATGCTGAAAATTCAAAATGTCATTGATCGTGTAAAATCCGGCGATGGAACTGCCGGGAAATTGCTCAACGATCCCGAACTTTACAACAATTTAAATCAAACAGTTACACAATTGGAGCAAATTTCGACTGATTTAAGAAACGGCAGAGGAACTGCCGGGAAATTTTTATCTGATGATTCAATTTACAATGAAACCGAAGCGACAATCAAAGATGTTCGTAAAACACTCAACGACTTTAAACCGACAATAAAACGGCTTGATAATATTTCAAGCGAATTTGAGGCAATTGCCAGAGAATTAAATGAAGGAAAAGGAACGGCAGGAAAATTATTAAAGGATGAACAACTTTACGAAGAAGCACGAATCGCCGTTAACCGTGTAAACGGTTTGACTGCAAAATTTGACTCAATTATCAACGATGCTCAAAGTGGAAAAGGAACACTCGGAAAATTACTGACTGATGAAACTCTTTACAATAATGCGAATCAGACTTTATCAAATGTCAATCAACTTTCCAGCGAAAGCACAAAATTAATATATGATTTTCGTCAAAACCCCAAAAAATATTTGACAATTAAATTTGAACTGTTTTAAACCGAAAGAATCAGCCCGATAATTGTTTCGGCTGATTCCTTTTTATTACATAAAAGCCGTTAAAATCTATGTATCTAAAGACCATTCAGTCCCCAATCTGTACAAAACAAGCAACATAACCGCACCAATCACAGCCATTATAAGACTCGTAAAAAAACCTGCCCCACCTGCATTGTTAATATCAAAACCAAAGACAATTGCTATGAATCCGCCGACAAATGCTCCGCCAACACCGAGTAATGATGTCATCATAAAAGTTCCACCATCTGCTTCCGGCGTAAGAAATTTTGCGATCGTTCCAACAGCTAATCCAAATAAAATCCAACTTATTATTGCTATAGACATTCTTTATAAAACCTTTTAGAATTAAAATTAAAACTTAATTCTTTATATTCAGAATTAAATGCAAAACCTATGCCACCTAAATAATTGTATAATTTTCTAGCTTCCCACTTTTCTCAAAAACACCTTGTTATCAATAGTTTGTGAGCTTTTATTGACTAACTCTTTAAGTTCATATAATTTCATAAGTGCTTCAATGGGCGACAAAGAATCCGTATCAAGTTCAAACACCATTTTTTCAAATTCATTCATTTGATCAGGTTTATTTTGTCCGCTAATTGAATTTTCGGCTTCGCTCTCATATTTTTTCAGCAGTTCAAAAGCACGTTTTATTACCGGTTTCGGCAAACCCGCAATCTTTGCAGCGTAAACTCCGTAACTTTTCAAAGCACTTCCCTTATTTAATTTATATGTAAAATTAATTTTGTCGCCCTCTTCATTAATTTCAAAATGTAAATTCTGGACATTCGGCAGTAATTCTTCTAGTTCTGCAAGTTCGTGATAATGGGTTGCAAAGAGGGTTCTCGATTTTAATTTAGGATGATTATGGATGAATTCCAAAACTGCACGAGCAACAGCTAAACCGTCATAGGTCGAAGTTCCACGTCCAAGTTCGTCTAATAAAATCAGACTTCTCGGCGTTGCGTGATGAAGAATTTCGGCGGTTTCCAGCATTTCAGTCATAAATGTTGATTCACCGCTGCCAATTCTGTCGTAAAGTCCGATTCTTGTAAAAATCCGGTCGCAAATACCGATCACAGATTCGTCAGCGGGAACAAAACTGCCGATTTGTGCCAGCAAAATAATCGTCGCAGTCTGCCGCAGATATGTAGATTTTCCTGAAGCATTCGGACCTGTAATCAGAGCAATTTGCGGTGCGTTATTTCCATTTAATGCCGTATCGTTCGCCGCAAAATTTATATTCTGTTCAGCTAAAATAGTTTCGACCACGGCATGCCGCCCGTTTTTTATACGCAAAAGCGAAGTATCATTAACCGCCGGGCGTGTGTAATTATTTGCAGAAGCGACTTCCGCCAGGGAACAAATTGTATCGAGATAAGCAATTGTTTTTGCGGAAAGTAAGATTTCCTGACGTTTTCTGCCGATCTCCGTGCAAATCTGCCGAAACAAATTGTTTTCGAGTTCCAAAATGCGTTCCTGAGCGTGAATAACCATTGATTCGTGTTCTTTGAGTTCAAGCGTTACAAACCTTTCAGCCGGAATCAAAGTTTGCTTTCTTGTGTAATCGCCTGGAACAAGATGCAGATTCGGTTTTGTAATTTCAATGTAATAACCAAAAACTTTATTAAAACCAACCCGCAAACTTTTTATTCCGGTTTTTTCACGCTCGCGTTTTTCCAGGGCGGAAAGATATCTTTTGCCTTCCTGTAATTTTTCCCGGAGTTTGTCCAATTCTTTGGAAAAACCTTGGCGAATTATTCCGATTTGCTCGGCATATTGTGAAGGCAATTCGTCAGATATTCCGCTTTCGATAAAATCCGCTAAATCTTTGCACTCAGGCAGATGAGCTAAAGTTTGTCCAAAACGGACGTTATCGTTTCGCAAAATTGTTTTGATTTTTGGAATCAGTTTTAAACTTTCGCCAAACCTACGCACTTCAAATGCAGTAATATAATTAGCTTTTGCACGTGAAGAAAGTCTTTCCAAATCTTCGACTTGCTCTAAAATCTCACGCAATTTTTCTCTTTCTTTTTTATTTGCTAAAAACCAACCAAGATGTTCCTGACGACGAAAAATTTCCGCAACGTCAACCGATGGTTGTCTTAACCAACGCCTGAGAAGTCTGCCGCCCATTGCTGTTTGAGTTTGGTCAATTATTGACAAAAGACTTTTGCCCGATTCGCTCTCAAAAACCTCCAGACTGCGAAAGGTTTTGTTATCGAGAATCATAAATTCCCGATTATCATAGCTGGTCAAACGGGTTATCTGTTCAGAATTTACTGCTTGAATCTGATTTAAATATGAGATCAAAGCACCGGCGGCGGAAACTGCCAGAGGTGATTTATCCAGACCGAAGGGAGTTAATTTTTTTGTATTAGAATGTTTAAATATTGTCTTGCGGGCGTGATC
>MWWE01000078.1_pt1 | contig 14888 bp, 8 predicted proteins | sample 1047301 | NCBI WGS metagenome assembly MWWE01 (sample SAMN06349973, study PRJNA376086) | soil metagenome | isolation source: MS1-1 sample Antarctic (ecotone) soil | place: Antarctica
ACTTTGTACTAAAAACATATATGATTGGAATTTCAGAAAAAGAGAATATAAATACAAACAATTTATCAAACCACGATTTTGATTTAGGCATTCCCGGTTTTAAGTATTCAGACCTGTTTGATGCTTATAAACTCAAAGAGTTGGCAGAAAAATTTTATTCGGAAGTTGAAGAAAAAGAACCTGTTCTGCATCAAGCGTTAATTGAATATATAAAAAAACGCGGTGAAGGTTATGAACCGAAAGTTGCATCGAAGATTTTGACGGATTCCGCACCGTTTTTATCGGAGTTTGTTGCAAATATGTTCGGCGTAAATAAAGAACGCGAGGAATTGGAAAGAGAGATATTAAAAGATAACCCGATCTGGAAATACAAATTCTTCGTTCAGCGGCGGGCGATTCGTAATTTCAAGGAAGATAAATCAGCCGATTATAAAGTAACCGAATTGGCGGAAGCGATTCGTCAGTTGAAAAACGGACAGTTTGCCGAAGTTTTAATTCACGATGAAGAATTAGCAATCGCTTCAATCGTTGCCGAATTACTGGAAGCGGAAGATAATTTAACAAAAGAAGCGGAAGTTACGACCGAAGTTCAAGAAACTTTAAACAAGATCGGCAAGGCTTACGACAAATTAAAAGACGAAACTTTCGGTAATGTTTTCTCGCGGTTTGTCAGCGAAATTGATGGAACGGGTGAACTTTTGCAAGTTAAAGCCGTTTTGCAAATTTTCGAGATCTGGTCGGCAATTCAGTTCTCCAAAAAAGATAAAAAATGGTATGCCTTTAAAACTCCGCATCCGCTCGATTATCAAAACTTGGTTCACATCACACGTACGAATTCCGATATTCCCGAAGCATTGCACGGCACGGATGAAATGATGCGGCGGCGTGACGGCTTCGGTCTGACCGATTATCGCGGCACGATGCGTGATGCCTTAAACGAAATTGATTATTGCCTGATCTGCCACGAACGCGAAAAAGATTCCTGCTCAACAGGTTTACACGAACGCGACGGAAATGTGAAAAAAAATCCGCTCGGAATTAAAACCGAAGGCTGTCCGCTCGATGAAAAAATCTCCGAAATGCATATGCTCAAAGGTCAGGGCGATCCGATCGGTTCGCTGGCATTGGTAACAATTGACAATCCGATGTGTGCGGGAACGGGACACCGAATTTGCAACGATTGTATGAAAGGCTGTATTTTCCAAAAGCAAGAACCCGTCAATATTCCGCTGGTTGAAACTTCAGCTTTAACCGACGTTTTGGATTTGCCTTACGGTTTTGAAATTTATTCATTATTGACTCGCTGGAATCCGCTCAATGCGAAACGCCCGTATGCTCTGCCGTATAACGGAAAAAATATTCTCGTCGTCGGAATGGGACCCGCAGGCTACACGCTTACACATTATTTGTTAAACGAAGGCTTCGGCGTGATCGGCGTTGACGGTTTAAAGATCGAACCGCTCAACGATGTCTGGACGGGCAAAAACGGAACTGAATGTCCGAAAGCGGTAAAAGATATAAACGACATCAAAGACAATCTCGACCAAAGAATTTTGTCGGGCTTCGGCGGCGTTTCCGAATATGGAATCACGGTGCGTTGGGACAAAAATTTCCTGACAATGCTGCAGCTTATTTTGAGCAGACGTAAGCGTTTTCGTGCCTATGGTGGAGTTCGTTTCGGTGGAACTTTTACGATTGAAGATGCCTGGAATTTCGGTTTTGACCATATTGCGATTGCAACAGGTGCAGGTCGTCCGACGATTGTGCCGATGAAAAACAATCTGATTCGCGGAATTCGCCAGGCATCAGATTTCCTGATGGCTCTGCAATTAACCGGAGCTTTCAAAAAAGACACGCTTTCAAACTTGCAGATGCGTCTGCCCGCTGTTGTTATCGGCGGCGGTTTGACGGGAATTGATACGGCAACGGAATTATTTGCATATTATCCCGTTCAAGTCGAAAAAATGCTCGAAAAGTTTGAAGAAATTTCGGAAGGCATCGGCGAAGAAGAAGTCTGGAAACAATTTGACGAAGAAGAAAAAGCAGTTCTGGCTGAATATATCGTTCACGGAAAAGCGATTCGTGAAGAACGATCACGAGCCGAAGAAGCGGGCGAAGAACCGAATTTTGTTCCGTTAATCCAAAGTTGGGGCGGAGTTTCGCTGGTTTACCGTAAACGCTTGCAGGATTCGCCCGCGTATCGTCTTAATCACGAAGAAGTTCAAAAAGCACTCGAAGAAGGCATAAATTTTGTCGAACTGATGACTCCGACGGAAGCTGTTCCCGACGAAAACGGTGCGGTCAAGGCATTGATCTTTGAACGCTTAAAGCACAACGAAGAAACGGGAAGATTCGATATGACGGGGCAAACAGTCCGCATTCCGGCACGAACCGTCTGCGTTGCGGCGGGAACTGCTCCGAATGTAATTTACGAAAAAGAATTTCCCGGCACATTCAAACTTGATGAATGGCGACAGTATTTTGAACCGCACGAAATTGAGCCAAACGGTGACGGCAAACTGCACGTTAAAGAATCAAAATCAGGATTTTTTACGTCCTATGAAGAAGACGGAAAATTCATTTCCTACTACGGTGATAATCATCCAGTTTTTGCAGGAAATGTCGTTAAAGCAATGGCTTCGGCGAAAAAAGGTTATCCGAATGTCGTCAAGATTTTTGAAGAAGAATTAAAAGAACAAGGTAAGTTGGAACAAACCGAAAAAGATGCAATTTTCAATAAATTAAAAGCTACTTTAGACGAGCAATTACGGGCGTATGTCGTTAAGGTTGACAGGCTGACACCGACAATTGTTGATGTCATCGTCAAAGCACCTTTACAAGCGAGAAAGTTTGAACCCGGGCAATTTTATCGTCTGCAAAACTTTGAAACAAATGCACCGATCATCGAAGGTAAACGCTTAATGATGGAAGGTTTGGCTTTGACGGGTGCGTGGGTTGACGAAGATAAGGGCTTGCTTTCGATGATCGTTCTGGAAATGGGAACATCTTCGCGTCTTTGCCAATTCCTAAAAGAAGGCGAAGAAGTTATCGTCATGGGACCAACCGGAACGCCAACCGAAATTCCGCAAAATGAAACGATTTTATTAGCAGGCGGTGGACTCGGAAATGCGGTCTTATTCTCGATTGCCGAAGCGATGCGTAAGGCAAATAATGAAGTTATTTATTTCGCAGGATACAAAGATGGTGCCGATTTATTCAAACGTGAAGAAATAGAAAAAAATACTGACCAAGTAATCTGGGCGACGGATTACGGCAAAGAAATTCAACCGGAACGCAACCAAGACGCACATTTTCGCGGCAATATTGTCGAAGCGATGATCGCTTATGCAAAAGGCGAACTCGGTGAACAAACCGTCAGCTTAAAAGACGTTGACCGAATGATCGTGATCGGTTCTGATCGTATGATGAACGGCGTAAAAGAAGCGAGATTCTCGACCTTACAGCCGTATATCAAAGAAAAACACACGGCAATCGGGTCAATCAATTCACCGATGCAATGTATGATGAAAGAGATTTGTGCTCAATGTCTGCAACGCCACGTCAACCCGCACACGGGCGAAGAAGTTTTTGTTTTTTCCTGCTTTAATCAAGACCAGAACCTTGATTTTGTTGATTTCAAAAACTTAAATGACCGACTTCGTGCAAATTCGATTCAGGAAAAACTTTCAAATATGTGGCTTGATCGGGTTTTGAAAAATGCCGAAGTTGAAAATTCAGCCCCGGATGCTTAAAGATTTTTTGCGTTTTTGGCACGAATTCAAATTTATTGAGTTTGATATTTTTAACCCCGCAAACTTTATAGAACGTAATGTTTGCGGGGTTTCTTTTTTTTTTGGACTTCACAATATCTATGTTTGAAACGGAAATAGATAAAATTATTGAACAAGTTGAGCAGATTGAGCCATTTGAATACTGCCGAACACGCAATGTTCTCTGGATGGTGCGGTAACAAAACTTTCACCGTATATCAGTCGCGGTGTGATAACGGGACGCGAAGTTGCCGGGATGATCGCTGAATAATTAGCGGCGTAATCATTCGTATAAATTTAAATAAAACCCAAAACATTCAAAACGCGGCAATCACGAAAATCTGCTAGACGCAAGAAATGGTAAAAGGTGAACGAATTTCTAATATTATTCGTAAACTATCTCAGTTACAAAAAGTATAAAACTGAAAAATTGACAAAGCGTTTAATATGAATAACTATCAAGTAGAAAAAAATATTCATTTCTAAGGAGAAATTTATGGCAACTAAAATAGTTACTTGTGCGAGTTGTGGAACTCAAAATACCGGGTTAGAAAGTTTTTGCAGAAATTGCGGATCAAATCTAGCCGAACCGTTTCAAAATCAGCAAAATCAGCAAAATCAGCAAATCCAGCAGCCGTTTGATCAAAATACAGGGCAGGTTGCAGGTGCTGATAAAAAAATGCTGGTGGGAATCGTAGCAATTGTAGGAGGAATTCTCGGTCTTAATTTTGGATTGCATAAATTCTTATTAGGTTATCAGCAAGAAGGTCTTATTATGCTTGGAATTTATCTGGGCAGCGTGATTTTGACTGTCATTACCTGCGGAATAGCCTTTCCTCTGCTTCTTATACCAATGATTATGGGGATTATCGAGGGAATTATGTATCTGACAAAATCAGATGAAGAATTTGTCCAGACATACATTCAAAATAAAAAACCCTGGTTCTAAAGTCTGCAGCTCTAAATAAAAAAAGTAAAAATAAAAAAAGAAGCGATTCCGAATCTAATACTTGGACTCGCTTCTTTTTTTATTCAGAGTAAAAAGATTGCAAAAGTATTTTGATAAACTTAAAATATTAATAAGTGGATGATTAGTTCAAAATTTTCATTTGTATGAGATGTAGTAAAACAATATGAAAGAAGAACGCTTTATAAATAAAGAAACTGATTATTTGGAAAAATACGGGGCTGAACAGGAATTAGATAATTGGTCAAGATTTGCGGCAATTATGATCGGTCTGACGGCATTGTTTTGGTTTATATTTGGTTAAAAAATGGGCGTAAAGGAAATAATGAATGTTTACAGGAATAATCGAAGAACTTGGAGAAATCAGTTCGCTTGAAAAGCATGCCAAAGGTGCGAGAATTAGAATCTCGGCAAAAAGTGTTACGACAGGTGCAAATGAAGGTGATTCGATTGCCGTTAATGGTGTCTGTTTGACAGCTTTGGATATTACGCCGAATTCATTTGTGGCGGATGTTTCGCAGGAAACTTTGAATCGTTCGACAATCGGGGAATTAAAGATTGGTTCGAAAATAAATCTTGAACGTGCGGTTACGCCCTCGACACGGCTTGGCGGACACATTGTACAAGGTCACGTTGACGGACGCGGTGAATTTCTGCAAGCAATCCGGGAAGGAGATTTTTGGACGGTTAGAGTTGGTTTTCCGAAAGAACTTGGGCAATATCTGGTTTACAAAGGCTCGATTTCCGTTGAGGGAATTTCTTTGACAATTGCAAATCTGGCTGATGATTATTTTGAGGTTGCCGTAATTCCGAAAACCTGGGAATTAACAAATTTAGCAACTTTGAAAAAAGGTGATGCAGTTAATTTAGAAGTTGATGTTATTGCTAAATATGTCGAAAGAATAATGCTTTACGGCAGAAACGAAAAACAACAAGAGGAAATAACGATAGAGAAGTTGCAGAAATTAGGCTTTGTGTAAGCTACACATTCATAAAGATAAAAAAGGACGTAAATCAAAAAAATCTACGTCCTTTTTAGTTTTAAATCTGCAAATTATTTCGCCGGTTTACGTGGAATTTTCACGTCCATCATTGCTGTTTGATAAACAAATGCCGCCATAATCGTGGCATTTGTTTTTATATCGTCGGCGATGATTCTGTCAAAATTGTCTTGATTTGAATGATGCGTCAGAGAACTGTATTCAATCGGGTCTTGAATAAATTGAAAACCCGGAAGTCCGATGGCATCGAACGAAAGATGATCCGTTCCGCCCGTGTTATTAATGGTTAAAGTTGACGCTCCAATTTCTCTAAACGGCAGCAGCCACGCACGAAAAACAGGTGCAACAGCGGAATTTCCCTGCAAATAAACGCCGCGGAATTTTCCCGTTCCGTTATCTATATTGTAATAAGCGGACAGTTTTTCATAATCAGGTTTTTTAACGAGTTTTCCGGGAGGTTGACCTAAAAGTGCGGCAAATCTTCCGCCGCCCTGCACTTCGCCGAAATGTTGTTTGACATACTCACGCGAACCGTTTAAGCCTTGTTCTTCGCCACTCCAAAGTCCGACACGGATTGTCCGACGCGGTTTTAATCCCGTTGCTAAAATAATTCTGGCGGCTTCCATCGCAACTGCCGAACCTGCTCCGTTATCGGTTGCACCGCCCGAGGCGTGCCACGAATCGAGATGAGCCCCGACCATTACAACTTCATCTTTTAATGCAGGATCAGTTCCGGGAATTTCAGCTATTGTGTTGTATCCCATTAAATCTTCGTCGTGATACTTAGTTTGAATATTTACTTTCATTTTCAGCTTTACGCCGAAATTAAGCATTCGGACAAGGCGGTTATAATCTTCGGAAGCCATCGTCATCTGTGGAATCATTTTGCTTTCGGCTGCTTTGTCATACGCACTCAAACCGTCGCGGTTGAAAATATCCTGAATCGTCGTCGGAACTTTTCCCGCAACTCTCGCACCCGAAACAAAAACTGTTCCGCCGTCGCCTTTACTGCTGTTGTCAACCATTACAGCTGCCCCTTCTTCAACCAAGAAATTAAGACTTTTGATGCTTAAAGCACCTGCTTTGAGAATTAGTTGAAGTTGTTCCTGCGAAAAATTCGGTCTTTCCGCACGATTTGCCAACGTTGAAGGATCAACCGCATCCGCCATTGCAAGCAGCTGCGAATCGGTCAAGCGTCTGCCGATCCCGTCAAAATCGGGTTTAAGCGGGCGAATGCCGTCGGTTAAAACAATCGCATCTTTTAATTTCCCGCGATATTTTGCAAAGTCAGCATCCGATTTTATGTTTAGATGAATAACTTCGCCGGTAACAGTTCCTTTTGTCGAAGGCGACCAGGCTTTCGGAAATGCAATCAGCGGAATTGTCTGCGGTTCAACGATTTGGGCGGAAAATTCTGCCAATGACCAACCGCGTCCGAACGGTCCCCACGCTTCCAAGTGAGCATTTTGCATTCCCCATTGTTTCATCGTGTCGCGTGTCCATTCATTCGCCCGCTTCATATTCGGCGAATTCGTCAAACGTCCGCCAATAACATCCGTCAAATAGCTTAAAGTCTCCATCACTTTGGAATTTTTGCCCATTCCCTCCGCCTTGATTTTCTCGATAACTTCCGGCGGTGCTTGATAAATCTTCAGCGGAGCATCTTTAGCAAATGCAAACATCGGAACTAAAAGAACATAAAGTGAAAAAGCAGCAGCTAATTTATGTCGTAGCATATTAATCTCTCTCTCCTAAAATTTTGGTTGATTAAAATCAGATTCTGATTATTTATACCATAAAAAATATAAAAAGTTTCAAGTTAAGACATTTGGGAATGTTGGGATATTCTTTCAACGTAATAAACATTGTAGGGGCAATCCCTTGTGGTTGCCCGATGAGCGATAGCGAAAGTTGCGTTAATTTGTTTGCATTTTGAGAATATAATCTTCGTTTTCGCCATTCGGCTCATCGGGCAGGGACAAGCCGCTGCCCCTACAGGTTTTGTTATATTGATTATGAAAATTAATCTTTAAGCTATTTCGTCTGCCAGGTGAGCGTTATTGCGGGCGGCACATTTTTCATTATGAGAGTACTTTTTTGCGATTCACCATAGCGATCACGCATAAATTCGCGGAGTTTGATAGCGGAAGGCATATAATAACCGTGAGCATATTGAAAAGTGCGGAACGTACAGCCTTGTTCCATAAATTTCTCGATTTGAGAAAATATTCGGTCATTAACTTCGTTGGGCATCGAAACGAAAGGTAAACCTGACAAAATAAATCCGACTTTTCCAAGTTGCGAGCGTTTGTGAAGAGCAAAAGATTTGCAGGCATTTCCAAGCATAAATCTCATATCGGGAAAGTTCCTTCGCAAACATCTAATCAAATTTTTATCGAGTTCGATTCCCAGATAGGAGTTTTCATTTAAAGTAATTTCCCGTATGCGTTTTGTAAATGCACCTGTCCCGACACCGAGTTCTAAGACCACGGCGTTTTCATTAGGTTCGATACCTTCAACCATTCTTTGTGTAAGTTCGCTCGAACTCGGTGCAATTGCTCCGACTTTCAATGGGTTTTTTAAGAATGCTTGAAAAAACTCTATGTTTTCGTGCATACGAATACTTTACTTTTGTAAAATTAGTTTAGACTGCAAACCTTATTTTGCTGAACTTGAAACTTTCGTTTCCTTTTCAGTTTGTGTTTCAGGAATTTCGATATTCATTTTATAACCACATTCCTCATTATTGCAATAGCGGACAGTGCCATCTCGTTTCGTGGTCTTTTCTAAAAGCACGGGAGCATTGCATTCGGGACACGGTTCCTGAATCGGTTTGTTCCAGAAAACAACATCGCACTCCGGGTATTCGTTACATCCGTAAAAGACCTTTCCACGCCGGGATTTCTTAACGACAATCTCGCCCTTACAACCCGCACGGGTGCAAGCCATCCCGATTGTTTCCTGTTTGATATATTTGCATTTCGGATAATTTGAACACGAAATAAATTCGCCGAAACGTCCATCACGTTTGACAAGTTTCGCACCATCTTTCGGGCATTCTTCATCAAGTTCGACGGGCGGAGCAGCAGGTTTTTGATCACCTTTCGGAATCTTGCGGATATTTTTGCATTCGGGATAACCCGTACAGCCGTAAAATGCTCCGAAGCGACCTTTTTTCAAAGCCATATCTTTTCCGCAAAGCTCGCATTCGGGAACTTCGATGGTTTCCGCCGATCCGTTTGCGTTTTCCGCATCGCCTTCCGTCGATTTTTTCGCAACTTCGCGTGTGTTCTGACATTCGGGATAATTTTCGCACGCGAGGAATTGCCCGTAGCGTCCGAATTTTATGACCATTCCGGCATTGCATTTTTCGCAAACTTCATCGGTTGGAATCGCCTGTTTTTTCTTACCTTTTATGTTTTCTTTAGCGGCTTCGAGTTTGGTCGAAAATTTATCGTAAAATTCGTGCATTGCCACACGCCAGTTGAGCTTTCCCGCTTCGATCTCATCAAGACTGTTTTCCATTTTCGCCGTATATTCGGTGTCGAAGATTTCGTCAAAATTCTCGATTAACAAATCATTAACAGTCGTTCCGAGTGCCGTCGGATGAAAGCGTTTGTCAATTTTTTCGACATATTCACGGGTTTGAATCGTCGTCATAATCGCCGCGTAAGTTGATGGTCTGCCGACACCGTTTTCTTCGAGTGCTTTAACCAAAGTCGCTTCCGAATATCTCGGCGGCGGTTCGGTCGAATGCTGGTTCGGCGTGATCGAATTTAGTTTCAAATTATCGCCTTTTTCAACCGGCGGCAAACTCAAATCCGCATCATCATCAGCTTTGTCCGAACTGCTTTTTGCTTCCTGATAAACTTTCAGGAATCCATCAAATCTCTGAATAGAACCCGTCGCACGAAAACCGAAACGTCCCGCATTTATGTCAATCGTCGTCTGATCAAAAATCGCCGCTGTCATTTGCGAAGCGACAAATCTTTGCCAGATTAATGTGTAAAGTTTGAGTTCATCAGCGTTTAAATATTTTTTCATCGCTTCGGGTGTGTGATTTACATCCGTCGGGCGAATCGCTTCGTGTGCATCCTGTGCGTCTTCTTTTGATTTGTAACTGCGAGCCTTTGCGGGCAGATATTTATCGCCGTATTCGCTGCCGATAAAGGAGCGTGCATTTTCCAGAGCATCGTCCGAAACACGAGTCGAATCCGTTCTCATATAAGTTATGAGTCCCGTCGCACCGTCGCCGCCGATCTCTTTTCCTTCGTATAGTTTTTGAGCCACGGTCATTGTTTTCTTAACTGAAAAGCCGTAGCGTCGGGAAGAATCCTGCTGCAATTTTGAAGTAATAAATGGAGGAGTCGGATTTCGTTTGCGTTCTTTTTTCCTAACCTCGTCAACGATAAAATCTTCTTTTTTCGCTTCGTCAACGATTGTTTTTGCCTGCTTTTCGTCTTTGATGTGAATTTCAGTTTCTTTTACATCTCCGTCGAATTTGCCGATTTTAACGGTTTGCTTATCAACCTTTCGAAGTTTCGCATCAAAATTCGGCGGCAATTTTGCGGCTAGATTCGCTACGATTGACCAATACTCCGTTTTCACAAACGCTTCAATTTCGCGTTCCCGTTCAACAACCAAGCGAACCGCAACCGTCTGAACTCTTCCCGCCGAGAGTCTTCCGCCAATTGTTTTCCATAAAATCGGTGAAACTTTATAACCAACCAACCTATCCAAAACACGCCGTGCCTGCTGTGCGTCAACTAAATCAGAATTAACTTCTTTCGGATGTTCAAATGCTTCAAGAATCGCCTTTTTCGTGATTTCATTAAACATTACACGAAACACGGGTTTTTTATTACGCTTTGTCAATTCTTCTTCCAAATGTTGACAGATTGCCTCGCCTTCGCGGTCGGGGTCAGCCGCCAGGTAAATTGCATCCGAAGCCTTTGCCGCTTTTTTCAGATCCGAAACCGTTTTCTTATTATTCCGCTTTCTTTTATCGGGAATAACTTCATAAGTCGGCTCGAAATCATTATCAACATCAACGCCCAAATCCTTCGTCGGCAAATCCTTAATATGTCCGATTGAAGCCATCACAATATAATCGCTTCCCAGATATTTATTGATCGTTTTTGCCTTCGCAGGCGATTCCACAATTACTAAATTTTTACTCATTTTTATTTATACTACCTAAAATTGCCAAAAAAAAGCCAGACTAAATTCTGCGTCTGACTATTTATAACCAAAAACTTTTGCTTGTCAAACTTTTTTTCAACTTACATTATTTTAAGGTAAATTTCCAAATCCATCTATTTGTTGATGGGAATTTTAGTGACCTCGTTGTCTATATTGTCTAAATAAATTTTGCATTATTAAAGGCTTTCCGCAAATACGGTTTCTGGAATATGAACTGACTCATCTTAAATATATTCATATTTTTTGCCGAATTTTCTTGTTGACCAATAAAAAAGAACAAGGTGATTTTACTAAAAAATTACCTTGTTCCCACACTAAGAAAATGTAAGCTAAATTTAAACTATACCTTTCGTTTCTCTATCCCAATTGCGATGATTTGCAATCGCTTTGATGAAATCCTGCGTCGCACCTTTCGCACCATTTTCGCTGAGGATAACAGCGTTGTCATCGTCAGATGCTTTACCGACGTAGGTTTCTTCTTTGACGAAATTTACCGCTTCGCCGCTTGCCGCGATTGCTTTGCAATGTGTAAATGAATCATTGATAAATTCAATAACATCAGATTTTTTAGCCAATGCCGCGACGCTTTTTTCTCCGCCCGGAATATAAACCGCATCGAACAAAACCGATGCGACTGTTCTAAAAGCCATATCAACATTCATTTCGTTGCCGTCCGAATCTTTAACTGTGCTTGATTTCATCCCGATAATTTTTGCCATTGCACCTTGATTTTCGAGTGCTTTTTTCATCGTTTTGACATCGTTTGCATTAAATCCATCAGCAACAAGAAATGCGATTTGCCGGGTTTTTATTGTATCTTTAACCGTGTTTGCCATACTCAAAGTCGGATCTTTTTCGAGTCCGCCTTTTTTCTTCGGTTTGGATTCGTATTTTTTCATATCCGCACCTGCCGGAACGCCGCGATTGATCGGACCGTCGATTTCTTTCGGAATCTCGATGCCGAGATTGTCTGCAACACCTTTGGCAAGTTTTTTGTCAATTTGATTTAGAACATAACAGATTCGCGAGCGTATGTGTTCGGTGTCGCATTTGCCGAGTTCAAAACTGATCGCATCAATCATATGTTGTTGTTCGTATTCAGCCTGACTATTAAAAAATAAAGCCGCCTGCGTGAAATGATCGGTAAAACTATCGCTTCTCGCACGGATTTTATTTGCATCAATTTTTTCTTGATAAGATTCAAAACCGCCGTCTTCAACCTTTGATTGAAAAGGTGAATTGCCGTCTAAGCTGTTCGGCTCATAAGCAACTTTTCCTTTATTAATGTCGTGGCGAAACTGCCCGTCGCGTTGATTGTTGTGCATTTCCGCAATCGGGCGATTGATCGGAATTTCGTGAAAATTCGGACTTCCAAGCCGCGAAATTTGCGTGTCGAGATAAGAATGCAGACGACCTTGCAAAAGTGGATCGTTTGTAAAATCAATGCCCGGAACAATGTGCGAAGGACAAAAAGCGACTTGCTCGGTCTCCGCAAAATAGTTTTCGGGATTGCGATTCAAGACCATTTTCCCGACGATTTTGACCGGAACTAATTCTTCGGGAATCAATTTTGTCGCGTCCAAAAGATCAAAATCAAATTTGTGTTCGTCCTCTTCCGCGACCAATTGCACGCCTAATTCCCATTCGGGATAGTCGCCGTTCTCAATCGCATCAAACAAATCCTGACGATGGAAATCTGCGTTAAATCCTGATAACTTCTGAGCTTCATTCCATGTAACCGAATGCGTTCCGAGTTTCGGTTTCCAATGAAATTTTACAAAAGTTGATTTACCTTTCGCATTGATAAAACGAAATGTATGAACGCCGAAACCTTCCATCATCCTAAGCGAACGCGGAATCGCTCGATCCGACATAACCCACATAATCATATGCATTGATTCGGGCATTAGTGAAATAAAATCCCAAAAAGTATCGTGTGCCGAAGCCGCTTGCGGAATCTCGTTGTGCGGTTCGGGTTTGACGGCGTGAATCAGATCGGGAAATTTGATCGCGTCCTGTATAAAAAATACCGGAATATTGTTTCCGACCAGATCATAATTTCCCTGTTCGGTATAAAATTTCACCGAAAACCCACGCACATCACGTGCCAAGTCGGTCGAACCGCGAAAACCTGCAACCGTTGAAAAGCGTGTAAATACGGGCGTTCTTTTTCCGACTTCGGTCAAAAACTTCGCCTTCGTATATTTTTCCAGCGATTCGGTCAACTCAAAATATCCGTGAGCCGCCGTCCCGCGTGCGTGAACGATGCGTTCGGGAATCCGCTCGTGGTCAAAATGCGTAATTTTTTCACGCATTATAAAATCTTCAAGCAGCGTCGGACCGCGTTCGCCTGCTTTCAAAGAGTTTTGGTTGTCGCTGATCTTCAAGCCTTGATTTGTCGTCAAAGCCTGATCCGTTCCGTCTTCAAAATGTTTTGATAATTGTTCTATTTTTTTGTCAGTTTTTGTATTATTTTTTGCCATTAAATTTCCCCTATGCTCGATAAAATTTGCATTTCGGCAACCTGAGCTAAGTGCCGAATCTGTAAGTTGTAATTAGAATAATTATAATAACACAAGATAGAAATATTTTAGTTCAAAAGTGATTAAAATTATCTATTGAAAATTCAATTGTTTTTATTCTTTCGGTGGAAACCAACCAACGCTTACCCACAATTTACGGGCGACAACAATAACTTCTTCATTTAATCTTAGTGCAATAACAGTTGCACGTCCGATTGCTGTTTTGCCGATGATTTCCGTTCCGTCCAAACTCCAGTAAAAATATTCGTTCCAATTTTGTGTTCGCGGATTAAAAATCGGCACTTTCTTTTTTGTCTTAGTATCAGTTGCAGAAGTTTTCGTTCCTTTTAATCCATTACAACGCCGACAGGAAAGCCATAAATTTTCTTCGACAGTTTTTCCGCCTTTGTCCAAAGGTTGCAAGTGTTCAAACTCCATCAACATTCCCGTTAATGCTTCGCTTCGCAAACAATATCCGCATCGGAATTTTGCTTCTTGTCTGATTTTTTCTTTTAAATCATTTCAAATGTAACGGCTCATTGAGTCTGTTCAAGTTCGGCAAGTATTGGAATTCTTTGTCCGCGAAAACGCAGAATAACTGCGGCTCGGGCTTTTCGGAGCATTATCAAATCGGCTTCATTTTGCGATGTTTCAAGCCTTCTGCTTTCCGCATCACTCAAAGATTTCTCTTGCTGCTTTTTTAATAAACTCGAAATTTTTGTTTGAGTATTTGCCGAAACTTTTTCTTTTAGAACTTGTCTGAGTTTTGTATCGGTAAGATTTTCAAGCGAGGTTAAATTCTCAACAAACTCATCCGACAATCCATCCAAAGACGGGAACGAAGTTTGTAAAGCGTTCAGCAAAATTTTTTCAATCGGTTGTTTTGTCGCTTTAGAATTCCGTTGCAGAAAACCGGAGATTTTTTCGGGTAATTCAAGTGTAATCGTTTCGGACATATTTTTTTAAATTTCCTTAATTATTATTCTCTAAATTTTACCACAGACTTTATATTTTCCTCGCATAGTTATTCCCCGGCAAAACTAAAATTAAATCCTTCAAATCCAGACTGACAATCGCACTGTTGAGTTCGCCGAATGACAAACCGCTTTCATCCATTATTAGATCAAGGTGTTTGTGTGCGTCGGCTTTTAGATTTTCGTAAATCTTTTTCTCGTTGATTGATAAACCTTTCGGGAAATTGCTTGTTGGTTTTTCAGCTTTTTTATCTTTTTTATCTTCTTCATCAACTTTCGGCGGCAAAATTTCAGCGGCGATTTCAGCCGGGAATTCTGAAACAACGTCCTGCCATTGCTGGACGAGTTTTGCTCCCGATTTGATTAAATAATTTGTGCCGAAAGAGGTTTTTGAAGTGATATTTCCCGGAATCGCCATAACTTCGCGGTCTTGCTCCATTGCGAGCCGGGCA
>MWWE01000013.1_pt1 | contig 14878 bp, 18 predicted proteins | sample 1047301 | NCBI WGS metagenome assembly MWWE01 (sample SAMN06349973, study PRJNA376086) | soil metagenome | isolation source: MS1-1 sample Antarctic (ecotone) soil | place: Antarctica
GAACAGAAGAAATGATAAAGAACTATGTTCAGCAACAAGGCAAAACTGATTCAGACGGACAAGGGCGACTCTTTTAATACCCCGTCAGCTTGCTGCGGGGTAGTTTATTTTAAAGGATTGAAATTATCAATTTACTAATCTCAGTTTGAATTATAAAATAATGTTATGTCGTTACTGAAAATTGTGCATTATCCCGAAAAAGTTTTGCTGGAAGTCGGGAAACCTTTGATGGAAGATGAATTTAATGAAGACCTTAAACAACTCGTTGAAGATATGTTTGAAACGATGTATGACGCGGGAGGTGTCGGACTTGCCGCACCGCAGGTTGCTGTTTCCAAAAGACTTTTTGTAATGGATTGTTCAGGCGGCGAAGACGAAACGCAAAAATTTACTCTGATAAATCCCGAAATAATTCATATCGAAGGTGAACAATATGGCGACGAAGGATGTTTATCATTTCCGGGGATTTATACGAAAGTTAAACGCGAAATGCGAACCGTTGTGCGATTTCAAAATTTAAAAGGCGAAACGCAGGAAATGGATTTTGAAGATTTGCCCGCCCGCTGCGTTCTGCACGAAACAGATCATTGCGATGGAATTGTTTTTTTAGATAAAATGTCGCCGCTCAAAAGGGAATTATCGAAGCGGAAGATTAAGAAATTGCAGAAGACAGGGAAATGGGATTTGTAAATGCCACCAAAGATTCGACAATTGATAAAAGAATTGAAGAGAAACGGGTTTGAAAATCGAGGTGGCAAAGGAAGTCATAGGAATTTTTCGCATCCACTTTGTTCAAAGCCTGTTACAATATCCGGGAAAACGGGAGATGATGCAAAAAAATACCAAATTAAAGAGGTCAAAGATGCAATCAAAGAGGTAAAAAGCAAATGAGAAAAGAATCTGACCTATATAAAAAAATTGTTTATTGGAGCGATGAGGATAATTGCTTTATCGGAATGTGTCCCGAATTGATGTTTGGCGGAATTCACGGGGACGACGCACTTGAAGTATTTAAAGAATTGAGCATTGCGGTTGAGGAAGTGATTGAAATTTTTAAGGAAGATGGAAAACCTTTGCCAAAACCGAAAGGAGTTGTTTTGGAAGCAGTTTAAAAAGGAACACAAACAATGATGACAGCCGAAAAAATATTAACCGAGAAAATTAAAGTATTGCCGCCGCAAAAGATTGCTGAAGTGATGGATTTTGTTGAATTTTTAGTGCAAAAAGAAGAGTAAAAATTTGTAAATTCAGCAACAAAATTATCAGAAAAAGCCTTTGCAAAAGTGTGGGATAACGATGAGGATTCGGTTTATGATGAATTATAGTTTTAAAGAAAAGGGATAATTAAAATGAGAAAATTATTGTTAGGTTTATTAAGCGTTTCGTGTTTATTGTTCAATTCTTGTGGTAGCCAAAATCAGAGAAAATCAATTAATGAGAGTAATTCAAATTCTGTGAGTATTAACTCAAATATTTCAACCCAAAATAATAAAGTAAATGAAAATAAATTAAAAAACTCTGATATGAAAGAAGCTAAATTTGGAGATTATAACTATCATTATAAAACCGAAAGTAATAAGACAGTTGCAATGTTTACGGAAAAATTTTTACCACGAGATGATACTGTGGTTGTAGGAGCAATTGGGGATGTCATAAAAAACGCATTTAATGAGGAGGCAACAGGAAGTCCAACACTTAAAATGCACAATGGGATTAACAAAATCCATATAGATAATGAAAAAAATGATTTCTATGTCAATTTAGTAAAACAAGATACAGGCGAAGTTAATTCGCTAATAATTGAAAAAGAAAACAAATAATTATAAATAAAATTATGCAAACAAAAAGAGAATTAGACGAATTTAAGAATGAACCGTTCACGGATTTTTCGATTGCTGTAAATCAGGAAGCGATGAGAAAGGCGATTGAGGAAGTAACGGCGGAATTGGGACGCGAATATCCGATTGTTATAAACGGGGAGAAGTTGGAAGTTGCCACGAAGTTTGAAAGTATCAATCCATCTGACAGATCGCAGGTTGTCGGTGTTTTTTCTGATGCTGATGCAATGGCGGAAGAATTGGTTAATCGGGCGATTGAAGCGGCGACGATTGCGTTTGAAAGTTGGCGAAAAGTTCCGGCGGAAGAACGGGCGGAATTTCTATTTAAAGCGGCGGATATTGTTCGGCAGAGAAAGCATTATTTTTCGGCGTGGATGGTTTTGGAAGTTGGAAAAACCTGGGCGGAAGCGGATGGCGATACTGCCGAAGCAATTGATTTTCTGGAATTTTACGGACGCGAAATGATTCGTTGGTCGGGAGATCAGCCGATTGTTGCTTCGCCTTATGCGGAGAAAAATAATTTTGAATATGTGCCGCTCGGAGTCGGTGCGATCATTCCGCCCTGGAATTTTCCGCTGGCGATTATGGCGGGAATGACGATGGCGGCGGTGGTTACGGGAAATACGACGGTTTTGAAACCTTCGCCCGACGCACCCGTGATTGCTTATAAATTTATGGAAGTTTTGGAAGAAATCGGCTTGCCGAATGGGGTTGTCAATTTCTTGGCGGGAAGCGGTGCGAAAGTTGGTGAAGAAATGGTGCAGAGTCCGAAAACTCGATTTATCTCATTTACGGGTTCAAAAACCGTCGGACTGCATATTTATGAAGAAGCGGCGAAAACACGCAAAGGTCAGAAATGGATGAAGCGTGTCGTGGCAGAAATGGGCGGAAAAGATGCGATTGTTGTTGCCGATGACGCTAATTTGGACGAAGCGGCGGCGGGAATTGTCGCGGCGGCTTTCGGTTTTCAAGGACAAAAATGTTCGGCGTGTTCGCGGCTGATCGTAGACGAAAAAGTTCACCGTGAATTGATGGAAAAAGTTACGGATTTAACCAGAAAACTAAAGGTTGGGAAACCTAATGAAGTTCATACGAATGTGGCGGCGGTCATTAATCAAAAATCGTTTGATAATGCGGCGAAATATATTAAGATCGGAAAAAATGAAGGCGGCGAAGTTATTGTCGGCGGCGGACACGATGATGTCGAAGGTTTTTATATTGAACCGACAATTATTGACAACGTAAAACCGCACGACACGATTGAACAAGAGGAAATTTTTGCTCCTGTTTTGGCGGTTATCAAAGCGAAAGATTTTGACGACGCTTTAAAAATCGCCAACGATACGGATTACGGTTTGACCGGTGCGGTTTATTCAAACAGCAAAGAACGGCTTGAACAAGCCAGACGGGATTTTCACGTTGGAAATCTTTATTTAAATCGTAAATGTACCGGAGCATTAGTCGGCGTTCATCCATTTGGTGGATTTAATATGAGCGGAACTGATTCAAAAGCCGGCGGACGCGAGTATTTACTACAATTTATGCAAGGGAAATCCATTGCGGAGAAAATTTAATTATGAAATTTACAAAAGTTATTGCGATTGGAATGTTGATTTTAAGTTTGTCGGTTGGAGGCTTCGCACAGAAAAGTTTACCGATAATTTTTGCAGTTCTAGATGACGGCAAAACGATTGAACCGATTGCCTACGTCAAAGAAAATAAGTTATATAAAACGGTTGACGGCGGAACGGCGACAAATGAAAAAAGCAGTTTCACGCGAAAATATTTTAGAAATAAATCAAAATATAAACTGATTTTTGCGGGTAAGAATTCAGGCGTTGTTACGATTAAAAGTTCCAATTATAAAGCAGATTGTACGTCGAATATGGCTCAAGTTTCACTCGGGGCAACGAAGGCGAAAATAAAAGGTTTCGTGATGGGTTTAGCGACAGATATTCGGACGAAAGAAACTGCTTCGGGTATTCGTCGCTTGCCGACAATTGCGGAGCGGGCGGAGTTTGAAAAAATCGTCAGAGATGAATTTGTCAAGCAAAATATTTCCGAAGAAACCGCTAAAGACCTAAAATATCATAACTTAACTGCAATAGATGTTGATGATACGGGAATCGCGGAATTGGTCGGAACATTTTGGGTGAATACTTCTGAAACCGAAAAGGCTTTGTTATTTTTGATTGTGGATAAAGAAAAAAGCGGAACTTACACTTTGACTTACAGCGATTTTCGGCTCGTTAAGCAAGCGGACGTGATGAATGAAAAAATTGAAACGCTTGATAATGGAACTTCTCACGAACTTTTGCTGGACTCGTTTGATTATGACGGCGACGGTGTGAGCGAGATTTTTACGATGATTAAAGGTTTTGAAGGAAATACTTTTAATGTCTATATACGCGAAAATGGAAAATGGATTAAGACATTTGAAACTATGAATTATCATTGTGCATTTTAGTCAGGCACATTAAATTATTGATTTGAAAGTGTTGGGATTGTGGAAGTTTCAGCACTTTTTTATTTTCTTGAGGTATTTAAGATAAACCTCAAATAATGTGAGGAAGATTTGGATGTTAAAAAATATAATTATAAAAAATTTTGTGATTTGCGTGGTTCTTATCGGTCTGAATGCACAGATTTTTGCTCAAATAAGTCAAAATAAATTCCCTACCAAGCGAAATGAAACGCCTGAATTTTGGAAACGTGACGGTTTGAATGCGATTCAACGGACAAAAAATTTGAAATTCAAACGCAAAAAGGCTAAAAATGTAATTCTTTTTATCGGTGATGGAATGGGAATTTCCACTTTGACGGCGGCACGGATTTTGGAGGGACAGATTCGCGGGGAAAGCGGTGAGGAAAATCAGTTGAGTTTTGAAATGTTTCCGTTTGTGGCACTTTCCAGAACTTACAGCGTCAACCAACAAACATCGGATTCCGCACCGACTGCGGCGGCGATTATGACGGGCATAAAAACAAATGAAGGTTTAATTTCCGTCAATCAAAATGTCATTCGCGGCAATTACAAAACCGTTAAGGGAAATGAAACCAAAACGATGCTTGAAATGGCGGAGGAAAACGGGAAGTCAACGGGAATTGTTTCGACGGCAAGACTGACGCACGCCACGCCGGCTTCAACTTATGCACATACGGCGGATCGAAATTGGGAATCCGACGCAGATATTTTTAGTTCTGCAAAAGACGCATATCAGACAAATTTTGCCGATATTGCCCGCCAATTAATTGAATTTCCTTACGGCGACGGATTGGAAGTCGCGTTGGGTGGCGGACGGTATAATTTTCTTCCGCAGGAAACAAAAGACCCGGAATATTCCGATAATGAAAAAATAAACGGAAGACGTTTGGATAAAAGAAATTTAACGGAAGAATGGACGAAAAAATATAAAAATTCCGCCTATGTTTGGAACAAAGAACAGTTTGACGCGATTGACGTGAAAAAAATCGACCATCTTTTAGGGCTTTTTGAACCTTCGCATATGAATTACGAATTTGACCGTCCGAAAGATAAAGCGGGCGAGCCGTCTTTGAGCGAAATGACGGCGAAGGCGATTGATATTTTGTCAAAAAATAAAAAAGGATTTTTTCTGATGGTCGAAGCCGGAAGAATTGACCACGCACATCACGAAGGCAATGCTTTTCGGGCTTTGACCGATGCCATCGAACTTTCCAACGCTGTCCGAACCGCCAGAAGCAAAGTTAATTTGGACGACACTTTGATAATCGTTACGGCAGATCACAGCCACGTTTTTACAATCGCGGGTTATCCGGCACGCGGCAATAATATTTTGGGTTTGGTTAGGGAAGTAGGCGAAGACGGAAAAATTCAGGAAGAACCCGCAACCGACGTAAACAAAAAGCCTTACACAACTCTCGGTTATGCCAATGGATCGGGATATATTGCGGGCGAAAGACCGGATTTGACGCAGGATCAGGTTACAAATCCCGATTACAAACAGGAAGTAGCCATACCGAAAATTGCTGAAACACACGGCGGCGAAGACGTGGCGATTTATGCGGACGGAGTTAATTCGTGGATGTTTCACGGGTTGATGGAAGAAAATTGGATATTTTATGTGATGCAGGATGCTTTGAGATTGAAATGAAAATAGTTTTTATGGGAACGCCGGATGCAGCAGTTCCGACATTACAGAAAATTTTAGAAGACGGACACGAAGTAGTTGCCGTTTGGACTCAGCCTGACCGACCTTCGGGGCGTGGACGAAAGTTAAAAGCTCCGCCCGTTAAAGAATTTGCCTTAAAATATGATCTGGAAGTTTTTCAACCTTTGAAAATTAAAACAAAAGAAAGTATTGAATTATTTAAATCTCACAAAGCGAATGTCGCTGTCGTTGTTGCTTACGGCAGAATCTTGTCGAAATCATATTTAAATGCGTTTACGTTAGGCTGTATAAATGTTCATTTTTCGCTTTTACCGAAATATCGTGGTGCAGCTCCGGTAAATTGGGCGATTGTAAATGGCGAAACAAAAACCGGAATTACGACAATGCAGATGGATTTAGGACTTGATACGGGCAATATTTTACAGCAAAGCGAAATTGCCATCGGCGGGCAGGAAAATTCGATTGAATTAATGGAAAAATTGTCTGTCCAGGGGGCGAAAATTTTGAGTGAAACACTTGAAAAATATAAGGAAATTACTCCAATCGAACAAAATGACGTGGAAGTAAGTTTTGCACCGATTTTGTCAAAAAAAGACGGTTTGATTGACTGGAGTTCAAGTGCGGAAGAAATAAACAATCGGGTGCGTGGATTTCAGCCGTTTCCGAGTTCTTATACATTTTATCAGGGAAAAAAAATAACAATTTGGCAGGCAAAGGTCTGGAAAACCGATTCTGATGATTCAACAGTTATTGAAATGGTTGGAAAAATCATTAGTGCAGATAAAAAAGATTTCTTTATCAAGTGCGGCAAAAACAGTGTTTTGCAAGTTCTTGAATTACAAATTGAAGGAAAACGGCGGATGGAAACGCAGGATTTTTTGAACGGAATTAAAATTAATGCGGGCGAAAAAATGGAAAATTGAAAATTGAAAATTAATTCTTTTTACAATATTTCTCCAAACAAATTATGAAAATATCACCCGCCCGCAAATCTGCTTTTGAAATTCTCTTGAAAATTGAAAAGGAAAAGGCTTTTTCCTCTATTTTGCTTCCTGTATATGAAGAAAATTTGTCAGTTAAAGATCGTTCGCTATGCCACGAGATAACGCTCGGTGTTTTGCGAAACAAAATTTATCTCGATAAAATAATAGAAAATTTCACAAAAAAAAATCTGAATAAATTTGATTTGGAAGTCTTGATTGCTTTGCGTTTAGGACTTTATCAAATGATTTTTTTAGATAAAATTCCGGTTTATTCGGCAATTAATGAATCTGTAAATCTGGTTAAACTGGCAAAAAAACATTCAGCTGGCGGATTAGTAAATGCAGTTTTGCGGAAGGCTTCACAACAGAGGTTTGAATTTGAATTTGAGAATGAAATTGAAAAATTATCTGTTGAAACCTCGCATCCGATGTGGTTGATTGAAAAATGGAGCAAACAATTCGGGTTTGATAAAACTAAAGATTTAACGGTTTCAAATAATAAAATACCAGACCAAAATTTTAGATTTACCGTAAAATTTTTTCAGCAAGATCAAAAAGTAAAAGATGAAATAATTAAAAAATTAAAAATCGGATGTGTCGAATCGGAACTTTTGAAAAAAAGTTTTACTGTAAAAGTGTTTAGCGATGACCTTAGAGAATTGACTGAAAATGGTTTGATTTATTTTCAGGATGAAGCCTCGCAAATTGTTACACAAGCAGTAGATTTGAATAATGGACAAGATTTTTTAGATGTCTGTGCATCGCCCGGAAGCAAAACAACTCTGATTGCAGCAAATTGTTTTGAAAAAAATATACAGCCTTTTATTGTCGCCGGAGATTTTTACACACATCGAATCGAAACGCTGAAGAAAATTTGTCGAAAACAATCGGTAAACACAATTAATATTCTTCAATATGATGCAGAAAATTCCTTGCCTTTTAGAGATAAAAGTTTTGATAAAATTCTGCTTGATGCTCCGTGCAGCGGAACGGGAACGATTCGGCGAAATCCTGAAATTCGTTATTTTTTAAAGATTAATGATTTTGCTGAATTACAACATAAACAACTTAAAATATTGAAAAACGCATCTAAATTAATTAAAAATGGCGGCGAAATTATTTATTCAACCTGTTCACTGGAAAATGAAGAAAATGAAAAAGTTGTTGAAAAGTTTTTGGCAGAGAACAAAGATTTTGTAAATATTACTCCGAAATTGCTGGAGAAGTTTTTGACAGAGCAAAATTTTGCAAGAACATTTCCTTTTAGAGATGATACGGACGGCTTTTTTATTGCAGCTTTAAGAAAAATTGGATAAATAACAACAAATGTTGGATAATGTCTATATCGGCAATTTTCCTTTTATTATTTGGGTTTAGTATATAAAAAATGTTAGACTTCGTTGGCTGAAAATTCATTATCGAAACAAAATAAAAAGTTATGGGATTAGTCAAAACAGGAATATCTGCAATCGGTAAGCTATTGATTGTAATTGCTTTAGCAGGAACTTTTTTGGTTGGTATGGCAGGCGTTTTTTATATGTCGCTGGTCGGTGATGAGGTTGAGATTCCGAAAGTTGTCGGAAAAAATCTTAATGACGGGAAAGAAGAACTTGAAGATTTAGGTTTAAGAATCAAGAATATCGCCTCCCGTTACAGCAACGAAAAACCAAATACGATTTTAGAACAAAGACCAAAGGCAGGAACAACTGGAAAAACCGGATTAATGATTTCGGTCATCGTCAGTCAGGCGAATCCCGACGGCAATGAAGCTCCTGTTGATGTTGAAGACAAAGAAAAAGAAGCAAAGAAAAAAGAAGAAGAAATAAAAGAATTGCCGGAATTGGAAACGGAAAAAGCAAAAGACAAACCGAAAAAATCCGACAAAAAAACTACTCCGAAAACTCGTGATGTTATAAAAGAAAAGAAAAAAGAAGATACAAAAGATACGGAAGATAAATCAAAGGATTCCAATTCCAAAGAATCTAAAAAATCGGCTGATGATAAAAAAGATTCGGATAAGAGTGATGCGAAAAGTGGAACAGAAAAAACAATACCGCCGCCGCCGCCGAAACCTTCAAATGAGAAACCGGCAAAAACGGATGAGAAGCCCAAAAATCCCGGCGATACAAGACCCAGAAAAGTTCCGCCAAGCAACTAAGTTAAAGTTTGAGGCAACAAAAGCTAAGGAAAAAGCATACAAATATGTTTGAAATTGCACCATCAATTTTGTCTTCTGATTTTACAAGACTTGCGGAAGAAATTGAGAAGGTTAAGACAGGCGGAGCTAATATTTTGCACGTTGATGTAATGGACGGGCATTTTGTTCCGAATATTACGATTGGTTTGCCGGTGGTTAGGTCTTTACGAAAGGCAACCGATATGAAGATTGATTGTCATTTGATGATCGAAGAACCAAGCCGTTATGCAGTTAAATTTGTCGAAGCAGGAGCGGATATGGTTTCGGTTCACGTTGAGATAGATGTTCATTTGCAGAGAACTTTAACCGCAATCCGTGAAGCGGGCGGAGAATCCGGTATTGCCATAAATCCCGCAACTCCCTTAGTTTCGTTGGAAGAAGCCCTGCCGTATGCAGATTTTGTTCTGCTGATGTCGGTCAATCCGGGTTTCGGCGGACAAAAATTTATCCCCGAATCGGTTGATAAATTACGCCGTTTGAAGCGAATGATTGATGAGCGTGGATTCGATACTAAAATCGAGATTGATGGCGGGATTGACGAGAATAATATAGCAAAAATAGTTGAAAGCGGTGCGGAAATTATCGTTGCGGGATCAGCGGTTTTTGGTGAAGGCAAACCTACCGAAGCGGTCAGAAATATGATTGATGCGGCAACGGTTTGGGTTTAAAAAAATTCGGGAAAGTTGGAAAATTTATAGAGGTAACTATGCGTTTAACTAAGATCAAAGTTTTATTAACTGGGATATTTATAACATTATTAACCGTGTCGTCATTTGCACAAGTTAGGAGTGATGCTACGCCGACGCAAAGACTGGACATTTTGAATCAGAAACTCGAGGCAATGCGTAGTTCTTTAAAAATTTCGGTAAATAAACTGGAAGAAACTGCTGATAAAGACGATAAGAAAAATCCTGAAAGTTCTTTAGGAAGACTTGTTTCTTTAGAAAAAGAAGCCTCGACTATGCAGAATGAGGTAAATACTATTCGCGGTAAATTAAGCCGTAGTGAAAAGTATGAGATCGGCGACATCCAAAGAATTGAAGAAACTGTCAGAAGTCTTCAAACACGAGTTGATAATGCTTTACTGTCATCGGCTGATGCACGTTCCGCACAAAATACTGACGAGGGAAAACCATACAAGAAAAAGAAAAAGAAAAAATTTCTCGGCATCTTTGGCGGCGGCGGCAATGATGAATACGAAGATTTGATCGGAACTGTTACGCCGGGACGCGATAGAGTTTTGTTTATAACTGCTACACGCGAAGTCCGTAAGGGAAATTATGATGTCGGAAGACTGCTTTTTCAAAATATTATTTCTACTTATCCCGATTCACCTTATCTGGCGATGGCAAAACTTGCTGTTGCCGACACCTTTTTTCTTGAAGGCGGCACGAGTTCCTTGATTCAAGCCTCATCTCAGTATCAGGACTGGCTGACATTCTTCCCGACGCACCCGCTTGCCGACCGTGTTTTACTCAAAATTGCCGAATCTGAAATGCGGCAGATCGGTTTGCCGGACAGAGATATTACCCGTGCGAAAAAAGCCGAACAGCGACTAAGAGGCTTGATTCAACAGTATCCGAAAACCGTGTTGCTGCCGGAAGCCCAAATTCGCCTCAAAGAAGTTCAGGATAATCTTGGAATGCATGATTTGATCGTTGGAAACTACTATTATAAACAATCCGTTGATTATGAAAAAGGCGGTTTGAAGGGAGCTCAAAATCGTTTTCTGGAAATTTTAGACAAATATCCGAACTTTAGTTTTTTGGATGAAGCACTATATAAACTTGCCGTAACCTACCAAATCGAAGAGGAAACCGATCAGGCGGCTAAGTATTATCAGCAAATTGTGCGGGACTATCCGAATAGTGATTATGTCGAGAAGGCAAAAGAACAACTGCAATTATTCGGAGCAAACATTCCTGAACCGAATCCGGAAAGAGCACATTTACTTCCTCCCGAAAAGAAATCGTTTATTACGAATTTCAAAAATGAATTTTTAGGAATTTATCCGTTAACGATTGATAAAGACGGGGTTTTGATGACCAAGGACTTTAAGGAAGAAAAATTTGAATTAATTGATCAGATCATCGAAAATCAAGGTGAGATAAGAGACTCACAAATTCCCAAATCTTTAACGACCGTAATTTCCGAGAGAAAACCCGAAGAAGGAAAATAATTTTCGGGAAGGTGAAATAAAAAGTAAAAAGGCAAAAGTTAAATAATTAGAAAAAAATTATCCGGCTTTTGCCGCTTATTATAGCAAAGATTATATTCCCCGATATTATTTGTATAAATTTAAGAGGTAAAATGAAACATTATTTTTTGGCATTAAGTTTTTTGCTATTTATCAGCTTATTGAGCTTAAATATATCTGCACAAAGTGACCCGCAGACCTCGCCGCCGCCTAAGCCAATGTCTTCAGATAATTCCAGCCTTACAAATAATTTACAAAATCAAAGTCAGGATAGGAAAGTTTCCAGAGAAAAAAGAGCAGAAGCCTATCAAAAACTTTTGGAAGGGCATAGATACCTCTTGAATGTAAGGGATTTGAACGACAACTTAAAAATTTCCGCAGCCAGATTGGCTAAAAACGCATTACAGAAAGCCGTCGAATTAGAACCGAATTTAGCTGAAGCTTACACAACAATGGCGGAACTTGCTTTGATAACTCCGCCTCAGGGTAATCTTGAGGAGGCTTTACTCTTGGCTAGAATCGCCACAAAACTGGATAAAAATAATTTTGGCGGACATCGCATTTTGGCTCGCCTAAATACGATAAAAAGCAATCTGGGCAGAGGAAACTTGAATTCCGAGGCAGCCGATGTCTCAATCTATGAATGGAAAGAAATTGCCCGGTTAGATCCGCGAAATGCCGAAGCGTGGGCTTTTTTGAGCGAGTTTTATGAAGCACAAAATGAACAGGAACTTCAGATAAATGCTTTGAAAAATTGGGTTTCTTCCGCAACTCCTCTGGATGTGGGATTTTTTGGTCGTGTAATGGAAAGGGAAAAAATTCAATTAACGGTGGAAGATGCGACTCTGAAACTTGGAGCGGTTTTACTGAAAAGCGGAGATTCGCAAGAAGCTTTGGAATTTTTAAGCCGTTCGATTGCGGATGATCCGGGTAATCTTTTAGCGATTGAATTATTTAAGCAATCTTTGGAGGGTGCGGATAAAAATTCTTTGCTGTCGGCGATTGATGCTTTGAGACAGGCGGTTTTTGTAAATTCCAAAAAATGAATCTTTGGTTCAATTACTGGCACAAACTTTGGCTAAAACCGGACAAATTGACGATGCCGCTAAAGTTTTGCGGGGAGCGGTTGCGGAAAATATTCCGGGTGATAAAAATTCAGCTTCAAATTTTCAGGTTGTTCTAGGCGATATTTTTGTCGAGTCAGAAAGAACAAATGAAGCAATTGCGGCTTATCAAAACGCACTTAAAATTCGCGGGATTGAAAATACAAATTTGGCGAAGAATGAAAACAAGGATTTTGCAATTCGGGTGGTTGGCAAGATGATTCAGGCTTACAAAAAAGCGAACCGTCCGAATGACGCAAAGATTTTAATCGAGAAATATCGTGCTTTATTTGGTAAAAACGATTTGTTTGCAGATAAAGATCTGATTACACTTTTTCAAAATATCGGGAAAAATGTAAAACTTCACGGTTAACCGTAATAAATCTACAGATCTGTTGTTATTTATTATGCAGATTTTAAGGAAATACTGACTATTTGAATATTTATATTATATGAGGCGGAAGTTTTTAGGAATTTCCGGGTTTAAAAAACTAAGCAAAAATTGATTTATTTTATTTGCTCCATCAACCGAAAATGGCAACCCTACATTGATGTATCGGACGCAAAGTCGTGAATCTCAAGCGAGATTGTCTTACTACCGAAGTGAGGAAAAATGAAAATAAAAATAACAAGCCTCTTTTCCATTCATATTTTTGGACTAATTCTTGCTCTCGCATTCCTTTCAGTTTTATCAAATAATATTTTTGGACAAAATGGTTTTGACGAAAACAAAGTCAGAACCGTTTATGTAATTTCCAATGCGAAGGAAAAGATTGAAATCACCCGTCCTAGAGTTATAAATGTTTCAAATAATAACGAACCTATAAAAAAAAGCCGGGCGGCATTTGATCTTGAGAAAGCAGCATTTCAATTAATTAATCAAAAACGAGCAGAATTAGGATTACCTACACTTCACTGGAGCGACAAAATCGCAAATCTTGCCAGACAGCATTCATTATATATGGCGGATTATAAATTTTTTAGTCATCAAGGGTTGAATGGACAATTGATAGACGAACGAGCAACTGATTTGGGAATTGAAAAATGGAAGGCGATTAGCGAAAACATAGCATTCAACAAAGGCTATATCAATCCGGTCGAGTTCGCAGTTGAACGCTGGATGCAGTCGGCAAGTCATCGTCAAAATCTTTTGAATCCGAGATGGCAGCAATCCGGTATCGGTGTGGCGATAACTTCAGACGGAGCTTATTATTTTACCCAAGTATTTCTTAATAAGTGAGCAGTAATAAATAATTAAATAGATATTTGAATAAATAAAAATAAACCGCAGCTTTTAAAGTTGCGGTTTATTTTTGTTTTATTTAGTCTGAATAAATGAAATCAGAGATTCTCAAACTTCCTTCTTTTGCAAAAATTAATTGGTTTTTGAAAATTTTGGGTAAACGCACTGAGGATAATTATCACGAAATCATCACATTATTTCAAACAATTTCACTGCACGATACACTGACATTTTCTCAAGATAAGCAAATATCCCTAAATTGCAATGATCAAAATATCCCGACTAGTTCTGACAATTTAATAATTCAAGCTGCCGAATTATTGCAGAAAAAATTTGGAGTTAAAGACGGAGTAAAAATTTATTTAGAAAAAAATATTCCTTCGCCGGGAGGTTTGGGCGGCGGTTCATCGAACGCGGCGATTGCGATTCTTGGATTGGCAACAATCTGGGATTTGCCAGCTAGTTCAAGAGATTTAATGGAACTGGGTGAAAAAATCGGTGCAGATGTTCCTTTTTTCTTTTACGGCGGCACGGCAATTGGTCGGGGCATCGGAACTGAAATTGCAGAATGTTCGGAAATAACAGAAAAATACTTGCTGATAATTACTCCGAATATTACCGTTGTAACAGCAAACGCTTACTCATTATTAAATTTTCCTTACTTGACAAAAAAAGTCGACAAAAGTATCCTTACTATTTGCCGAAATCCGGCGGATAAACTGAATTTATCAGAGATAAATTTGGTTAATGACTTTGAAAAAAGCGTTTTTGATTATCAGCCGAAAATAAAGGAAATCAAAGAAAAACTTTTGAACCTGGGTGCAAAAAATGCTTTGATGTCTGGAAGTGGAGCCAGTATTTTTAGTATCTTTGACAATGAACTGAAACAGCAAAAAGCGTATAATGCTTTCAAGGGTGAAAATGTTAAACGCTTTGCTGTTAAAACCATTTCACGGCAGGAATACAAAATTTTTTTAGAGCCGTGTAAACATTTGATTCCGAAAAGTTTCTGAATAGTTTATTGGGGCGTCGCCAAGTGGTAAGGCACCGGTTTTTGGTATCGGCATTCGTAGGTTCGAATCGTTCCGTCCCAGCATATTTTTTCAAGACGGACGAGGAACTTGAGATAATTAATGAAGTAGCTCGTCATTTATTTGTTACTCAAA
>MWWE01000079.1_pt1 | contig 14865 bp, 16 predicted proteins | sample 1047301 | NCBI WGS metagenome assembly MWWE01 (sample SAMN06349973, study PRJNA376086) | soil metagenome | isolation source: MS1-1 sample Antarctic (ecotone) soil | place: Antarctica
TTTCTATACGATTGTCAGACAGGCAACAAAAGGACAATGACAAAAATAAATTCTCTACCGGAAAAACAATTCCCACTTTCATCAAAATATGATCTGGAATGGCTGACCGAAGATTGCTACGCGGCAAATCCGCTTTGGCTTGCTGAATGGTTAGCCCAAAATATTGAATTTGAAAAAGGAATGCGAATCTTGGATTTAGGGTGCGGCGGTGCGAAATCTTCAATCTTTTTAGCACGCGAGTTTAATTTGCAGGTTTGGGCGGTGGATTTGTGGCACGATCCGACGGAAAATTACAAAAGTATATGTGAATTTGGTTTGCAGGAAAAGGTTTTCCCGATCAAATCCGAAGCTGATAAACTTCCGTTTCCGTTTGAATTTTTTGATGCGATCCTTTCATTTGATTCAATTCAATATTTTGGAACGGATATGCTTTTTCTGCCGTATATCGTTCAATTTTTAAAGCCAGATGGAATTATCGGTTTGGCTTCGCCCGGAATGACAAAAGAATTTAAACAGGGAATTCCCGAACACCTCAAACCGATTTGGACAAGCGATTACTGGTGTCTGCGTTCCGCCGATTGGTGGCGGGAACATTGGGAAAGGACGGGTTTGGTTGATGTTGAATTCGCCGAAACGATGAAAGACGGCTGGAAACTCTGGGCAAAATGGGCGGAATCGGGGAAATCATACGATTGGTATTTGCAGGCGATCAAGCAAGATGCGGGCAGGCATTTGGGTTATATCAAAATGCTGGCGAGAAAAAACGAGAACGCTCCGCACTTGGCTTATGATTTACAGACGGGAGAGGAAAACGATGAAACTTGAAAAATTAGCGAAGATAGAAAAACTTACGCCGCTTAAAAAGTTGAAGAAAGATCAGGTTGAAGAACTGCAAAAGGCTCTCAATTATTTAAATTATTCGGTTGGAGCAATTGACGGTGATGCGGGCGTAAAAACGCGGAAGGGTTTGTCGCGTTTGATGTGCGATTTTTATGAGGCGGAAACTGTTTTGCTGGGAAACGATGCGGTTGAAATTATTCAGCAAAAACTGGATAAATCTGAAAAGGAAAGTGATAAAAAGCCCGATACGGATGATATTGTTTTTGAATTAAAGTTACTCAGAAAAATCAAAAAACCTCTGCCGGTCGGAGAATTAGACAAAAAACAATTGGAAGAATTGCAGACTGCACTCCATCGCTTAGGTTATCCGGTTGGAGCAATTGACGGCTTGCTCGGTGCAAGAACACGCACGGCTTGGGCGGAATATAAAACCGATATTTATCAGGGTAATCCGGAAATGATCGGAGCAAGTGCAATCGAGGTTTTGCAGCAGAAATTGGATAATATTGCCAATGGAAAACTTCACGATTTTTCAACTGTTGAAGGAACTATCAAAGCAATTAAACAGGAATGTAATGCACAGCAAATCGGGATGAAAACGCAGATCGCTTATGTTCTGGCGACGGTTGAATGGGAAACTGCCAAAACCTTCAAACCCGTCCGCGAAGCGTTTTGGCTCAGCGAAGATTGGCGACGCGAAAATTTAATATATTATCCCTTTTACGGACGAGGGCTTGTGCAGCTTACCTGGGAGAAAAACTACGAAAAATACTCGGAAATCTTAGGCGTGGATTTGGTCAAAAATCCCGATACGGCGTTGGACGAAAACATATCTTTGTTCATACTCGTTCACGGCTTCAAAATGGGAACATTTACGGGACGCAAAATCACAGATTATATAAACGATTTCCGCACCGATTTTGTCGAAGCGAGACGCTGTATTAACGGCACGGATCACGCAAATGATATTGCAAATTTAGCAAAAAAACATCTTAAAAATCTTTAAGAAGCTGTTTGGAAATTCAAGAATTAGAAAAAATTGAAGAAATAGAACGCGGATTACGCGGATTGAAAACGATTTTCGCGGATTTAATTTTAAAGATAAAAAAATCTGCGGCAATCCGTTAAATCCGCGTTCTATTATTAATGAAATTTCTCAGTCTGCGAATTTCTACACAGCTTTTAAGAACTGCTTATTTGTTTTGCAGACTTCACCCGCAATCTTCCGAATTGCGTTAATAATTCTCTCAAATGTGAAACTGCCTTTTCGTGTGAAATTCCGTTACTTGCAAAAATTCCGTTATGATTTTTGACATCTTTAATATCATATTTTATTTTTTCGCCGAAAATATCGGTTAATTTTCCGCCCGCTTCTTCCAAAATTATTTGCGGTGCGGCGGTGTCCCAGAACTTTGTGTGCGGCGAAAGATGTATGTAAATATCGGCGACCTTTTGAGCCAGAAAACCAACTTTTAAGCCGACCGAGCCGTGAGGATGTTCTTTTACAAATCCGAAATGTTCAACCAATTTATTCATACGCGGGCTTCGATGTGAACGACTGACTGCCAGAGTCATTTCCTTAAATTCAACTATTTCCGATACTTCAAGTTTTCTCGGTTCTTTATCGTTATCAATTAAAAATGTTCCTTCGCCTTTTACGGCATAATACAAAATATTCCTGATAGGTTGGAAAACTACGCCTAAAATAGGTTCGCCATTTTCCGTCAGAGCAATTTGCACCGCAAAATCGCCTGCTTTTTCCGTGAAACCTTTTGTCCCATCCAACGGATCAATTATCCAAACTCTTGATTTGCTCAAGCGTCTTTTCGTATCATCAATTTCTTCTTCGGATAAAATTCCGTCATCGGGAAAAACTTCAGCTAAACCCTTCACAATGATTTTGCTCGAAGTTCTATCGGCAATCGTTACAGGTTCGGAATAATATTCGCTTTCGGATTTTTCTTCAATTACAAAACCTTCGTGGTAAATTTTCATAATCGCATCGCCGGCTTCACGTGCGAGATTTATTGCAGTTTCAAATTCTTTTTTTAACATCTTTAATAATGTAAAACGGAAAACGGAAAATGGAAAACGAGAGAAATGGAAAACGGAAAATGGAAAATGGAAAGTAAAAGAATTAAGAATTTGAAAGTAATCATTAACAAAACACATCGGAATTAATGAGGGATTTATTTAGTTGCCATTTTCCATTTTCCATTTTCCGTTTTACACTTAAAGAAGTTTTACACTTAAAGAATATGGCAGAAAGCATCGCATTTTCACAAACGCACGACAGACAGACTATTTACACGGAAATCACTCCGCAGATAAAATCGCTGGTCGCGGGCGAATCTGATTTGATCGCAAATTTGGCGAATATTTCAGCAGTTTTGAAAGAAGCGTTCGGTTTTTTTTGGGTTGGATTTTATTTGAAAAAAGAAAATCAACTCGTCCTCGGACCTTTTCAGGGAACGCTTGCCTGCACGCGAATTGATTTTGACAAAGGCGTTTGCGGACATTGTTACACGACACGCGAAACCGTTATTGTTCCGTATGTTGACGAATTTCCCGGACATATCGTTTGCAGTTCGGCTTCAAAATCGGAAATTGTTTTGCCGATATTTGATAACAACGGCGAAGTCTTCGGCGTGTTGGATGTGGACAGCGACGAACTTGATGATTTTAGTGAAATTGATGCGGACGGATTGAAAAACATTGTAAATATTATTGAAGAACTTATTTAAACTTTTTCCCATTCTTGAGCATTTACAAATAAACTCAAATGCTTAACATTGGATGTGGCAATAATAACCACATCACTTTCATTTTCAAGAGAAAATGCTTGAGACGCTAAAATAACATCGCCGTCTAACGCAAAATCAGGTGCAGTCGGTTTGCCTTATTTTCTCACATTTGCCCAAAATTCAGCGGCTTTGAGCATCATTTCAGTTGTGATCGGAAGATAATCCAGATTAGTTTTTAATAAATCCAAGCGTTTCAAACCTTGAATTTTGTTGGCTCTAAGCAATTCACGGCGGATTTCGTAATCAGCAATTTCGGGGATAAAAACAAAATCTCCTTGTGCAAGAAGATTTTTCAGCCAATTGGCACAAGCTAAATTTTGCTTGGAGGCATTTGGATTTGTGACCATTCCAAGCGGTGCAGAGTCGAGTAATATAAAGCGATTCATTAAAAGAATTTACGGTCAGATAGACGATTTTCGTCGAGTTCCTTTTTCAAGTATTCCCAAGTTTCTGTTTGTTCCTGTTTATTGCCGTCCTCAATCCAAGAATCAAGCAAATCAATTACCTTTTGATTTTTTTCAGAAACTTTCACATTTGAATCTTTCACAGAAACATTAATTATTTGTGTGTCTTGATTTTTTGTTCCCATTTTTACCTCAATCAAAGTTTAACCCTTTTTTGAATGTGATGCCAAGTTAAATAAAAACTGCTAGACTTAATAAAAAAATCAAAAGAATAAAATTATGAACTCGAATTTTGCAACACCAAACGGAACAGAAAATTTCAAAAAACGCTTTTCGGATTTTGCCGAAGGGCATTTTCGGGAAGTCGAAGATTTATGGCTTTCATCAATCGGAATCGGGACATATCTCGGAAATTGGGATGAAGCGACGGATGAGAATTATAAAAATGCTGTCGTGAAATATGTTCAATCGGGCGGAAATGTGATTGATACGGCATCGAATTACCGTTTTCAAAGAAGCGAAAGAAACATTGGCGAGGCTTTGAAAGAATTGGATAATGGACGTGAAGAATTATTTATTGCGACAAAGGGCGGATATTTGCCGTTTGAGATGCAACCGCCAAGCGATGTGCAAAGTTATTTTGAGGAGAATTTTGTTGAAAAGGGAATTGCCACATTTGATGACTTGGTTGGCGGAAGCCATTGTATGACACCCGATTATTTGCAGTCGCAGATTGATCAATCGCTTGAGAATATGGGAATTGATGGTGTGGATTTGTTTTATATACATAATCCCGAATCGCAACTTTCAGGCGGCGTTGATAAACCGACATTTGAAGCGAAAATTGCGTTGGCATTTGAGCGTTTGGAGGAAAATCGTGCAAATTCCAAGATAAATTTCTACGGCGTGGCGACTTGGAACGGGTTTCGTGTTCAGCCGAATGAAACGGGTTATCATTCGCTCGAAAGATTTGTGCAGATTGCTCAAGAAATCGGTGGCGACGGACACGGTTTTAAATTTATTCAACTTCCGCATAATTTAGCGATGCCGGAAGCGTATCTTGTGCCGAATCAATCAGCAAATGGAAAAGCTGTTACTACTTTGCAGGCAGCAAAAGATTTAGGTGTTTCGGTAATGGTCAGCGGTTCGATTCTGCAAGGAAAACTTTCAAGCGGTGTGCCTCTGCATTTACGCGAAACTCTTGGCGGAAAAACCGATGCACAGACGAGTTTGCAATTTGTGCGTTCGACACCGAATGTAACGACGACACTTGTCGGAATGAGTTCAACTTCTCACGTTGAAGAAAATATGGCTTTGGCGAAGATAGAGCCGACGGCGGAAGATAAATTTGCAGGATTATTTACGAAAGATGCTTGATCTATGAGTTTTTTTCACTTTTACTTGCTGGCAATTAACGTCTTTCTCACTATCTTACAAAACTATTACGTTTAATTTCCTTCCAATCTGTTACTCTTAAACTGCCTCGAAAATTAATATTTCTGAAATTATAAATGCAAAATATACAAGAATTTACACAATCCCGTGAGCGGATTAACTGGCGGGATTTATTTATTATCACGTCTTTTCACATTTTATTAATTCCTGCGATTTTTTATTTTAGCTGGACGAATCTGGCGATAATGTTGATCGGCAACTGGATCGTTGGAAGTCTCGGAGTCGGACTCGGTTATCATCGTTTATTAACTCACGGAAGTTTTAAAGCCCCGAAGTGGTTGGAATATACTTTGACCATCTTCGGGACGATGGCTTTGCAGAATGAGCCTTATAAATGGGTGGCGACGCATCGGATTCACCATCAATTTACCGAAACAGATAAAGACCCGCACTCGACAAAACCCGGTTTTTGGTGGGCACATATGTTGTGGATATTTACCGGAACGGCACAAGACCACGATGAAGCGACTTTTAAAAAATATGTTCCCGATCTACTAAAAGATAAGGGACAGGTTTTAATTGCAAAATACTTTTATATTCCGATCATTTTATCAGCGGTTTTATTATTTGCGTTCGGCGGCTGGGGGGCGGTTTTGTGGGGTGTTGTCGTGCGTGTGATCTTCGGTTGGCACACGACCTGGTTTGTAAATTCGCTGTCGCATCTGTTTGGTAAAAGGCGTTTTGAAACGAATGACGATTCGACGAATAACTGGTTTGTTGCATTCTTAACATTCGGTGAAGGTTGGCACAACAATCATCACGCTCAACCGACATCGGCACGGCACGGTTTGAGTTGGTATGAATTTGATATGAACTGGATCACGATTCAGATTTTCAAAAAACTCGGTTGGGCGAAGAAAATTCGAGAGTTTAAGAGCGAAAAAACAGCGGTTGAATTGAAACAAACTGCATAAGAAAAAATGTAGGGGCAGCGGCTTGTCCCTGCCCTTTTAAGTTAATGGTTGTTCAACGTCAGGGCTTTTGAGGTCTAATAAATGAAAAATAACAGAATCAAAACTTACGCTGAATTTTGGGATTATTATGTGCTTGAACATTCTCAGCCGATGACTCGTTATTTGCATTTTATCGGCACATCGCTGGGAATAGTAATGCTCGTGTGGTTTTTGCGGAGCGGTTCTTATTTGTATATTCCGCTTTGCTTTGTCGTTGGTTACGGATTTTCTTGGTTTTCACATTTTTTTGTTGAACACAATAAACCAGCGACATTTGAATATCCGCTGTGGTCTTTTATTTCCGATTACAAAATGATGGCATTTATGCTTTTGGGCAGGATGGACGCGGAAATTGAAAGAGTTATAAATGAGTAAGAAATTTATCCGCGAATAAACTTATAATTAGAAAAAAGAAAACTTACCCACGAATTATACGAATCTGCACGAATAATCTTAAAAAATATATCTTGTGATATTAAAATTATTCGCGTTCATTCGCGTAATTAGCGGGAAAAATCTTATTGAAATTCTATATTTTCCGAGATTAACTCAAAAGTCCGATTGTAGCGGTGATTTATATTAAAATGTCCGCCGTCGAATTCTTCGTGTTTGTGGGGAATATCGTGCTTTTTCAAACGGTCAACTAAAATGTTTGCACCGATGTCGAGGGCAAATTCGTCGCTTGTTCCGGCATCCAGAAAAAATAATTTGAGCGATTTCAGGGCTTCGACGGAATTTTCCACAAGATAAACGGGATCGTGGGCGAGCCATCTTTGCCAAACGTCTTCGCGGATTTCGCCTGTTGTCAAATCAAACGGCAGATCAAAACCCCAATCGCTTTCCTTGTTTGGCGAATAACACGCACTCATTCCGATTATGTTTAAGCCGTCGAAATCAAATTTTCCCTTATTTGATTCTTCATCATAAAATTTTTCAATCAATTTAAATGGATCATTTTTTATTGCCTTAAAAGCCTTTTTGAAATCGGGTTTGTAACACATTTCAAAGTAGCAATCGCCCGCAATCGTCGTTGCTGCACCAAATAGATCGGCGTGCCGCATTGCCATAATCATCGCACCGTAGCCGCCTGAAGATTTTCCGGTGACGGCACGGGAATTTCGGTCATTTATTGTGCGGAAATTTTCATCAACAAACGGGACGATTTCGTTTATAATATAATCTTCGTAATTTCCCGTTGCCGTCGAATTGATATATTGCGAACCGCCGTATTTTGTAAAGCAATCGGGCAGGACAACAATCATCGGTTTGATTCTTTGTTCGGCGATCAGTCTATCAAGACGCTCCGCCAAATTCGGCGAAAATGCAGAATCATTGAACATCATTTTCCCGCGTCCCGTAAAACCCGTTAAGCAATACGTTACGGGATAATTTTTATCGTTTTCGTCATAATCGGGCGGAAGATACACATATAAATCACGCACAGACGGATCGCCGAGCGGATTGTCTTTTAAGATGTTGCTTTCGTGGTTTAGAACCTTTATAGTTCCTTTGTTTTCGGTCATAATTTTGTGCAAATTTCAAATTTCAAATTTCAAATTTCAGATAGTTAAAAAAATGGAATTTCAAAATTTATAGTTTTTAGGGAAATATAAATTAAAAAGAAACTGATTTTGAAACTAAGATAAAATAGTTGAAACTTTATAATAACGAAAAATTTGAAATTTGACTTATGATTATATTGCAAAATTTAGCAAATACGAATGCGGGAGAACTTTCTTCGACGATTGGTTTTCTGACGGCGATGATAACGCCGGCTTTGCTTATTTCGGCAAGCGGCACACTTGTTTTGACGACTTCGACGCGGCTTGGGCGGGTGATTGATCGGGCGAGGGAATTGGAGGGGCGTTTGAATGAATTGATCTTGACGAAAGATAAATCTGATATTCCACTTTATTCACGGCGAATTGAGGTTGTTTTTGAATTGCTCGATAAAGTTACGACTCGCTCACGTATGCTGCAAAAAGCCTTGTTTGTTTTTTATTGCAGTCTGGTGATGTTTGTTTTGACGAGTTTAACCATCGGCGTTGTCGGTTTGCTCAATCATTATGCGTGGATTCCGATTCCGATTGGTTTGATCGGAATGTTGTTCGTCTTTTACGGAAGTATTATGATGATGCAGGAATCGCGTTTGGCAACAGCGACGACCAATGCCGAAATGGATATTACGTGGCAGATCGCCAACGAAATTGCCCCAAAGGAAATTGTTGAAAAATACAGCTATAATGATCTCGGAAAACATCGTGTCCGCAATAAAATCCACGAAACACTAAGTGGAAAAAAAAGGAGATAGAATTTTATTAAATTAGTCGTTGCAAGCGTAGTATCATAGAGAATATGTTCAAATTATTTATTGGAGTTATCATTGCACTTTTAATCGGAGCGGCGTGTCGTTATTTTAAATTGCCCGTTCCCGCACCGCCGACAATTTACGGCGTTTTGCTGATTATGGCGATTACCGTCGGTTACATTATTACGGATAGTTTTCTACCGGGAGATATGGAAACGAATACACCGCAGTTGGAGCAAACTAAATGAAAATCGGCGATAAAGCACCTGATTTTACTTTGAAAGATGGTGATGGAAATGATTGGTCGCTTTCGGAGAATCTCGGTAAAGTGATTGTTTTGCTGTTTTATCCGGGAGATAACACGCCCGTCTGCACAAAACAGCTTTGTTCGGTGCGTGATAATTGGGAAGAATATGCTAATACCGGTGCGGAAATTATTGGAATCTCAACAGATTCGGTTGAGTCGCACAAAGATTTTGCCAAGAAACATAATTTTCCATTTACGCTTCTGGCGGATGAAAACGGTGAAGTTGTCGGAAAATACGATGTAAAATCTTGGATTCCGAATAAATCTGCGAGAGCCGTTACTGTGATTGACAAAGATGGAATTGTGCGAAAACACAAGGTGCAGAGTTTGAGCGTTTTCAAACCGAGTGATGAAGAAGTTTTGGCGGCGATTGCCGAAGTTGGTGAGTAATATTTTTATAATAGAACGCGGATTACGCGGATTTGGCGTGTTTCCGCAGATTTATTCTAAAAAAAATCCGCGATTATCGGTTGAATCCGCGTAATCCACGTTCTATTCTCTTTTAGAAGTTGATTCTCAAATACTACGAATCTAAAATTATTATTAAATCGAATATAAAAGGAGTTAACAAAACAAAATGGCTATATTTTCCAAAGATAAATTTGAATGTGCAAAATGCGGACGCAAGACCGATCCGCTTGGATATGCACCGATTCCAACTGAATTGGGCGAAAGAATCGGCTTAAACAGTTGCCAGCAATGTTGGGCAGAATGGGTTGAGAAACAAAAACAGGTGATAAATCATTTTGGTCTGGACGTTTCAACACCCGACGCTCAAGAATATCTGTTTGATCAGATGAAATTATTTTTCTTTGACGAAGGTGAAAAATCGGAAGAAATTGACACTTCTAAAGAAGGTTCGGTTTCCTGGTAGGTTTTTCTGATCATCGGAATATAGAGATTTTCAATGGAATAAAAGAAAAAATTTAAGGTATCTAAATAATAGTTACGATAAAATTTTTAATTATTTCAAATAAATATGTTCAAAAAAACTTTCAAAAACTCTGTGTTTACTCTGTGCCTCTGTGGTGTAATATTGTTTCTTGGTTTATCTACTACGCTTTTTGCTTTTCAGATGGATGAAAACATTCGCAACAGATCAAAAGTCCGGGCTCCCGAATTAAACGGTGGAAAAGATTGGCTGAATACGGACAAACCGCTTTCAATATCGGGCTTAAAAGGCAAAGTTATATTGCTTGATTTCTGGACTTACGGCTGCGTAAACTGCATACATATTATTCCCGATCTTAAAAAACTCGAAGAAAAATACGCCGATCAATTAGTTGTCATCGGCGTGCATTCCGCCAAATTTGATAACGAAAAAAATACTGAAAACATACGTCAGATAATTTTGCGTTACGGTATCGAACATCCTGTCGTCAACGATGCGGATTTTAAAATCTGGGACGCTTACGCTGTGCGTGCTTGGCCCACACAGGTTTTGATTGATCCGCAGGGTTATGCTATCGGAGTTGTCAGCGGTGAAGGAAATTATGAAATAATTGATAAAACAATCGGCGAAACGGCTGCGGAATTTCGCAAGAAAGGACTTTTGGATGAAACGTCCAGAGAGTTTGCTCTTGAGCGGGCAAAGGTCGGCGATCTGCCGCTTGCTTTTCCCGGCAAAGTTTTGGCGGATACAAAATCGAAACGACTTTTTATCGCCGATTCAAATCACAATCGGATTGTCGTAACAGATTTTGAAGGAAAATTGCTGGAAACAATTGGAAGCGGCGAATCTTCGGAAAAAGACGGAAGTTTTGCGGAATCAGGTTTTAGCAAACCGCAGGGAATGGCGTTTGACGGAGAAAATTTATATGTTGCGGATACGGAAAATCATCTTATTCGGCGTGTAAATTTGAAAACGAAAAAGGTAGAAACCATTGGCGGGACGGGAACGCTTGAAGGTTTTAACGGATTCGGTGGCAAACCGCTTGAAACTTCGCTCCGTTCGCCCTGGGATCTGTCGCTCGTCGGCGAGAATTTGTATATCGCAATGGCTGGTTCGCATCAGATTTGGCGGCTTAATTTGGAGAAAAATTCCATTGAGCCATATGCGGGAAGCCGTGTGGAAGCAAGGTTGGACGGTAAGATCAAAAACGCAGGATTTGCACAACCTTCGGGCATTGCGTCCGACGGCAAAAACTTATTTGTCGCCGACAGTGAATCGAATATTATCCGCGAGATAAATTTTCAAAATGAAATAGTTAAAACACTTGTCGGCGGAGATTTGTTTGAGTTCGGCGATAAGGACGGCGTTGGCGACGATGTGCGTTTGCAGCATCCTCTGGGAATCGAACTTTATGAAGGAAAAGTTTTAATTGCAGACACTTACAACAACAAAATCAAATTATTAAATCCCGAAAAACGAACCGTTGAAACATTTATAGGAACGGGCAAATCAGGACAGACGGATGGTAAAAATCCGACATTTTATGAACCCGGAGGAATTTCCGTGGCAGGTGATATATTATTTGTTGCCGACACGAATAATCAGGCGATTCGCGTTGTGAATCTTAAAACAAAGGAAACTTCGACACTCAAAATCGAAGGTTTAAAACCGCCCGTTCAGAAGGAGAACAAAACCGCAGATATTTCGCCGAATTTAAAGGAAATAAACTTAAAAGAACAGACGATTTCGGCAAATGCAAAAAGTTCTTTGGTTTTCAACGTAGATTTGCCTGAAGGATTTCACTTAAATCCGAATGCACCGCAAAAATACAGCATTTCGTTTGAAAACGGCAAAAATTTCACAATCGAAAATCCGAATGAAAGATTCAAGGAAATTCCGCTTATCGTTCCGTTTCAAGCAAAAGAAAACGGAACGGTGAAACTCAAGGCAAAACTTACAATCTATTATTGCCGAGAAGATAATACGGGCGTTTGCTTTATAAAATCGCTGGTTTGGAATGTGCCGGTAAAAGTCGTAAAGGATAAAAACGCTGCAAATAAAATCGAACTCTCTGCAAGTGTCGAATAAATTTTCATAATTGTAGATTATTAAGTAATTGCTCTTTCGTGTTTTAATAAGAAAATGCAGGAAAGATTACAAAAATTAATCGCTCAAGCCGGAATAACTTCGCGGCGAAAGGCTGAAAAACTTATTGAAGAGGGGCAAGTTACCGTCAATGGAAAAATCGTAACCGAAATGGGCGTGAAAGCCGATCCCGAACAAGACCACATCAAAGTCAGCGGCAAACTCATCAATCCGAAACTCGAACAACGCGAACTTTCATACATTTTGCTCAATAAGCCGAAAGGTTATCTTTCAAGCATTTCCGATCCCGAAAACCGCAAACTCGTTACGGATTTAGTCAAAGGATACGGCAGAATTTTCCCCGTCGGGCGGCTTGATTTTAATACGGAAGGGCTGATTATTCTGACAAATGACGGAAAATTTGCCAATCAAGTTTCTTCAAAGAGGAAAGTTTCGAAGGTTTATGAGGTAAAGGTAAAAGGCATTCCGAATGAAAATGCAATAAATCGTCTGCGTCGCGGAATACGCCTCGAAGACGGTTTTAAAACCGCTTCTGCCGAGATAAAAGAACTGCGTTCCACGGGCAAAAATGCGTGGTTTGAAGTTACGCTTTACGAAGGACACAATCAGCAAATCAGAAAAATGTTTGACGCGATAGGCTTTTCCGTCGTAAAGCTAAAACGGACAAAAATCGGACATCTTGATGACAAGTTTATAAATATCGGACAGTACCGCGAACTTTCACCTCAAGAAGTAAAGAAATTTACAAAGAAAACTACTGTCAGTAAACAATAGGCAGTTGCGGCTGGTTATATAGAAATCTTGACTGCCGGGTTTCCACCTTTGCCGTATGCTCTCTTCAAATTAAATTTCTGTAACTGTATTTTGTTAGTTTTACAATTGATGGTTTTAAACAAGATTCCGGTGTTCAACCATTATACATAGGTCTTGAACGACTTTGATCCCTGCATTTGCCAGTTTTTCAGCAACTTCATCATTACGAATTCCGAGTTGAAACCAGACAGCTTTCGGTTTTGCTTTTAAAATATCTTCGGTATGCCTCGGAATATCTTCCGAGCGTCTAAAGACATTTAATAGTTCAATTTCTTCAGGAATTTCTGCCAACTTTCGGTAAATTTTTTCGCCTAAAATTTCGGTAACTTCCGGGTAATAAACCGGCACGGGTATAATTCCATAACCGGCATCCTTCATATATTTCGGCACATAATGAGCAGGTCTGATAGAGTGTGTTTCAGGTTTGATGCCAAGTACTGTGATCGTTTTTGTGTTTTTGAGAAGTTCTTTTATTTCTGAGTCCGTTGTAAGTATATTTTTACTATTCATAATTTTATAAGGGAATTCGAGTGAGCCAATTTTCGTATCTTTCTATAGTAGTTTTGAGCCAGTTCTTAATGTCTGAGGAATTTTTTACTGTTACCTTAACTTCATTAAATTCATCAATTAAGCGTTTTTTATTTCCTCTTGTAGATATTTCTACCGGCAATCCGGGTCTGGGGTTGGTCTTATCAAGCAAATCGGCAATTTTATTAAACAATTTTTCAAGATCAGAATTATTTACATCAGTTTTAATAGCCGATAAACTTCTACTGATTTTGTCTAAATCGTCTTCTTCCATTAATTCGTAAAGTATTGGAATTGATCTTTTAAGATGGATTTCCTCGCCCTGATAAAAAGACAAAATATCAATTGCTGGTCTGACATCGCCTTCGTAGCTTCCATCCTCAAAAACTACGGTTATGATCTCAAAAATCTGTTCAGATTGAACTTCGAGATTTTGATCTTTAGAAACAGAAGTCTGCTTATAATTATTCGAAATTGTTTTTTCTAAAATTTCACCCGCTTTAATCAAATCCTCGCCGTATCGGTTGCGTGGCGATGCCAATATCAGATATTTATCGCCGATTCTTGTGCCAATGTGTAAGGCTTTGACAGCTTTTGCGGAATTGTTGGAAATTTTGACCTTAAAAGTCGGCAGAGTCGAATAATTCGGTTCTAAACCGACGACTTGAAGCGATTGGGTTTTATTAACGACGGTCGGCAAAATACTTGTGTTTGGAGTAATTTTAACAAGTGTGATTTTGATCGGCTGAACACCAAATTGCTCCAATTTATTTATTAATATTTCATCACCAACGCCTAATGAATACAACGCAACTAATTCTTCTTTATCAAAAAATTTCTCACCTTTGAAAACCGAAACTTTTACATTGACCTTATCTTTTTCAATTTTTGTAACAAAATTTACGGCTCGCACCGTTTCAGATTTCTCTATTGAATTTGCTTTAGGAGTTTTGGGAAATTTTGCAAACCAAGTTCCTTGAGATTTATCTTTATGAACGTCAATTTGAGCAGGCTTTGGAAAAAATCCGTCGGCAAAAGTTACTTCCACAACAAGACCTGTCGGCTCAGTCTTTTGAGCAAGAGTTAGTGAAGTGCAAGCAAAGATGATTAAAAGAATTAGTAAGGTTTTATTTTGCATTTTATTGCTACTTGAAAATCCAATTTTTCAGAGTATAACTCATTTTTTATCAGTTGCAATATTTTATTTTGTGAACCAAAAAGCCCAAGCGATCAAAACAAACTGTATTGGCAAACGCAGATAAATCAGCAACGGATTCAACCCGGAAAACTTGTCTGGATTCATTGCCATATAAATATTGGCGGGAAAGTTCTTGTGCCAATGTGTAAGGCTTTGACAGCTTTTGCGGAATTGTTGGAAATTTTGACCTTAAAAGTCGGCAGAGTCGAATAATTCGGTTCTAAACCGACGACTTGAAGCGATTGGGTTTTATTAAC
>MWWE01000080.1_pt1 | contig 14799 bp, 18 predicted proteins | sample 1047301 | NCBI WGS metagenome assembly MWWE01 (sample SAMN06349973, study PRJNA376086) | soil metagenome | isolation source: MS1-1 sample Antarctic (ecotone) soil | place: Antarctica
TTTTTCTAACTTCGCTTATTATGCGAAAAGCTAAATATGAACAAGAAAGAAGCAGCCGAATTTTTAGAATTGTCGGAAAAGACGGTCGAGCGTTACAAATCATCCGGGAAATTGTCGGCTCGAATGAAACGCATCGTTGGCGCAGACGGTAAATCACGCAAAGTTTTAGATTTCAATCAATCGGATTTAGACCGTTTGAAAAGTGAATTGTCCGGCAATATAGTGTTTCCCGAATTGACGGACAGACACGCACAGACCGAGACACAGACAGACACAGACAGACAGACACAACTAGACAACGCAAACTTTGTGAATAATGAACTTTCGACGGTTGGACAGACACAGACAGCCAACCTTTTTGAAGTGATTTTTAAGAGTCTGGAAACTATTTCCGAGCGGAATTTACGAGCTTCGGACAGGTTTCAAAAATTGATGCTGACCGTTGACGAAGCCGCCGCCGTCTCTGGATTACCGAAAGTATTTCTCGACCGGGCGATTAAAAAAGACGGCGCATTGAAAGCAACGAAAATCGGCGGCAGGTATCGAATCAAAAGACAGGACTTAGACGAGTTTATAAATAACCTTTAATTCGTCTCAATAACGACCCTTTTTGAAACACATTACATATAATCAAAGACGAAGATGAATAGAGCAATTTTCACTATTTATTTATGCTTAGTACTGGCAGCAACGGTTTTGCCCCAAACTGTTGAATGGAAAGCTATTGTATTACTCCATTCAACCAGAAATGATGTTGAAAAACTCCTTGGAAAGCCAATAGATAAAAACCTTGATTTATACGATACGGAAAAGGAAAGGGTAACTGTTTTTTATTCAAAAGGGACTTGTAGAGAAAACAAAAAGGGTGTTTGGAATGTTCCTAAAGATACGGTTTTAGGAATTCTCGTTGCTCCTAAAGAAGAATTGAATGTGGCAGTTGTAAAAGAGCAATTGAATCAGCAATTTGAAAAAGAACGAGATATGGAGATTCAGAATGTTTATATCTATTTCAGCAAAGACAATTCTATCGAGTTTCAAACTCGGCTATTACTAAATGGAGTCGAGGATGTAAGTTTTGTTGCCTATTCTCCTGGCGAAAGTGGAAAAAATCTACTTTGTAAATCTAGAAAATAAAATTATTAAATTTTGCAGTCTCAAAAACGGGCGTTTTTGGGACTAATGATAACTGGTAAAAATAGATATTATGGGTTCTTGTAAGAAGACAAATGACTAATGTTCCAAATTAAATAAAACTGCAAAATTACTAATACAACAGTCAATGAAAGGTAACAGTATCCGATAGACAAAACTACTTCAGACCAAGTTGAATACTCCATTAACCAACTTGGAGAACCGCTTTGTTCACGTATTATTAGAATTCTAGATTGCAAAAGGGTTAAAGCCAAAGGAATTAAAGCAACACCTTTTAAGAAAATCCTATCTCCCGTTCGCAGAAAAACAATAAATACAAAAAACAGAACTGAAATTAGCAAAAATCTAATCGCTAAATCTCGTATTGGATTATACCCACGGGGCAAAAACAAGTTGTTTTCAAAAGTAGTTTCCGATAATACCCCTAAACCAAAAATTAGAAATGAAAGAAACATAGCCGATATAAAACCCACTAATGCTAACGACAAAGCTGTTTTCTTTAATCGGTTAATGATTTCCATTTATCCTACTCATTATTTCTTATCTTCTGCTGATTAGACACCATAGCTAAGAATTTGTTTCAACATTTAGCTTATTTGTCTCAAAAAGGGTCGTTTATGACACAAAAACTAAATATAGCACCTCAAGATTAGAACACTACCGGATTTTGAAAACGTTTGATTATTCAAATCGCCGCAGATGTTTCTCGATGTTTTAAAACATCACCGTCAACAGTCAGCCGGAACATTTCGAGCAGAAACTAATCACTAAATTTTACTCATACTTTACTCGTAGTTTCGTATAACTTTACTCATAGTTTCGTATAACTTTTACGCCTACTTTACGCCTACTTTACGCCTAGCCTTTTTAAGGTGTCTTTTTTGTCTGATTTAGCGGCTGATAATCAGCGAGAAAATGCGCCGCGTTTCTTTGTTCTTTCTTTGTTATTTCCTTGTTTTGGCTCTGGTTTCCCTCTCATTATTCGCGCTCGAAAACCGACATTTTCCCGACATTCTTTCTCTGCTTTTTCGTTGCTTTCGCCTCGCATCTCTATTTCGTCTCTCTCGTTTCTTTCTCGTTTTTCGCGCCCGAAATCCCAAGTTTTCTCAAGTTTTCAAATGCTCGCTTTTGCTCGTTTTTTTTCGCTCAAAAGTAAGGTTTTGACAGGTTTCCTTTTTGTCGGAATTTGTCCGCAAAAACCGACATTTTTCCGACATTCTTTCGTTGCCTTTTCGTTGCGTTCGCCTTAATTCTCTCTCGGTTCTTTCTCGGTTTTCGCATCCGAAATGTTAGGTTTTGTTAGGTTTTCAAATGCTTGTTTTTTTTCGCTCAAATCTCAGGTTTTCTCAGGTTTTCCGTTTCCTGTTTTTTTCCTGTTTTTCCTAGTTCTTTCCTGGTTTTCGCCGCGCCCGAATCCACACGCGCAGGGAAAGTCCCGAAGTTTAGAGATGCGGAATCCGCATTTCTACTTCCGTTCAATCTACACGCGCAGGGAAAGTCCCCTGGTTCTGTGTTCTTTCTGTGTTTTTGCCTCGCGTCTCTATTTCGTCTCTGTTTCGTCTCTCTCTCATTTGTCTCTCATTATCCGCGCCCGAAAAGTGAGGTTTTGTGAGGTTCTCAAAACTGATTTAATTTTTCGGTTTTTCAGGTGTCAAAAGTCAGGTTTTGACAGGTTTTCAAATCCTAAGTTCTCCTAAGTTTCCTATCTCTTTCCTATCAATCGGCAATCGGACAAGCACGCCGCCAATTCTACAATTGCTTGCGACGTTGCGCCGCTTTTATATGGCTCCAATGGTTTCGCCGCCATTCCACTTCCAAAGAATTGCTTGTCTTGTGAACCCATAATAAAACCGTCAATCTCAACTTTATGTAATAAAACCAAAACCTTATCTCTTCTGCCATAACAAAACCCCTCCACACTTCTAAGAGTTTTCTCGTGTTACCTCAAATATATTTTGATTTCATTCTACCGCAATCGGCAGTCGGTAAGGCAAACCGCCAACGCGCCGAACGTCGAGAACTTTCCGCGAACCGACACGAGCGAACCCTTGCGAATTTTCCGCGCCCGAACCTTTTCCGCGTCCGACTGACAATCGGCAAATACGACGAAGCCGGGAACACTCGCGCCCGGCTCAATCACCAATTTACATTCACCCTCACGCCTTACGCGCTTTTGAACCGTTCCCGAAACTTCTACGACCGCGCCGACGACCGCCGACAGCCTCTCACGCGCCGTCGCTACGTCCGAACCGTCGAGCGCGTCCGCAACCGCCGCCAAAGTGAATCTCTCAAGCGTTCCCTTTCCCATTTTTCCTCTTTCATTTTGTAAACCACGGTTCACAATTTCGTTTCTTTTTTTTGCGCTAACTTCCGCGAACTTCGCCCGGCGGCGATGATTCCGTTTGCTCGTAAAACTGCGGTAATTCCTTAGCCGACATTCGCAAATCAAACAACGGCTGGTTGCATTGCGGACACGCGCAGCCTTCGACCAAATCACGCGCCAGACTTTCCAATTCGCCGACCGCCGCCGCATCGTTATCAGACGGCTCGAAAGTTTTGCAGAAATCTCGAAACTCTCCGAACGTGCCGAACATTTTCATCTTTTTTAATCCGAGAAACTCTTTCAAATCATCCGCGCCGAACCTGCGTATGTCGAGCGGTTTGGAAACGTATTTAACGACCTCACGAAGCCCGGCGGCGATGTCCGTAATCGGCTTCAAGTGCAGAACATAGCTGTCGCCCGTCGCCGCCAACCATTCCGAGCGCAGAAGCTCGATGTCGAAAAACTTCCGACGAAATCCGATGATGTGCAAATGCGTGTGATGCAGTCCGTTTTTGTCTTTAGTAAATTCGAGCGACCAAGTGCCGTCTTTGAAATACTTGTTCCAGAACGAATTCCGATGCAGTCTCGTGAAAGCGTCTTTGATTCGCTTCGCCGACTGTTTCCGATTCTCTTCTTTGTGCGTCTGCGTCAGGACAAGATGAACCGGCGTAACTTTGTGGCGAAGCATAAAGCCGCGCATCGCTGGCAAGTATTTGTTTTGAAGTCTGCGCGACCGCCGCCGACCGCAATCCGGGCAAAGGCGAAACTCACAAGTAAAATTCGGGATTATTCGGGCGATGTGCCGACCGCACGTTAAAACCGAAAGGCGCGAATGACATCGCTCAATCTTGTGCGCTAGTTCGACCTCTCCAAGTCCGACCGCCAGCCGCGATAGATGTTCCTTTGTCGCTAATCGTTCCCGCGCCCGTTGTGAGCGCGTGCGCTTACTCTCACGTTGCGACTTTATTACCCTCTTATCAAGATAGGCAGGCGACGGCGGTTTTGACCCTAATTTAACGGGCTGAATGTCGGCGGAATTAAAACCGTTGGCTAGTGAAAGTTGATTCATCTTTCACCTCTTAACCGTCGGACGAGTTGCGCGATGCTGGCGAACGCGAGCGCGTGAACGACACACAGCCAACGGCGGCGATAGATGATTGACGCTGATTCGTTACAGCGTCGAGCGTGGCATTTTGGAGTTTCGAGTGTGTTCATAAAAAAGAAAATGGACACCAACCCCACTCGATAAGGTTAATGCCCATATTTACTGCTTCACAGTAAAATGTATACGAATTGTCTTGACGAAATGCTATACGTCGTATAAAAATTGCAAGACAAGGCGTATTTCGAGTGCGCTTTGTAAAACGATAGAAATATCAAATAAGAATGAAGCGCGTTTTTCTTTCCAGGACGAACGCGCTTTTTCTTTGTCAACTTTAGCAATAAATCTCTGTATCTCAAAGGTTTTTAAGCCTTAATCTACATTTCCAAGTTCCAGTTTATTTAGAAACCTTTGATTGTCAAATTCTTTTCGTAATTCAACCGAAGCCAAAACGAGTATATCGAGGATAACGAGTATAACGGATGAAATATTTCTCTGAAATCTCAAGTTTTCTCAAGTTTTGTTTTTTTGGAACTGCAATTCCTGCAAGTTTGAAAACGATTGATTATTCAAATCGCCGCAGATGTTTTTCGATGAATTAAAACATCTGAAACTTGATAAATAAATCAAAAAATCAAGTGCGAATAATTTCCCTTTTTTAAGGCGTTGAATTCGTCCGATTCCTGCGCTCAAAAAGCGACATTTTCCCGACATTCTTTCGTTGCCTCTTCCTTGCCTTTACTCGGTTTCGACTCACGCGCCCGATGTCGCATCGCGCCCTTTTTTAAGGTGTCCAATTCGTCCGATTCGGCGGCTGATAATCAGCGAGAAAATGCGCCCGAAAAGTGAAGTTTTGTGAAGTTCTCAAAACTGATTTATTTTTCAGTTTTTCAGATTGAAAAAGATTGATTATTCAAACACGCGAGCGCGAGATTTCAGATTTTCTCAGGTTTTCGGCTTCTTCAGTTCTAAGTTTTTCTAACTTCGCTTATTATGCGAAAAGCTAAATATGAACAAGAAAGAAGCAGCCGAATTTTTAGAATTGTCGGAAAAGACGGTCGAGCGTTACAAATCATCCGGGAAATTGTCGGCTCGAATGAAACGCATCGTTGGCGCAGACGGTAAATCACGCAAAGTTTTAGATTTCAATCAATCGGATTTAGACCGTTTGAAAAGTGAATTGTCCGGCAATATAGTGTTTCCCGAATTGACGGACAGACACGCACAGACCGAGACACAGACAGACACAGACAGACAGACACAACTAGACAACGCAAACTTTGTGAATAATGAAGTTTCGATGGTTGGACAGACACAGACAGCCAACCTTTTTGAAGTGATTTTTAAGAGTCTGGAAACTATTTCCGAGCGGAATTTACGAGCTTCAGACAGGTTTCAAAAATTGATGCTGACCGTTGACGAAGCCGCCGCCGTCTCTGGATTACCGAAAGTATTTCTCGACCGGGCGATTAAAAAAGACGGAGCGTTGAAAGCAACGAAAATCGGCGGCAGGTATCGAATCAAAAGACAGGATTTAGACGAGTTTATAAATAACCTTTAATTCGTCTCATAAATGACCGTTTTTGACACTGATTATCTTAAATAAAGACCGCAAGGAATGGATAACTTAGAAGAAGCCGAACGAGAAATAACAGCAGGGAATTTATGGCGCGCAAAAGAAATTCTGCATCGTTCCTTAAAGTATTCTGGCTATAATGTTCAGCTATTCGAGAAGCTCGGGGCAGTTTTGCTTCAAATGCACGATTTGTCTGAGGCTGGCAAATATCTGTTTTTATCAGGCGTAAGAAAACCAGAGTATGAAGAAGCTATTAGTGTGTTTTTACAAAAGTATAAAGACAAACCTCATAATTTATTTCATCCCTTTCCGCGTTCCGCAAAACTTTCAAAGGTGTCTGATTATCCAAAGCCTGTCGCAGATAAATTACGCGAACTTGGTTTTTCAGATGGGTTAGAAACTGTGCATGGAATTTACAGCAACCGACCTATGAGCAATAGCGGAAGATTGGCTATTGTCGTTTCCCTGGCTGTCGCTTTCGGGATTGCGCTCTTAATAATCTTGGGCGTTGTAAAACTGTTTGAAATGATTTTTTGACAAAATTGCTAGTCCCAGAAACGCCCGTTTTTGGGACTCTTTGAATTTCTCAAAAAGATTTATTTTAGAGTGTCTCAAAACTCAATAAACGGGGTGAGTTTTGAAACTTTGATTGTGAGATGAGTTCTGAGATTGGTTAAATTAAATTATTTAACCGAATTGCTAACGGGACTCTTTTGTCCCAAAAACGGGCGTTTTTGAGACAATTTAAATTCAAGGCTTTGGCAGTTTTGCGCCTTCAGGAATAATCCAAAAGACGGTTTTTAACTTACTGCTTATTCCTCCACGAACAAAAGTAAGTCTGTAAGTATCATATCTGCGAAAGGTGTAAGAATCTCGAATTTGTTTTTCACGTCTGACAACTGCTTTGTCTGTTCCGTAACTAATTATATAACCCTGATAATCAAGTCCTTTTTCAAATTTTTTTATAAGTATGTCGTCATATTCAAGAAATAGTTTTTTCACCTGAAGGTTGTTTGCCTTTCCAATCTCAGCGAAAATATATGCCTGAGCCGTTTCTTTTTGCCCTTTGTTTTCCATTGTTTGAGAAAAAACAACCGAACTCATCAGGATCAACAGCAAAAATAGAATCCGCAACATACAAACTCCTTATCAAATCCTCTTAAAATTTAATCCCAAAACTGTCTCAAAAAGGGTCATTTCTGAAACATAAGTTTTAATCGTCATAACCACAACCTATTGCTTTACCATTTTCAAACTCAACTCTCCATAATTTATACGGCTCGTGATTATCATTAAAACCAATAGTAAATCTCTCGTTATTTACCTCACTCCAGATATTAAATATTCCATAGGGTGTGAACTTTAATGAAATCAGAATTTTATAGTCTAAAACTGTCTGTTTGAGTTTTTCTTGTGCTTTTTCGTGAAATTCGGGAAAGTGATTTAAGACCTTAATACAAATCTCATCTAATCCAGCATCAATCCCATTTTCATCCCCGTCTATTGTAATCTCAATTTCGAGTCCATCGAGAACTACTTGACCCATCCACCATCCATCATCTTCATAAATCAGTCTGCCCAATCCTGGATGTTGTATTTCCAAATTTGTTTTAGAGGTTTTATCGTGCAAAAAATCGAAAAATCCCATCTTGTTAAATTTGTCTCAAAAAGGGTCGTTTTTGGCACAAAAACTAAATATAGCACCTCAAGATTAGGACACTACCAGATTTTGAAAAAACTTGATTATTCAAATCGCCGCAGATGTTTTTCGATGAATTAAAACATCGCCCACACGACCACCACCGAGACCGCCGCCATAATCGAATACTCGAGAATCGGCACGACGCGACCGATGGGCGAGCTGCACGCCGCGCAGAACTTCGGCTTGTAAGTGAACGTCAGCAGCCAGCCGGAACATTTCGAGCAGAAACTAATCACTAAATTTTACTTATACTTTACTCATAGTTTCGTATAACTTTTACGCCTACTTTACGCCTACTTTACGCCTAGCCTTTTTAAGGTGTCCGATTCGTCCGATTCCACACCTCTGGGAACTGTATAATCTCGTATTCTTCACGCTTTTTTTTAGGTGTCCGATTCGTCCGATTCGGCGGCTGATAATCAGCGAGCAAATGCGCCGCGTTTCTTTGTTCTTTCTTTGTTCTGTCTCTGCTTTTTCTCTGCTTTTGCCTCGCGTCTCCGTTTCGTCTCTCTCTCATTTGTCTCTCATTTTTCGCGCTCAAAAGCGGACATTTTCCGGACATTCTTTCTCTGTTCTTTCTGTGTTTTCGCCTTAATTCTCTCTCGGTTATTTCTCGTTTTTCGCGCCCGAAATCTCAAGTTTTCTCAAGTTTTCAAATGCTTGTCTTTTCCTGTTTTTTTTCGCTCAATTGTTAGGTTTTGACAGGTTTTCCGTTCGCGCATACACGCGAGAATTTGAACATTTTTCAACAATCCGGCATCGGCACTATGCGAAATCGGAGTTTTGCGTGATTTGCGGGCAACTTGGTTTTACGAGAAAATCAATTGAAAAAGAGGTGAAATTAAAATAAATGTTGAGTATTGATATTGAAAAGTTGAGCGAAGAATTTACAAAAATTCACCTGAGAAATTTACCCTTTTACGGCGTGATACATCACTTCACCGCGCCGGACGTGGGAAGTCCTCACATTGTGTATGTTGTTGAATTTATTAAGTTTAAGTGGTAAAATTAGAGATGGAATAGAGAAAGATTACAGTCTCGCCCTATTCCTAACAAAATCAACTTTACAGGAGTTAAAAATGTCTACCTCTACGATAACATCGCTTTCGCAATCCAACAAAAACCACAATGTTTACGAAAAAGAAGTCTGCAATTCTGATTCGGCAAATGAAATATGGAAAGATATTTCTGGTTACGAAAACCTCTACCAAGTAAGTAATTTGGGTAGGATTAGGTCATTAGACAGGCAAATTCAAAGAAAATTATCAAAAAACGGTAATACCTATAGTTATTACAAAAAGGGGCAAATTTTTAAGATACGAAACGAGCGGGAAATGTATTTATCTGTTGATTTATGTAAAAACGGCAAACACAAGAAACAAATCCACAAATTAGTTGCGAAGGCATTTGTCGCAAACCCAAATGGTTTATTAGACATAATTCATAAAGACGAAAATAAGTTTAACAATGCCGCTGATAACTTGGAATGGCGTTCGATGGACGAAAAGGCAATTAGAATTTGTCTGAATTGCAATCAAACATTTTCTATCGGAGAGAATCCAAGCGGAAATACGTTAAAAAAAATTTATTGCGGATCACGCTGCAAAGAAAACGCAGGCAAGAAGCGAAGAGGTAAGCAGAAATATTGCGCTGTTAAACGGCGTAGGGAATGGGAAGCAACGAAAGCTGATCCTGAAAGATTGGCAAGAAAAAGGCAACAAGACATTAAGGCTTGCGGTAAAACGCGCCAATGGTTGAGTGATTATAAAATGGAACGCGGATGTGTTGATTGCGGTTACAAAGAGCATTTCTCAGCACTGCAGCTTGACCACGAAGGATTTAAAACTCTTTCCATTTCTGATGCGAGAACTAGCGTTAAGCGACTTGAAAAGGAAATAAAAGATGGGCAATGCGTAGTTAGATGTGCTAATTGCCATTCCATAATCACTTGGAAACGAAAAGTAGGCTTAATTTAATTTTTATGATCAATATAGTTGAGGAAAAAATGAGTGATCACTTTATGAAATCTCACATAAAGGGATTACCCTTTGACGCTGTGCTGCACCATTTCACTTCTATTTCTGATGAAATTCACGATCATCCGTATTCGTTCGTTTCACACATTTTATACGGCGGATATGTCGAAAGAGTTTACACGGTTGCCGCTGACGGTAGTTGGACGAGTGAATTGATAGAACGCAAGCCGGACACGGTTCACATTGTTGAGGCAGAGCATATTCATCAAATCGTCGAACTGCCAATCGGAGAGTGTTTGACGTGGATAAATCCCAGTGAAAAAGTAAGGGAGTGGCGGTTTTGGAAATTTGACGAAAACGGGAGTCAGTCGCGTGTATGGTCTCAAGGTGACTTTGAGTAATGGAAACTGCCGCGCCACTGCGAACTAACCGACTCGCGCCCGGCTCTATCACCAATTTGCATTGTCCGTCTCGCCTTACGCGCTTTTGAACCGTTCCCGAAACTTCTACGACCGCGCCGACAAGTTGCGACAAGCTATCACGCGCCGACTGCACATCAGAACCGCGCAGAGCGTCGGCAATCGCCTTTAGTCCGAACTTCTCAACCGTTCCCTTTCCCATTTTTCCCCCTCTCTCAACTTGCTTCCCGGCATCGGTTAATTAAAACCGGGTGGATAAGGTGCGGCTCTCGTTATCGGACGGCTACACTTTTCCCGCTGGTAGTCTGCGAGCGAAACGACTGTGTTCGGCGGTCGCTCTGCCACTCCGAACCAACGATTGCCGTCGAGCGTGCAAAACGTCGCGTGCGGATGCTTCCAGGCTAGCTGCGAGACGCGGAAGTCGCGCCGATTCTGCATCGTCAAGCCTAAGAGTTTGAGCCATTCTCCGCGCCGTCCGTCGCGCATCAGACGCACGCCCGTATCAACAAGCGACGGTCGCCGCTCTCGCTTCGGTTTCGGTCGAGCTTCGCCGTCAGTTGTGTGTTTCGTATCAAGGGAAGTGTCTCTGCTCCCGGTTTCCTTTTTTCCCCTACCCTTTTGATTGTTGAAATCGCCGTAAGATTGAATCATTCTGCGATTGAATAAAGCCTCGTCAATTTCGACCAGTTGAGCGACGGGAACTTTTTTGAAGTCGCTGCCCTTGACGACGTATTTGCACAATTCCTCAACGGCATCATCGAGCGAACGATTTTTCTTTTTCGCGTAGGTCGCCACGTCCTTAATGTCCACGGTCAGGCGATTGCTGACAAGATTACGCATCAGAAATTCAACTCCCGACTCGGCACAGGCTTTCTCAACGCAATCGGTCCAAACGTCCGCAATCTGCCATTGCTGAATATATTTGCCGACAACCAGAGCGTGCGCGTGAACGTGATAGTGAGTGAACAACATCGTCGAGCCGTCGCCAATCGTCATTTCTTCGGAAATCTGCGCGGCTCGTATGTTGGAAATCCACAACTTGCGCTTCTTGAACAACTCCATTGCCCTGTCCTTAATTTTTAGGACAGTTCCGACATCGGCTTTCAGATAGGGCATCGTCAGCGTCAGAAATCGGTAACGCTCGCCGACCAACAATTTCGTTTCCGCCAAACTCGCTCTCACATTCTTTCGCGCACGCGCCGACGATGCTTTCACATACGCCGGGGACAAACGAGAATTGATTGAATTGATTAAAACTCCGTAACCGTCGAATAACTCGCCCGTTCCGTAATTGATTAAATCGGTCGCGTGATAGATGTTTCGGGCGCGGTAAGTTTCCCCGAGCAAGTCCGCTCTGGCAATCGCTCTCGCGTCCCGTTTGAGAAATGCGGATTCTCCGAATAGGTTGGCAAGCTGCCTGCCGTTCTCCATTAAATAAACCGCTTTGTCGGTCGCGGAATGTTCAATCAGTCGGCGCGGATTGTTGGCGACAATCAGTTGAGGTTTCACCTGTTGCCCCCCAAACGTCCGATTAGTTGCCGAATCCGAACCGACGCGAGCGCGTGAACGACGCACAGCCAACGGCGGCGATAGATGATCGACGCTGATTCGTTGCAACGTCGAGAATGGCATTTTAATTGAGTTACGGACTGATTCATAAACAAATAAAGGCTGTTGGTAGTCCGCACCCAACAGCCTTTCTTTTACCGCATCGAGAAATAACCTATGTTTATTCTTGATTTGGAAACTTCAAAAAGTTTATGATGTAAATCCGGACTGCGGACTAGGCTTTCCGGATTTGGTTGGTTAAATCAAATATCGAGAAGCGCGTTTACTTTACTAGGGCGAACGCGCTTTTTCTTTGTAAATTCTATCAATAAATCTCTGTACCTCAAAGGTTTTTGGCTCTTAAAAACAAAAAAAGCACACAAAACAATTCTGAACAGAATCGCATTTAGTGTACTCCCTCACGAACCTTTCGGTTTTACTCTTAGCGGCGCTACAACTAGAACCGACTAAAGTTGAAAACATCTTACCACCTTTTTCTTACAAATCAAGAGGTTTGTGTTCCAACTTGTTCCAACTTCGCTTATTATCAAAAGCCGATTATGAACAAAAAGGAAGCTGCCGAATTTCTCGGCGTATCTGAAAAAACCGTCGAGCGCTACAAATCATCCGGAAAATTGTCGGCTCGAATGAAACGCATCGTTGGCGCAGACGGTAAATCACGCAAAGTTTTAGATTTCAATCAATCGGATTTAGACCGTTTGAAACGTGAATTGTCCGGCAATATAGTGTTTCCCGAATTGACGGACGGACACGCACAGACCGAGACACAGACAGACACAGACAGACAGACACAACTAGACGGCGCAAACTTTGCGAATAATGAACTTTCGACGGTTAGACAGACACAGACAGCCAACCTTTTTGAAGTGATTTTTAAGAGTCTGGAAACTATTTCCGAGCGGAATTTACGAGCTTCAGACAGGTTTCAAAAATTGATGCTGACCGTTGACGAAGCCGCCGCCGTCTCTGGATTACCGAAAGTATTTCTCGACCGGGCGATTAAAAAAGACGGCGCGTTGAAAGCAACGAAAATCGGCGGCAGGTATCGAATCAAAAGACAGGATTTAGACGAGTTTATAAATAACCTTTAATTCGTCTCATAAATGACCATTTTTAAGACAATTTCTTCTTCAAGGGTTTATATGGAAATTAACACAATAGTTAAGTGTCTTTTCAAGCTAACGATTATAATAGTTATATCCGTACAACTTGGAAATTTGAACAGTTACGCTCAGGCTGACACTTCAAAAAAACAAGACACCAAAGGCTTTATAGATTTAAGCAAATATGCGGTCGCTGAGTACGATTCCCTTGAAGCTGCCAATCCAGAAGAGTGTGAAAAAAGAAAATTAAAAAATAAACGCTATGATAATCAGCAATGGGTAAAGAAACGCCCTCATCCTGAAACTGGTAAAGTTGGGCGCTTTGACGAAATACCTCCGCCTCCGCTTTTTCCATCAAATGAAAGCAATTTAGTTATTGTAGGACAAATTGTTAGCACTAATGCTTATCTATCTAATGACAAAAGTGGAGTTTATTCTGAGTTTACTGTTCTAATCAAAGAGGTATTCAAAAATGATGCTACTAATATGATAAATAAAGGGAACTCTATTTCTGCGGATAGAACAGGAGGATTTGTTCGTTATCCGAATGGGCAAAAAGTATTTTATGAAAATTCGACAAAGCATTTGCCGCAAGTTGGAAGCGAGTATGTATTGTTTCTAAGAACAGATAAAGCAAGTCCGAATTATGAAATTTTAACTGGATATGAATTAAAAGACGGTGAGCTTACTCCTTTGAACAATGGACGTCGCTTTGATGAATTTAAGGGAATGACCAAACAAACTTTTATAGAATCTGTTCGCAATCAAGTTGTGCAATCTTCTAAAACCATTAAATAAATCCTATTCTGTCTCAAAAACGCCCGTTTTTGAGACAAAAGAGTCCCCTTATCAATTCGGCTAAATAATTCAATTTAACAAATCTCAGAACTCATCTCACAATCAAAGTTTCAAAACTTACCCCGTTTATTGAGTTTTGAGACACTATAAAATAAACCTTCTTGAGAAATTCAAAGAGTTTCAGAAACGGGCGTTTTTGATACTATTACCAAATTTCTAAAAACAGCTAACTAATTTCAAATCTAAATTTGTTTTTCGTAAATAAGTTGATTTCGTTCTCATCTTCCGTATATTCAAGACAGTCTTGAATCGTCTGATTTGCAGAAATACAAAATCGGTTACCCTCTTTAAGATAAAAAACTAGAGCGTCGTCATATGCTATTGATTCTTGGTTTTCTGGATGTGACCAAATGTTTTCGTAAACATCTATCTTTTCAATAGATGAACTTGGATAAGGCAATTGAACAGTGCTGAAGGGAAAATAAAAAGTATCGCCTGCTCCATCTTTTCCTGTTTTATGTCTAATATCCTTGGGTTTCCGTGAAATACGCGCAGATAATTGCCAATAATCTATATATTCCGTTGGTGTTTCTAACCAAATATTTTCAAGAACAACATAACCGATTCCCTCACGATGTAATGATAGGCTAGTAGCTGTAATGTTCTTTCCGTAAACCTCTAAAGTCGGACTATAAATTCTGTATATTGTTTCACCCAAAACAGAGCGTAAGGCACAAATAGTATCTTCAGATAATCTTGCTTCATATAATAAGGATTTTATCATTTCCAAGATTTGTTTTGCTATGCCTGTTGAGTCTCAAAAAGGGTCATTTTTGACACCAAAACTAAATATAGCACCTCAAGATTAGGACACTACCAGATTTTGAAAACGTTTGATTATTCAAATCGCCGCAGATGTTTCTCGATGTTTTAAAACATCGCCGTCAGCAGCCAGCCGGAACATTTCGAGCAGAAACTAATCACTAAATTTTACTCATACTTTACTCGTAGTTTCGTATAACTTTACTCATAGTTTCGTATAACTTTTACGCCTACTTTACGCCTACTTTACGCCTAGC
>MWWE01000081.1_pt1 | contig 14794 bp, 8 predicted proteins | sample 1047301 | NCBI WGS metagenome assembly MWWE01 (sample SAMN06349973, study PRJNA376086) | soil metagenome | isolation source: MS1-1 sample Antarctic (ecotone) soil | place: Antarctica
AGCAGGGTGATCGTAGATAAGTTCAGAACGCGCAAAAGTTGCATCTAGCCCCAAATGGTGATGTTGCAAGCTGTATAAACAGGGTACAAAAGGGTACGAAAGTTCATTAAAAAGCCGTGAGCCATACTTGCCCGGTTTTAGAGCGCGCCTCGCTCTACCTGTTCGGGTTTGGCTCGAATCAACAAATCTACTTGGAATCACACCGCTGAAACCGCTATACTTTTTACTAGAGCCCTGCATGATTTGTACCTGTGGAAATGCCCTTGCTAGAGGGCGTTTTCTGCTTTCTTTTAGACTCGGCACTATGCCTAGAATAAAGCTACACAGGTAGATTCCAAACTTCAAGCTAAATCAGCATTTTGGCATTTTTAGTTATACAAAATGCCAAAAATGGCCACAAAGTTTCTTCAGAAGAAACCGGAACTGGCAAATTTGGCAGAAAATCTAGTACATCTAGTTTGGTTTAGTTCCTACTCTTGTCGGCGGCGAATTCATAATCCAGTCGTAAAAATCGGCTTGCTTTAGTCTCGAGCAAAACAGCGCGCCAGCTCGCCTAGCGAAACCCTCTAAAGCGTCGGTTTTGGCTCTCTGAGCCATCAAATACACCTGATACGTGTAGTCGTCCCCTGTAGCGTCAAAGCGCCTTAGAAGTTGCCAGAGAAGCTTTTGGTACCACGACACGCTACTTTGATCTGACAACGCCTGAGCGAGCGCCAGCGCCGCAAACTCGATCATCTTGTTACGTTCAGGTTTAGGAGCTGCTGTTAAGTCTAGCAACGTCTCTAAAGTCACTTTGGACAACGTGCAACATACAGGTTTTAACGGGGGTTTAGCCAGCAAAGGGGCTAACGTCCAGCTGAGCAGACGCTGTAAGTCAAACCCCTTTAGGGGGAAGCCTTGTGTATGTTGCACGTCGTCTTTTAGCGCCTTGAACGACGTTCTGCCGCGCTTCACATCGCAATTCAGGTCGCGCCATGCATGTTTCATGTCCAAACGGGTCAAACGGGCTTTAGAGCCCCGATCAGGGGTTAAACGAATGCGCCAAACACACCCGGAGTTTCGGGTCTCACCTCGGCAGCTTGCTTTATGTGGTCGGTAATCGACTAAACCCAAAGTTTGCAGCGCCGGGAGGTTTCGCCAAATGGTTGTGCGGTGCCATCCTAGAGCTTTGGCAACCTGTTCCAGTGGCATGTGAAGCACTACTTCGGTCGTGTTTGGCGCATGGTCTCTACTTTTGGCGGTCTCGACAGCCACAGCCACAAGCGCCTTGTAAAGCCGGATAGCCGTGTCTGACAATGTTTCGGGTAATCTTTCCGCTATCACAGCCGCAGCGGTTACAGCGTTATCGGCAGTCTCGAGCAAAACCATGTGCATCTCCGTTGTTAAAAAAAGGCTTGACGGAAGGACGCTAGGTCGTTACTCTGTCTTCAGTCGTTACAGAGTTTTTGACTTACCTAGATTCCCTCGAATGCTGAAACATTCGGGGGTTTCGCCCTTTTAGGCTTATGTGGCTACGATCTACGCAGCTCGCAGTTTTCTATACGCCTCCAAAGTTGCTGCTCACCTTAACCAAAAGCTTAGCCAGTCGTCAATGTATCGGCTCTGAACGGAACGGTTCAAGCGCCGCGCCGCATTTTGCGAAGCCCTACAATAATGGGTTTTGGCTCTAAGGTCTCGAACTACCTAAGATCGTCTGGAGGCCCGCAGAATCAATCTGGGGGCTCTCTAGACCTATTCTAGGCGTGTCACCCTACCTTCTCAAAAGTCGCTCGAGCCATAATCCAAAGCGAGTCACCAGCCCACGATCTAACCGATCTGATGCCTCGAGGCTTTTTGTCCCGGCATCTTTTCGCAGCTCCGCAACCTCATCACGCAAGGCTGAAATCTCTCGAATCAACATCTCTAGCGTTTTCTGTGTTGCCACATCTAGACCTTGCTGACGGTTTACGGGTTCTATCTCTAGCGTTGTAACAACACCCGTCTGAAGCGCCTGAAGCGCCTCTAAGATGGTTTTGCAGCGCCCTTGCTCTACTAGGGCTCTAGCATCTTGTAACCGCTCTACAGCCTCGCTGGGCCAAAGACGCGCCCTTTTAGACTTGTCGCCTGTACCGCGTCTAGGTAAGGGTTCATGTACTTTTTCATAGATAGGGGCGAGTCTACGTAAACCTGACGCGCTCACGCCTAAACGCTCGGCTGCCGCGCTCGGCTCTAGCAAAGTCACGAGGGGTTCATCTCTACTTTCAGCTTGAGACATAGCGATACCCTAGCACCATAGAAAACGCCACACGCTACGGGTGCTGTTGCGGTGAGCGTTCGGAGTAGCAACATGGGTAGCGCTTATTTTATAGCGAGAATAACTGTTCTCCAAAGTACCTGGTTCGCACAAATGGTACGCAAGCTTGAACATGTTTATTGTACAAGCATTGGGCCGAGTTGCTTTGCAGAGCACTCCTTTTAACTTAAGATGCTTTAGGTAACACCTTGTGGAGGTTAGCGTGAGACATTTTAAGACAGTCGGTCAACCTTTAGCTTTAGCCCTTGCTCTGGGATTAAGTTTTGTAGGCTGTGCGCCGCAGACAGAAGCCACACGTGAGCTGACACCCTACTCTGAACCAGCTTCAGCAATTCCAGTGCCGGATGAACCAGCTTCAGCAGTTCCAGTGCCGGATGAACCAGCTTCAGCAGTTCCAGTGCCGGATGAACCAGCTTCAGCACCAGCTGCGACAACATCCGAACCCACTGCTGTCGTTAAAGCCAGCCAGTGCAAAAGCCCGTCGGTTGCTTCTTCTTTAGAGATAGATGCGGCGTTCGAAACGGAACATCTCAATGCAGATACGACACCTAGGATAGCGGTGCTCGAGTATCTCATTACTGAGATTGATCCTGAGTATACCTGCGGTACCTTATTTCAGCAGACGAGTCCCGGTAGGATTCGCAGTGTCAGGGTCTATAAGTTAAGCGAGGGCGCACAGCCATACGCGAAGCTTAAGGGTCCATTAGAGAGTGCGTTAAAGGATGTCGGTCTTCTCTCTAAAAGCAGTATCGTCGTCCTTGCTGATTTTCAAGGTTTGCTGCCTCAAGCCTTGATTAAAAGTGGTTGGGGTTCAGACGAAGTAATTGTGCAAGAAAGTTTGTTAGCTACGGACAGAATTCTTTATACACATCTGGCGGACAGCAACCAATCGACGTTCACATCGGTGGTTAGCTCGAGCAAAGCTGATGGCGACCGCTACAACTGCTCAGATTTTACAAGCCAAGCGGCTGCACAGACTTTTTTCGGAGGTCTCGCCAACGATGTCAACCGCCTCGATGCGGATAACGATGGCCTTGCCTGTGAAGCCATGGATAACATTTCTGGATTGTATAAGATCACCTTAGCTAATGTTCCTACGGCGGCTCCAGTCGCTACAGTTACACCAAGCCCTGCACCGACTTATAGAGCTCCCACGCGCTCTTCTAGCAGTAAAAGGTGTTACGTCAGCGGCTACACACGTAAGAACGGCACGCAGGTGAACGGGTATTACAGGAGCTGCTAAGTTCCCAAGACTCCAGCTATCGTCATGAAAGTACGAATGCCTGTTCTCCAAAATAGGAACCATAAGCACCTTTATGTTAAAGGTAATGTGATTTTTAGTACATGAGATATAGCTTGTAAAGCGCCGGGGTTTTGACCGTTGTCACTCTCGGAATCGTCATTACTCGCGCCTATGCAAGCTAAAACTAAGATGATGATAACGAACCAAAGGAACCAAGTACCGCAGCCCGCGCCGCTCGCCTTATTCTTCTTACCCATGACTTACATTATGTTATTCCGGGAAGCAAACAAGCGGCATAGGTTTCTTTGAAGAAACCTCTCGCTGATGGATTGTCTTTGGGTGCTATGCTCATGGCATGAAAACAGTTCTTTGCTTCTTTATCGCTGCTTTGTATGGAATTTCGTTTGCCCAGAACCAGAATTACACGTTTTCCGATGGCTCATTCATTTACCTTGTGAGGATTTATAGCGACGTAGCAATAGGAGAGGAAGCTTTCGGAATTAACAGGTATCAACAAAGCACACCACTAGACATAACTGGTGACTTTCCTTCGAGCATTACTGATTATGAACACGCGGGTTTAGACTCTAACGGCACCTTACACTTGCTTAAAGAAGATATTGAGTATTCATCAGATGGAAGCTTTTCAGTTGACTCTGAGCAAAGTTATGAAGTTTCTGTCGATATAAGCGAACCTCTAACGTTTGAAGGCGATTTGACTAGCCCGGATATTGAACTAGACATTCAGGTAATCGAGGGCGGCAAACTAAACATCACGCTTGTTAATGCTGATGCATTTGAGGTTTTCACTGAATAGCTAATGTAAGACCGATTTTCAAAATTTCCTAGAGCATCATACCCGGACTATACTCTTTTGCTGTCGGTACAAATTTTTGGCGAAAAGTCGCGGTTTATAGCTACATTCTACACTTTCTAGTGCCTTTAGCGTGAAATAGTATGCAGGCAAAGTTGCCTTTTCGTGTAAAAACTGCTCATAAATGTATAGCGCGGTAGAGGCTTTTTATACAGTCTAGAGGTTAGATAACGCCCGGCGGACAATCCTAGTACCCCTACGACCACACCCTTTTTAGCCCGGTTTCTAGCCTCTGAAGTAAACCTTTTTCGTTTTAGAAAAGCCTAAAAAGTAGCAACCTAATTCCAGACAAAACCTGAAACTCTAGGCAATCCTTTACCTCTTTTTGATACTCTCATTAAGCCTGTTTGGTACTCAATTAGGGCAAAACCTTTTAGTGGTACCGGGACTTTGTAAAGATACTTCAAAACTTTCTCTTCAGTCCCTTTTTGAATTGGTTTAACAATTTCGCCAGTTCTAGGGATATGCAAAAGTCCGGCATCCTCCTCGGCAATAAGATGGACGTGAAGCTCGCCTAGAGCCATCGACGCGTTACTACCTTTACCCACCTCAAACTTGTACATGTACGGCGGCTCTATTTGCTGCCTGATAGCCCTTAGCCAAACCTCTATAGCAGGGTGATCGTAGATAAGTTCAGAACGCGCAAAAGTTGCATCTAGCCCCAAATGGTGATGTTGCAAGCTGTATAAACAGGGTACAAAAGGGTACGAAAGTTCATTAAAAAGCCGTGAGCCATACTTGCCCGGTTTTAGAGCGCGCCTCGCTCTACCTGTTCGGGTTTGGCTCGAATCAACAAATCTACTTGGAATCACACCGCTGAAACCGCTATACTTTTTACTAGAGCCCTGCATGATTTGTACCTGTGGAAATGCCCTTGCTAGAGGGCGTTTTCTGCTTTCTTTTAGACTCGGCACTATGCCTAGAATAAAGCTACACAGGTAGATTCCAAACTTCAAGCTAAATCAGCATTTTGGCATTTTTAGTTATACAAAATGCCAAAAATGGCCACAAAGTTTCTTCAGAAGAAACCGGAACTGGCAAATTTGGCAGAAAATCTAGTACATCTAGTTTGGTTTAGTTCCTACTCTTGTCGGCGGCGAATTCATAATCCAGTCGTAAAAATCGGCTTGCTTTAGTCTCGAGCAAAACAGCGCGCCAGCTCGCCTAGCGAAACCCTCTAAAGCGTCGGTTTTGGCTCTCTGAGCCATCAAATACACCTGATACGTGTAGTCGTCCCCTGTAGCGTCAAAGCGCCTTAGAAGTTGCCAGAGAAGCTTTTGGTACCACGACACGCTACTTTGATCTGACAACGCCTGAGCGAGCGCCAGCGCCGCAAACTCGATCATCTTGTTACGTTCAGGTTTAGGAGCTGCTGTTAAGTCTAGCAACGTCTCTAAAGTCACTTTGGACAACGTGCAACATACAGGTTTTAACGGGGGTTTAGCCAGCAAAGGGGCTAACGTCCAGCTGAGCAGACGCTGTAAGTCAAACCCCTTTAGGGGGAAGCCTTGTGTATGTTGCACGTCGTCTTTTAGCGCCTTGAACGACGTTCTGCCGCGCTTCACATCGCAATTCAGGTCGCGCCATGCATGTTTCATGTCCAAACGGGTCAAACGGGCTTTAGAGCCCCGATCAGGGGTTAAACGAATGCGCCAAACACACCCGGAGTTTCGGGTCTCACCTCGGCAGCTTGCTTTATGTGGTCGGTAATCGACTAAACCCAAAGTTTGCAGCGCCGGGAGGTTTCGCCAAATGGTTGTGCGGTGCCATCCTAGAGCTTTGGCAACCTGTTCCAGTGGCATGTGAAGCACTACTTCGGTCGTGTTTGGCGCATGGTCTCTACTTTTGGCGGTCTCGACAGCCACAGCCACAAGCGCCTTGTAAAGCCGGATAGCCGTGTCTGACAATGTTTCGGGTAATCTTTCCGCTATCACAGCCGCAGCGGTTACAGCGTTATCGGCAGTCTCGAGCAAAACCATGTGCATCTCCGTTGTTAAAAAAAGGCTTGACGGAAGGACGCTAGGTCGTTACTCTGTCTTCAGTCGTTACAGAGTTTTTGACTTACCTAGATTCCCTCGAATGCTGAAACATTCGGGGGTTTCGCCCTTTTAGGCTTATGTGGCTACGATCTACGCAGCTCGCAGTTTTCTATACGCCTCCAAAGTTGCTGCTCACCTTAACCAAAAGCTTAGCCAGTCGTCAATGTATCGGCTCTGAACGGAACGGTTCAAGCGCCGCGCCGCATTTTGCGAAGCCCTACAATAATGGGTTTTGGCTCTAAGGTCTCGAACTACCTAAGATCGTCTGGAGGCCCGCAGAATCAATCTGGGGGCTCTCTAGACCTATTCTAGGCGTGTCACCCTACCTTCTCAAAAGTCGCTCGAGCCATAATCCAAAGCGAGTCACCAGCCCACGATCTAACCGATCTGATGCCTCGAGGCTTTTTGTCCCGGCATCTTTTCGCAGCTCCGCAACCTCATCACGCAAGGCTGAAATCTCTCGAATCAACATCTCTAGCGTTTTCTGTGTTGCCACATCTAGACCTTGCTGACGGTTTACGGGTTCTATCTCTAGCGTTGTAACAACACCCGTCTGAAGCGCCTGAAGCGCCTCTAAGATGGTTTTGCAGCGCCCTTGCTCTACTAGGGCTCTAGCATCTTGTAACCGCTCTACAGCCTCGCTGGGCCAAAGACGCGCCCTTTTAGACTTGTCGCCTGTACCGCGTCTAGGTAAGGGTTCATGTACTTTTTCATAGATAGGGGCGAGTCTACGTAAACCTGACGCGCTCACGCCTAAACGCTCGGCTGCCGCGCTCGGCTCTAGCAAAGTCACGAGGGGTTCATCTCTACTTTCAGCTTGAGACATAGCGATACCCTAGCACCATAGAAAACGCCACACGCTACGGGTGCTGTTGCGGTGAGCGTTCGGAGTAGCAACATGGGTAGCGCTTATTTTATAGCGAGAATAACTGTTCTCCAAAGTACCTGGTTCGCACAAATGGTACGCAAGCTTGAACATGTTTATTGTACAAGCATTGGGCCGAGTTGCTTTGCAGAGCACTCCTTTTAACTTAAGATGCTTTAGGTAACACCTTGTGGAGGTTAGCGTGAGACATTTTAAGACAGTCGGTCAACCTTTAGCTTTAGCCCTTGCTCTGGGATTAAGTTTTGTAGGCTGTGCGCCGCAGACAGAAGCCACACGTGAGCTGACACCCTACTCTGAACCAGCTTCAGCAATTCCAGTGCCGGATGAACCAGCTTCAGCAGTTCCAGTGCCGGATGAACCAGCTTCAGCAGTTCCAGTGCCGGATGAACCAGCTTCAGCACCAGCTGCGACAACATCCGAACCCACTGCTGTCGTTAAAGCCAGCCAGTGCAAAAGCCCGTCGGTTGCTTCTTCTTTAGAGATAGATGCGGCGTTCGAAACGGAACATCTCAATGCAGATACGACACCTAGGATAGCGGTGCTCGAGTATCTCATTACTGAGATTGATCCTGAGTATACCTGCGGTACCTTATTTCAGCAGACGAGTCCCGGTAGGATTCGCAGTGTCAGGGTCTATAAGTTAAGCGAGGGCGCACAGCCATACGCGAAGCTTAAGGGTCCATTAGAGAGTGCGTTAAAGGATGTCGGTCTTCTCTCTAAAAGCAGTATCGTCGTCCTTGCTGATTTTCAAGGTTTGCTGCCTCAAGCCTTGATTAAAAGTGGTTGGGGTTCAGACGAAGTAATTGTGCAAGAAAGTTTGTTAGCTACGGACAGAATTCTTTATACACATCTGGCGGACAGCAACCAATCGACGTTCACATCGGTGGTTAGCTCGAGCAAAGCTGATGGCGACCGCTACAACTGCTCAGATTTTACAAGCCAAGCGGCTGCACAGACTTTTTTCGGAGGTCTCGCCAACGATGTCAACCGCCTCGATGCGGATAACGATGGCCTTGCCTGTGAAGCCATGGATAACATTTCTGGATTGTATAAGATCACCTTAGCTAATGTTCCTACGGCGGCTCCAGTCGCTACAGTTACACCAAGCCCTGCACCGACTTATAGAGCTCCCACGCGCTCTTCTAGCAGTAAAAGGTGTTACGTCAGCGGCTACACACGTAAGAACGGCACGCAGGTGAACGGGTATTACAGGAGCTGCTAAGTTCCCAAGACTCCAGCTATCGTCATGAAAGTACGAATGCCTGTTCTCCAAAATAGGAACCATAAGCACCTTTATGTTAAAGGTAATGTGATTTTTAGTACATGAGATATAGCTTGTAAAGCGCCGGGGTTTTGACCGTTGTCACTCTCGGAATCGTCATTACTCGCGCCTATGCAAGCTAAAACTAAGATGATGATAACGAACCAAAGGAACCAAGTACCGCAGCCCGCGCCGCTCGCCTTATTCTTCTTACCCATGACTTACATTATGTTATTCCGGGAAGCAAACAAGCGGCATAGGTTTCTTTGAAGAAACCTCTCGCTGATGGATTGTCTTTGGGTGCTATGCTCATGGCATGAAAACAGTTCTTTGCTTCTTTATCGCTGCTTTGTATGGAATTTCGTTTGCCCAGAACCAGAATTACACGTTTTCCGATGGCTCATTCATTTACCTTGTGAGGATTTATAGCGACGTAGCAATAGGAGAGGAAGCTTTCGGAATTAACAGGTATCAACAAAGCACACCACTAGACATAACTGGTGACTTTCCTTCGAGCATTACTGATTATGAACACGCGGGTTTAGACTCTAACGGCACCTTACACTTGCTTAAAGAAGATATTGAGTATTCATCAGATGGAAGCTTTTCAGTTGACTCTGAGCAAAGTTATGAAGTTTCTGTCGATATAAGCGAACCTCTAACGTTTGAAGGCGATTTGACTAGCCCGGATATTGAACTAGACATTCAGGTAATCGAGGGCGGCAAACTAAACATCACGCTTGTTAATGCTGATGCATTTGAGGTTTTCACTGAATAGCTAATGTAAGACCGATTTTCAAAATTTCCTAGAGCATCATACCCGGACTATACTCTTTTGCTGTCGGTACAAATTTTTGGCGAAAAGTCGCGGTTTATAGCTACATTCTACACTTTCTAGTGCCTTTAGCGTGAAATAGTATGCAGGCAAAGTTGCCTTTTCGTGTAAAAACTGCTCATAAATGTATAGCGCGGTAGAGGCTTTTTATACAGTCTAGAGGTTAGATAACGCCCGGCGGACAATCCTAGTACCCCTACGACCACACCCTTTTTAGCCCGGTTTCTAGCCTCTGAAGTAAACCTTTTTCGTTTTAGAAAAGCCTAAAAAGTAGCAACCTAATTCCAGACAAAACCTGAAACTCTAGGCAATCCTTTACCTCTTTTTGATACTCTCATTAAGCCTGTTTGGTACTCAATTAGGGCAAAACCTTTTAGTGGTACCGGGACTTTGTAAAGATACTTCAAAACTTTCTCTTCAGTCCCTTTTTGAATTGGTTTAACAATTTCGCCAGTTCTAGGGATATGCAAAAGTCCGGCATCCTCCTCGGCAATAAGATGGACGTGAAGCTCGCCTAGAGCCATCGACGCGTTACTACCTTTACCCACCTCAAACTTGTACATGTACGGCGGCTCTATTTGCTGCCTGATAGCCCTTAGCCAAACCTCTATAGCAGGGTGATCGTAGATAAGTTCAGAACGCGCAAAAGTTGCATCTAGCCCCAAATGGTGATGTTGCAAGCTGTATAAACAGGGTACAAAAGGGTACGAAAGTTCATTAAAAAGCCGTGAGCCATACTTGCCCGGTTTTAGAGCGCGCCTCGCTCTACCTGTTCGGGTTTGGCTCGAATCAACAAATCTACTTGGAATCACACCGCTGAAACCGCTATACTTTTTACTAGAGCCCTGCATGATTTGTACCTGTGGAAATGCCCTTGCTAGAGGGCGTTTTCTGCTTTCTTTTAGACTCGGCACTATGCCTAAAATAAAGCTACACAGGTAGATTACAAACTTCAAGCTAAATCAGCATTTTGGCATTTTTAGTTATACAAAATGCAAAAAATGGCCACAAAGTTTCTTTAGAAGAAACCGGAACTGGCAGATTTGGCAGAAAATCTAGTACATCTAGTTTGGTTTAGTTCCTACTCTTGTCGGCGGCGAATTCATAATCCAGTCGTAAAAATCGGCTTGCTTTAGTCTCGAGCAAAACAGCGCCCCCGGACGCCTAGCAAAACCCTCTAGTGAGTCTGTACGCGCTCGCTGGGCCATGAGGTAAAGAGACTCGAAGAAATCGCCAGCGCCTCTATCCCTAAGTCTCAAGAGACCCCACAGCAAACCACAGTAAAAGCGGGTGCTGTCATCGTCCCGTAAAGCAACCGATAAGGCTTTAGCGGCGTTGTAGACCATCTCGGCCCGGTCTTGTTTACGCACTGCCGGGACATCGAAAATGCTCTCAAGGTCGAACCTCTGCACTTTGCGAGAGTCATAGGTAACGGGCTTTTTATCAGTTGGAAATAACGCGAAACGTAGAATGTGATCAAGATTTATAACTGATTTATCTCTTACTGGGTATGACTCTCGCATTTGCTGATATGCCGTCCTACCGGACTCAATATCAGACCCTAAGCACCTGTAAGAACGTTTCAGGTAGTCGAACGGCACGCGGGCCGCACTTCCCCACGTCGGCGTTAGCCGGATAGTCCACACAGAGCCATCTGACCGGGTTCTACCGTTATGCGTGCAGTAATGGCCCCGGCAATCTACTAGACCGGCAGCGCGCAGCTCCGGCAGTTTCCGGTAGATAGTACAGGGATGGACACCGACCGCTAAAGCGACGGCTTCAGCAGGACAAAAGTAGGTGATCTCGGTAACGGTATCTTTGTAACCGCGTTCTTTCATGACCTCGACGGCAGCGCCGCAGAGAACCGTATAAAGCTTTTTAGCTGTCAGGGACAACGTTTCGGGTAATCTTTCCGCTATCACAGCCGCAGCGGTTACAGCGTTATCGGCAGTCTCGAGCAAAACCATGTGCATCTCCGTTGTTAAAAAAAGGCTTGACGGAAGGACGCTAGGTCGTTACTCTGTTTTCAGACGTTACAGAGTTTTAGACCTACCTAGATTCCCTCGAATGTTTCAGCATTCGGGGGTTTCGCCCTTTTAGGCTTATGTGGCTACGATCTACGCAGCTCGAAGTTCTCTATACGCCTCCAAAGTTGCTGCTCACCCTAACTAAAAGCTTAGGCACTCGTCAATGTATTGGTTCTGAATAGAACGGTTCAAGCGCCGCGCCGCATTTTGCAAAGCCCTACAATAATGGTTTTTTGGCTCTAGGCACCGGAACACCTAAAATCGTCCAGAGGCCCGCAGAATCAATCTGGGGGCTCACCTGACCTATTCTAGGCGTGTCCTGCTACCTTCTCAAAAGTCGCTCGAGCCATAATCCAAAGCGAGTCACCAGCCCACGATTTAACCGGTCTGATGTCTCGAGGCTTTTTGTCCCTGCAACTTTCCGCAGCTCCGCAACCTCATTACGCAAGGCTGAAATCTCTCGAATCAACATCTCTAGCGTTTTCTGTGTTGCTACGTCTAAACCTTGCTGAAGGTTTACGGGTTCTATCTCTAGCGTTGTAACAACACCCGTCTGAAGCGCCTGAAGCGCCTCTAAGATGGTTTTGCAGCGCCCTTGCTCTACTAAGGCTCTGGCATCCTGCAATCTATCTACAGACTCGGTAGACCACAGCCTAGCCCTTTTGGACTCGTCGCCGGAACCACGTCTAGGTAGAGGTTCATACACTTGTTCATATATCGGCGCGAGTCTCCGTAAACCTGACGCACTCACACCTAAACGCTCAGCAGCCGCACTAGGTTCTAAGAGAGTCACAACGGGTTCATTTTTACTTTCGGCTCGGGACATAGCAGCACCATAGCAGCATAGAAAACGCTATAAGCTATAAGTGCTGTTGTGGTGAGCGTTCGGGATAACGCTAGGTGTAAGGCTCTAAATTTACATAAGTGCAATTATGTAAAGAAGTATGTAGAAGAATCTACAAGCCTTATAGGTTTCTTCAAAAGAACCTATGTCGAACTTACTACAGTGGGCGACCCGATTCCAACTATTCTAAGGTATGGCAAAAGCTCACCTAAAAGCTTTTAAGGAATATGGAGTATTTTACAAAGTGACAGTAGATACTGTGACTTCAGCGTGTGAAAAGTGGTTTCAGGCAAACAGTCACAAGTACAAAATTATTCAGGCAACACCTACACACACGATGGAAGGTAGTAGACATTGCTATACAATCACTGTTTTATATGAGGAATAAACTCTGTTAAGGTATTAAACATGCCCTTATGACTGCAAGACCGATTTGCAAAATTTCCTAGAGCATCACACTTAGACCATACCCCTTCACTGCCGGTACGAATTTTTGGCAGAAAGTCCCGTTTTACACTCTGCACTCTTTAGTGCCTTTAGCTTGAAAAATTATGCAGCCAAAGTTGCCTTTTCGTGTAAAAACTGCTCATAAATGTATAGCGCGGTAGAGGCTTTTTATACAGTCCAGAGGTTAGATAACGCCCGGCGGACAATCCTAGTACCCCTACGACCACACCGCTTTTTAGCCCGGTTTCTAGCCTCTGAAGTAAACCTTTTTCGTTTTAGAAAAGCCTAAAAAGTAGCAACCTAATTCCAGACAAAACCTGAAACTCTAGGCAATCCTTTACCTCTTTTTGAAACTCTCATTAAGCCTGTTTGGTACTCAATTAGGGCAAAACCTTTTAGTGGTACCGGGACTTTGTAAAGATACTTCAAAACTTTCTCTCCAGTCCCTTTTTGAATTGGTTTAACAATTTCGCCAGTTCTAGGGATATGCAAAAGTCCGGCATCCTCCTCGGCAATAAGATGGACGTGAAGCTCGCCTAGAGCCATCGACGCGTTACTACCTTTACCCACCTCAAACTTGTACATGTACGGCGGCTCTATTTGCTGCCTGATAGCCCTTAGCCAAACCTCTATAGCAGGGTGATCGTAGATAAGTTCAGAACGCGCAAAAGTTGCATCTAGCCCCAAATGGTGATGTTGCAAGCTGTATAAACAGGGTACAAAAGGGTACGAAAGTTCATTAAAAAGCCGTGAGCCATACTTGCCCGGTTTTAGAGCGCGCCTCGCTCTACCTGTTCGGGTTTGGCTCGAATCAACAAATCTACTTGGAATCACACCGCTGAAACCGCTATACTTTTTACTAGAGCCCTGCATGATTTGTACCTGTGGAAATGCCCTTGCTAGAGGGCGTTTTCTGCTTTCTTTTAGACTCGGCACTATGCCTAAAATAAAGCTACACAGGTAGATTACAAACTTCAAGCTAAATCAGCATTTTGGCATTTTTAGTTATACAAAATGCAAAAAATGGCCACAAAGTTTCTTTAGAAGAAACCGGAACTGGCAGATTTGGCAGAAAATCTAGTACATCTAGTTTGGTTTAGTTCCTACTCTTGTCGGCGGCGAATTCATAATCCAGTCGTAAAAATCGGCTTGCTTTAGTCTCGAGCAAAACAGCGCCCCCGGACGCCTAGCAAAACCCTCTAGTGAGTCTGTACGCGCTCGCTGGGCCATGAGGTAAAGAGACTCGAAGAAATCGCCAGCGCCTCTATCCCTAAGTCTCAAGAGACCCCACAGCAAACCACAGTAAAAGCGGGTGCTGTCATCGTCCCGTAAAGCAACCGATAAGGCTTTAGCGGCGTTGTAGACCATCTCGGCCCGGTCTTGTTTACGCACTGCCGGGACATCGAAAATGCTCTCAAGGTCGAACCTCTGCACTTTGCGAGAGTCATAGGTAACGGGCTTTTTATCAGTTGGAAATAACGCGAAACGTAGAATGTGATCAAGATTTATAACTGATTTATCTCTTACTGGGTATGACTCTCGCATTTGCTGATATGCCGTCCTACCGGACTCAATATCAGACCCTAAGCACCTGTAAGAACGTTTCAGGTAGTCGAACGGCACGCGGGCCGCACTTCCCCACGTCGGCGTTAGCCGGATAGTCCACACAGAGCCATCTGACCGGGTTCTACCGTTATGCGTGCAGTAATGGCCCCGGCAATCTACTAGACCGGCAGCGCGCAGCTCCGGCAGTTTCCGGTAGATAGTACAGGGATGGACACCGACCGCTAAAGCGACGGCTTCAGCAGGACAAAAGTAGGTGATCTCGGTAACGGTATCTTTGTAACCGCGTTCTTTCATGACCTCGACGGCAGCGCCGCAGAGAACCGTATAAAGCTTTTTAGCTGTCAGGGACAACGTTTCGGGTAATCTTTCCGCTATCACAGCCGCAGCGGTTACAGCGTTATCGGCAGTCTCGAGCAAAACCATGTGCATCTCCGTTGTTAAAAAAAGGCTTGACGGAAGGACGCTAGGTCGTTACTCTG
>MWWE01000082.1_pt1 | contig 14666 bp, 25 predicted proteins | sample 1047301 | NCBI WGS metagenome assembly MWWE01 (sample SAMN06349973, study PRJNA376086) | soil metagenome | isolation source: MS1-1 sample Antarctic (ecotone) soil | place: Antarctica
CGGCGGCGACTTTAGGGATGAAGTAAGGGAGATGACGGCATGAGATACCTGGTCTTGATGGCCGCTTGTAAGGCGACGGAGATCGGGCAGCACCTTTGCGCTCATCACGACGCGGCGGAGGGGCAACGCTTAGGCGAAGCCGAGGCCGCGCGCCGGTGGCCTGAGTCCGAAGGCTGGCGCGGTCATACGGTCTCAGTCAGAGAAGACCGGGAGCATTCGCGGTGCATCGTCGTGCCCGACTTCGCGGCTGCGTTCGCGGCTGTGGCTGGCATCGGGCGCGGCGCATCTTCCAGAGCGCCGGTCGCGATAGAGGCGCAGGAGTTGGAGACAATCGCTTGACGCCCGCTACATCTAGCGCCCGCGCATCCATTTTGAAAATATGCAATCACGCACCATTTATGCTTGATCCGTGCATAGTCGAAAAGAGACTCGCGCACAAGTAATTGACGATCCCGCCGATTCGCCTCACCTGTTTTCAACAACGCGTCCGCTAATTGGATGTTATGTCCGGCGCCGACTCACGGCGAACGAATTGACGACAACGATTCACACCCGATCTCACTCATCAGCGGACGCGCGAAAGGTTGCATATAAGCCCCTGTAACGCGCCGGAGAGTTTGGACAAGCAACGCCTTGTCCGGTGCGCTCGCGGCTTGTCTGGCGTGAGATATGAATAACTGGCGTGGTCTGTAGCGGGCGCAAGTCTTTAACGAGTTCGCTAATTCTAACCAGTTAGAATTAGCGACAATCCGCTATTTACACCTCATCATAGCAATCCGAACGAGCGATCCGAAGAAGGCCATCGAAATAGCCGCCGATGAAAGTTGGTCGAGCGTGGATATGCGTAACGCTTACGCATGCGGCGAATGAAAGTCGAGTTGAATCCTCCCGCCGGCGGGAGGAGTTTGAGTTCAACCATGCTGCCGCTTTGACCTCATCAATTATTTGATTACCTTTTTGCCCTCGTCCGTTACTCAATCGTTGTCGCGCTTTCGCTTCCTTGAAAAGTCTACGCGCGTAGACTTTGTTTGAGTTCGACCATGCTGCCGCTTTGCCAATCGACCACGTAGTCGAACTTTGCGGCCTCTGCGTGGTGAGACCAGTATAAATTAGGGCGGCGCCGCCCTAATTCAACCCTTCCAATTCAGAAGGCGTCGCCGCGCCGGTTAGAAATAATTGAGTGAGAACACTGAAGGCGGTAAGGAAGCGTTTAGAAGGCTGCTTTCCGTTCGGCTGTCTATCATCAATGGTCGTCCAACCCAAGTGCTTTGCTAAAGTGTTTGTTGTGAATAACTTAAATGATGTCCGTCCTTCAAGGACGGACATCATCTCTTCCAACTCTTTTCTATTTGGTTGGATGATTTTGAGTGTCCCCTTATCCCGTATGGCGAAATAGGTGGCGTGGTGAGGAGTTCTAGGATCAAAGTCCTTTAGCTTCAAACGCCCATCAACGTAGCCCGCTAGTAACCCCGCAATCACCCCGGCGTCCGCTGGAGCGTTGATGCCGTTGAATCCTCTCTACATCCAAGCCCACAACGGCAAGCTGGCTGCTCGTCAGGTGGCGACGCTCCTTCATGGAGACGACACGGTTAAGAAGTTCGCGCAAGAGGTTGATACACCGTGGCCGACGGTTTACCAGCGGGCGCAGGTTTATAACGAGTTCTCTAATTATGACCAGTCACAATTAGGAACTATCAGATTCCTTCACTGTTTCACTCTCACCATGCTCAAGAATTACGACCAGCTAACAGCGGATATATGTTCGCTAATTCCTGCCAACAGGAATAAAAAGTTCGGGTTGATGGTTCGAACCATCAACGTTTGAGTTCAACCATGCTGCCGCTTTGACGAACGCGCGACGAAAAGAGAGGGGCTAACAGAAGTTCCGCTTGTCATCGAGCAAGACATGGACGATGAGCGCGCCTTCGCCATGATGAAGCGCGAGAACTCCGAATCCTATGGCAACAATGCTCCAGCGGACGCCGGGGTGATTGCGGGGTTACTAGCGGGCTACGTTGATGGGCGTTTGAAGTTAGAAGATGTCGCAGCATCAGCGAACCTCCACACCATCTATCTCGCCACACGCAAGAACGGCAAGCTAAAGATCGTCGGGCCGGGCGGCGAGGAAGTGAAAGAGGCGAGGCGTGCCCGCAGCGGGCACGCCTTCACCACCCACACATTAGCTGAACATTTAGGATGGATAAAGGCTAATGAAGCTGCTACGCGAAGTACAGATCGCTTCCATATCGCCTTCAAAGCTCTTACAGAACTGATCCTTCCCGGCGCGGCCACGCCTTCTGAGTTGGAGGGATTGAATCAGCGCATCATCAACGACGTAGCCGAGGGCGTGAATAAGGTCGGCGGCGACTAAATTTATACGTTTGAGTTCAACCATGCTGCCGCTTTGACGAACGGGCGCAGGTCTTTAATGAGTTTAGTAATTCTGGGTGCCCAGAATTACCAACAATCCGCTTCACACACCTCGCACGCGCGGGCGCGACTGTCAACAATTGTTGACAAACCGTCAAACGAGGCATTAACCCCACACGCGCGCGGGCGCGACACTGGCCTACTCGCGTCAATGGTGCAAAAGTAAAAGAGGGGCAAGGATTTGCTTCCCTGCCCCTCACAGTGTTTCCTGACGCAAGGAAAGTTTAGACTTCACCCCCTTTTCGCCGCCTGACATCCCGGCGCGCGGCGAAGCGGCTTTCAAGGTAGGGCTGCAACTCCCGCATCACATCCTGTGTGCCCTTCCCCTCTTCGATGGCACAGACGGCCATGTATGCGCCGTCGTAGCCGACGATTGCAACGAACTTCCTGAACTGGTCGAGCGGCACGCCGCGATATGCTTTCTTCGTCGCCATTAGCGTGTGTCTCCCTTCATGTTTGCGAGCAAGAGCGCGATTACTTCCGGCGTGTCAACAATGGCGTCAACGTGGTTGCTGACGAAGCAGCCGACTTTATAGGCCAGCGCGGGCGGCGTGGCCTTGTGCGCCAACAGTGCGGCGATGAGCGCGGCGACTTCCCGCTGGCCGCGCGTGGGCTTCTTTCGTGTTGCCATTACTTCGCCTTCCCTTCCCGGCTGAGGCTGCCGTTCATCAACCGCAAGCCCATCTCATCAGCCACCGGAAAGGCTTTCGTCATCAAGATGCGCGCGATCTCGGGATCGGTGTCATTAACGCCGGTCTCGTTCGACAGGTCGCACAACATATCGGTGAGCACGTCGAGCAGAAATAGCGGTGTCGTTTCGTCGGCGAGTATCTCTGCCACGCGCGCCGCCGCTACTTCGTAAGGATTGGCTTTCTTGACGAGCCGCGCGACCGGGGCGAGTTTAGCTTTAGCCTTAGACATGGTTCGCTCTCCTTTCCATCACGGCAACCGTGATCGTCAATTCTTCGAGCGTGCGCAACGTGGCGCACAGTGCGCGCTGCATGGCGTCTGCCGTCTCGAAGTCAAGCAGGCGACCTTCTGTGACCTGTACGTCGCGCGAGACGTTGCGCAGGGCAAGGCGGGCGCGTTCTAACTTCTCTGTTGTGGGCGTTTTTACCTGTGTTATGTTCTGCATAGTCAATTCCTTTACTCGTCCTTTTGGGGTTGATGAGAGGGGCTGGGAGCGGGGATTCTCCTAGCCTTTCGCTTTTAGTGCGCCCGCATGTTCTGGATGCCGGTATCTACCGCCGCGCCTTTCGCCAGATGCTTACAGGCCATGCGCGCCGCGCCCGCCTTGCATGAGCAGCGACCGTACCGCAAGCCTTCAATCGTCTCGAACCTGACGACATACTTGTGAAGTTCCGGCGTGATGACGAGATAGGTGCGCCCGCCCAAATACTTGACCGTCATCTTGATCTTGCTGGCGCGGTTGATCGCGTTCTGGATGTTCGTGGTCATTATCGTTTGTCCTTTCGTTGATGCCGTCTGACAAGAAGAAGTTTAGCGCAAACGCGAAACATAGTCAAGATATATTTTCCCGTAAGCGAGAAACTTTCTTTAGTTTGCATCCCGAACGCGGGAAACTAAGTATTGACAATGTTTCGCGTTTGCGGGAAGATGCGCGGTATGGAACTTCTATCTACATCGAAGGTGGCCGAACGTCTTGGCGTGGACGATTCGACGGTGCGGCTGTGGTGTCGGCAAGGTCTGTTTCCTACCGCCCAACAAGTCGGCGGGTCTTGGGTTATTCCAGCCGATGCGCTGGTGAAGTTCAAGCAGCCGAAGATGGGCAGACCGGCGGCAAAGAAGCGCGGCAAGAAGGTGGCGTGAGATGTTCGTGAGGGCTAAGCACCGTCGCACGCAACGCGGCTCGATGACTCACTACTACCTCGTCAGGAGCGAGCGCGAGGGCGGGCGCGTCCGGCAGCGCGTCGTCCTCTACCTCGGGCGGGACAAGTCAATTCACGAAGCCGCGGAACGCCTCCCGCGGGTCATCGCCCACTACCAGGAGCAAGCGGAAACATACAGGCAGAAGGCGGAAGAGGTGAGGGCGAAAATCCCGGCGGACGAGTTCGTCGAGTTCGAGACTGGTTACGTGCCGTACAGAAAAACACGCGCCCTAGAGAATTGGCACAGGTTCCATGACCACACCCGCTATGCCGAATACTATGAGCGCGAAGCACGCTTGCTGTCCGCGCGTCTCGCCCGAGTGCGCCAGTTGGTTGAGGCTGAGGAAGTGTAGTGCCCAACGTCAAGCGCGCTCAGTAGTGACGTTGGGCACTACATCGGACTTGGAGTAGCACCCGCTACCCCAAAACGCGCCACAGGGCGAATACGCGCAAGCAATGGCGGTGCTACAGGCACGGCAAAGGCGACGAAGAAAGGCGGGAAGAAGTGAATGGACCGGTCACTAAGAGACTAAGGAGAAAACACCGATGGTAAAGCCAGCCAAAACCAAAGCGAAACTCAAAAAGGTCAAAGCCAATGCCGAAGCCGATCTCAAAGCGGCGCGGGCGAAGGCAGAGGCGAAGATCGCCAAAGCTAAGGCTAAGCTCCACGCCGCCGAGGCACAGACCGCCTCCGCCATTGCGATGGCAGAAATTAAAGCCAACGCAGACTTGGCGAAGGCCGCGCGCGCAAAACGGAGCAGAAAGAAGAAAGGCGGGAAGAAATGACAGGTTTCGTCCCTTTCTTCCAATTGAAAGCTTTTCCATTATTGTGACAAAAAAAGAGAATTTGAGTGAGTTTGTACCAAAAAGTTCCCTGGAACGAAACGGACGTAACTTTCCGAGTTTGTCGGAAAAAATGCTCTGGAACTAAATCCGACAAACTTTCCGAGTTTGTGCCAAAAAGTTCCCAGGAACGAAATGTCACAAACTTTCCGAGTTGGGGCAGAAAAGTTCTCTGGAACGAAACTGCGGAAACTCTCCGAGTTTGTAACGTTTCGTTCCTGGGAACGAAACGTTACAAACTTTCCGAGTTCAGCCTTGACCTAAACAGCGAGTTTGACCCCGACGACTTTTAACCGGAAGTAAGGCGACGAAGAAAGGCGGCAAAAAGTGATACCGCCAAACCATGAAAGCCCGCCAGTGTCGCGGTTTCACCCTTTCACCCTTTGCGCCTTATAGCCCTGGCTTATGAAGAAACCCGAGTTGATGACGAAGGAAGAGATCGCGCGCGAGCTGTCGCCCGACTCACCTCTTTCGGACCGGAGCGTTCAACGCTACATCGCGCTCGCCAAAGTGGAGCCAGCCGTAAAGGGTTCGGGTCGGGGCAACGTGGCGAAGTTTCGACGCGGCGACGTAGAGAAGATCAAGGCCGCATACAAAGCGGCGGCAGAGGCGCGAGACGGACATAGCACGGCAATAAGTACGACAAAGCCCGCCATGCTTCAGCCTGTCGCACTTGTCGGGGAATTACTAAACGCCAACGTGGAGGGCTTCCAGAGGCTACAGAACGCGCTCGATACGTGGCCGGTATGGTTGACCAGGTTGGAGGCATTAGAACGCACTGGCTTGCCTGTGACGTGGCTTGATGCGGGCATAAGACAAGGGGAACTGCCGCACGTCGGCGAAGGCCGGGGCAGACGCTTTCATCGCGACGAGTTACGCGCTTTTGCCGAGCGTGTCAGAGATCGGAAGTATCTGGCAGAGTTGTTTAAGGAAAGCACGTAAAGCCGGACGTGGCGCGTTTGTCACCCTTTCGGCAGAGGTTGGAAGATCAAGCGAGACGATCTTGATTTGTACGTGCGGAAACTATGACGGCATCGAAGAGCAGCAAGAAAGGTAACAGGTTGCGGATCACGCTACCGAAGCGCGGCGATGTCGTGCTGACCGCTGAATGTGACCTGGAGGTCATGAGGGGGAATTTTGAAAGCACGTTGCGAAACATGTCCGCCCGAAGATCGGAGGAGGAGATTAATACCATCGTGCATGATGCCTTCGAGTATGCGGTGAAGCACATGGATCAAGTTCTTGGGGCGGCCTTGATGCGAATTCGGAGTGAGGCGTTCGATGTCGCAACTCGATCAACCAAGATCGTCAAAGTCACAGGACTCGAAGTTCATGGGGCGCTTTTGAAAATAGAAGATCAAGAGGCGAGGGAGCGGTTGAATATTCGCAGTCCGGGACAAACCTCCAGGTGGACGGTGAATGAATTAGCGGGGGCCGTGCAAGAGGCTTTGGAGTCTCTTCCGGCTCATGAAAAGACATACCCGAAAGTCGCCGCGCTGCTGAAAAAGAGTCACCCGGAGAAGGCGCCCCCGTCAGGGCAAGCTCTTAGAAAACTCTTGCAACGGAAAGAGATTGACTGGTGGAAATTCAAAAGGGGACACTACTCTGTACCGTAGCCGTAAAATTTTTTAGCGTTTCTGAACACAGGGACGATGCTTTGTGCTAGACTAACCCAGTCTAATTTTGAACGTCTCAGCTAGAGACAAAACGACGCGGCCTGACCGTAGGAAGTTAAAGCCGCGTCGCCTGTTCTTTTTGACAATGCCCTTTGTCGGCCATCCGACGCGAGCGGAGCAAGATATTACCCGCCTCCGATCTCCGATGCAAGCCTTTTCGCATCCCGCGCAGGTCGCCAGCAAAGCAATCAGCCTTTGCGTGCGACTACGACCGCCGCCCGTAAAATCTAAAAATCCCGCAGCTTGCCGCCGGCTGCTGCGAGACAAAGAAAGCCCTTCGTTGTTTGTGGAGTCGTAGCCACCAGCAACAAGGGCTTTCGCCTTTTGAAAACAGAACCGCCCGAAAGCGGATACCTTCGGGCGGCCTTGAATGTCGTTGGACGCGACAGATTGGAACGTGACCCATGAACTATAGCCCACTTGCTAGAAAACAATCAAGCCCCCCGGCTACCCTCGCCCTGCTTCGCCCGCAACCGTTCGCCGCAACCGGCCTGCTCGATCTCTCTGAACGAGAGTTCGACACTTTAGACCGCGACGGCTCGCTTGCATCTTTCCTTGACTCTCTACCCGATCCGCAAAAGTCGAGACTCTACCCTGAACACGTCGGCGACGATGTTATCAACGACGCGATCCTGACGTGCGCCGCCTCTTTCTTTTCGCTCGCCGTGCGCGATGCTGAACGTGTCGCAGAGATTTACGAAGGATTCACGCCCGCCGATCTGCACGCGCTCGGCCTGCGCTCGGCTCCGTCAGAGGTGGCGCGCGTCATGGCATCGTGCGCCGTGCGGCAGAGGTTCGGAGATCAAACCGGACATCTCGCGCCGCTCTGGAAAGGCGACGACGGCGCGCAAGTGAACACGCCGCCCTATGGCTTGCTATTTCCGGTCAGACGCTGCGGTCTGGTGCGCGCGTGGGTCAACTACAAAAGCCCGAAAGACAACGCGCCCCGGTGGGTTTCATCGTCGCATCTGCCGAACGGGTGCAAGGTGCAACCATCTATCCACGTCGCCCGCCCTGAGTATGCGCGGCGATCCGGTGTCGCCTTGCTCGTCTCGCACCCGCTCGAAGCGGAAGAGGCCGCGCGCGGCGCTTACGCCTCGGCAGTAGCTTTGAACGGCGCCACGCCCTCGGCACTCGTCGCGCAACTATTTGACGAGTGGCCGGAGTTGCGCGCCGTCACGATCTCACTTGATGAGGTTTCCCCGTTTCTCTCTCGCGCCCTCCAATCGGCGGGCTTGAAAGTGAGGTGTGCTTGATGAGCGCGCAAAGTAAATGGGCGCACGTCGGCCACGAAGCCGCAGAACTCGCCGCAGAGGTCAGACGCGAGCCATTAGACCAAACCGCCCGCGTCGCCAGTCTGGAGAAGCGCAGGCGCAAACAAGACGAACCGGCGCGGCGGGCATACGCGAATCAATCGCTTGCGCTTCGTCTCTTCGTTCAGTTCGTCGGCTACAGCCCCGAAGTTAAAGACACCCTGAACGCGGCGATAGAAGCAGTAGCGGGGCTTGACCATGCGATCACGCGCGCCGATTGGGAGATGGGTCTGTATCTTCGCGGCGGCTCGCACGCGGACGCGGATCGGCTGCGCCAGTTGCCAGCCAAGCATAAAGACAAGCGCACGCTGGCGGCAGCGTGGACACGCGCCTTTGCTGAGTATGAGGCCGAAGAAAAGCGCACCGGCATCGTCGCCCTGCGCCGCATCTCCGGCACGAAGGACTTTAAGACCGGCCAGCGAAAAGCATCGCAGATTCACGCCCTCTGCGCCCAAGACATAGCCGAGATCGCCAGCGCCGCGATGAAGATTCACGGCAAGCGTTTTGATCGGTTCGCGCAAGCTGCTGCCGCGCACGTCGCCATTTTGCGCGACACGCCGGAGAGACGTGCACACACGAAAGAGACGGAGCCTAGACCCGCGCGCATCAAGCAACCCGACACGCCCGCGCTCGCCGTCGTGCGTTTCCTGAAAAAGATGGAGCAGGCGATTGATGAGTTGATCCGCGACGTGCCGACGGAACTCCAGACCGAAGCGCGAGCGCACGCCGAATCCTTGCTTGCGCAAAAGTTCGACGAAACCGAAGGCGCTCAGGACGGCGAACAGGCTGCCGATTCTGTAGACCTTGATCTTAATATAAATAGGTCTACAAAATCGCCCGAAACCGCTCCCGCCGAAAAAGTCGAGTGTATGTGCACCGAGATCGCGGAACCCGCTAAAAATGCGGCTCCCGATGGGGTCGAGGTCTACAATTTGTGTACCTCGCCCTCTGTGAAAACCGCGCCGCCTGCCACTTACGAAACCTACCGTGCGGCAATCACTTTCGCGCTCGGTGAACGGATGCGCGCGGGCGCGTCGCTTGATGAAGCTGCCGCAGAGGTCGAGGCCGAGATCGGCGAGTATGACGGATGGCTGGCGCGCGTGAATTCTTACGGTCGCCGCGCCGTTTCTCATACTTGCCCAAGCCCGGAGGTTGAACCTGAATTGATAGCCGAGCGGGTTTACATCATGTGTGAGGCGGGCGATGTTTCCGAGACAGAGGCGGCGCAGATAGCACGACGCGACTTGTGCGAGGTGTGCGGCGAGGCGGCGAAGATCGCGCGGCGGTCGCATGTAACGGAGTTGGAGTATGCGCCGGGCAAGTTTATGTGAGGGCTTATGTCTCAAACGACGCAACACAATGCAACAACGAAAGCCGCGCCATTCGCGCCGATTGAGCACTACGAACGCTTGATCAAGCTACGCGAAGAGTCGCCCGACACCTTCATGTTGCGAACGTCTGAGGCCACCCGGCGCGCACTTCATTACTACGAAACGGCCAGACAAAAGGCAGAGGTAAAACAATGACACATGATCCGATTCGAGATTGGCAAAACAAACGCCGGGAACAGCAGGCAGAAGCCGAAGCCGCCGCGCGCGACCGTCACAACGAGCGGCAACGTGAACGGGCGCGCCTTGCCTATTTGACGGCAGGCGGCGACGAACAGAGTTTTAAGGAAGAGTGGCCGACCATCCGCCAGGAGATTCTGAGAGACGAGACAATCAAGACTGTGACGGGAGGAAAGTAATGGTTAAGGAGGAACAGAAAGAGCCGGACGCCATAGGCCAGATGGCCGAGCAGATCGGCATAGCTGACAAGGAACTCCAGGCACTCCAGGTGGAGCGGGAGAACTTGCCGAAGTTGATTGAGCAGGCGGCGCACGATGCGGACGCGCCCGCGCTCGTCTCTGCGCGTCGTCGTCTCGATGAGATAGGCGATTACATTCACGCTGCCGAGGTGCGGCTGACTCGCCTGCGGTTGAATTTGATCAAGGTTCGGTTGGAAGAGGCCAAACTTGAAAAGGTCCGCGCGGCTGAAGCGGTCGCGCCGGTGAAGGCACGCTTTGAAGTTGTGCGTGGAGAGTTGCAGGCGGTGGAAGGCGCGTTCAGCAACGCGAATTACACGTACGAAGATTTGCTCCGGAGCGAGGGCGAAGTCGGAAGGTATCTGGAAAACTTGATGCTTCCGACGCTGCGTCCGCGCCGCGCTGCCTGAAGGTTCCCTTTGCTTCTTACTCCCGGCAAAGGGGCGCGTGGGGTGGCCGTGTAGTCAACTCCTACTGACGCACGGTCGCCCCGCTTAAATTGAAAGGCTTTATTAAGTTTTGACACATGACGCCCCGAAATTACCGGCCAAGCAGGAGCAGGCACTAGCCGCGCTCCTGGCGAATCCGAGCGTCAGGGAGGCCGCAGAGGCTGCGAAAACCTCGGAGGCTACCTTGTGGCGATACTTGCGCGATCCGTCCTTCTCGGAGCGTTACAAGGCCGCTAGGCGCGACGTGACGGAGCACTTGATCATGCGGTTGCAAGCGGACTCCACGAAGGCGGCGCGGGTGCTGTTAGAAGTCGCAGAGGACACCGGCGCACCGGCCAGCGCGCGAGTCTCGGCAGCCAGGACAATTATTGAGCAGGCGTTACGCGGGGCCGAACTCCGGGATCTGACGGATCGCATTGAAGCACTCGAAAAGGTGAAGTGATGAACCTATACAGCAGAGTTGAAAAGTTAGAGCAGCGACATGATCGGGGCATGTGTCCGCACGGTATTGACATCCGTGATGAGACGCAAAGAAAAGATACGCGCCCGCCCGCCGTCTGTGAAGTGTGCGGATTGCGCAAGCGCGTTTTGAGACTCGTCAACGAAGGAGACAAATTATGAGTTTAACTAACCGGGTCGAGACGTTAGAGCAGGCGACAGGAGGCCGCGACGGGCAAGGGTGCAAACTGTGTGCGGGCTTCGCGTCGAGCGCGAGCGGCGATGATCTGGCGACGGAGCGTGACTACATTCAGCCCTTCAACTGTGTCAGGTGTGGCCGTCGTGCGGTCGTGGTCGTCAACTATGTCGAGAACTGGCGCTCGACTGATGAGAGGCAGAGAGAGAGGAAGGAAAAAGCATGAGCATAAAAAGACTTGATCGCAACGATAAGCGCGCACTGTTGGCAAGGTTCAAAGCGCCCTCAGATTTGCCGTTGGAAGTATCCGGCATCGTCGCCGAAGTGGTGCGCCCCCCGCTCGCGTGGTGGGTCAGTGTCGGCGAAGTCCCGGAAAGCCTTTTCAACGCGGCGGTAACGGCAGCGCAAGCGGGACAAGCGGCAACTGCTGAAGCCCTCAACATGCCGGATGTCTTCAGTCTCGCCTTGAAGATCGCGCGGGCGTCTTTCAAGTGGCCGAAGTTGACGGAAGAAGGAAGAGAGGCGGCGGACGAAGACGAGCTCGATCCGGGAACGCTGCCCTTGCCCGACCTCAGCACGATCTTAGTCTGGGGCATGGGAAGTTCTGGCACGGTGCAGACGATGGCGGGCGGGGAGGTCGAAGCGTCCGCGCTCAATTCATTTCGTCAGGACGCCGACGTTTCAAGCGGTGGCGATGGCGTGCAAGATGTTCAAGCGGCATCCGGCGGATGAGTTAGGGATTGTTGACGAAGGAGCACGCCTTGACGTGCTCTTGGCCGCGTGGGGCGTCAACAGGTTGGAAGCCGATAAGCGGGAACGGCAGAGGTTCACGCTTCGGCGACAGGTCAACAGAGAGCTGGCAATGATGACGGGGATGGCGATGAACGGCGGCGAGTTGCCGGAGATCACAGGCGATACGGACGAACCGGAGCGAGGTGGGTACGATCCAGTTACCGGCGACTATGTTCTAGGGAGTTAAACTAATGGCTGAAGCAAATCTTAGTTTCAAGATAGATGCGGACAGTTCACCCGCTCGCAGAGAATTGACGCTTATCCGTTCGGCTGTCCAGAAGGAAGTCCAGACGATCACGGAGAGTTTCGCGGGCGCAGTTCCCGGTGTCGGAGGATTCGCCGCCGCACTTGGGCCAGTCGGGATCGGCCTCGGTGTCGTCGCTGGCGGCGCGCTTGCTGCCGTTGGTGCCGTTACATCACTCGTCAAGAGTGCCGTTGACGCGGGATCAAAGTTCAACGACCTCTCGATCAAGACCGGCCTCTCCGTCGAAACACTCTCCGGCCTGACCCTTCAAGCCAAACAAAGCGGCACGTCTATCGAAGCCCTCGCCACCGGCGTCTTCATGTTGCAGAAGAATATGGCGGGCGCAAGCAAGGATACCTTGAAGTTCGCCGCCGACATGGGGATCACTGAAGAGAATGTAAGCGACGCGGATGGCACTCTCCGCCGATTGCTTCAAGGTCTCGCCAAGATACCTGATGAGGCCACGCGAAACGCCGTCGGCGCTAAGTTGATGGGTAGAGGCTACGCCGATCTCGCCGTCCTCGTTAAAGACTTAAACGGTGATGTTGATGGGGCCATTGAAGCAACGCGTGCTATGGGTGGCCTGATGAGCGGTCCCGCAGCCGCAGCCGCAGATCGGCTGGGCGATGAACTAGACGCGCTGTCTGCACGCGGGCAAGGTCTCGCCGTATTGATCGGCAGTTCAATCGTCCCGGAAATCACACGCGCCATTGAAGACATCGGCGCCGCCCTCAACTTCAATAAAGGAACTTGGAAAGAGTGGGCTGACTACATCGCGGAGGAGGCCGCCCACGTCCGCGCCACTATTGACGGGACGGTTGCGGAGATGCGCGCTTTGTTTTCAATTGAAGGCTGGTCAAGTCCCGGCGCGGTCGGTCGCATCGGAGCCGCCGCCGCTGATGCGTCTTACGCGGAATCGGATAGACGGCGGGCGGAGGCGAATTCTTCCTTTTCGCTGGCCGAGATTCGCGCCGCTAACGCCCGTCTTCGTGTTCAGGAAGCTGGAAGTGGTCGGAGTGGCGGCGGTACAGGTGGCGGCGGTGGCGCCGGAAAAGCGCGTGGCGGTGGCGGCGCACGAAACGAGGCACAACAGTTAGAACTCCGTGAACTTGCCCTATTCAACAAGGAGTTGCAGGCCGTCACACAGGCTAACCGCGAGATACTGGAGCGTGAATACGAACTCAACTTAAAAGGACTCGAAGAGTATTTCAAGAAAGCCAACGAAGATAACGAGAAGCACTACGAGAATCAGCAAAGGGCTTTGAATCAAGAGGAAGAGATCGCCCGCAAGTACATCAAGAGCAAGAAAGAACTCGACATAAAACTACGCGAGATTAAACTTGACCGCGACAACGCCGAAGATGAGCGCAACAAAGAGCAGCGCAGGCTGGAAGACTTACGCGACCGCGAGCAGGCCGAAGCCAAGCTTGCCCTCAACAAGCAACTCGCCGACACGCAGGAGTCAATCCGGGCGGGACAACTCGCGCGAGCGGAAGCGCAGGCCGAAGCGGGCATCATCTCGCAGACACAACTTGAGATGAGACGGCGCGATCTGGCGCATGAGACTTTTGAGGATCAAAGGATTCTCTTAGAACTGGAGTTGACGCAGTTCGGCACAACAGGCGCGCGGAAGATTGAGATCGGCAATGCCCTTATTAAACTCGACGAGGACAGAGCGAACGCGGCGGAAGATGCCAGCCGTAGAATCATTACTGCAATTCAAGCCGAACAGGATGCGCGGTTGCCCGATCCTTCAGGGTTGGAAGAACTACGCGCGAAGATTAGACGCGGCCCGGTGGTCGAGGACGATCCGAACAATCCCGATCCCGTGCCGGACTTCTCGCAACACATCTCCATCATCGGAACCTTTAAGGACTTCGCTACGAGTGCTTTTTCAAGTATCACGCAAGGCTTCGGCGGAATGATTCAAGCCTTTCTGGGGGGCGGTGCGGCGACGAGTAAAGGGATCGGTTCGATGGTCAAGGCAATCGCCGCTGGACTTGCCGCGCAAGCCTTAGTCGAGGCGGCGATGCAGGGCGCACATGCGATCAAGGAAACTGCGCTCGCCTCTGCCTCTCTCGCCGTGTTCGACGTTCGCGGTGCGGCGCTCCACAGCGCGGCGGCGGCGGCACACATAGCGGCAGCTACGGCCTTCGGACTCGTCGGCGGTGTGGCTGCCGGCATCGCCCTTGCTATTCCCGGCGGCGGTGGAGGCGGAGCGGGAAGCCTCGCATCGCAAGGGAGCGGTAACAGTGTCGGCGGCGATGGAATCAACAGAGATAGAAGCAACGATCCCAGACTTACCGATCCGGCGCGTGAGACCGGCAGGCGGCGCGAACAGGTTGTAAACTTCAACATTCAGGTAACGAACATGAAAGACGAAGTAATGGGACATCTTACGCACGCGCTGCGATTTGATGGCGATGTCCGAGATGAAGTACGCGGCGCTGCCCTTGCTTAAGATTCGGCGGCGACTTTAGGGATGAAGTAAGGGAGATGACGGCATGAGATACCTGGTCTTGATGGCCGCTTGTAAGGCGACGGAGATCGGGCAGCACCTTTGCGCTCATCACGACGCGGCGGAGGGGCAAC
>MWWE01000083.1_pt1 | contig 14544 bp, 15 predicted proteins | sample 1047301 | NCBI WGS metagenome assembly MWWE01 (sample SAMN06349973, study PRJNA376086) | soil metagenome | isolation source: MS1-1 sample Antarctic (ecotone) soil | place: Antarctica
TTTCGACGGACAAACGATGTGATACATCAAAACTGATACGTTGTGGTTTTTATGAATGAACTTGCTTATTCATACAGTATAAAGCCGCAGCAAGCTGACGGGGTATTAAACCCAACGTGAATAAATTTTTGGACAGCAATGATAGAAACCTGAATCTCGAAGATTTAACATCTTTGAATCCGAAACTTTTATATCCGCTGCTCGATAATGCGGCGACTCTAGACCCGCATTTTCTCGAAGTTTATTCATACGGAGCAATCGTTTTGCCCGCAATAAATCCTGAACAGGCAATAAAAATTACCGAAAAAGGAATTGCAAATAACCCGTATGAGTGGCGGCTTTATCACCATCTCGGTTTTATTTATTGGAAATTGAAAAATTATAAAAAAGCCTCAGAAGTTTATGAAAAAGGTTCAAAAATAAAAAATGCTCCGCCGTTTATGAAATTGATGGCGGCGAAATTGCAAAACGACGGCGGAAGCCGCGAAACCGCACGGCATATTTACGAGCAGATGTTTGATGAGGCACAGGATACCCAAACAAAAGAAAACGCCGGAATTCGTCTTCTGGAACTGGATTCATTTGACGAAAGAGAAGCAATTCAAAAAGTTCTATCGCAATTTAAAGAGCAAAAAGGACGCTGTGCAAAAAATTGGCAGGAGATTCTTCCGCTTCTGCAAAGTGTAAAACTTCCCACAGGCAAGGATTTTCGCGTTGACGACAAAGGAAATATAGTTGATCCGACGGACGCTCCTTATCTGCTTGATAAAGAAAACTGCGAAATAAAATTAGACACGGAAAAAACTAAAATTCCCCGTCAATTAAATTGATATGAATTACATTATCGAAATCGAAAATCGAATTGATTGCCGATTTACGCGAAAAAGGAACAACCGTTTTTATGTCGTCGCATATTTTATCCGACATTGAAGCACTCTGCGACAATGTGGCGATTTTGAAAAACGGAAAATTAACCGCACAGGGAAACCTGCAGGATTTATTAACCGAAAGCGGTGAAACTCAAACCTTTGAAATAAACGTCAAAGGAGTTTCCGCAGAAGTTTTGGAAAATGAAATTTCAGGTATCGCCGGAGTTACTGTTTCAGCAAAACCAAACGGAGCAAATATTCAGGTTTTAAATGAAAATGATATAGAAAAGATATTGGAAATAAACAAAAAAACAGGCGGAAATCTCGTTTCAATCCAACCCGTCAAACAGTCGCTGGAAAAACTATTCGTCAAAGAAACGGTAAATTAAAATTTCAGATTGATCTTTGGTGAACTAGGATTTAAGCGGATTAAACCACCTAATCCCTTTGAAATTCTTAAAATCCTTATCATTAGTTGCAACCGTCGCCCCGACCGTCTGAGCCAGCACCGCCAGATGTGCGTCTGTTGTAGTTCGGCTGGTCAGTTTTTTGTCTTTTATAAAATTAAAAAGTTCGGCAAAATGATTCGTTGAAAAAGTAAGAAGCCGCACATTCGGATGAGAGAGTAGATCCAAAACGATTTTTTCTGCCGTTTTGATTGGCAGCGGCGGATTAAAGACTTTTTCATTTGTGGCGACGCGGATAAATCCGAGAATACTGACCGGCGAGATGACCAGTGGATTGTATTTATCGAGAAGTGCAGATTCGAGCCATCGCAGAGCCTTTTCGTTTTCGGGTTTCCCTTCGTCAACAAAAGCATAAAGAAGAATATTATTATCAATCAAGATCATTAGATTTCTTTTAACATCTCTTCTATTTGATTATCAGTTACACCTTTGACGCGGCGGGTTTTGAATGGTTTTATACGAAGTTTTTGTGATTTCGACTCTTCCTCGATTGCATTAAGACCGCGGCGAAGCAGTTCATTGACCAAAGTCTTTTCCTTGAGTGTCGGATTCTCGCGGAGTTTTCGCTGAATCTCACTGTTTATGTCCGCCTCTAATGTCAGCGTCGTGCGTCTCTTTTCCTTTGCTTTTATATTGTTCATAACATAATTGATTTTATACTAAAACATAAATTCTAAGCAAGAATTTTGATGTTTTGATGCAAGTTCAATAATGGAAAATTTTGTTTAATGGAAAATGGAAAATATTTTAATACTTCAACTCCAACTTGAATTTATATTTCTTTTCTTCATTTTCCGTTTTCCATTTTCCATTTTCCATTTTCCGTTTTCCGACGTTTTCCATTATTTTGCAAATCTTATCGCCGAAACTTTCCAGCGGACGTTGGCACGGTCAGATTCCGGGTCAAAGCCGGATATATTGACGACTACATCAATCGTTTCGTTTGGTGAAAGTGTTTCCTGACGTTTCGGAATTATCAATACATTTTTTTCTTTTATAGTTTTGTCGCATATGTCAACAACTCTGACATTTACTTCGAGTCCGTCCAGCGTTTTATCGCCTTTGTTGCGAATCTTTCCGGCGATGTTCATTAAAATTGAGCCGAGTCCCGTGCGAGCCTGAGTCGTACGATCCATATTGGTGGTAATAATGATTTCGTTAGTATATTTCTCAAATTCCGGCGTGCCCTCAAGATATGCTCCCTTTAATTCCTCCTGTTTTATCTCTTCGGTCGAAGGCAGCATCGCAATCAGACCGATTATTCCGGCAATTATAATTATACCGATAATTCCGCCTATAATTAAACCTTTGTTAATTCCCTTTTTCTCTCTATTTTCCTGTAAAAAATCAACCATAATTTCCCCTCGAATGTATTAGACAAGCGTTTTTATTAAATGTTCCAATAGGTTATCATTTTATTTGAAAAAGTCTGAAATTGGATTCAAATAATTTCTCCATTTTTCACATATTTTGATGCCCGAACAAGCCTTTAAAACTTTTTTTGCAGATGCTCCGAAGCCTGAATTTGTCGAGGTTGCCTTGCCGATTCCGCTTCGCCAGACTTTTACATATTCGATTCCCGTCGGAATGCGTGAAGTTATTGAAATCGGTTCGCGTGTTCTCGTCCCTTTCGGCAGCAGATATTTAACGGGTTATGCCGTGATTCTGCACGAAACTTTGAGCGAAGAGTTAGAAATAGAAGAATCCGCTGTTAAAGAAATTGCTGAACTGCTTGACGATGAACCGCTGATAACTAAAGAAATACTTGGACTTACGCAATGGGCGGCGGATTATTACGCTTCATCCTGGGGCGAAGTTTTAAAGGCTTCGCTTCCCGCCGGAATTAATGCGACGGTGGAGGAAATCGTCAATATAAATTCACGCGGACAGGATGAATTGACCAAAACTGAAACGAGTAAAACAGTTAAATTACAAATCTTGAATTTCTTAAATAAAAACGGCGAAACGGCTCTGCGTGAACTCAAGAAAAAATTCGGTGCGGGAAAAACTATGCGTGCCGTCAAATCGCTTCTTTTGCTGGATTTTATATATAAATTCAGCCGCACGATCACATCCAAAGTTAAACCCAAACGCCGCAAAGCAGTTCGGCTTTTGCCAATCGAAAACCATAAACCGAATGCGAAAAAATTAACCGAAACGCACCAAAAAATCATAGATTTTCTAATCGAATTTGACGGCGAAATTCTTTTTACGGATTTGATCGAAAAAGCCGATGTCGGTGCTTCGCCGATAAATACTCTGGCAAAATATGGTTTTGTCGAAGTTTTTGTTAAAGAAGTTTTCCGCGATCCCTTGTCGGAAGCAAAAATCCCTGAAATACAGGACTTGATTTTAACCGATCAACAAAAACAGGTTTTAAGCCAAATAAATTCTGCCTTAGATGTCGGAAAATATAAAGGTTTTTTGCTTCACGGCGTAACGGGAAGCGGCAAGACGGAAGTTTATATACGGGCGATGAAATCGGTTTTAAATAAAGGAAAATCGGCTTTGATGCTTGTTCCCGAAATTGCTTTAACGCCCGTTTTTTCCAAGAGATTGCGGGCGGTTTTCGGTGATGAAGTTGCGATTCTGCATTCGTCGCTTTCAACCGGAGAACGCTTTGATGAATGGCGTAGAATCCGCAAAGGCGATGCTAGAGTCGTCATCGGCACACGCTCGGCGGTTTTTGCTCCGCTCAAAAATTTAGGTTTAATTGTGGTTGACGAAGAACACGACACATCTTATCGTCAACACGAAATGCCCTTTTATAACGGACGCGATGTGGCGATTGTTCGTGCTAATTTTGCAGATGCGGTTGTCATTTTAGGTTCGGCAACTCCGGCTCTTGAGAGTTTTCATAATTCGCACATTGGTAAATATGATTATTTAACTCTACCGAATCGTGTCGGAAATCGCCCGCTGGCAACGGCGGAAATTATTGATATGCGGGAAGTTTTTAAAGAAGCCGGAAAAGATTTAATTTTTTCGCCCGCTTTAGAAGATGCAATTCAGGAAACTCACGGGCGTGGCGAGCAGTCAATAATTTTGCTCAACCGACGCGGCTTTTCGCAATTCGTTTTGTGCCGAAGCTGCGGCGAAACGATTAAATGCAATAATTGCGACATCACGCTGACATATCACAAACGCGAGCAAAACCTTGTCTGTCATTACTGTAACCACCGCGAAAAAGTTCCGCACAAATGCCCCGAATGCGAAAGCAAATTTTTGTATTTTATGGGCGAAGGAACGGAGCAGATCGAAAATCTTTTGCAGAGAAAATTTTCCGAACTGCGGATTGCAAGGGTTGACCGCGACACGACAAGACGCAAACACGAAATGGAAAATGTGCTTTCGGCATTCAGCGACAAAAAGCTCGATATGCTTGTCGGAACACAGATGCTTGCTAAAGGACACGATTTTCCGAATGTAACTCTGGTCGGTGTGATTTCGGTTGATACGGGGTTATCGCTTCCCGATTTTCGTTCCGCGGAGAGAACTTTTCAACTTTTAACTCAAGTTGCGGGACGAGCCGGACGCGGCAGTTTGCCGGGAAGGGTTTTGATTCAAACATATTATCCCGAACATTACGCACTCAAACATTCAAAAACGCAAAACTACGACGAATTCTACGAACAGGAAATCGCCTTCCGTGAAAAACTCCATTATCCGCCGTTTGTCGCTCTGTCTTCGATTTTAATAAAACACCCGAATTATAATTACGCCCACGACAACGCTCAAATCCTGCGTTCCGCACTCGATGCGGCAAACACAGAAAAACAGTGCATAATATTAGGTCCCGCACCTGCTTCTCTGCCGCGTTTAAAAGGCGAACATCGCTTGCAGATTCTTATAAAATCACGAAACCGCAATCATCTGCGGGAAACAATAGATTTTGCACTCGCCGAAGCCGAAGCAAAGTTTTGTGATCTGAAAATTATTTATGTCGAGATTGATCCGATAAATTTATTGTAACAAAAGTGGTCTTTGGTCTTGGTTTTTTGATTATTAATTCTTCAAATTATCCATTTTCCATTTTCCATTTTCCATTTTTTAATATTTTATCTGCGAATAGAATTCTGATAGAGAAACTTTGCACTGGATTGATTCCATCGAGATTATGTCATCCTGAGCATCGTAAATCCGGTAAACCCATTGCTTCGGATTTTGTTTTGCATAATGTTCGATCCGCATTTCTTCTTCACGGACAAGCAAATATTCGCTGATGCTTTCCAAAGAGAGATATTTTTCCAACTTCCGGGTTTTGTCACGAAGCATAATCTGTTCGGGCAGAATCTCGATTATCACGCTCGGATTAAGCAAAATATCCATATCTTTTCCGAGAAACTTCGGACTGTCTTTAACAATCGTTACATCCGGGTAGCAAAAATCCTTATCCGATAATTTGACATGCATATTATTCGCATAAAGCTCGTGTTTATGACGGCGAAGACGGCTTCCGATGGCAATCGTTATATTAGTTACGATTAAATTATGTCTTCGGCTTGAACCTGTCCCGGCAATGATTTTTCCGTCAAAAAGTTCTTGTTTATTCATTTCATTACTTTCAATTTCCAAATACTCGTCAACCGTATAATTTTTCTTAGGTTTTGCTACGACAGCATTATTACTCATTATAATTACCTCTTATTAATTTTTGTATGAATTTAATATCCGGGAGGAAAGATTTATTGGTTTCACTTAAAAGTATGGGGAAAGTTTCATTAATTTTCAAGTTATTCCGGGAAAATTTAATTATTTGCTCACCACACACGATTCCGGCTATAGCCGCGGGTCTGCGGAAAACCGTGTAAATCTGACTAAAGACCAATAATCGCATAAGGATTTGTTAATAATTGAAGATTCATTCATTATAGTGTTTTTACTCAAATCAACCAAATGTTTAGATTAAAGACTCTGTTTCAGTTTATATTGTGTAATATTTGAAAGATACAGATCGGCAAGCCAACCAAATTTCCTGTCTGCTTTTTTGTCTTACTAATAAAAAAAGAATTTTTCGGAATAATACTTTTGAGATTATTATTGATATAACCTCAATTTTCTTGAATTAACAGCAAAAAGGCGGAATTTGAATTCAGACATTCTAAGCCGCTTCTTCCATATTTTTAATAACTTCCAAAGGTGTCGGCGAGATTTTGCGTTCGACAATATCTTTTGTGATTATTAATTCTTTGACCTTTTTCTGTGAAGGCAGAAGATACATCGGTTCGAGCAGAATTTCTTCCAGAATCATCATTAAACCTCTTGCCCCGACCCGCCGTTTGAATGCTTGTCCGGCAATTGCGGTTAATGCGTCGTCGGTAAATTTAAGGCGTACGTTGTCAAACTCAAACTTGCGTTGATATTGTTTGATGAGAGCATTTTTCGGTTCGGTTAAAATTCTGACCAAAGCGTGTTCGTCCAATTCGTGCAGCGAACCTACAACCGGAAGTCTGCCGACAAATTCGGGAATCAGACCGTAATGCACGAGATCGTCAGGCTCAAGGTTGTTTTGCACTTCCAACTGACGTTCTTTGGCAAGTTTTATATCGGCTTTGAAACCGAGCGATTTATTTCGCAAACGTCGGTCAACGACTTTATCCAGCCCGACAAATGCACCGCCGCAGATGAATAAAATATTTGTCGTATCAACGGGCAAAAACTCCTGCTGAGGATGTTTTCTGCCGCCGTTTTGCGGAATGTTGGCGATTGTTCCCTCTAAAATTTTAAGCAATGCCTGCTGCACTCCTTCGCCCGAAACGTCCCTTGTGATCGAAGGATTGTCGTCTTTGCGGCAGATTTTATCTATCTCGTCAATATAGATAATTCCTTCCTGTGCCTTTTCGACATCGTTTCCGGCGGCTTGCAGAAGTTTCAAAATTATATTTTCGACATCTTCGCCGACATAACCCGCTTCGGTTAAGGTAGTTGCGTCAACAATACAGAACGGAACGCTCAAAAATCTGGCAAGCGTCTGAGCAAGCAGAGTTTTTCCCGTTCCGGTTGGACCAATCAATAAAATATTTGATTTTTGAATCTCGACATCGGAGCGTCTTTTCGAGAGTTCAAGCCGTTTAAAATGCTGATAAACGGCAACCGAAAGTCGTTTTTTCGATTCACCCTGACCGATTACATATTCATCCAGAAAATCGTGAATTTGCTGTGGTTTCGGCAAAGCCGTGCGGGAAGTTATACCGTCCGTCTGCTCGTCGTCATTAATTATTTCATTACAAATGTCTATACATTCATTGCAGATATAGACGCTCGGACCGGCGATCAATTTTTTGACTTCATTCTGCGACTTGCCGCAAAATGAACAACGCAGAACTTCTTCGGGTCTTAGTAGTGACATAAAAAAATTTTAGTCTGGCGAGTATTTTAGAAATTGCCGAACCCGTAATTTATACGGATTCGGCAAAGTTTAGATTATTTTACTTTTTCACGGTGATTTATAACTTCATCAATCAAGCCGTATTCTTTTGCCTGTTCGGGCGACATAATTCTATCGCGTTCGACATCTTTTTCAACCTGCTCAAAACTCTGTCCCGTATGTTTTGCGAGAATTTCAGAAGTAAGATGCCGCATCCGCAAAATTTCTTCCGCCATAATGCGGACATCGGTTTCCTGTCCCGAAGCTCCGCCCGAAGGTTGATGAATTAAAACACGGGAATTTGGCAATGAAAAACGCTTGCCGTGAGTTCCTGCCGTTAAAAGCAAAGCTCCCATTGAAGCACATTGACCGACGCAGATCGTCGTTACATCGTTGCGGATAAACTGCATCGTGTCATAAATAGCGAATCCCGCCGTGATCGAACCGCCGGGCGAATTGATATACAAATTGATGTCGCGTTCAGGGTCTTCCGCTTCCAGAAACAGAAGTTGTGCGACAATTAAATTTGCGATCTGATCGTCAATCGGTGTGCCGATGAAAATGATGCTGTCTTTTAATAAACGCGAAAATATGTCAAAAGCACGCTCGCCACGCGAAGTTTGCTCGACAACCATTGGAACTAAAGCCATAATTTTATTTCTCTTTCCTTTTTTAACTATTAAAAGATAAATTGTTTAAGAGTTTGTTTAACCGGGCGTTGATAAAGTGTTGAATTAGGTGGCATTTACCACTTGCATTGATTTTACAATTTATCTCCGAAAATGCAAATCCTTAGTTAGATTTTTCAATTATCTTGCAGATGAGGAATTTTTATTCTTCCTCGTCCTTTTTATTTTTCGTTTTTTTCTTAGCCGTTTTCTTTTTGGGTTTCTTCTCAGATTTCTTTTCTTTCTTTTCCTTTGATTCAATTTCCGGCGTATCGGTTTGCGACTGATTTTCATCTATCCATTCGCTGTCCGTAACCTTTGCCTTTTCAACCAATGCTTCAACGGCTTTTCGTGTTCGCAGATTATTTTCGATCATTGCATCGCCGCCCTGCTGGTCTAATGATTTACGAAATTCTTCGACGGAAGTTCGATAATAATCAGCCATTTTTTCAATCTCTTCTTTCACTTCGTCTTTGGAAATCTCGATTTTATCGGCTTCGGCAATTTTCTCAAGCAGCATCGCACCGCGAACATCTCTTTCCGCCTGTCCTTTCATTTGATTATAAGTTGTTTCAATAAACGATTGGTCAACTTTTGATAAATCAACTCCTCTCTGAGCCAAATCCTGTGCAAAATTATTCAGCAGATTTTGTGCCTGCGATTCAATTAACGCACCCGGAACTTCGAACTCGTGTTTCTCGATCAACTTTGCGATCAAATCGTTGCGAACGCGACTATCGGCATCGGCTTTTGAAACTGCTTCCAAGTCTTCCCGTAGTTTTGCACGCAGATCGTCAAGCGACTCAAAACCTTCATCCAGACTTTTTATCCATTCATCATTGATTTCCGGCAACTCGACATTTCCGACGGATTTGACTTTCGCATTATAATTTACGGTTCTTCCCGCAAGTGCCGGAGACGAAAATTCCTGCGGATATTCAACCGTGAATTCTTTTTCCTCGTCTTCTTCAACGCCGATCAGGTTTTCGGTAAAGGATTTTTCAATCAATTCATCACCAAGCTGAACTTCCAAATCATCAACTTTTATCGGCTCGGCTTCTTCTTCACCGACAAAAGTTCCGACCAAATCCACGATGACCATATCGCCTTCCTGTGATTTACGGTCTTCTACCGGAATCAAAGTCGAATCCTGACTGCGGCGTTCTTCGATAATATTTTCAATCTCATCATCATTTATGGGACGAACACGGCGATTCGCCTCAAGTCCTTCAAATTCGGGATTCGGAATTTCCGGCATTACCTGAATCTGAACATTTAATACAATCGGCTGTGAACCGTTGACTTTTAGATTTTCCGCATCTTCAAGATGTAAATGCGGTTCGGCTAGAGGCTGAATTTCGTGCTGCTCAATCGCTTCCGTTACCTTCGGCGGCAGAAGTTCCTGTATCACATCATTTTTTATCTCGTCTTTAAACCGCATACGAATTACATCAAGCGGTGCAAACCCTTTGCGAAAGCCCGGAACTTGTGCCTGATTTGCGTATTTTTTGCTGACCGAATCATAAACCTGCCGGACTTCATCGGGCGAAACCTCGATTCTGATCTCTTTATTTGTTGCGGAAACGTCTATAAGTTCTGTATTCATTTAATATTATAAGTTTTGTAAATAGATTTAACACGAATCAAAAATAAGATACGAGTTTTTTAAATAAGTTTGGTTGGTTAAATTTTAATTTGCAGATAATAGGGATTAATCCAAAACCCAAAATCTAAAACCCAAAATTGAAAATGCCGAGGGCGAGACTCGAACTCGCACGCACGAGGCACTAGTTCCTAAGACTAGCGTGTCTACCAATTTCACCACCTCGGCATATCTAAATTATTTGATTTTCAACAAGTTTGAATTTATCGGATTCCGTTTAGAATGTCTAGCCTTTAGAAAGTGGTAAATGGTAAGTGGTAAGTGGTAAGTTTTATTTTTCTTCATTTTTTATATTCTTTTTGGCTGTTTTGATTGATGACGTTAGGAGTTTTTGTAATTCTTGGCAATCTTTTAATAAAGATTCGGCTAGTTTTGCCGTTAAATAATCGCTATCACGTAAAATTCTCAACCAATAATCTGTTTCAAAGGCTTCTTTTTGAGCAATTGATAATTTGTGAACAAAATCACCTTTTGATTGTGCCTGATTTCCCTCTTCGACATTTGCTCCGATTGATGTCCCCGCTCTTAAAATCTGTTTTGACAAAACATATTCTTTCTTCTCAGCAACAATATATTTATAAAGTTTCACAATCCGCAAAGCAAAATCATAAGACTTATCTCTTAAAACACTTTCTTTCATAACCATATTTCCAAGTTTTCTTCATACCACTTACCACTTACCACTTACCACTATTCCAAGTATTTCCGTTTGTATTCTTCCAAAGTCCTATCGGCATTTTCCAATTCGCTGATTGCAGTTGGTTTTTTCTCCTGCAATTTTGGCTTTTCCTCATCGCCACCGCTTAAAAGCAGTTTATAACCGACAGTTCCGGCAATCGCAATAATTCCGATAATAACTGCATACCACAAAAGACCGATAATTACGCCGAAAAGCCAAAAAATAACATACGCACCGACACCGATTGCCAGAAGAAGTAATAATAATTTTATAATTTTCATTTTGTAAATCCTTTCTTCTTAATAGTAAGATTTATTACGCTAAAATCAAAGTATTGCTTGCAGAGTTATATTTTCAAAGAGGATTAAATCATTGACCTACAAAAAACTAAAAGCCGCGGAAGTTGCCGAAAAAATTGATGCCGAACTTTTTGGAAACGGTGAAACGATAATTTCTGACGTAACGCACGATTCGCGGCAAGCTAGAGAAGAAACTCTTTTTGTTGCAGTTCGCGGGCTGACGATTGACGGGCATCGCTTTATCAAAGACGTGATGCGACGAAATGCCGCCGGAGTTATTTCAGAATTGAAACCTCCTGAAGATTTTCAAGGTGTTTGGCTGAAGGTCGGCGATGCGAGAAAGGCACTTGCAAAAGCGGCGGATATTATTCACGGTCAGCCTTCAAAAGATTTGAAACTCGTTGGAATTACCGGAACGAATGGAAAAACGACGACGACATATTTAATTTTGGCTTTAGCCGAAGCAAACGGCGAAAAACCGGCGATGCTGACAACGGTTGAATACCGCATCGGCGACGAATCCCAACCCGCCGTCCGCACGACTCCCGAAGCATCGGACACACAAAGATTTCTTCGGGAAGCGGTGGAGAAAGACTGTGATGTAGCGGTGATGGAAACTTCTTCACAGGCGATTGATTTGCGGCGTTGCGATTGGCTCAAATTCAAAGTCGCCGTTTTTGCAAACTTAACCCGCGATCACTTAGATTATCATCACACGATGGAAAATTATTTCGATGCGAAAAAAGAATTATTCGACGGGCGTTTGGGTGAAGTGCCAGATTCAGCTGTGATAAATATTGATGATAAATGGGGCATAAAATTAGCAGATGAGTTAAAAGCAAACGGGCAAAAAATATTGACATTTTCACAAAATAATCCGGCAGATTTGACAGCGGAAAATATCGAGGTTTCTTTGATTACGGGAACTTCATTTTTGCTCAAAACTCCAATCGGCGAAAGACAGATAACTTCCCCGCTTGTCGGCAAACCGCACGTTTATAATATGCTTTCGGCAACAGCGGCGGCTTTGGAACTAGGTTACGATCTGGACAAAATTCAAGCAGGCTTGAAAACCTGCATCGGTGCTCCGGGACGTTTCGAAAGAGTCGAACACGACGGCGATTTTGCAGTTGTTATAGATTACGCACATTCGGACGATGCACTTCTTAATATTTTGAAAACCGCCAGAGATTTAACCAACGGCAGAATCATTACGGTTTTTGGATGCGGCGGCGACAGAGACAAGACAAAACGCAAACCGATGGGCGAAGTCGCGGGAAATCACAGCGATCTGGTAATTATCACATCCGACAATCCGCGAACCGAAGACCCGCTAAAAATTATCGGCGAAATTGAAATTGGAATAAAAGAAACCGATTGCCCGTATTTAGTGAACTCTGACCGACGCGAAGCGATTCACCGGGCAATTTCCAAAGCAAAAGCAAACGATGTCGTGATAATCGCCGGAAAAGGACACGAAACTTATCAAATCATAGGCAGTGATAAATTCCATTTTGACGACCGGGAAATTGCAAAAGAGGCTTTGGAGAATTTAAAAAATTAATTTGACGGGAACGCGGACGGCTCATCCGCGTTCTGACTGAAAATTTGATTTTCAACCTAAAGTTTTAAGAAATTTTTCAATTAGTTCTCTCTGAGCTTTATTTAATTCAACAAATTTTGCACCGAAACCGATTTCCAAAACGTGATTGACGACTTCCGCCGAAAATTGGATTTTCATTCCGTCGGCAATCGGGATAAATAATCCGACCGTTTCGTCGTTTTCGACTTCGCCCGAACAAAGCACGAAACAGCCGAGCGAACTTATGTCGCTGATAGTTCCCAGTTGCCGTCCGATCAAGCCTTCCCATTCAATTTCTATATTGACGGTATATCGTTTAACGCCTCGTCGGTCTTCATTTGTTCTGCGGTCTTTAATCATCGTCCTCGTCGTCGTCATTTATTTCAGGTTCGTTTCTCGCTGTTAGATAATAATAAACGGGCAGTCCCAAAACAATTAATCCGAGTCCGACCAGCGAATTCACAGGATTTGACATAACCGTTGAAACGAGTAACCAAGTTGCCACAAGTATAAATAAAATCGGCACGACCGGATAACCGAGTGTTTTATAAGGTCGGACGGCATCGGGATATTTTCGTCGGAAAACGAAGATCGAAGACGTTACGAAAGCATAAAAAATCCACGAACCGAAAATCACGTAATCGGTCAAAGTATCGAATGAACCCGAAAGTGCCAGCAGACACGCCCAAACACCTTGAAAGATCAGAGCGATAACCGGAACTCGCGTCGCCGATAAAGTCTTAAAAGAACGAAACATCAAACCGTCTTTCGCCATCGCATAAGGAACTCTTGCTCCGGCTAAAATCGAAGTGTGAAGTGTTCCGATAGACGAAAGCATTAAACCAATGGTAAAAATCGAAACCGCAATTCCGACTCCGAATGTTGTGAATTTTTCAACGACAATTTTTGCAACTGCAGAATCTTTTGAAACCGAAGCCACCGCCGTCGGGTCTAAAACGTAAAAATAAGAAATGTGAACGAGAATGTATAAAACCATTATCAAAAGCGTTCCGCCGATCAGGGCAAGCGGCAGATTTCTTTGCGGATTTTTTACTTCGCCTGCGACGAGCGTTAAATTATTCCAACCGTCATAACCCCACAAAGCCCCAAGCATCGCCGCCGCAAAACCGCCCCAGAATGTATATTCCGCCGAACCGTATGTAACGGAAGCGGCGACATCTTCACAAGTTCCGCCGGAATTAAACATCGCAAAATGTCCGAAATCTCCGCCCGTTACAAATAAAAACGCACCAAGTCCGACGAATGCGATGAGACCGATTTTGACAAATGTCAAAGCAGTAGCAAGTTGTCCGCCGAAAACAACCGAAGCACAATTTATCGTGGTAAAAATCACGATCATCATCACCGCCACGATTTGCAAAGTGGAAATTTCAAACGTCGAACCGAAAATTTCTGTTGCAAACAAAATCTGTTTCAAACGTCCGCCGAAATAATCATTCAAAGCAATCGCAAAAGCCACCGCAACCGCCGCCTGCGAACCGGTTTTAGCAATAAAAATCTGCATCCAGCCGTATAAAAAACTCGGAATTTTGCCGTAAGCATCACGCAAAAATATATATTCGCCGCCCGCTTTCGGTTTCATCGCCGTCAATTCCGCATAGGTTAAAGCTCCCGCCAGCGTCAGAAGTCCCGCCGCGATCCAGGCGATCAAAACCCACGTCGGCGAACCGAGATTGCAGGTCATAACTCTTGCCTTGAAAAATACACCCGTTCCGATGACATTTCCCAAAATCAAAGAAATCGCCGCAATTAGTCCGAGTCCGCGAACTAAACCTTTTTTATTAATTATATCTGGAGTCATATTTTTTTTATTGATAATCAATTGAAATGATTTGCGTAATCTTACGCTAAAATGCTCTTTAAAGAAAAGTTTATTTCTCGTGTTAGAATTCCAAACGTGGAAGAAATCAACATTTCAGCCGACGAGTT
>MWWE01000084.1_pt1 | contig 14510 bp, 18 predicted proteins | sample 1047301 | NCBI WGS metagenome assembly MWWE01 (sample SAMN06349973, study PRJNA376086) | soil metagenome | isolation source: MS1-1 sample Antarctic (ecotone) soil | place: Antarctica
AACCAGATGCGAATTAGTAGCAACAGTATATGGGCTTGTCTAGCATTGCTGTACAGCAGCGAGAAAAAGAAGACGAGGCGCTGAAGTCTTTTATTGTCTTTAGCCTCGTTGGGTGTAGTAATATGCCTGCCAATCTAGAGCGGGATACGCACCAACAGACAGTAATGTTAGCGATCGCACTCGTTCGGGATGTCTTTGGGCATACAGCAACGCCAACAGCCCGCTAACCCCGTGACCGATTAGATGAATTGGGCGATCGCAGTGTTTCAAATAGTCATGCAGCAACACCAATGCAATGTCAAGAGAACAGGGTTCATCGGGCGAGAGTTGATATTCCCACTGAGCAATTGGAGTATGCTGGGCAAGGGATTGCAGCAATGGGCGATTGAATACTTGCAGATGTGGACTGGCGCTCAGGCAAAGCACTTCGGACAAATTAGGCATGATTATTTTGGTATAGATTGAGTACTGTTAAGCTCCAAGTTGCGCGATCGCTACTTGGTAGGCATTTCGTAGAACTGGCAGCGAAAAAAGAATTCGCTCTTTTAAGGAGAATCGCTGCCAATATTGAACGGGCAAGTCATTAAAGCGAAAGACTTCTAAAACTTGATAGCGCTCGTCCCAGTCTTGAATTTTGCGACCATCTGAAACAGACCAATTCAACTACCCTTGCCCATAAAGGAATCAGCAGTGTTTCTTGAATTTTACCCAAAGTTGCTTTTGTTCTGGTCATCCCTACACCCCAAACTCTCGCTTCAGTTGCGTAACCCAGGTATTGATACGCTGACTGGTTAACTCTGACTGATTATCTTCATCAAGAGCTAATCCAACAAATTTGCCATTCTTGACTGCTTTAGACTCGTTAAATTCATAGCCATCGGTTGACCAATAACCAACGGTAGTGCCACCCAGTTCAGAAATCTTTTCTTCCAAAATGCCCATTGCATCTTGAAAATTGTCGGTATAACCAATCTGATCGCCAGGTCCAAAATAAGCAACCTTCTTGCCACTGAAATCGACGTTGTCTAATTCGTCATACAAGCCTTGCCAATCGGCTTGCAGTTCACCAATGTTCCAAGTGGGGCAACCGACAATCAGATATTCATAGCCCTCCAGTTCCGCCGCTTCAGTATTCGCAGCATCATGTAGTGTTACGACATCATCGCCACCGAATGCTTTCTGAATGGTTTCGGCGAGGGTTTCGGTGTTGCCAGTTTGAGTACCAAAAAATAAACCAATTTTAGTCATATGAACTCCTTGCTAACTTGTGAGACTGAAAAAATTTAAGTTACAACGTAATTGCCCAAGCTGTTGCGGGTAAACCTGAATTAGGTTCGCAACGACTGAGCAGAAAAACAAGGCTAGTCTGTGTTTGCAGCGTGTGAGACATCTGCGCTGGGATGAAGATAAACCGTCCGGGTTCGAGAGGAATAATTTCCTGATTCAATGTCAACTTGCCTTGCCCTTCTAGCACCGCGATCGTCACATCCTTGTCATCGCAGATTTCGGGCAGTTGGGTTTCTGCGCCTAAACTCATCAAATTCTGTTGATACAAGGTTTGCTGTCCGTTCGTGTATTCAACAATCTCGCAATTAATTACTTGCCCAGAGGCAGCGTTGAGTGGCAATAGCTGGAGATGAAACGGTCGATGAATAGCTGTGGTCTGAACCATAATAAATACCTTTGGGTAATAATTTTTTAGAGAAGGACTGTAAACAGTTGAGGAGCGATCGCCTAAACTAGGTGCTGCAACAAGTCAAGATTGCTCAATAACAGGTAGGCAAAAATTACACCGCCCACGCCACCAATCAAGAAGCCACCAGAAAATTGACTCCACCCTTCAACCGATTGCAGTGATGTAGGAACGTTGGGAACAGTATCAACCAAGGTAGGTCGGGGCAAGTGCAGTCGTTGTTCAAAGGTGGCACTGCCGTAGAGAGACAGACATACAGTTGCGATCGCAATCAAACTTGCGGCGGCAATTAAGCCTGCTAAATTTGCCGAATTTGAGTCGCGCAGAGGTCCTAGTTTGGCAAAGGGACCAATCAGCCAATAACCGTGTGCCATCCCAATCTCCAATCCCCGGGTGAGTGGAGAAAGACCTGGACGGTAAATGGGCAGGTTTTTGAGGAAATTTAAGGTAAAATCTGAGGAATTGATCGGCGTTAATAGATTGCCAGTTTCCACATCTTCAAGCGATCGCACCATGTCTCCGCGCTGGAAATTAAACCCTACCGCCTCTCCCCGCGCCCGAATTGCGTGCCAAATGTGACCACACAGAAAGAAAACTGCCAGTGCGGAGTGGAACGTGGCTAACCAACCGCGAGTAGAGACGATGCCAATAGCTGTCGGTAGCGATCCTGTGGGTGCTTGACTCGTCAACGTGCCTAATGGACCGTAGAACACTTCTGGATAAACTGTATTGTTAACCGAGACGAAGTAAGCAGCTAGAAAGCCCATGTAGGCAACAGCGCCAATACTGTAGGACAGATACGTCTCGCCGGAATAGATCAAAATGCGCCGCGCCCAAGCAAATGGTTGAGTGAGAATGTGGAACAATCCCCCTCCAATCAGCATACCGCCGACCCAAATATGTCCTCCAATGACATCTTCAAGATTATCCACGGCTGCCATTCCTGCCGCTCCGTGAGTGCCAAACAGGTAGCCAAAAATTGTCACTGGATTGAGTGTGGGATCATTGGTGACAAGTTAAGGAAAAGAGGAAATTGTCAAGGGTGGTATTTGGATAGGTCAAAAATCGTGAGAAATTCAGTGTAGACAAGTAGTTGAGCGATTGAGACCAGCCATGACCACCAGCCGAAAAACCAATCGAGACCACGCGAAAAAGAAACACAGACCACTGGTGGAAGACGAAGTAATAGCCGAGCAATTGGAAAGATTACTGACACCAGCCATTACAAATCAAGAAAATTACTACCGAAAATTAGGACTCAGAGAACGGATACTGAATTTACCATTGATGATGGCGGCGGTGTTAACCCTACTGTGGAGAGATGTAGCCGGAGTTAGAGAACTAACAAGAATGTTAGCCAGAGACGGTTTTTTGTGGTGTAATCCCACAAAAGTTAGTCAACAAGCAGTATCACAAAGATTTTTGACATTTCCTTCTGAGTTATTTGAAAAAGTATTTAAAGATTTATTACCCAGTTTAAGGGCAGCTTGGCATAGTAGAAATAAACGTCCATTGCCAGAAAATATTCAATTTACGTTATTAAAGTTCGAGAAAATTTGGATAATAGACGGGTCAACATTGGAGGCATTGTTTAGGAAATTACAAAGTTTATCAGAAGCCCAAAGAGGACAATTGGCAGGAAAGATGAGTACAGTCATTGATTTAATGACCAGATTTCCTGTGGAGATTTGGTTTGAAGAAAATCCCAAGGCTGCGGATACTAAACTAGAAGAAAATATTTTGAATTTAGTGACAGAAAATACTTTGTTATTGTTGGATAGAGGATTCTATCACTTTAATTTTTGGTTAAAATTAATCGATAAAAAAGTTGATTTTATTACGAGAATAAAAAAGGGAGCAGCAATCAAAGTAGAACAGGTATTTACAGATAGTTATGGATTGAGAGACCGGAAGATACGTCTCGGTTCTGGGACAAATAAGACTCCATTTGTTACCTTGCGTTTGATTGAAGTACGGTCAGGAAAAACATGGCATTCTTATTTAACAAGTGTTCTAGATCCTCATGTTTTACCTCCTTATGTAGTTGCAGATTTATATCGGCGACGTTGGCGAATTGAAGATGCTTTTAATACAGTAAAAAGACTTTTGGGTTTAAGTTATTTATGGACAGGTTCAATCAATGGAATTAAGTTACAAATTTGGGTGACTTGGTTATTTTACACTGTTTTAGTAGATTTAGGTGATGCTGTAGCGGATGAACTTTCTCTACCCTTTGATGAGATTTCATTAGAAATGATTTATCGTGGTCTTTATCATTTTACTATGGCTCATCAAAAAGGTAAGGCAACAGACCCCGTTAAGTATTTTGCTGACCCCCAAAATCGAGATTTAGCCATTCTCAAACAGCAGCGAAAACCAAACGTTAAGTTAATTGTCGCTCCTTTTCCCGATCTTCAACGAGGCTCTGACCAGTTTTTTTTCAACAATTTTTTGAAAGCCTCTTGACAAAAGACTTTCAGCCTTAACTTGTCACTAATGATCATGATGAGCAGCATCATTCCGATCACCTATTAACCCGGCAATGATTGAGGTTATATTTGGTTAAACTGCATAAGCAATCTCAGGATGCTGAAAATAACTTCTCACGCGTGCAGGTAACTTTTGCAGCTTATGCAGATGGCACAGCACGCGATGGCGGAGTTGCGGGAAACTGCGACTTGGAGCCTTGGAATGCACTCCCTGTTTCACATCTCCATTGAGATACTCGACCGGATTCAACTGCGGAGAATACGACGGTAGAAACACCAGTTCAATCTCAGTCGAATGCTGGGTAAGCCAATCTTGAACAACTTGAGAACGATGCACCGGATGCCTGTCCACGATCCAGAACAACTTGTGTTCGCGCCCCGCAATCAGGCGTTCGAGAAAGGTGATAAACACCAAACTATCAAGCTTGCCTGTATACAGCATGAACCGCACCAATCCTTGATTGCTCACACTGGCAATGAAGTTGATGCGATGCCGGTTCTTCTGGCTCAGGTTGATCTCTGGGGTCTGTCCCATCGGCGCATATCCCCGTCCTCCTTGGGCATCGGAGCGCAGTCCTGATTCATCGCCCCACGCTCCGAGAGCGCCTTCTGACTCAGCCCGTGCCACTAACGCTGGATACTCCTCGTTGAGCCACTGTTGTACCGCTTTCGGGTCTTGTTCATACGCCCGTTTGAGCGGTTTCTGCGGCGTGTATCCCCAGCGCTTGAGGTACTCTCCCACAGTTCGGATGGGCATCTTCACACCACAGACTTGTTCAATCAGTGCGCCCACTGCTCGTCGCGTCCACAACGCACTATCGATTCCCAATTCGTCCGGAAAATGCTCTCGCATCAAGTCTTGCACTTGCGTTTCTTGGTCGGACATCAAGGTTCGCCCTTCGCCATATTTTGCCCCGCGTTGCTGTTGTTTCAGTCCCGCTTCCCCTTCAGTCTGATAGTCCTGCCACCAGCCTGTCACCGTGTTTCGATGCACGCCCAGATACTCTGCTATCTCCTTGCTCCGTTTCCCCTGCTCTCGCAGTCGGATAGCTTGCTGTCGCAGATAGTTTTGTGTAGTCGGATTTAGCAGTCGAGCATCAGGTTTCTTCATCTTTACTATGCTAACAATTTCCCATAGTTCCTGCCTTCTCTTTCATTGCCAGGTTAATAGCTAATGATGGTTTTATGTCGGTTTCTTTCCAGAGCGATCGCCCTTTTAATTTAGTCAAGTTCCAAGAATTTTTGGAAATTGACTTAGATGAAAATACAGCGGATTGCAGGTTGATTAGATACATGCTAAATTCTAAAAGCTTTGCTGAACGGTCATTCTACTTCTGAAAATCGAACAATCTGCTCCAAATGTGCTGTATCTTTCGGGCTAAGGGCATTATCTGGTTCAAAGAAAGTAGTTTACGCCATATCTTTCAACTCAGTGGTAAACGAATTGAGTTACAAACAGAGCAATGGCAACAACAACGTAGCAATCAATTGGTATTCATTGGGCGCAACTTAAATGCTGCCCAAATTCAAGAACAGCTAACCAACTGCCTAATTTAAGTTGAAAATAGGAATATAGTCTTATGTCAGCCTCTGTAATTTCTGCTCCTACTGCTGGAATTGGTGGCACAATTGCGGAATATCATTGGATTTGGGAAGAACAAAAGTTAAAAATTGTTTACGAAACCTTGGGCGCAGGCGCGCCAGTATTACTCTTACCAGCCTTTAGTACCGTTTCTACACGTGCTGAAATGCGAGGATTGGCGGTGTTACTAGCGCAAAAATTTCAAGTTGTCGCCGTTGATTGGCCAGGATTTGGTCAGTCATCCCGTCCAAAACTAGACTATAAACCCGCACTATATCAGCAATTTCTGCAAGATTTTGTTAAAACGGTCTTTAATGCTCCGGTTAGTGCGATCGCTGCGGGTCATGCGGCGGGTTATGTGATGCAGTTAGCGGGGCGACAGCCTCCTTATTTGGTCGCGGGTAGTTTTGCCGCTCCTACCTGGTGCGGTCCCTTGGTGGCGGCGATGGGCGAACATAGAGGATGGTATGGAGTTCTCAAACAAGTCGTGCGATCGCCTATTTTCGGTCAAAGCTTATACAAACTAAACACTACACCATCTTTTTTGGGTTTGATGTACCGTCGCCATGTCTATGGCAATCGCGACAAAGTTATGCCCGAATTTGTTGATAGCAAGTGGCAAACTACGCAACAACCAGGTGCAAGGTTTGCTCCCGCAGCTTTTGTTACGGGTTCCCTCGATCCTGTCCAAAATCGGGATGATTTTCTTACTCTATTCCAGCCTCTTTCTGTACCAGTGCTGGTTGTAATTGGCGAGCAAACCCCGCCCAAATCACGAGCCGAAATGGATGCCTTAACCACCTTACCAGGTGTACAAACGCAGATACTTCCTGGCTCTTTGGGACTGCATGAAGAGTATGCAGCCGCTCTAGCAGAGACGATTTTACCCTTTTTACAACCTTAGCCAAACTCAAAAACTGCTCTAATTGGGCGCAATCGCATTCTCACTCCGCTAAGGCTTGACATCTATATAATGATAATGATAATCATTATTTAAACAAGCAACAATTTACTTGTTTAGGCACGAATAAATTTTTGCTTGCCATAAAACTATAAATCTGCTGGTTTAAGTACCCAACATGGAGACTAGATAATGCGTTTACCTAATCTCTCCGAATGCCAGTTTGATACTGGTTGCACCACTAGCTCTGATTGCTTCTATTGCTTCTAACCAAGTCGCTATAGCTCAGAGCGAACCTCACACCCATGACAGCGACTACGAACACTTTTACATTGGGGTAGATAGTTTTGATGTGCTGCAAAGTGGTGACTACGCAGGGTTAGAGAACCCCAACTCCGATCGTCTGACTTTCCTGTACTCGCACGTTGAAGAAGACCCGACAACCAATCATTTTCACGGCATCGGTTCTTACAGCTACTCCGGTGCAGTGGATAGCCCCACGATTACAGCAGTTCTCGATTGAATGAGATAAGAATATTATTGGCTGGTTCACCCACTGCTGTTACTATATTTAATCCAACTGAGAACTGCTGTAATTCAACAAATACTAATAACCGAATTCCAGAAACTTACACAGGATTACCACCTATTACTCTCCAGCCAGGTACAGGAATCTACGCTGACAAGTTTGTCAGCACATCGACGGGAGAGGAATACAGCAATTTGACGATAGAAGCTGTTTCGTCCCTCCAAAGCAACGAAGATCCGGGAGCGCAGTACTTGTTCAATAGCTCGGATGGTCGCTGGAGCAATTCGTTAGAAAATGCTATGCCTGCTCTTGAATTAGTGTCAATTACCGATGGACTAAACATTGCTGACGAGCAAGGTTTGAACATCCTAACAGAGATCGGCGATACCTATAGTTTAGGTAGTGGGGACGATCTCTCCTTCACACCCACTTTTTGGACAGATAATTCCGCATCTGCTGGAACTTACTCAGCGACTTTCCGGCTTGTGGATTTTGGTAATACTAACGACGGTAGTTTTCGTGAGTCTGGAACTTTCAATCTAGATTTTACCCCAGTTCCAGAGCCGTCAGCTTTTCTTGGAGTTGGCGCGTTTGCTCTGTTAGCATTTTTGCGGAAAAGCAAGCTAAAAAAAGCCGTAAAGTTTTAATTAGAAAGTGATTAGCAGAAATACTTAGCTTTTTTAACCACAGAGACACCGAAGGATAATATCTTTTGGTGTTTTTAGTTCAGATGTAGCTAAAGTTTTCTATGATAGTTTGAGAGTGATTATCATTCTATAAATAAAGAGGTATTCGTAATATGGTCGCTAACGAGACAATGAATGTAGTGCCTGTAACTGTCCTTACTGGCTATTTGGGAGCAGGGAAAACAACCTTACTCAATCGCATCTTGACTCACGAACATGGCTTAAAGGTAGCTGTAATTGTTAATGAGTTTGGAGAAGTGGGAATTGATAACCAATTGGTTATTGATGCAGACGAAGAAATATTTGAGATGAACATTTCACCAGATTTGCCCCTGCTGCCTTTGTCACAGGAGCTTTAGGTTCTACCACAAACCGAGACGATTTTCTTGCTTGGTTTCAAGGGTTATCAATTCCAATTATGGTAGTTATTAGTGAACAAGCTCCACCAAATCCAAGGCAGAAATGGAGGTATTAGCTGAACTATCACAAGTGCAAGTAAAGCGTCTTCCCGGTACTCTGGGGGTGCATGAGGAATATGCGGTGACATTAGCGAAAGTGACTCTGCCTTTTCTGGATCTGAACCCATCTCAAAGCAGTTGACGGGGTGTGAAAGATGATAGGGCGAAAAACTCACTATAGCAATCCTAAATCAGCCCTTGAACAGCGAGAGAGTTTCGCCCCCTAACCCCCAAACTTGGGGGGACAAGACTCTTAGCCCCCAGCATTGGGTGTTGGGCGCTATCCATATTTCACAACTCAAAAAGGATCGCTATATTTCTTTACTTCTAGCCGAATCTTGCAAGCAAAACGTTAAGAGCAAAGACAAAGGCATGAAAGCTGATATGGGCTAACATGGCAGCTTCTAGTGAATACTGCCAAAACAGCCAGCCATAGGCAATGCCAGCAATCCCATTCAGCAACAATGCTCGGATAATCACGAGTGGGGTAATCGTAGCAGTCATTGGCAAGTGCAAAAGTCCAAACAAAACTGCCACTAAAACGATCGCACCCTGATAAATCGCTTGACTCGGCAACGCGACTCCCTGTTTTAATAGCTTCCAACCTACCCAAACAAGTAGCGACATCAATCCCCAGCGCATTAAAATCTCTTCGGTGATACCGCCGTAAAGCATTGCAGTTAGTGAAGTCAGCCAATTCGGTTCAGCATTATTGGCAGCCCGCAACGCTTCAGGTAATGCGGGTTCGCTCAGGCGATTGAGTAACAGGAGAACAATTGTCGTCACTGCACCAATGCTTAGACTCCATTTCATTTCAGAGGCAAAGAATGGGGATTTAGGCGTGTGAAATACCACGAGCCTATCCCACTAACATAGAAATATGAGTTAGAATCTTCCTAAAAGTAAAAGGGGATAGGATAAGAAGTGGCAGGTAGGTTTGAAGGATTAAGCGAACTAGAATGGAAACTGTTTGAGGACTTATTACCTTCCCCGCCAGAGAAAAAAGGGCGTGGGATGCCACACGTACCATTTCGGAAAGTATTAAATACTCAACTGTATGTACTGATTACTGGGTGTCGATGGTGCGATGTACCAAGAGGTGAACAATGGGCATCAAAAAGTTCTGCTCATCGATGGCTCAAGCGCTGGTATGAAGATGGAATACTAGAAAAACTCAAACAACGGATTTTAGCATTGGCAGAGGAGAAAGGCATGATTAACTGGGATTACGGAGCCGTTGACGGCTCTTTTTCCCCCTGGCAAAGGTGGTGGTGAAGACGTAGGCTATGGATATAAAGGCAAAGGTATACTTATCCACAGTATTACTGAAGCTAATGGTATGCCAGTGGTTGCAATTACTACCTCTGCCAACGGTGATGAAAGACAACAAGTCCTACCAATGCTGGCTCAAATTCAATTAGCCACAGGCAAAAGAGGCAATCCTAAACGTCGCCCTAAAACTCTTGCAGCAGACAAAGGATACGATGCCAAATGGTTACGTCACTTTCTCCGCCTCAAAGGCATCCGACCACCAATCAAAAAACGACAGTGGAAGGGTAAAAGGCTGATTGGTAGACCTATCAAAGAAATTGTCCCCCGATATCAGCAGGGTGTAATTAAAAGTGGCATTTTAGGTCAAGCAGCCGTGTGAGTGAGATCTAACCAATAAGACTGCCAATCTTGATTTGCGCGTAGCACTCGCAAGGCTAACATTGCCCAAGCATTTTCGACACTCCACCAACTGCCAGAACGTTTGAGTCGTTGCTGAATCACGTAACGATGAGCACTCTCAATTTCACCCGAACCAATGGGTAACTCTGCTGTAATCGCGCCTTTGTAATCGAGTTGTTGCAATCGATTGTGGATGTAACGGTAAGCAGAACGCACGGGTGCTGTTTTGTCCGGCACAGTGTTCTCTTCCAGATAGGGACGGAGCGCTTTGAGCACTGCCGCTACATGATTGTGCTTGAGCCGTCGCTTTTGCTGCTCTAGCCACGCCTTGGGGCAGTCTGAAGCACAGACTGCACTAGCATCGACGAGAGAGTCACATAAGTGATAGAAATCCAGTAAATAGCGACCAGGTTCACCGAATCGCTGCGCAATCTGGTTGGCAATCCAGGGAGCACCGTCGCCGACACCATGCACGTAGGTTTGTTGTCCCACCCCAACTCGAATCGCACTGTTCACCAGTTGTTCCCCTGTCTCATCGGTGGTTCCCAATGTTGCGCCAAACACCGGATACTGTTGCTCTGGGGTACGAGCAAAGGCTAAACGGGCTTCTTGCCAACTAATTTGGCGGGTCGTGCGTCGGTCTACCGCCTCTGCCTTAACTGCCGTTGCCTTGGTTGTGACAATCGGAATCATGCTACCGTCCATCTCCACTATTAAACACTCCACCCCATTGATTGTGGGAATGTCAGTCTTCAAGGTACTCAACTGGGTTTGTAAAATCTGCTGGGCGTGCTGCTCAGTAATCGCTTGGGCAGAACTCACCGGCACGGTAATCCCATGATGTTCTTGCACTTTAGCGGGAATTTGTCCAAATGGTACATCAGCCCCAAAATCCGTGATGATCTGTTGTAAAGGCATCGAGTATCCCCGACAATGCACCTCAGCTGCAACGCTAAACGGTCGGGCAATCCCCTTGCCTTGCGTAAACACTTGTTCTACAACTTCGATACGTCCGAAGCGACTGTACCAGTAAAGGTTTTTTTTCGGGTTCGCTGCGCTTGGGGATTGGCTTGAATGAAGTCACCGCTTTGCACTTGATTTTGCCGACTTGCCCATCCTTGTAATGCCGTCTGCCCCAATTGTTGAATTTCTTCAACCACCCGTTGCTCAGCCTCATTAGCTTTGACTAGGTCTTCCGTTCCTCCCTGCCACTTTTAATTACACCCTATACTGACAGTTAGAGCCAGTAGCGTGCTATCCCAAGTTCGATGGCGCTGAATAGGCATGATATTTTAATTTATGAATCGCGTCCTGAGTATATAATAATAATCATTCTCATCTTAGGTTTTCATGTTAGAGGTTCGGGAGCTAGCTGTCAATTATCGGGGCGTGTGTGGACTTAATCCGGTAAGTTTCCGAGTAGATCCGGGTCAACTTGTGGGCATCATTGGACCAAATGGAGCAGGCAAAAGTACGCTGCTAAAAGCATTGTTAGGCTTGGTGCCAGCGTCGAGCGGTGTGGTCTACTATTGCACCTGTCCGCTATGCCAGCAGTTAGCGAGAGTGGCGTATATCCCGCAGAAGTCGCAAATTGATTGGGATTACCCGATCACGGTTTGGAACGTCGTTATGATGGCGCGGACTCGTCAGCTAGGATGGCTCCGCAATCCCGATCAAGCGGTAAAAGAAACTGTTAAAGCGGCATTAAAACGAGTAAAAATGCTAAATCTTCGCCATCGCCGCATTGGCGAACTTTCTGGCGGACAGCAGCAACGGGTGTTTCTAGCGCGGGCTTTGGCGCAACAAGCGGATCTGTTTCTGTTTGATGAACCATTTACAGGTGTGGATAAGAAAACCGAAGCCGTCATGCTGGAAGTATTTGAGGAATTGCGATCGCAAGGCAAGATTCTGCTTCTTAGTACCCATGAATGGGGACAATCCCTCAGTCAACTCGATCGATTGCTGTTACTCAATCAATCCCTAATTGCCGATGGTTCACCACAACAAGTAATGACTCCTGAAAATCTGCGTCAAGCTTATGGAACCCATTTGGGAAATCCCTTACATCAAGATTTAGAAACGTCATTTTTCTGCTATAGCAATCCTAAATCAGTTGTAAACTTTGTAGGAGCGCAAAGCACCAGGACTCTAAGAAATAATGTTCTATGAATCAAATCAGATTGCTATAGCTAGTCATTAACTTTCTTTACCCCATCCACTTATTTATTTCCTCACTTCCCGTGTTCAACCTCCTACTAGAACCCCTTAATTACGAATTCATGCGAAACGCGATCGCCATTGGCGTGTTAGTTGGGATTCTTTGTCCGGTGGTCGGCAGTTATCTAATTGTGCAGCGCATGGCAATGCTAGGAGATGTCATTGCCCACTGCGTTTTACCAGGGTTATCAATTTCTTTCTTTTTAGGTGTTGATATTTTGTTAGGTGCCTTTAGCTCTGGTATTTTAGGCGCTCTGTTAATTGCCTGGATTCGTTCTCAAACACGGGTCAAGGTCGATGCCGCGATGGCGCTGACATTTTCAACTTTTTTCGCCCTAGGAGTCACGCTGATTACCGTGCTGAAGAACAAACTCGATCTAGATAGTTTTTTATTCGGTGATATCCTGGGAGTGACACCTCATGACATTGGGCGCACATTAGCGATCGCCATTTTGATTCTGCTAGTGGTCAAACTGTTCTACAAGGAATTATTGTTTTACACCTTTGACAAAACTGGCGCTCAGGCGATCGGTTTACCTATTAACACTATTTACTTTGGCTTCATGGCAGCCATTACTCTAACCATTATCGCTAGTATGCAAGCAGTGGGAGTGATTCTGGTGATTTCTCTACTGGTGGGACCTGCATTGACTGCCTATTTGTTGGTAAAAGAACTACATCAGATAATGATTGTGGGAGCCATTTTAGGAGCAATCTCCAGTATTTCCGGTGTCTACCTCAGCTATTATTGGAACTTGCCTTCGGGTCCGGCGATCGTGCTAGTGTCATCTAGTTTGTTTTTGCTAGCATTGCTGTTCAGCCCGTCTCAGGGCATTTTAACTCGACCTAACCCAAGTGGAAGTACAGCAACTATGGGTCGCCTAGGTCTATTCAAACGGAGTGAATAGCGTAGCAGCACGGAAAAAGAACCGACGGATACTTTCGTCAAAGAACTGATTAGGACAATTAAAGCAAATTAGATGCTGACTATCTTTGCCTCACGGCGCATTAATCCGAAGCTTCAACTCCTCCAACTTATATGCTGAGAGTACATCAAGTAGAGCCATCTTTGGGAAACCATAAAAGTTCTCTTTTATCTTATCTGAATATGTATTCATATATGCTATATTGATTACAGAGTTAAAAGGAGTCGATTCATGTCTACTGTTACCCAAATGAAATGTGCCTGCGAAACTTGTCTGTGTGTGGTTTCGCTGTCGGATGCCGTAATGAAAGATGACAAGCCTTACTGCGGAGATGCCTGTGCTAACAATCATCCTGCGGGTCAAGGTTGTGGTCACACGGGCTGTACCTGCGACGCTTAATTTTCCAATACGGTTTATCTATGCCAAACGATCCGGCTGAAAAAGTCATTACCGAGCATTTTGAAGATGGAGAAGATATCTGTTGCGATCTTCCCCACAGCGATCTCCTTGAAGCTGCCAACCCCGCTCAAACCGAAATACTGACGGTTGAGAAGGCGCAGCGGATGTCAGAGTTTCTTGGCTTTCTAGCCGATACAAATCGGTTGCGAATTCTCTCTATTCTGGCAACCCAAGAAATGTGCGTCGGCGATTTAGCAACTGCCTTGGAAATGAACGAATCAGCCGTGTCGCATCAGTTGAGAACACTCCGAGCCATTCGTTTGGTTAGTTTTCATAAACAAGGCCGGCACGTGTTCTACTATCTGCAAGATCATCACGTTTTCGACTTTTACCGAGCAATCATTGAGCATTTAGAGGAAGCAACACCATAGTGTTCAATTTTTAAGCTAAAGAACACTTAGCCCAATAGCACAACTGGCGGTCAAACTTCTGCTATTGGGCGACTATGCAATCTTTGTTACATAATCTACTAGCGTTCCGTTCCTTAGTTCCGCTCAAATTTAACCTAATTTTTGTTTTTAAACCAGACACGCCTGAAAGTCCTCTTTCAGTTGAGCCTCGTTCAAGTTGCGACCGATGAACACCATTTCATTTTTGCGGATTTCATTAGGCTTCCAAGCGCGATCGCGCGTGCCATCAAACAGCATATGCACTCCTTGAAACACAAACCGATTGTCTTCCCCAGCGATATTGACAATGCCTTTCATGCGGAAGATATCTGTTCCTTGGGTTTGTAACAAATCGCTAATCCAATCGTTTAACTTTTGCATATCCAATGCGCCGGATTCTACCAAAGCCACAGAGGCTACCGTTTCATCATGCTCGTGTGCCGTTTCATTCAAAAATTCCGGGTCAATTTCTAGAGCGCGGTTGAGATCAAATGCTCCTACTCCCAACAG
>MWWE01000085.1_pt1 | contig 14420 bp, 12 predicted proteins | sample 1047301 | NCBI WGS metagenome assembly MWWE01 (sample SAMN06349973, study PRJNA376086) | soil metagenome | isolation source: MS1-1 sample Antarctic (ecotone) soil | place: Antarctica
TTTCGACGCAACAATTTCAATCGGCGGACAGGAAATAAACACATCATTTAACGGAACTGTTTCCGATAATAAAATGGAAGGAACGGTTTCTTTACAGGAAGATGCCGCAACATTTACGGGAACAAAAAATCCGTAGGAAAGTAAAAAACAAAAAAGGTAAAAGTAAAAAGTAAAAATCTTTCTATTGAAAGTTTATACGAGGAAATTAATGACAAACAAACTGATTTTTTTACTAATGGTTTCGCTTCTGTTAATTCTACCGACTTTTGTATCGGCACAGAATAAACAGGACGTTTTGATCCGCAATGCAACCGTGATGACTGCTGCGAAAGGCACTTTGCAGAATACGGACATTTTAATTCGCAACGGGAAAATTGCACAGATCGGCAAAAACTTAAAAGCCGGAAATGATGCACAAATAATTGATGCGACGGGAAAATATGTAACGCCCGGAATTATTGATTGTCATTCGCACGCAATGCTTGATGCCATCAATGAATTTTCCTACGCCGTAACTTCGATGGCGAGAACCCGCGACGTTTTAGACCCGACGGATGTAACAATTTACCGGGCATTGGGCGGCGGCGTAACGTCGGCAAATCTGCTGCACGGTTCGGCAAATCCCATCGGCGGTTTGAATACGGTTGTAAAATTCAAATACGGCAGACCGATTGAAGAATTTCTTATCCCTTCAGCACCGCCCGGAATCAAGTTTGCGATGGGCGAAAACGTCAAGCGTTCGAGAAATATTCCCGGACAAGCCACGCGGTATCCGGCAACCCGTATGGGAACACTGGAAATTATGCGGGATGCCTTTCGGCGGGCTAAAGATTACAGACAAAGTTGGATGGATTTTCGTGCCGGAAAAACAAAAGTGCAGCCGCGAAGGGATTTGGAACTTGAACCTTTGGTTGAAGTTCTGGAAGGCAAAAGACTCGTCCACGCTCACGGTTATCGTTCGGATGAACATCTGAATTTATTAAAATTGGCGAACGAATTCGGTTTTAAAGTGGCAACGCTTCAACACGGACTCGAAGCCTACAAGATCGCTCCCGAAATCGCCAAATACGGTGCCGGCGTTTCGATCTTCGTTGATTATTGGGGCTATAAAATCGAAGCCTACGACACGATTCCCTACAATGCTTATATTCTTTGGAAAAACGGTGTGGTCGTTTCAATAAATTCCGATTCGGGCGAAAGAATCCGCCGCTTAAACCTCGATGCGGCAAAAGCCGTCCGTTACGGCGGCGTGCCGGAAGAGGAAGCGTTGAAAATGGTTACGCTTAATCCTGCCAAACAACTTGGCATTGACAAAATTACGGGTTCAATCGAAATTGGAAAAGATGCTGACATCGCCATCTGGAGCGAGCATCCATTTAGCGTTTACACACACGCGGATATGACTCTGATTGACGGCGAAGTTTTCTTTGACCGCCAAAAAGATATTGCGATGCGTCAGCAACTTGAAGCAGAACGCGAGCGTCTGGAAAAAATGGAGGCGAATCTTCCGCCGAGTAAACGCAGTAAATCAAAAAGTCCGCAAACAAAACCGACTCCGAAAATGACACCAACCCCGAAAGTAACCCCGACTCCGACAGAAGCTGATAAAGGAGGAATTCAATAATGAAAATTGCGAATTACGAATTACGAATTACGAATTGCGTCGGATTATTTTTAGCAATACTGCTGACAGCTAATTGCTTACTGCTAACTGCTTATGCACAAAACGGCGGTTCGGATCAAAATTTAACAGGAAAAGCGGGAACTTTTGCAATCACGAATGCGAGGATAGTAACCGTTTCCGGTGCGGTAATTCCAAACGGAACAGTTGTTATCAGCAACGGCAAAATTTCCGCCGTCGGTGCAAATGTCTCGATTCCGGGTGGTGCTGAAAGAATTAATGGAACGGGTTTAAGTGTTTATCCCGGAATGATTGATGCCGGAACTAATATGGGCATTTTAGAGATCGGCGGCGGTGCTGCCGGAACGGTTGATGTTGCCGAAACAGGCGACATTAATCCGAATGCTAAAGCAATTCTCGGATTAAATCCGCACACATCGCATATAAATGTAACCCGCGTCAATGGAATTACAATGGTACATTCGATGCCGGCGGGCGGAATAATTTCGGGACAATCTGCGGTTGTCAACTTGAATGGTTCGACTCAGGACGAAATGGTGGTTGTTCGGGAATTCGGTTTAGTTATAAACTTCCCGCAAATCAGCACCTTTGCCGGATTTGATCCACTGACCGGACCGCGAATTGTAGATTTTGACCAAGCCGTCAAGAATCGTGATAAACGGGTTGATGAATTAAAGGAAGCCTTTGAAAATGCAAAGCAATATGCCAATGCCAACGATGCTTATGCAAAAAATAAATCTTTGCCAGCCGTCGCTACGGACTTGAAAATGGAAGCGATGATTCCATACATACGCGGCGAAAAACCAATCATTTTTGAAGCCCAGCGAGCCAGAGATATTCGCGGAGTTATCAAATTGGTCGAAGAAATGAAGCTGAAAGCCATAATTTTCGGTGGTGCGGAAGCGTGGCAGGAAGCCGAAGGTTTGAAGAAAAACAACATTGCGGTTATTTATGACCGAATTTTCAGTAACCCTCTGCGGCAGGATGATTCGTATGATTCGCTGTTCGAAGCACCAATGAAAATGCAAAAAGCCGGAATCAAATTTTGTATTTCAACCGGAGATAACGGTGCAAACGTCCGCGATTTGCCTTATCAGGCGGGTGCAGCAGCGGCTTACGGTCTGTCAAAAGATGAAGCTCTAAAAAGTGTTACGCTTTATCCGGCTCAAATTCTCGGGGTGGGCGATATGTATGGTTCGATTGAAAACGGAAAAGCTGCCAATCTCGTTGTAACCGACGGCGATATTCTGGAAGTCAGAACAAACATCCTGCATATGTTCATCAACGGCAAAAAACTTCCTCTGACCAGCCGCCATACTGATTTTTTTGATGCTTATAAAGATCGAAAACTTGGGCAGTAATTAGTTTGCAAAGTGTATTTTAGTGAGGGCATCCTTTTATAAAAAAGGGATGCCTTTTTCCTATGTAACGCCACCACCTTTAAACATAATAATTTAGAATGATTGATTGAAAACAAAAAAAAGCGGCAAGATGGCGGCGTTACATTTAATAAAGTAAAATAAATTTCTATGGGAAATGCACTCAAAAAAATAATTGCCGAACTCAATGAAAATCTCATAAAAGAATACAAAACCGACAAGCAGCTATTTAAGGAATTAACCGAAGTTCAAAGCGATTTAGGTTTGCTTTACGATGATCGCCCGACCTGTCCTTTCTTGCGTCCGCATTTTCTTTCCCGCAAACAATATGATGAAATCGCACACGCCGCCGAAACTATTGCTGAAGCCGCCAAACGCCTGACTTATGCTGCTCTGGAAGATGAAAAATTACTCGAAAGATTCGACCTGACCGAACAAGAAGAACGTCTGGCAAAAATAAATCCGGGTTACGAGAAAATTTGTGTTTCAAGCCGCCTTGATACATTTGTTGCGGGCGAAAATTTCAAATTTCTTGAATATAATGCCGAAACTCCCGCCGGTGTCGGTGATCAGATGCAGCTTGAAAAAGTTTTGGAAAAAATTCCGCTGACAAAAGATTTTCTTGCAAACAATAAACATTGGCGACCAAAGCCGCATCAAAAACTGCTCCAATCTTTATTTACATCCTATCGGGAATTCGGCGGCAAAAAGAGCAAACCGAATATCGCCATCGTGGATTGGGAAGGTGTTTCTACGGAAGCGGAATTTTTTATCCTGAAAGATTATTTTGAATCAATGGGTTTCCCGACGCTGATCGCCGATCCTTCGGAATTAGATTACAACGGCAAAAACTTACACGCCGGAAGTTTTGAAATAGATATTTTTTACAAGCGTGTCATAATTCACGAACTGCTCGAAAAAATTGATGAAACACATCCGATAATTCAAAGCTATATTGACGGCAATTTATGTATGGCAAACTCCTTCCGCGTAAAAATCCCGCATAAAAAGATGGGTTTTGCAATATTTACTGATGAAAAATACGCTGAAATTTTCACGGATGAACAATTAGAAATAATAAAAACACACATTCCCTGGACACGAAAAGTTGAAGAAACAAAAACAAAATTTCACAATGAAAAAATTGATCTGATCGAATATCTGCAAAATAATCGTGAACGATTTTTGCTCAAGCCAAACGACGATTACGGCGGAAAGGGAATTGTTCTCGGATGGGAAGTTGAGCAAGCAGAATGGGAAACGGCAATTGGTGAAGCATTACAGAATTCCTTCATCGTGCAGAAAAAAGCCGCCATCGAAAAACAGGAATTCCCGGTTTACGGCGAAAAAGTTACGCTCGAAAATCTGCTCGTAGATTTCGATCCTTTTCTTTTTCAAAACAAAACAGAAGGCGGATTGGTTAGGCTTTCATCATCTTCACTTGTTAACATAACGCAGGGCGGCGGACAGACAGCTTTAATAATTTTGGAAAATCTTTAATTCGATTTATTGAAAAACAAAATGCTGAAAATCCTTTCTAAAATTTTGATGATTTTGTTTTTGCTTGCCGTGCCGTTTTTGTTTTACGGGTTCGGCAGGGAAACTTTTTTTAATTTAAAGGAAATTTCCCTGAGTGATTCGCGTTGGATTTTTTTCATAATCGGATTTATCACATTCTTTCCCATCCAATTTCTTGCATCGCGGCTTTTTTACGGTTTGTGGTGTTATTTGCAGACGCTTGAACACGAATTGACTCATTTAATTATCGGTTTGATTTTCTTTAAAATTCCGACGGGAATTCGCGTTACGGCACACGAGGGCGGCGAAGTCCGGCAAACGGGACGCGGAACGACGGGGCAGACCTGGATTTCGCTGGCACCTTATTTTTTCCCGACGGTTTCGCTGGCAATTATAATTTTTGCGTATTTTTTGGAATTAAAAAACGACATTCTGCTCAGTTTGCTTGGTTGGTCAACAGCGTTTCATTTGATTTCAAACTGGACACAGACGAGTTTTCGGCAGACCGATCTGCAGGATGCAGGTATAGTTAAAACGATTCTGATTCTGCCGATTATGAATCTGATTTGTTACGGTTCGGTTCTCGCATTTGTAGAGAAGGGATTTTCGGGTTTTATCGGATTTTGGATTAAAGGTTTACGGGCGGGATTTGAGTTTGGAATCGGAATGTTGAGATAACAAATGACAAGGAAAATGCACCCGGCATGATTCGAACATGCGACTCCTTGATTCGTAGTCAAGTACTCTATCCAACTGAGCTACGGGTGCTTAAAAAAGCGAATAATTAGACTACAAAAATATTTGTAAATTGTAAATGGTAAATCGTTAATTGTTTTTTCCAACTATAAAGACTGGTTTACTATTTACAAAGTCATTTTGCAAAATAGCCCGGACGGGTTCGGGAAATGAGTTCGGGTTTGTTGACTTCGATCTTTATTTCACGCCATTCTCCGTTACGTTTTGTGTCGGAAGGTTCGTATTCAATTGTATAAAGCGAGCGGACATCAGCGGCAACCCGGGCGTAAAGTCTGCCCATTTGTTCCAGACGGTCTATCGTATTGATCGTGCCGCCGGTTCTGTCTGCCAGCATTTTAAGGCGTTGCCGGGCGACCTGAAACATTTCTACCTGAATCGGTGTCGGATCGGCAAGTTTTGCCGGATCGCCCGTCGGAAGTGCCAGCGGATATATCGTAACGCCTAGAGCAGAGGCTTTGTTTAAAACGCTGTTTAGAATTTGATTTTTTTCGGGAATGATCGAATTCGGAATTTTTTGAGTATCCAATTTAGCAAGTATTTCTCTGTCCTGCTCACGAATTGCCGTGTCCACTCCATCGGTTAAAACGATAATCGCTTTGCGTCGGTTTGCTTCCTTTGAGAGTTTGGCAAGTGCCGTGTCGAGAGCCTTATAAAGCTGTGTTTTTCCGCGTCCGTTGGCGACATTTATGGAATTGGCGAGAGTTTTTCGCTCGCTTGTGAAATCATTTAGAACATTTACCTTGTCATAAAATTCGATGACGGCAATGCGGTCATCCGGCGAGAGTGCATCAATAAATCGAAATGCGGAGGTTTGAATTGTTTGCCGGAATCCGAGCGTCGAGCCGCTCATATCGAGAATCATCACAACGCTAAACGGTGCAACCGTCGGCTCAAATCTTGTGATTTCCTGCTTTACGCCGTTTTCGTACAGCGTAAAATTATTTTTATCCAGATTCGTTACCGCCTGACCGGAACGATTAACCACACCGACATTCAAACGCACAAGTGTCGAATCAACATTTATCACATCGTCATTTTGTGCAAATAAAAAGGTCGAACACAGAAACAGAAATATTAGGGCTGAAAGAATTTTGTAAAAACGCATAGTAAATCAGATTTTCAAATTAATAAATAATCAGACGCTTTTTAATAGTTTACGGTTGCTCAAAGCCTGATCTGAAATATCTTAACATTGGAGTAGTTATGCGTTATAATGCTCTTTTGTGTAATTGAAATTTTATTTTCAGAATAAATATTATTTAGAAGGTTTATATTAACTTCAGGTTTTTAACCCGTCTAAATAACCTCATCTGAATTAAGGGGAAGTAATAATGTATAAACCGAAATATTGTTGTAACTGCGGTGAGAGAATCGAGAGAACCGATTGGAAAATCCTTTCGAGCCGTAAATTTTGCGAACTATGCGAAACTGAATTTAAATTTGAAGAATGGATGCCGAAAATTGCGGCTTTATTTTTGATGGTCTTCGGAGTTTGGGGATTCAGCGGTTTGTTTCTTAAATCCCATGATTCATTAGCCGTTAATAATAATTCAAAAGCCGTAGGTTTTCAGCAAAATGCTGAACGCTCTTTAAAAACTAATAATACGCAGTCTGAAAATTTCGAGAAACAGGACATTTCCACTTCAGAATCCGTGCAGAAAATACCGGAAAATTCAGCATCGAAGCCGAATATTTTGCCGGAACGCAATTCAGCAAGCATAAAACCGGCAAAAGATACGCAAAAAAGTTCAGATGCACCTGTCTATTTTTGCGGGGCTGAAACAAAAAAAGGAACGCCGTGTTCAAGGCACGTGAAAGGCAGCGGCAGATGTTGGCAGCACAAAGGTCGTGAGGCAATGCTGCCTGCTAAAGATTTGTTGATAAGTGAAAATTAAGGCAGAATTAAAATAGTAAAAATGAAACAATTAGCCCCTAATACATTAGTCCAGAATCGTTATAAGATAGTCAATCTGATCGGCAAAGGCGGGATGGGCGAAGTTTATCTGGCTGTTGACCAACGGTTCGGAAGTGCGATGGCTCTGAAACGCACAACGGTTGGCGACGATCTGTTGCTTGCCGAAGCGTTTGAAAGAGAAGCAAAGTTTTCCATTTTCCGTTAATATTGTTTTCCATTTATTACTTATGTTCATTACAAAACCGCAGGATTTTAATTACAAAACCACAGTTTATAGTCACGGCTGGTATCAACTCGCACCTTTTGAATTTGATGAAGAAAACCGGCGTTTGAAATACGTTTTCCAAAGTGAAACTAACGAAAAACCTGTTTCCGCAATAATTAGTGAAACTGATAAAAAAGTAAAAATCGAGTTTTCCGATAAAAATATTTCTCAACAATTTAAAAAGAAAATAGTTGAAAATATAAAACACATTCTGCGGATTGATGAAGATTTAAGCAAATTTTATCAAATTATAGATAAAAAAAAAGAATTTGCTTGGATAAAAAAAGTCGAAGCAGGCAGACTTCTGCGTTCACCGACGGTGTTTGAAGATTTGGTTAAAACCATCTGCACGACCAATTGTTCCTGGGCTTTGACGAAAAAGATGACTGCAAATCTGGTCGAAAAACTCGGTGAAGAAACAAGCAATGGCGAAAAAACTTTTCCGACAGCCGAAGCAATGGCAAAGGTTAATGCGGATTTTTACCGCAAAGAAATTCGTTCCGGTTATCGTTCCGAATATTTTGCCGAATTAGCTAAAGCGGTGGCGGACGGAAAGATAAATCCCGAAAATTGGTTCGCAACGGATTTGCCGACGGATGAATTAAAAAAGGAAATGAAAAAAATAAAAGGAGTCGGCAATTACGCGGCGGAAAACCTTTTAAAATTGCTCGGACGCTACAACGGACTCGCACTCGATTCTTTCCTGCGTTCCGAATTCGGCAAAAAGTATAACAACGGAAATTCCTGCACGGATAAAGAAATCGAAAAATTTTACGAGCGTTTCGGCGAATGGCGTGGACTTGTAATGTGGTTTGATATGAGCAAAAGATGGCTTGATTAATTTGAAGAAATAATTTTTTTAAGTTGTTCGCTCAATTTCTCAATGTGTTCATTTGTGTGTTTATCCGCAGATTTATCCGCAGATTTATCCGAAAAATTTATTATCGGATGATAAAAAATCTCGACTTTTCCAAGTCTTGGAAACTTATGTTCTCTCGCCCATATTTTGTTGCCGCCGCGAATTGTAATGGGCAAGATCGGTACATTTACTTTTAATGCCAGGCGAACTGCTCCGGTTTTGAATTTGAGCAAATCGCCGTCGGCAAATTCTCTTTCGCCTTCGGGGAATATGACGAGAGTTGCTCCGTCTTCCAACACTATGAATGCTTCTTTGAGAGATTTTATGCCGCCGCCGCGTTTCAAACTGACGGGGAAACATCCCAATTTACGCAGGAGTTCGCCGATGAAAAACCATTTGAACGGCTCATCCCATGTCATAAAACGTAGATTTCTTTTGATCGGAATACATATCCAGAACGGATCAAAATATGTCTGATGGTTTGAAACAATTATCAAGCCGTTTTCTGATTCGAACGGTATATTTTCTAAATTATAGTATTTTACCCGCCAGAGAGTTTTGCTCAATAGATTTGCCAGAAAACGAACCGTTTCGACAACTAATTTCGACGGCTTTGAGATTTCTGGATGAGAATGTTTCACAAGCAAATATTAAAATACTGTATTAAATTTGCAAGTTTTCATCTCGCTTATTTACAAATCAATTCCTCTGAGCGGAAAGTAACTGTCAACAAATTCTATATGAATCCGTGTAATTCCGTCAGGACCGACTCTTTTTCCCCTGACTATTGCTTTGATCGAAAGATTATCCTGTTCGCTGGTGATTTTAACCATTGAGCCGACTTCAACATCTAATGTTGTGAAAACCGCCGCTCCGCTGAGGCTTATATTTTCAGTTACGGTTGATTCAATATTTTGAGGCTCTCCGTTTTCATCTAAAACTTCGACACTTAAATTAACCGGAATCTGATAACGCGAATGTGTGCGGTCTTCTTTTGGAAGATGGCTGTCATCGGGTCTGCTCGGAGCATTAACAATATTCCATAAGCCCTGACCTTTTACCGGTTCAAGATCGTAGAGATGTGTCGGATTATCAAAGTAACTTGAGGGCGGGTGTTTCCCGACAAATGCAACTCCGAACTCATATGTAACGGAGTTTCGAGAATCTTCAACTAATCGGCATCGGCGGACGATTGCCCAAACCTGATATTGACCTTCCATATGATCATAACACCGCATCTGCCTCGGCATCGGCAGAGTTAAATGCAGAAGTCTTCCGCGTTTGAACGGGCGGGATAATCTGAAACCCGCTCCGAATGCAGAAACATCCTCAAGGCGTGTAATCTCGTTCCAACTCGCATTCTGGTCATCTTTTCCCGCAACTTTTACGGGCAGACTTATCGGAACTCTGGAAATTCGGCGATTATCATTTGTGTCGGATTTAGGAGTTGAAGTAGCTGACATTTGTTTTCTCCAAAGATGGTTTTTTTAAGATAAAGAATTTACTTGAGATTTTGTAACTTAAAATTAAGTAAATAATTGATTTATTTGTGTTTTTTGAGTCCCTGACAGGTTGCTTAAAAGGGAAAACACCTGTAAAATATAGATATATTTAATGAGATATATATTCCAGTTTTTACTGGTTGTTCACACCTTCTGAACCTGCTCAAAATAACAAAATTTTAGAAAGATATTTTCAACAAAAAAGGAAAATTTAATGGATACAACTTTAGACAAAAATCAAGTAAATATTGAAGATGAAATGAAGCGGTCTTATCTGGATTATGCAATGTCCGTAATCATCGGACGTGCATTGCCGGATGTCCGCGACGGCTTAAAACCCGTCCACCGCCGTGTGCTGTGGGCGATGCAGGAACTCGGTAATTATTATAACAGACCATATAAGAAATCCGCTAGAGTTGTTGGCGATTGTATTGGGAAATATCATCCACATGGCGACACTGCTGTTTATGACACGGTTGTTCGTATGGCACAGGAGTTTTCGATGCGTTATCCATTGGTTGAAGGGCAGGGCAACTTTGGATCAATTGATGGAGATTCAGCCGCCGCCATGCGATATACAGAAGTGCGTATGGACAGACTGACGAATGCGATGTTGGCAGATATTGAGAAGGAAACGGTTGATTTTCAGCCGAATTATGATGAGTCTTTATCTGAGCCGCTAGTTTTGCCAACGAGAGTCCCGACGCTGCTAATAAATGGTTCGGAAGGAATTGCGGTCGGGATGGCAACAAAGATTCCGCCGCATAATTTAACGGAAATTGTTGATGGGACGATTGCTTTGCTTGAAAATCCTCAAATTTCAACGAATGAATTAATCGAGATTATTCCGGGACCCGATTTTCCGACGGGCGGATTTATTTATGGGCGTGAGGAGATTCATAATGCTTATAAAACGGGACGCGGAATTATTAAGATGCGTGCGAAAGCCGTAATAGACATTCTCGGCAATGGTAAAAGAGAACGCAACGCAATAATTATTACCGAGATTCCATATCAATTAAATAAAGCCAAATTAATTGAAAAAATTGCCGAACTCGTCAATAACAAAAGGCTTGAAGGAATCTCTGAAATTCGTGATGAGTCAAGCCGTGAAGGAATGCGGATCGTTATCGAACTGAAACGCGATTCCGTGCCGCAGGTTGTTTTAAACAAACTGTTTAAGTTGACGGCTTTACAGAGTTCTTTCGGGATCATCAGTATTGCGATTGTTGACGGTCAGCCGAGAGTTTTGACTCTGAAACAGATGCTTGAAGCGTTTGTTGAATTCAGACGGGAAGTTGTTCGCCGCCGCACCGAATATGAACTCAAAAAAGCACAGGCAAGAGCTCATATTTTAGAAGGCTTAAATAAAGCAATTGATGCTCTCGATTATATTATTCCTTTGATCAGAAACTCGCGTTCGGTTGACGAAGCGAAAACTTGGTTAACGGGCGATCTGGAAAACGTTGACGAAATAAAGAGTTGGCGTGGAATTAACGATCAGGATGTTAAAACATTCGTTACGCAATTACGCAAAATTATTACGAGTCTGCAATTCAGCGATATTCAGGCACAGGCGATTTTAGACTTGCAACTACGCCGTCTGTCGGCATTGGAACGTCAGAAAATTCTTGATGAATATGAGGGAATTATTAAATTTATCGCCGAACTGGAAAATATCTTAGATAACGAAAAAGTTCTGCGACAGGTTATTAAAGAGGAACTCGAAGAGATCAAACAGATGTTCGGCGACGAAAGACGCACAGTTATTGTTGATGCGGGAGTTGAACTTAACATCGAAGATTTGATTCCCGATGAAGAGGTTGCGATCACGGTTACAAAAGCCGGCTACGTCAAACGCACACCGATTGCGACCTATTCAAAACAGACACGCGGCGGCAAAGGACGCTTGGGAGCGACGGCGAAAGATGAAGATTTTGTCGAGTTCCTGTTTACCGCAACAACGCACGATTATTTGATGGTTTTTACTGACGATGGACAAGTTTATAAAGTCCGTGTCCACGAAATTCCTGAAGCGTTGCCGTCTGCAAGGGGCAAGGCAATAGTCAATCTCGTGAGCATTCCATCATCGAGCCGGCTCGTAACGGTCCTCGCCGTCAGAGATTTTACCGATGATGCTTATGTAATGATGGTTACAAAAAAAGGTGTTATCAAAAAGACTTCACTTTCGCAGTATCAAAATATTCGCGTTAACGGAATTAATGCGATAAACATTGATGATGACGATGAATTATTGGACATCATTCAAACTGACGGTACGAAAGAAATCCTTATCGCCACGCACGACGGTATGGCAATTCGCTTTGACGAAAAAAATGCCCGTCCGATGGGCAGGGTTGCTCGTGGAACACGCGGAATAAAACTTAGAAAAGGCGATTATGTTGTCGGAGTTTGTGCGATCGAGGACGAAAATCAGAAAATTCTGACGATTTCCGAACAAGGCTACGGCAAACGTACGGAAGCGGGAAATTACCGTTTAATCAAACGCGGCGGCAGAGGTGTGATTAATATGAAAACGACTGAAAAAACAGGAAAGGTCGTCGCATCATTTCCAGTCGAGGATGATTCGGAAATAATGATTATTACACAGCAAGCCAAACTCATTCGTATCGGCGTCGAAAACGTGCGTGAAACCGGACGCTCCGCCCAAGGCGTGATGCTTATCCGAACAAACAAGAACGACCTCGTTACGAGTGCTTCACTGTTAGATGTAAATGAAGAAGAAGTTGATGATAACGGAAGCGATGAAATTAACATCGAAGAATAGTCATTAAAAAAACGAAATAAGAGATCGGCTGGAATAGATTTTCAGCCGATTTTTTTCTAAGAAGCTGTTTGGTAATTGTAACGCCAGCGTCCCGCTGGCTGTCCTGAGAGCGTCCCGATCTCAGATTCAACGTGAATTATGCCAATATTGAATAACATCAGGCTTAATGTGGCGGCGGGACGCACGCCACGACTGCCACCGGGACGGTGGCGTTACGGTTTTTCGATTTACCAAACAGCTTCTAAACAATTTTAATGGAAAAGATCAACTCTTTGCTCCCAATCTCATTCTATCAATCATTTCCTCAACAGCTTTATAAAGTCCCGTAAATACAGCACGCGAGATAATATTGTGTCCAATATTAAATTCGGTGATTTCGGAAATGGCGGATAATGCTCCGACGTTTCTGTAAGTTAATCCGTGTCCGGCGGCTACTTTTAAACCGAGTCCGTGGGCGTGGACGGCTGAATCGTGAATGCGTTTTATTTCTTGGGCGGCTTTGATTGCTCCTTCGCCGTGAGCAGCTTTTCCGCCGATTGTCAGTTCGGCGTATTCGCCCGTACAGAGTTCGACTTGCTGAATGCCGATTGATTGGGAGGCTTCGATTTGCTCAATGACGGGATCAACAAATGCACTGACGAAAATCCCCGCATCACGTAATTTTTTGACCATTGGACGGATAGTTTTGAGATTGTTGACAACATCCAAACCACCTTCGGTTGTGATTTCGTTTAGATTTTCCGGGACAAGTGAAACGGCATCGGGTTTCGTTTCGACGGCGATTTTGAGCATTTCTCTGGTAGTCGCCATTTCGACATTTAAATAAGTTGTAACGACATCCCGCAAAAGTTCGATGTCGCGGTCTTGAATATGCCTTCTGTCGCCGCGTATGTGAACGGTAATTCCGTCAGCACCCGCTTGTTCACAGATAACTGCCGCCGTGATTATGCTCGGTTCGATGGTTTTGCGTGCTTCGCGGATAGTTGCCACGTGGTCAATATTTACATTTAATTTTGCTGTCATATCAAGGCAAATTTCAGATTTCAGATTTCAGATCTCAGATTTTATCATAGATTCTGCATTTAGCATTTCGCTTAATCTCGCGGACTTCGTTGAACATTCGCAAACTATCGCGGAAGATATTTACTTTTGTTCTTTCGTCATTATTCCAGCGGACGGGAATTTCCTTTAATTTTAATCCGGCTTTGTGTGCAACGTATAAAAATTCGACATCGAAACCGAATCTATCAACCTGCATCACATCCAGAAGCGGTCGGAATTTTTCCATATTGAAGGCTTTGAAACCGCATTGCGTATCCCAGAAAGGCAAACCTGTGATGCGGCGGACGAATAGATTGAAAACTTTTCCGCCCTGTTCGCGTCGCCACGGCTGGCGTTCTCCGATCAAAGTACGGTCTAAAGCACGCGAGCCGAAGGTTATGTCAAAGTCGCCGTTTTCAATCGGTTCGATAAGTTTAGGCATTTCTTCAATCGGCGTTGAAAGATCGGCATCCGAAAAAAGTGCGATTTCGCCCGTCGCGGAAACTAAGCCGGTTTTTACAGCAAAACCTTTTCCGCGATTTTCGATATAACGGATCACGCTGGTTTTGATGGCTGGAAATCCGGCACACGCATTCTTGGCAACTTCGGTGGTTGCATCAACTGAACCGTCATCAACAACAATAAGTTCGGTGTCCGGCTTTTCGGCTTCGATGTAGTTTAAAATTTCTCTAATCGTTTTGCCAAGCCGGGCTTCTTCATTATATGCCGGAATTATTATGGAAAGAGTTTTATTC
>MWWE01000086.1_pt1 | contig 14384 bp, 22 predicted proteins | sample 1047301 | NCBI WGS metagenome assembly MWWE01 (sample SAMN06349973, study PRJNA376086) | soil metagenome | isolation source: MS1-1 sample Antarctic (ecotone) soil | place: Antarctica
ACCCAAGATGATGCCCGGAACTGTTCACGCTCAGTATGTGCGGTGCGGTAAATCGAATTGTAAATGTGCTGATGGTGAACTCCACGGAGCTTATTTTTACCATTTTGTTCGCATCGGCGGACGACTCAAAAAACGATACATCAAGGCATCGGAGGTAGAGCAGGTTAAAGCCGCTTGTCTTAAATGGCAGCGGGAACAACAAAAGAGGATTGCAGCCTCGAAAATTAATTGGCAATTACTGCGTGAAATCAGAGAACAACTTGGTGAGATAGAAAGTTTCACCAACAAACAAGAGGTATAGAACATGAAGATTAAACATAAATCCAGATTGAAAAAACAAAAAAGACCAAAAAAAACAGGGGCAACTAATAAAAAACAGGAAAGATCATTGATCTTAAAGGAAGTGTCTGAAACCGGCGAATATGAGATTCAGAAGAAATCATCTTCTGCTGAAATCACAAAAAAAGTGAGCTTTCCGAAAACGAGTGAAGAACTCTACAAGAAAACGCCGGAAGAGTTTAGAAACGTAATGACTGCAATTGATGTCTATAATTATGAAACCAGAAAAGTTGAAGTGCATTCGGATTCATTAGAAAGTTTCCTCGGTTATGACTCGCTGATGCGGGTAATGGGAAAGTATTTTGGTCAGCAAGTTGCCTATTACCATTCAGCTGAAGGCGGCAGTCTATCGATTGAACAAGCACGCAAAGAAGTTTACCGGAAGAAAATAAGTGATGAAGAAGCAGAGGAATTATTCATAAGATTAATGAAGATTCCGAGTGAAAGTATTTCGTTCTGGAATTTACAGGAACTAAACGACAACTCTCCGGCAATGGCACAAAACCTCTGGGAGATGATTAAACGGGATGCGGCACTGGAGTTTGAAAGCGGACATCGGGCGGCGGCGGCATTAGAGCCGGCTGATTATATGATCGACGCGTGGAACCGGGCAAGTTATATCGGCTTGCGTGAATCGTTATGTGAAGAATGGCAGCCGAAAGGCGGAATCGAACTGACGATGATTGATGCAATTGCTCAAGCGTGGCTGATGCTTCAGCACTGGACTGAGGAAAGTGTCAGACGGGCGAAAACCAGACCGCGTGAAGAGGATCACCAATTCAGAGAATGGAAAAAATGGCAGACTGCCAAAAGTGCTAAACAATGGGACGATGGTTTTTGGGATATTCCGTATGTCTATGAACAAAAGGCAATCGAGCATGCCGCACAGATGGCGGATCGTTGGCAGAGAATGTATTTTAGGGCAATTCGTAATTTGAGAGATTGGCGACGATATACTCCGCAACTGAATATAAAAAATGCGAACCAGGTAAATATCGCCACAGATGGCGGACAGCAAGTGAATGTTTCAAACACGGAAAAGAAAAAGTAAAAAGATTACTTCTGGCAATCCTTTTTCGGAGGTCTGCCGGGCTTTCCATAAGTGGTTACGTTTTCTAAGTCTTTTTCTTTAATTAGATAATCACGTCCGATTTTTTCAGCAGTAAGCGTTCCTTCATTTATCAACTGATAGATTCTTGAACGTGCTACATCTAATTTTTTTGCGGCTTCCAATGTAGTTAAAAGTTTCATAATTTTTATTATGATTGTCTTAAAAAACTATGTCAAATTATAGTTTATTTACTTGATTAAAACTATAATATGTTATAGAATAATAGTTAGTTGGAAACAACTTAAATCTTAAATTTGAGAGGTCAAAATAATGATTAGATTAACTACCGAAAACACGAAAAACGCAATCGAAAGATGCAAGAAATTAAAGCCGAAAGTTATCTATTTATCGAATAGAAAATTTATAGTTCATTCAGCAAATAATAATAAAACATACACGGTTTTATTTGATGTAAAAGACGGCGAAAAGCTGGGACAATGCGAATGCAAGGCTTCGGAGCGTGGTTTGGTTTGCTATCACTTGGTAGCAGGTGCAACAGCGAATATTTACCGACAATCATTAAAACAAATTCATTAAAGGCGAAAAGGCTTTGGATAGCGTGAACTACTCCAAAGCCTTTTCTTTGACTAATCAATAGATGATTAGATTAACTAAACGGAGAATATCATAATGGCAGGGCAAATTACAAAACGCGGCGAAAATACTTGGTATATTCGCATCTTCTTAGGCAGAAATGCAGATGGAAAAAGAAAGTATTTTAATAAAACGATTCACGGCACAAAGAAGGAAGCAAACAAGTTTTTGACGGCGAAACTTCGGGAAAAGGACTTAGGCGTTTTTGTCGAACCCGCTTCGGAAACGCTCAATAAATATTTAGATCGTTGGCTTGTGGAAATTGCTAAGCCGCGACTTCGGGAAAATACTTATAAAAGCTATGTTTGGATTGCCGAAAATTATATCAAAAAACATATCGGCTTAAATCGCTTATCTGATTTACAGGCTTATCAGATTCAAAAGTTTCACTCGTGCCTTTGCGGGTTTTCGGAAATCCGATCTACTTTGCACATTTTGCGATCACCGATTATCAACACAAAAATTTCCGCTATTCGCACCGCAAAAGTTCTAACGGTTTATTCGATTATCCGGCATCGGCGAGCGAGACACATTTTCATTTAAGACTCGGCGATTGGTCTTTGCGTGAATCGGACGGAAATCACATTTTGCGGGCTTCAATCGGTAAAGACATAACTTTTGAAGCGACTTTGAAACCGACAAAAAAACCGATCCTAAACGGCAAAAGCAAAGACGGCATTTCCTTCAAAGACAAAGGCGAAGCGTCGAGATATTTTTCATATACGCGAATGGAAATGGACGGCGACATTATCTGGAATGGCGAAACCGAACATTTTGCAGGTGCGGCTTGGATGGACAGGGAATTCGGGACTTGGACACCGACGGAAAATCAAAAAGGTTGGGACTGGTTTTCGATTCAATTAGACGATGAAACCGAATTGATGTGTTATCAATTACGCAATGCGACCAACGGAATTTCAGATTATTCGAGTGGAGTTTTTATTGAAAAAAACGGCGAATACACACCGCTTGAACATAACGATTTTTCAATCGAACCGACCGGATTTTGGAAAAGTCCGCGAACAAAAGCGACCTATCCGAGCAATTGGAAAATCAAAGTTCCGAAATTTGATCTGGATTTAACTGTTACTCCGATAATTCAGGATCAGGAACTCGACACACGCGGCACGACGATGATCGTTTACTGGGAAGGAGCGTGCGAAGTCCAGGGAAAATCGGGTGAAAAAGATGTAACGGGAAATGCTTATGTGGAACTCGTCGGTTACGACCGTTCACACGAAAGCCCGAATCTGGCATACTTTTTAATGGGAAGCGAATTTTCATTTCCTTCAAAATCATTTTTTGGATAAATTCATTTTGTGCAACTTTAAAAATAAAACATAAAAAAGGTAAAAATACCTTTTACCTTTTTACTTTGTTAATCTTGACACTTCACACGCCTCAAAATAGACTTGTGCTAAATTAGTTTTGCATTTGTTTGACCGTGAATTTACCGACTTATTTAACATTGATACGAATCTTTTTAGTGCCGCTTTTGGTGGTGGTTTTGCTCACGCCTTTTTCCGAATACTGGCTCGGTATTAACAGTTATCCGCTCGCTATAATAATTTTTTTGGTCGCTTCCTTAACCGATATTTTGGACGGACATCTTGCACGTCGCCGCAAACAAGTTTCAAAGATTGGTGCGTTGCTCGATCCGATTGCCGATAAATTGCTCGTTTCCGCCGCTTTAATTGTCTTGGTTGAAAAAAGTCTTGCTCCCGCTTGGGCGGTCGTAATTATCATTGGCAGAGAGTTTGTTATAACGGGTTTGCGTTCGATGGCGGCTGCGGAAGGGATAATTATTTCGGCTCAAAAGGTCGGCAAAATAAAAATGTGGACTCAGTGCGTGGCAATCGTCGCACTTCTGGTTGCCGGAGCAAATTCACCGCCGCCCGTTTCAAATTTTGGCTGGGAACTTCCGGCATTTTTTTGGCAGGTTGCGGAAGTGCAGACGGCTTTTGCCAATTTAGCCAATTTTTCGCTGACTTCAAATGACTGGAAAGTTTTCGGCTATCTAGTCGGACGCGGTGCTTTATGGTTTGCCGTTTTGACCGCCGTTTGGTCTATGTATGGCTATTTCAAGTTTTTCTACGAGGAAAACAAAAGAAAAACGGAAAATGAAAAACGAAAAATTGAAAATTGATTTAATACGCTCAATAATTTCCATTATTTCAGTTAAAAAGTATTTTTGGCAAAAAGTTTCAGCTTTAAAATGAAAACAATTCTCAAATTTCAATTCTCCATTCCCAATTATTTTTTGAGTTTTTTACGCAAAAGCACAAACAATATAATTAAGAATGAAGAATTAAGAATTGAGAATTAATTCAACGAATAATAGTGAATATCAAATCCTTAGGAAAATTTTCCATTTTCCATTTTCCATTTTTATCGTTTATTGAACTTCAACAAAATCACCGGTGTGGATTTCGGATGCGTTTCTAACGATTACAGCCGTTGCTGTTTTCTCCGAAACATTTAAGATCACCATTTCGCCGACGACTTTTCTTAAAGGCGGGCGACCTTTTTTGGCATCTTCGGTTGTTACGATGCTTCCCGTTGCCTGCGAGCCTTTCTTTCGCGGCGATTGAATTGAGAATTTACTGCCTTTATATTTGTTGCTTTGAAAGCCTTCTTCTTTATTGTCAATGACTTCCTTAGGTTCTTTAGTAAATATATTTCCTTCTCCCAACGGACGGAAAATCGTTAGATAATCGCCGATTTGGACATTATCTTCCCGACCTAAATCAATATAAACGATCTGTTCGCGGGCAACCAATTCCAGTCCGTCACGAGCCATTACGATTCTACCTTTAGCTTTTCCTGTAGGCATCGAAAATAGATCTAAAGCATCACGCTGCTTAAATAAAGGACTTTCTCTGACGGGAATTTTCTCGACCAAATCTCCCAAAAGAATCGTGTTGCACGAAGTTTTAACCCTCGCAACCGACACATTACGCATAACTTCGACAATTTCAACTGCTCCGACTTCTAAGTCTGATTTGATGACCTTAGGATTATTTAAGAAATGTTTTGTCGCCGCTTTTGGATACGGCTTTTATTATCCTAACTCTTTTTATAAACTAACGTCAACTATTTTTATCAATGTTTAACATTTCTTCAAAATATATTTTCACCCTTGCACAAACTTAAATGTTTTTGTAGTATTTTTGATTGCGATTATTTGTTATAATTGCAAAGCAGAAGCCGATGTAGCTCAGGGGTAGAGCAACTGATTTGTAATCAGTAGGTCGCGGGTTCAAATCCCATCATCGGCTCTTTTGTTTTCAACAACTTACGGGTATTTCTAAAATGCCCGTTTTTGTTTTGAGTGCCTAGTGAGTGCCAACTTATTTTTTCCTACGTTCCGTAAAGCATTCTTTCAAGTTTTTCAGTAGCTTCTTTTTGCATTGTCGGTAAGACGTGGCTGTAAGTATCGAGCGTAATAACGATTGAAGCGTGTCCAAGCCGTTCCGAAACAACTTTCGGGTTTTCACCTGCGGAAAGTAGCAAACTTGCCGTTGTATGCCGTAAATCATAAAGCCGTATGTTCGGAAGTTCGGCTTTTTTTAGAACGGGTTTGAAATGCCTTCGGACAAAGTTTCCGTGTTGAATAGGCGTTCCTACTTCAGAAGCAAATACAAGGTCGAGATTTTTATAACTTGCACCGAGTTTTAATCTTTCTTGAAGTTGTCGTTTTCTGTGTGTTTTCAAAGCTGAAAGTAGAGAATTTGAAAACGGTATGCTGCGGCGGCTTGTCTTTGTTTTTGTTTCGGCAAATCTATAACTGCCATTGCCTAACGTATGCACGGCACGTCTGACGCTCAAAACTTGCCCGTCAAAATCTATATCTTTCCATTGCAAGCCGAAGTATTCACTTGGTCGCATTCCCGTTTCAATAATTAAAAGAAAAAGTGCAAAAAACTTGCCATCTTTCGCCGCTTGCAAAAACTTTGTCGTTTCGTCAGCCGAAAGATGTTTCATTTCCTTTTTTTCTTTTCTTGGAAGTTCGCACAGGTCGCACGGGTTTTGATTTATCATTCGCCATTTGACCGCTTGCTTTAATGCAGACGAAAGGACGGTATGAGCATAACGCACCGTTCTTGCCGAAAGTCCTTGTTTCTGCATCGCACCGTAAAACTTTTGAATCTGATAAGCCTGTAAATCAGATAAGCGGTTTAAACCGATGTGCTTTTTGATATATTTTTCGGCAATCCAAACATAGCTTTTATAAGTGTTTTCCCTAAGTCGCGGCTTGGCAATTTCCACAAGCCAACGATCTAAATATTTATTGAGCGTTTCGGAAGCAGGTTCGACAAAAACGCCTAAGTCCTTTTCCCGAAGTTTTGCCGTAAGAAACTTTTGAGCGTCTTTTTTCGTTCCGTGAATTGTTTTATTAAAATATCTTCGTTTCCCGTCCGCATCTCTGCCTAAAAAGATGCGAATATACCAAGTATTTTCGCCGCGTTTTGTAATTTGTCCTGCCATATTTTTAATTCCGTTTGTCTGTTTTATATTGCTATTCGTATTTCAACTGCTAACGCCAAGACCTCAATATTCTCTGGAATATCATCAATCATTTGAGCGAATTGTCTATCTGTATTGTGGTCGTAAACTACACAGATTTTTTGTTTAATTTCGGATAGTTCAAAGTTTCTCCGGCAAGTGAGAATCATCCCGGCTTTTATTCCGATGTCTGACAGAGAATCATCTTCAACATCGAATTCGACAAATTGATCAAAATAGTTTGCACCTTCCGGCATCGGTATCCAACGCTTTTTAGTGCGGGGCTTAAACTGAATAATGTTAGTCATTTTGCACCTCTATTATTTCTTTAGCTGAACTCATTTGATTCTGCCAAGTCGAAAATGTTCCGGTTGGACATTCGACACAAAAGCATTGTTTCGGGTTATCCTTTTCATAAAAGAAAAAGAAGTCCTTGCCTTCAATGGTTGCAATCATCGGTAAAACGGCATCAATTAAATCAAGTTCGCCGTGTCTGCCTTTAGCGGTTTCGATGTGTTCGCGGGTTAATTTTGTTATTCCTGTGATTTCATTTTTCATCTGTGGTATCCTTCCTTTAGTTAATCTAATCATTTGTTTGATTAGGAAAATGAAAAGGCAAAAGTAGCACTAACTACTTTTGCCTTTTCGCCTTTAGTGAATTTGTTTTAACGATTGTCGGTAAATGTTCGCCGTTGCACCTGCTACCAAGTGGTAGCAAATAAGCCCGCGTTCCGAAGCCTTGCATTCGCATTGCCCTAACTTTTCGCCGTTTCTGACATCAAAGCGGACGTGATAAACATTTGCGTTATTTGCACTTGATACGGCAAATTGCCTTTCTTGAATAAAGCGGACTTTCGGCTTTAATTGTTTGCATCTTTCGATTGCCTTTACTGTATTTTCGGTAGTTAATCTAATCATTTTTTGTTCCCTCATTATTTAAGATTTAAGTTGTTTCCAACTATTAAATACTTTACCATTGTATAGAGTTTAATGCAAGTTAAATTCTTAACTATTGACAAGTATTTTGCAAACACTTATGCTTTCAATGTATGAGTAAGGAAATAAAACTTTTGAGCGTTATCGAAGTGGCTGAAAAACTTGGCATTTCACGTATTCGAGTTAATCAGCTTATTGTTGAAGGCAGACTTCCGGCTCAAAAAGTCGGACGTTCTTACGTTATTAAAGAATCCGATTTGAAACTTGTTAAAGACCGTCCGACAGGCAGACCGCCGAAAGATAAAGACTAAAAACAAAACTTACTTTGCCGTTTCCGGTTTAGGTATTTTAGATTCAACACCTTCAATAATTATTATTTGTTTAGTGATCGGTTTATTGCACCGTCCGCAAGTTTCGGGAATCGGTTCGCCGTTTAGATACGGTTCGCTGTTTTCAGTTTGCTTTATCCACACTTCCGTTTGCTCAAATCCGCCGTTGCAAGTGCAATGCTCACTTTTTAAGTTGGTTTTGCTTTCCAGTTTATTCAGTCTGTTATTGATATTCATAATTTTGGCAGTATCAGTTTAGTTTTGGAATTAGCAGGAAATACAAGCGGTTTTCCGCAATTCCAGCACAAACTATTATCTCTATCCGGCATTACTTTCAAATACGGATCATCACAGCAAGTGTTGTTGGACCGGTTCGGTTCTTCCAATCGTTGTAATCTATTTTCTATGTTCATTGGTTATTCCTTATAACTTCGCGTTTGAATTTAATTCAAAAGTAAAATTTAGTGTCGAAACTTTTTTTCCACACTTTTTGCACGTTTCGGGACGCGGCGGATCGCCGGGCAAGCAGATGTGAAAGCCTTTCTCACATTCGCAGAATTCGGAATCGTTTTTTATCAATTCCGTTTCCAGTTTATTCAGTCTGTTATTGATATTCATTGGTTATTTATTCCTTTTGATTTGCTTCTAAATTCTCGAGTCTTTCTAAAACGTCGAAGTTTTCAAAGTCTTTGCGGTTTCCTTCGACGATAATTTGTGCCGCTCTGACTTCAACCGAAGCATTTTCACAATAGAGATTTCTCTTTAATGTTTCGACGGCTTCATTGTGGAGCGATTGCATCTTGAAAATGTTTTGCTCAAACATCTTTCGCCGCGCCGCGTTGTATTCCGCCTTAAAGTTCGCATCTTCTAAGTACCTGTAAATTGTAGCTTCGGAAAGTTTGCAAGCCTTCGCCGCGTCCGTAATGGAATTTGTATTGAGCAAGGCGTTTAGTGCTTTTTCTTTATTTGTTTCTTTTGGCATAATTTTTCTCTCAAACTCTCTCAAACTCTTTCATCAAATTTGTTTTTCATTTTGATAACTTCACGCACCAGTGCGGTTTGATTGCCCTGGGCAATTAATTGCCTAGGGCTGCTAAAACTTCACGCATCCGCACGGCTTGCTGTATCATCCGCACGGCTTGCTTGGTTTATTTTTTGTTGTTTGGTGTTGGCTGCCAACCGTTCCGCGATCACTATGGACTCACCAAACTTACACGGCGTGAGATTGATGAATTCGGAATATGCGGAATTTAAGGACTTTTCGTCCGGGTGTTTTGCTTTTACCTGTTTTAACAGAGTGTCGTGATCCCTTCGTTTAGCGTAAAACTCTGCACTTTTAGCGAGTATTTTTTCAACTTCAGCTTCAATCGTTTCACCGAGTTGCACGCGTAAACTGTCGTATAAATTAAAAGCCGCGTCCGCATCTTCGGAGAGAGCTTTCAATTTAGCGAGTGAGCTTTTTAAGTTTTCGGCATCGGTCGCCGCTTCCAGTTCCTTTTCCGTTTCATCTTTTTTGCTTTCTAAGGCTTTAATCGATGCTTTCAGAGTGTCGAGTCTGCCTTGTTCACTTTGAACGGCTTCGATCGTTGCTTTGCCGTCAATGAAGCCATTTTGAGCCGTTTCAAGTTTGTTGTTGGTTTCATCACGCATCTGCGTTAATTCAGATAACCGGACATTTGTGCTGTCGAGTTTTATTTTTATATCATTTAATTTTTTCATTGTTGTTTTCTCCCTTTTTAGTTATTGGTTGTTGTCCTGACAGAGCTGCTAAAATTTCTGCATTCTTTGCCTGTTGTCCGCCTAAAGCTGCTAAAACCGATTCCGCGTCCTTTGGCGGCATTGAGGCTTGTTTTTTCTTTATATCCTCACGGATTTCGTCATAGATGTTGCGGCTTTCCGATTCTTTGTTTGCTGTCTTATCGTTACTCATAATTTTTTCTCCCTTTCCTTTCATATATTCATTACAAATTGTCATCTGAGTTTTTCAAAAAACTTTCTACCCGTCTGAAATTCCCGCTTATTCCTGAAAGTGTAGCTTGACCATCTTTTTGCTTTTTTTCGGAAAACCGCCACGCATCGCTGTCAATAACTGAATTAATTTGCTCACGGACAAGACGTGCTAAAGTTGCCGGATTTAGTGCATCCAGTTCCCAAGAATTTGAGCCGAACTCTTTGATATAAACTTTTGCTCTGGAGTCGGTTGGCTTGACTATCTGCGGCGGCGGGTTATGTTCTTCTATCTGGCTGATATTTAACGCTAATCTCTCAATTTTAATTTCACAGGCAGAGAACATCTCAAGACGATCTTTCATATCGCGTGTCATATCTAAGCCGCTTGGATCGTGGTCTCCGAAGTGAAAAATAAGCGGCGTTTGGTTAAATTCTTCATTCCAGTATTCAAGACGTTTTGCGGCAACGTGCATTTCCGATTGCGAGGCATAACCGCGACAAGCGAAAAACGGGACATCCAACTCATTACAGACTCTCTCAAAAACTCCGGCAAGGGCTTCTTTTTCGATCCACACTTCCGGGCGAAATGGTTGATCTTCCCATTTATCTACCTTAAATTGTGTTGACGCGGTTTCTAAGATTTCGCCGGGCGAGTTCCAATGATTTATAGATTGCAGATTGCGGGTCCGGTCAACAATATAATTCCAATCAATCAAACCGCCAACCCGTGCTTTACTTACGATTATGACTAATCGGTCATAGGATTTCTGCGAGTTTGGAATAATATCCTGAGCAACTAATTGATAGTAAAGTTGTCGCACCGTCATATCAAAACCCTGTGAATCATAGTCCTCTAAGATTTCGTTGGATTTCTCGATCAAAGCCTTTGCTTCGCTTCTCGGATTATATTTTTTATAGATTGTTTTCATAGTGTTTTTGTATAAAGGCAAATTTCGCACATTACTTGGTTGTCTTGATACGGCACAAGTTCCTTATCGCAAGTCGGACAACTCTCTTTTCCTGTATTTGCGTTAAAAGCGTTAAAAGTGTGTTCGCTTAGGTGTGAATCCGGCGTAGATGCTATTACACTTTGAGAAATCACATCTTCGATGTTTTCATCCGTGTAAGTTGTTTGTTTTGTATTATTTACTCGAAGGTGTGGATAGACCACATCTTCGGTGTTTTCCACATCTTCGGACGCATCTACGGGTAAGTTATTATTATCATTAGTTTTATCGTTTTTTTGATGATGAAAATCGCCTGCATCTTCGCCTCGTAGATGTGATTTTTTTGAATCACCCACATCTACGGGTAAGTTATTGTTGTGATTACTTTTATCGCTTTGATTTACTCGAAGATGTGGTTTTTCATTTTGCCTCACATCTTCGGCTGAAGGTTTTTTCGGCAATTCCCAAAACCAAACTTTATCGGTAAAGCCTACCGAATGCGGTTGTATTCCAAGTTTTGCCCGTGCGGTTCGTAATTTGTGTTGTGAAATACCCAAAGTTTCGGCTTCTTTGATGACATCGCTTGCTTTTCGCCGCCCGTCCGCTAAAGCGTTTTCAAGAAAAGAAACCGCTTCGGATTGTTCGCCGCGTTCCGTTTCATTTCCGCGTGTGCCGACAATTTCATTTTCTGTTAATGTGCTTTCACCAAGCCAAGCAAAATTTACATCCGATTTATCACCTAAAATCTGATAACCGATTGCCTTGCCTTTTGGCGAATAATTATGTTTTCTGTGAATCAAAGCCCGCCGCGTTTCGTCATTCGGGTCTTTGCCGATAAGCAAAATTGAACGTGCCGCATTTGAAAATTCCTGTGAAGATGAAACCGCCGCCCGTGCATCGCCGCCGCCTTTTGATTTATTAAAATGAATCAGATAGGAAATGGCTATTGAGAATTTCTTTGCAATTCGCTCAATGCCTGATGCGACAAAACGGGCGTGATGCTGTTTATTCAGATCAAGTTTCAAATCGGAATAGGCAAAAAGCGGGTCAATGATAACCCAAACCGGATTTGTTTCTGCGATGTAATGCTCAAAGCGTTGCAAGCCCTTTTCGTCAAACGTAAATCTTTCATTGACGATAAAGACGCGGGTTAAATCCGCTTCGCATTTTATCAGTCTTGGCACAAGTGCATCGTCCGCCGCGTCTTCGGCGGAAAATATCAAAACATTTTGCGGCTCAAACTTATCAGCAAAATGCAAAAATCCGTTTGTGATGCCGGATGCAATAGCACAAAATACCCAAGATTTTCCAACGCCTTCTTCACCTGAAAACAGGGTTACATAATTTTTCGGAATATATGGATGCCACAGCCATTCAATCTCTTTCGGCACAACTTCGCTCGCTTTGATAATTTGAAGCGGCTTATTTTCCGCTTCTTTTTCTTTTTTCGCTTTTTCACGGCTTGGCAAATGTCCGTTTGATAAACCGAAAGCGTGTAGAATTTCAAAATATCCGCACGGATTCGGCTTTTTGATGCAAGCAACGGTTTGCGTTGCCGGATCGTAAAATAAAGATGATTCGCCTTTGCCGTTGTGTGCCGGACACTTCATTTCAAACGTGTCGCGTCCTGTGGCTTTGGCTTGCGTTTCGATTCGCTGACAGAGTTCGGTATGCCTTTGTTCGTGATACTCAAAAGCAAGGGTTTGTTTATCTGTTTTTACTGTTTTCTTATTTGCCTTTGTGCCGTTCCGGTATGAATCAAGTGGCAAACTTTGCCAGTCTAAAAATTTGCCGTCTGAAATATAAACTTGATATGGTGCGTTTTCATCTGCTTTGACGGGCGTGTAAAACATCCGAGATGAATCTTTTGCGTTTTCATCAAGTGGCAAATTTGTTTCCTGTTTAGCGTATTGCCACAATGCCGAAAAATCCTTTGCCGGAATTTCAGACTCTAAAGGCAAACAAACACGATAACGCGGTTCGGCGGATGGATTCTTTTCCGTCCGCCTTAGGTGTGAGTGAGTGGAATAAATTGCATAAGCCGATTGCAAAGCCGTTAAATTTGTTTTAATCGTTTCAAAATCAGCGTTATGGTCGATGTCTAAAACAAGCATAGAAACGGCTTGGACGTTCTCTTTTCGTCTTAAAGCAGGTGAAAAAATAGCAGGTGAAAACAAAGCACCGTCCTTTTCCTTACGCACGGCTGGTTTCTGAAAGCGTTCTGTTAATTCCGTCCAAGTTCGGCGGACGGTTTGCGGTTTGTTGTCGGTTTTTGATTTGAAAACAGAGATTGCAAAACTATTCATATCGTTTCATCCTCCGTTCAAAATTTTGGTTTGTGATTTCAACCTCGCGTTCCGTCCGACAGCATCGACAAAGCGGTACTAATCGAAAACGGAAGCCGTCCAACTGTGCATTCGCTTTACATTCATAACATTCGATAATGCCTAAATTTCTTGATGCGGCTTGTGCTTCGGTAAATTCAAATACAGGTTGTATTTCTTGGCGTGGTGTTTTACAATAGGGCCGGTGAAAGTTTTTGTTCAAGCCGCGTTTAGCAGACGCGGTTTTTTTATTTTTCATCGCGGCTCACCTCGTTTTGCTGATTTCCGCCGTTTGCAATCCATCTATCCAATGCGTTTTTATCGTACCTGTACTGACGCAAGCCGATTTGAACAAAAGGAAGTTTCCTTTGCCGCGTCAATTCATAAATTCGGGCTGGTTTTAAATCTAAAATTTCGCTCACATCCGAAGCAGTTAGTAATTTTGTTGTCATTTCTAAAATCTCCTATATTAAAAAAATCGCTAATCAAGTGAGTTGCACTCATCTGATATAACGACGATAGAAAACTTCTAAACTGATGTCATTTTTTTGAAGCGGAAAAATTCACGTCATTTTTTCACTCTGAATTTTTCCGCTTCTTGCCGAATGGTCTAACGGGTAAATCGAAGGTTTCAAACTTATTGAATGCTTTTCTTAACCTATCTTCTGCTGATATTTTTTGACGTTTGTTATTTGAGTCAATGTTTTGGAAGTCTTCAATATAAGGAAAAATTTCCCACAAATAAGTAAAACCGTGTTTGTTCCAGATGGCTAGCCATTCCGTTTGAGAATAATCATCTTTTTGATTTTGCTTAAAACCATACTCGTTTAAGGCATCGCTCATACGTTTTGTGTATTGCTTAATGTGTTCTGTAAATGCCTTGATCGCAAGTTTTTCATATTCTTTTATATCTTCATAAATATTGAACTCTCTAACATCAAACATCGCGGGTTGGGGTAAAGTTTTAAAAGGAAAATTTTCTATATAAGTATCAAAATTCTCAAACCAATGTTTCTTATCTTGGAAGTCTCCAATGTTTATATAATAATTTTTTTGATTTTCTACCAATAAATTTTGATCTAGTTCCGGCAATTCACGATACAAGCCTTTAAGCATTTCGATTGGAAGTTCATAAGCCAAATGCCGCATAGGTAACCCAAATTGGTTAGCTCCGGTTTCAATTTGGCATATTAAAAGATGAAATATCCAGAGAGATTCAAAGGTATTGTGATAACTGCCAAAAAATAAATTATAACGCTCGATAATATCGGTAATTTTATTGAGTAAAATATCTGTTTTAACTTTTAATTTTTCTTTTGAAATATCATTTTGATTTATCACATCATAA
>MWWE01000087.1_pt1 | contig 14303 bp, 15 predicted proteins | sample 1047301 | NCBI WGS metagenome assembly MWWE01 (sample SAMN06349973, study PRJNA376086) | soil metagenome | isolation source: MS1-1 sample Antarctic (ecotone) soil | place: Antarctica
GGGGCAGCTCGATGCTGCCGTCCGGGGCCATCGGGAAGGAGGGGTTCCACGCCACCTCCCACAGGAAGCCGTCGGGGTCCGCGAAGAACCCGTGGCGCCCGAAGAAGACCTCCTGCGCCCCCTTGACTATCCTGGCCCCGGCTTCGGCCGCTTCCGCGAGCACCGAGTCCACCTGCTCCTCCTCGGCCACGTTGTGCGCCAACGAGAAGCGCGAGAACCCGCCGTGCTCCACATCGCCCACATCGAGACCCGCGTCGGCAGCGAACGAAGCCTTCGGGAAGAGGGCGATCGCCACCCCACCCGTCTTGAAGAACGCCACCTCGTCGCCGCCCACGCCCGACTTGGGCCATCCCAGGCCGTCGCGGTAGAAGGCGACCGAGCGACCGAGGTCGTTCACGCCGAGCGTCACGAGACTTACCCTTGGTTCCACCGCTCGCTCCCTCTCTTCTGGGGTGTGGTCCGGGGTATTGTCCCGCAGAGGGCCTCCGCTCCCATCGGGAGATGTACCCTTATTCACCCAAGTGCGTGGAAGGACCATTCTGCGAAGTTCGTATCCAGCACTATGCACAGGCTCGGTCCTATAGGGCCTGAAACAGCCGATAGCCCCAGTCCGGCATCAAAGCCTAAACCCTACATGTTGTGGCGCTGCATAAAAATGCAGCTGGAGGAATAAAGGTTACCTGCGCTAGCTTCAGGCGCTTTGGCTAATATCAGCCGCACCTTGACTCCTCGGTGTCACCGAGGGTAGCATCGGTCATTGTCACAATGTGAACGATCTACGTAGGTTACTGGGAAAGGAGGAATACATGGAGGAATCGGGAAAGGAGGGATACATGGAGGAATCGGGAAAGGAGGGATACATGGAGGAATCGAAGGGAAGACCAACGCCTAGCACTTCTGCCGAACGTGTTGATCTGGAAGACTTCACTGCCGCCGTTCTTAGGGGTGTACTAAGAGCTACCGAAGCTCGAGGCTCCGCAGAGGGGGCCACCGAGGCCTTGGAGGAGCCGACCGGTCCTAGATTTCCTGGTGATGATCCTTTTTACCCGATTCCTCCGTTTGTTTTCGGCATGGTCTTTGAGAAGAGGTGGCCCCCCAGAAGAGAACCCCCAGAGCAATAGCTAATGACCTTGCCAAGGCCAGGCAGTAACATGGATCCGGGCGGCAAGCCGAAAGCCGTGCCCGGCGATGCAGTAGATAATCAGAACCCAGGCAGTCCTATGGATGCTCGGCCACTCTGTCCGAGCGCCCCACCGAAAAAGACGGATACCGTTGTATTCGGGGTCGTTGGCGGGACGGCTGATGAACCACGTCTTGCGTATCTAAAAGATCCGCAGCCGGTCACAGACGAGGTACTGGCTCTCTCTAAGCCGGTAAAACCAACAGAGGTTTTTAGATTTGCTGCTCCATGCGCTGGCAGCGGTTGCCAGCACTTCGACGGTAACGAGTGCCGTTTGGTAAAGAAGACGGTGCAACTGCTGCCGGCGGTTGTGGATAGGCTGCCGCCATGTCGCTTGCGCCCCAGGTGCCGCTGGTGGAGACAAGAGGGGGGGGCAGCGTGCACGCGCTGCCCGATGGTCGTGACTGAGAATTATCAGCCGAGCGAGCAGCAACGCCAGGTGGCAGACCCAGCAGTAATTAAGAGGGAAGTGTAAAAGATGACTGAAGATACGGCGCCGATGGCAGAGGTATTACAGGCAGCAACGGAGCTTCGGGCGGCAGCAGCGGAACTTCGGGCGGTAGCAGCGCAGGGGAAGCCGCAGGGGGAGCCGCAGGGGGAGCCGCAGGGGAGTTGGTGGAAGAGATGGGGAAAGTGTGTAGCCGGAACAGTCGGAGGCGCTCTTGTTGGGACAGCGACGGGAGCGGTGGGCGGGGCAGCGGCCGGTGCCTTGGTTGGTGGGGTCGGTGCCACGGCTGGTGCGGTCGTTGGTGGAGTCGTTAGTGGAGTCGGTGGTGCACTTACGGGTGCTGCTACTTCTTGCTAGCAGGGCAAAAAGGAGCAAGAAATGAAGAAGGCCGCTTTGGCAACATGGATACCTATTATCGTTGGCGTTGTTCTGATTGCGGCAGCTCAGGATCAAACTATACCCCGCACAATAGGATTAGTTACTTGGGGTGGCGGCGTCGTAATGCAGTTTGTAATCGGCGCGTTTTATTTGGCGCGGCTACTACGATCTAGGACAGAGTATAACTAAGCATCTACACAGATAGTATTTTGGGTTACAAGGATTGGCGCAACTTCCAAGAATGTCGATTAGCCGAACTTCGCCCCATGGTTATTCTCCGAAATCGGGGACACTTTTAGATAAAGCTTGCAGAAGGCGGAAGGATGACAAATCATCCCCGGCGCTTCGGTAGGTAAGCAACGATCTTATGTATACAAGCAGAGGTGTGGGTGCCCCTATCTACATAAGATAACACGTGTAGGAGCGAAACCCCATTGTTATGCGGGTTTCGCGCTGTTCGGAGAATCTTTCGGTGCGCGATCCCATCACCGACCACAAGTAGCTACCTCCCACCACGCGGGGGGTTTTACCGGGATGGGACCCTTACGGGCCGTAATGCCGTGCTCTCACCCACGGGGAGGGGCCAGGGTGGCGGCCGTCCCGCGACGCCACGAACGAGTCCGGGGACCCTTACACATCCGGGGGTCACGGAGGCCGTCGGACGGGCGTGTGGCGTCCCTCACAGGGCGTCTATCGTGGCCTCGACGGAGCAGACCATCTCCAGCGCCTCCAGGGTGTTGAGTTGGCCCCTCACCAGGGCGATCCGGGCCAAGGTGTGACGCCCGAACTCTTCGATCTCTTCCAGGCCGACGGTGCCCTCGTGGGCGCGGGCCACCATGTTGGCGGCGTCGATCTGCGTAGCGGTGAGTTGGTCTAGGATGTGGTCGAGGTTCATTTGTGGGCCTCCGTGGGGGTGGTATGGGTGGCGTTCCCTTTCTTCTGGCGCACCTCTTCGGCAAGGCGACGCCACCTCTCGAACTCTTCGGGGGACTTGGCCTTTATGGTGGCCCTCAGCCTGGGCACCCTCATGCCGCCGCCACCTCCAACACAAGCTCTGAGAGGTCCATGAACGTGACGACGGAGGGGTCGGAGTCCAGGACCACGCCGATCCTGCCCGTGAAGACCTGCCAAAGCCTGCCGGGTCCTCGCCTGGTCTGGACGGAACTATCTATGAGGGGGTAGATGTCTTCGACGGAGGGGGGATCGGGCAGCCTCTCTAGGTCCTCGACATAGCCATCGGCCCAACAATTCGCGAGGTGGGGGGTGGGGGGAAATTCTTTCCTACCCCTGTAGGCGTCGCGTTCGCGCTGGTAACGGGCCATGTCGCGGCGGTGGTCGGCAATCTCTCCGTCCTGGTTGCGGCGTTCGTTCAAAGCGAGGAGCCATTCGGCGGTGAGCGAAACAACATCACCAGAACACTCAACCACGGCGGCTGCCTCCAAGGGGGCGAGGTGCCTGCGGCGTAGGTCCCGAACGCGGGAGAGCCCCACGGCCCCCGCCAAGTCCTCGACGGTCAGCGTCCCGCCCGCGTCTTCGAGGTGGTCAACGATGGCCCCCTTAGTCTTGCCGAGACGGGAGATCGTGCCGACGCGGGTGGCGCCGTCGAATACCGGGCGGGACCACCGAAGGCGGGGTGCCGTGAGGGGGCCGCGCAACTGTGCACCAACTGTTAACCCTGCGGAGATAAGAGCCCCGGTGGTCCGAGTGGTGCACTGTTGCGCGGGGTCCGGAGTCGTCAGCAACACGAAGGCCCCCGCCTCCCCGTGTTGCCTCACCCCGTTGTCTGACCTGACGAGGCCTGCCTTTTTGAGCCGGGAGATCACCCCCGGCCTCCGCTCTCCGCCCCTGTTGTTGTCCATGAGCGACCTCTTCGAGACCCCGGCCATCAGAGCCAACGTCCTTACGCCAACGGAGATCCTGACGCCCGTGGGTATCTGGGTCCCATGCATCCGGGCCAGCCAAGTCAGGGCGACCATCGTGTCCCTGTCGGACTTGCCCCCCACCCCCGACCAGTCGCGTCGCATAATATCGTCCTCTATCTCCCCCACGGCGGCGATGACTTCCTCGGAGACTTCGGGGCTGGCGTTGCCAGGGGTGTGTCGGCTGGCGCTCTTGGCTATCTTCTCCAACTCCCCCCGGTCCAATGGGGACGAACACCTCTCCCGGTTTACCCCCTCCAGGGCCTCCAGTAGTTCGCCCTGGTCGTACCCTCTGGCTCGTAGGGAACAGGCGATCTTGTAGAGGGTGGGATTTCTCTCCCCCTCCGGTATCCTCGGCCCTTCGAGGGTGGCGTCCACCTTGATCCGCGAGACGGTCACCGCGTTGCCCTGAGCGTGCTCTGACGGCTTCCTGAGTGCCTCCACGAGCCATTTCGGGGCCGGTGCCAGGGGATGTTTTTGCAGGACCCTGTACGTCCCCTCGGTAACGCTGGGCGGGCAGAGGGCGTATCCGCCATCGGACTTGACGCAGATGCCGGGACCCAGCTCGTTCTCGGGGATGCCGTTTCTTAGATCGTTGGCGTCCTCGGGGTAGGCGTAGAGGAACTGCAGCCCGCCCCTCCCAGTCTCTACCACGGTGGTCTCGGGTAGCTCTCCTAGCTCTCGCTCTATGTCCTCCGGGGTCCAAGCGTTCGGTTTGTAGGTGTCGTTGTCTAGCGCGATCACCCCCGATCTCTTCCCGGTCGGATAGGCGACGTTGGCGTCGGGCCAACGAGACCACCATCTTCGTATCTTCTCCGGGTCCGTGGTGGCGTCTAGGTGACCGTGGGAGGTTAGAGGTTCTTTTCCTGACGGTTTGCAGGGGAAAATAGGTATACTCTTCGCAGCATAGGCCAGCGCGGCCTCACCCTTTAGGGTTACGGGGTGTAAGGGCTTATGGTAATCTCCCGATTGAGGGAGAGAAAGACGTTCCACGGTCCTCTCCTTTTCCTAGAGCCGGTCCCTGTTCCGCCAAGATCAGGGGGGCCGGCTTTTTTATTTGATGTGCGGGAAAGCTCATATTGGTAAGGCATAATAGACGAATGAGGTTTTCCCTGCGTCCCTGCTAAGAGCCGGGTCCTCGATGTAGCCGGCCGAACTTTTCCCCACGAACTGCAAAGCCTCGTCAGCCACCGCTTCGAGGAAAGCCTCGCCCCCCGGTGTCAGGTCCTTGTCTCCGGCGATCTCCAGGATGCCCTTAGCGGCCAGGATCACGCCGGCGGGGTCACGCTCTTTCTTGGCCCGCTTCATGGCCGCCAGCCTGTTGGCTATGACAAGCTCCGCCGAACCTATGTCTACATGCTCGGATAGCTTCTCCGCCATCCTGAATTTGAGGGGCCTAGCGGCATTCTCGAACCCCGCGATGTTGGCTCGGTCGGTGCCGATCCGGTCAGCTAACGCCTCCTGCGTCAGTCCGGCCTTCGTGCGAGCCTCCTTCAAACCTACGAGGCCCTTTTCGACTTCTTCTCTCACGCTCATCTCGACTCTCCTAACCATGGGGTGCATCTATCCGACACGATCAGGGTAACCCGGAAAAACGCCACCCCTTAAAGTTGAACCAAATTTCTTGGGAAATACTCGGGAACTTCCCATAAACGAAATTCCCGAAAGTTGGACGAATAGACATTCTCCGGCACGGATAAACATCCAAGGCTTGGCCATAAAAAGGCCAAATACCACCCTCTTTTGGGTCGCGAAACGGAACGTTGTTACAAGTGCGAATAGATATGCAGCCTGTGGGAACCTTGCTCGGGCAATTCATGTGTACTTCGCGGGTAGGTGAGTCTTGCGGGCTAAGATCGCAGAACGCGCCGCCACCAGGGTTTCCGAGTCCCCGTCTGGGGGGCCTGTGCGCCCGTCTGAGAGCCTGCGGGGGGCTCTGGAGGGGTAGAGGTAGGGCCGGGGCTCATATGGGATTCTGTGGACTCGTAGGGCCTGGCGTACCGCTCGTATTGCTTCTGTTCGTCGCTCACGTTCGAACGCCCCTCCATGCCCGCGTCTTCTCTGGATACTTCTTCGTCCACCGCCCCTTCTCTGAGAGGGTTCTGGGACTCTATAGCGCGGATGGTGCGGGCCTGTTCCGCATTCGCGCTGGACAAAGACATAATAATCGTGTCTTTGCGCTCCGACTCACGGCGGAGGTGAGCGATCTCGTCTTGTAGGGCATCCACCAACTCCCGGTCTAGAGTGGGGGGTGTCTCAGACTTCGGGCCGGTCCTCTGGCGTTCCTGCTGCTCCCGGTGCTCTTGGAGGTCGAACAGGGCAGCACGGGCGATGAGCCAGCGGCCTCTAGAATCCTTCGTCCCGGCAAGCTCGGGCGGGTCGGAGGTGAGCAATTGGAGCACCCTGCGCTTACTCAGGCTGAGGACCTGGGCCGCCTGGGACGGGGAGTAGAAGCCGCTGTTCGGGCCGTTCTGCATTATGCGAAGCCTAGCGCGAAGGGGTGAGAAACGCTACCCGCCCTTAGATCACACAGCCGCCTTGCTCCACAAGCACGCCTCAGAGGTCTGCGTAGCCCCGGTCCTATGCCGAGCGGCTTTCTTATGTACAGACAGAGAGGCTTAGAGGCCTATCGTACATAAGAATCGCGTAATACCCGTCGGAAGGTATTACGCCCCCTTGCGGGCAGGGCCCATAGGACCGGGGCCAAGCCATGTTCCGCGAACTTCGTGCTGAGGGGGTTCTCGGAAGTCCGCTCAGCCCCAGGCCGGGCGAAGAGGACGCATAGTGGTGGCATTTGCCGAGCCTGCGCTGTTGCCGTAGATGGCGTACTCCGCCCTCATGCCTCTACCTCTACCGCGCGAAGGTCAGCGCCATTGAGGCTCGTGAGCCTATCGAGCTTAGAGCGCATGTCTTGGGTGACCCTGGCCGGCTTGGAGGCAAGCTGGTACTCGTCCACCGCGAGGTCGTAGAATTCCGGGGTAGGGTCGTCCAGGTGCCTTATGAAGGCGAAGTCCTTACCGGCAGCCGGCTGGAACTCGCGGTACATCTGCCACTTCCTGTCGACCGGGTTCTCTATAACGACCCTCCTGCGCCAGGAGGCGGGCCGGTTGCCTAGCACTATCTGGTGGAGACTACGGCCGTCCAGGCCGCGCGGGGGGGTTACCCCTGCTAATTTCAGGATGGTCCCGGAGATGTCCACGCTGGAGACGAGCTGGGTGGGCTGCCGGGCAGGGAGACCCGTCGCTCGCATGATGAGGGGTATCTCCACGGACTCCTGGTACGGCCAGCTCTTGTTCATGAGCCTGTGCTCGCCAGCCTGGAAGCCGTTGTCTGAGGTGAAGATGACGAGCAGGTTCGAGTTGCCCGTGACGTCCTCAGCGGCATCGATGAGGTCAGCAATGAAGTCGTCCGTGTCCTCGAGCTCCTCGCGCAAGCCCTCCTCGGCCCTTTCGAGCACGGCCACGTCTATGGTGCCCTTCTGCATTTTGGCCGGCTTGTCAGACATGTCGGCCTCGTTGACCGAAGGCACGTTGCGTGCAGGATGGTTGTTGTAGTCGTTGGCGTGTGCGGCGGTGGGTGTGTAGGGCGAGTGCGGGTTGGTGGGTGAGTACTGGATGAAGAAGGGCCTGGCAGCCGGTTTGCGGCTGTTTATCCAGGCGAGCGCCTTTTCGTAGGCCAAACTTGAGTCGTTCTTGGTAGCGGGGTAGTGCACCGCAGAGCCCTGGTCGTTCACCTCGTAACCGTCAGGGTCGTGTGTAGAGGAGCCAGGCAGTTCAAACCACCTATCCCAGCCAGGGGGTATGGTGAGGGATTTACCGCGGCCGTTCATGTACTTGCCACACAGCGCCGTGTCGTAGCCAGCTTCGTTGAGCGCTTTGACGAAGGTGAAGGCCTCGTGCCCACCGGCGGAGAAGGCTTGCCACGCCGAATTTGTGGTCACATTCGTGGTGTGCGGGAACCTCCCGGAAAAGATGGCCGCACGGTTTGGCCCACAAAGGGGTATGGCTGTGTAGGCATTGAGGAAACGGGTGCCCGGTGCCACTTGCGCCGAAGGTGGCGTGAATGTACCATGCGTACCACACTTTCCACGACAAAGGCAAACCCGCCGCGAGGCGGGGGCGCAAAGCCTACGGATCTCTGCAAGGAGACGGCCGGGCTACCGAAAGGAGGGCGCTTAGCATAGATCCGACCTTTCTCGAAACAGGCACTGACCGACAGCCGCCTACGCCCCAGCTTCGCTTTTTGGCTTGAGGCGGCTCGAAGAGGAGGGAAACAAACGTGTTGATGAAGAGAAACGACGGGGACTTGCCGGTTCCCTTCGAGCCGGGCGAGGGTTTGGCCGACCAGCCCATCACCCGGTCTCGGGCCATAAAGCTGTTTGGGGCCACTATCGCGGGCGGCGCGCTCATCGCGTTCTTGCCCGCCGAGGCCGACGCCCGCCCCAACAGGAAGCAAAGGAGGCAAAGGAGGGCTCGGCGGGCCCGCCGCAGGAGGCAGGCCGCCGTCACCTCCCCCCAGCCGGTCGTTAACTTCAACCCGATCTTGAACGTCCCCGTGACGGAACTCGTGGATGTCACGAATAACGGCCCCGACACCGTGACCATCGATCCGACGGTGGTGGGCGAAGGCTTCACGCTCGGGGACCTCTCCAACCTCGACCTCAGGCTGGAGCCCGGGGAGACCGTGCAAATCCCCGTGATCCTGACCGCGCTGAACGGGGGCGTCCAGGAAGGCACGCTCAGGGTCGTGGACGCGCGCGACGGGCTCGTCTTGGAGGTCGTCGAACTGGTGGGGGAGGTCGACGTACTCTAACCGACGCCATTCTGCAACCGAGTTCTGGGCCGGGATCCTACGGGGTCCCGGCCCTTCTTCTTGCCCTATTCACCGTACGTCCTAGAAGGCTTATTCTCCGAAGTCCGCTTGCAGGATCCCGCATAGAACGCCCCCTCAGGGCCACCAGGAGCAGGTCTAAGGACCTCCGCGCCCGAGGGTCGGGGTCTACATGTTGTGGTGCTGGATAGATATGCAGGGGAACGGATGCGCTCAGCCTCGTATGAACGCGTGCGATGCTCCATACTTCTCCTTGTAGGGAGGAGTACCGGGTGGAGCAGCAGGCTCGATGGCGGATTATAGGAAAGCGGCTTCTGTGGCCAGTCGGAGCGGTTGTTGCTGTCTTAGCCATCTTATTCGTTATCAACCGCCTCTTCATTCATCACCCGCTCTGGGACTGGATCAAGCTTCTGATCGTACCTGCCATACTTGCCGGTGGTGGACTCTGGTTCAACACGCAGCAGCGAGTGCGTGAGCGACAGATAGCGGAGCGCCGTGCGCTGGACGACTCACTCCAAGCATACCTGGATGGGATGTCGCAATTACTAACCGATAAAGAGCGCCCGCTCCATAAGGCGCAGCCGGGCGACAGCCTGAGAACCGTGGCGCGGGCGCGGACGCTGACAGTACTATCGAGGTTGGACCGTGGGCGGAAGAGGAGCGTTCTGGAGTTCTTGTACGAATCACGTCTGATCGACCAGGAGGAAGCCCTTCTTGATGAATCGGATCTGATCGAGAGGCGCCACAACATTGTTAGTCTCCAACAAGCCAACCTGAGCGGGGCCAACCTGAGCAGGGCCAACCTGATCGGGGCCAGAGAGTCTACTGAGGAGCAGTTAACTGCAGCCAGAGACCTCGAAGGCGCGACCATGCCCACCGGCCAGAAGTACGAAGACTGGCTCATAGACAAGGAGGGCCGTGGGGAGGATGGGGAGAACAGCGGCCCTTCGAAACAGCTCTGAACGAACTTCCGAGAAGCCCGATTAGCGGAACTTCGTCAAATGGTTATTCTCCGAAATCGGGGACACTTTTAGATAAAGCTTGCAGAAGGCGGAAGGATGACAAATCATCCCCGGCGCTTCGGTAGGTAAGCAACGATCTTATGTATACAAGCAGAGGTGTGGGTGCCCCTATCTACATAAGATAACACGTGTAGGAGCGAAACCCCATTGTTATGCGGGTTTCGCGCTGTTCGGAGAATCTTTCGGTGCGCGATCCCATCACCGACCACAAGTAGCTACCTCCCACCACGCGGGGGGTTTTACCGGGATGGGACCCTTACGGGCCGTAATGCCGTGCTCTCACCCACGGGGAGGGGCCAGGGTGGCGGCCGTCCCGCGACGCCACGAACGAGTCCGGGGACCCTTACACATCCGGGGGTCACGGAGGCCGTCGGACGGGCGTGTGGCGTCCCTCACAGGGCGTCTATCGTGGCCTCGACGGAGCAGACCATCTCCAGCGCCTCCAGGGTGTTGAGTTGGCCCCTCACCAGGGCGATCCGGGCCAAGGTGTGACGCCCGAACTCTTCGATCTCTTCCAGGCCGACGGTGCCCTCGTGGGCGCGGGCCACCATGTTGGCGGCGTCGATCTGCGTAGCGGTGAGTTGGTCTAGGATGTGGTCGAGGTTCATTTGTGGGCCTCCGTGGGGGTGGTATGGGTGGCGTTCCCTTTCTTCTGGCGCACCTCTTCGGCAAGGCGACGCCACCTCTCGAACTCTTCGGGGGACTTGGCCTTTATGGTGGCCCTCAGCCTGGGCACCCTCATGCCGCCGCCACCTCCAACACAAGCTCTGAGAGGTCCATGAACGTGACGACGGAGGGGTCGGAGTCCAGGACCACGCCGATCCTGCCCGTGAAGACCTGCCAAAGCCTGCCGGGTCCTCGCCTGGTCTGGACGGAACTATCTATGAGGGGGTAGATGTCTTCGACGGAGGGGGGATCGGGCAGCCTCTCTAGGTCCTCGACATAGCCATCGGCCCAACAATTCGCGAGGTGGGGGGTGGGGGGAAATTCTTTCCTACCCCTGTAGGCGTCGCGTTCGCGCTGGTAACGGGCCATGTCGCGGCGGTGGTCGGCAATCTCTCCGTCCTGGTTGCGGCGTTCGTTCAAAGCGAGGAGCCATTCGGCGGTGAGCGAAACAACATCACCAGAACACTCAACCACGGCGGCTGCCTCCAAGGGGGCGAGGTGCCTGCGGCGTAGGTCCCGAACGCGGGAGAGCCCCACGGCCCCCGCCAAGTCCTCGACGGTCAGCGTCCCGCCCGCGTCTTCGAGGTGGTCAACGATGGCCCCCTTAGTCTTGCCGAGACGGGAGATCGTGCCGACGCGGGTGGCGCCGTCGAATACCGGGCGGGACCACCGAAGGCGGGGTGCCGTGAGGGGGCCGCGCAACTGTGCACCAACTGTTAACCCTGCGGAGATAAGAGCCCCGGTGGTCCGAGTGGTGCACTGTTGCGCGGGGTCCGGAGTCGTCAGCAACACGAAGGCCCCCGCCTCCCCGTGTTGCCTCACCCCGTTGTCTGACCTGACGAGGCCTGCCTTTTTGAGCCGGGAGATCACCCCCGGCCTCCGCTCTCCGCCCCTGTTGTTGTCCATGAGCGACCTCTTCGAGACCCCGGCCATCAGAGCCAACGTCCTTACGCCAACGGAGATCCTGACGCCCGTGGGTATCTGGGTCCCATGCATCCGGGCCAGCCAAGTCAGGGCGACCATCGTGTCCCTGTCGGACTTGCCCCCCACCCCCGACCAGTCGCGTCGCATAATATCGTCCTCTATCTCCCCCACGGCGGCGATGACTTCCTCGGAGACTTCGGGGCTGGCGTTGCCAGGGGTGTGTCGGCTGGCGCTCTTGGCTATCTTCTCCAACTCCCCCCGGTCCAATGGGGACGAACACCTCTCCCGGTTTACCCCCTCCAGGGCCTCCAGTAGTTCGCCCTGGTCGTACCCTCTGGCTCGTAGGGAACAGGCGATCTTGTAGAGGGTGGGATTTCTCTCCCCCTCCGGTATCCTCGGCCCTTCGAGGGTGGCGTCCACCTTGATCCGCGAGACGGTCACCGCGTTGCCCTGAGCGTGCTCTGACGGCTTCCTGAGTGCCTCCACGAGCCATTTCGGGGCCGGTGCCAGGGGATGTTTTTGCAGGACCCTGTACGTCCCCTCGGTAACGCTGGGCGGGCAGAGGGCGTATCCGCCATCGGACTTGACGCAGATGCCGGGACCCAGCTCGTTCTCGGGGATGCCGTTTCTTAGATCGTTGGCGTCCTCGGGGTAGGCGTAGAGGAACTGCAGCCCGCCCCTCCCAGTCTCTACCACGGTGGTCTCGGGTAGCTCTCCTAGCTCTCGCTCTATGTCCTCCGGGGTCCAAGCGTTCGGTTTGTAGGTGTCGTTGTCTAGCGCGATCACCCCCGATCTCTTCCCGGTCGGATAGGCGACGTTGGCGTCGGGCCAACGAGACCACCATCTTCGTATCTTCTCCGGGTCCGTGGTGGCGTCTAGGTGACCGTGGGAGGTTAGAGGTTCTTTTCCTGACGGTTTGCAGGGGAAAATAGGTATACTCTTCGCAGCATAGGCCAGCGCGGCCTCACCCTTTAGGGTTACGGGGTGTAAGGGCTTATGGTAATCTCCCGATTGAGGGAGAGAAAGACGTTCCACGGTCCTCTCCTTTTCCTAGAGCCGGTCCCTGTTCCGCCAAGATCAGGGGGGCCGGCTTTTTTATTTGATGTGCGGGAAAGCTCATATTGGTAAGGCATAATAGACGAATGAGGTTTTCCCTGCGTCCCTGCTAAGAGCCGGGTCCTCGATGTAGCCGGCCGAACTTTTCCCCACGAACTGCAAAGCCTCGTCAGCCACCGCTTCGAGGAAAGCCTCGCCCCCCGGTGTCAGGTCCTTGTCTCCGGCGATCTCCAGGATGCCCTTAGCGGCCAGGATCACGCCGGCGGGGTCACGCTCTTTCTTGGCCCGCTTCATGGCCGCCAGCCTGTTGGCTATGACAAGCTCCGCCGAACCTATGTCTACATGCTCGGATAGCTTCTCCGCCATCCTGAATTTGAGGGGCCTAGCGGCATTCTCGAACCCCGCGATGTTGGCTCGGTCGGTGCCGATCCGGTCAGCTAACGCCTCCTGCGTCAGTCCGGCCTTCGTGCGAGCCTCCTTCAAACCTACGAGGCCCTTTTCGACTTCTTCTCTCACGCTCATCTCGACTCTCCTAACCATGGGGTGCATCTATCCGACACGATCAGGGTAACCCGGAAAAACGCCACCCCTTAAAGTTGAACCAAATTTCTTGGGAAATACTCGGGAACTTCCCATAAACGAAATTCCCGAAAGTTGGACGAATAGACATTCTCCGGCACGGATAAACATCCAAGGCTTGGCCATAAAAAGGCCAAATACCACCCTCTTTTGGGTCGCGAAACGGAACGTTGTTACAAGTGCGAATAGATATGCAGCCTGTGGGAACCTTGCTCGGGCAATTCATGTGTACTTCGCGGGTAGGTGAGTCTTGCGGGCTAAGATCGCAGAACGCGCCGCCACCAGGGTTTCCGAGTCCCCGTCTGGGGGGCCTGTGCGCCCGTCTGAGAGCCTGCGGGGGGCTCTGGAGGGGTAGAGGTAGGGCCGGGGCTCATATGGGATTCTGTGGACTCGTAGGGCCTGGCGTACCGCTCGTATTGCTTCTGTTCGTCGCTCACGTTCGAACGCCCCTCCATGCCCGCGTCTTCTCTGGATACTTCTTCGTCCACCGCCCCTTCTCTGAGAGGGTTCTGGGACTCTATAGCGCGGATGGTGCGGGCCTGTTCCGCATTCGCGCTGGACAAAGACATAATAATCGTGTCTTTGCGCTCCGACTCACGGCGGAGGTGAGCGATCTCGTCTTGTAGGGCATCCACCAACTCCCGGTCTAGAGTGGGGGGTGTCTCAGACTTCGGGCCGGTCCTCTGGCGTTCCTGCTGCTCCCGGTGCTCTTGGAGGTCGAACAGGGCAGCACGGGCGATGAGCCAGCGGCCTCTAGAATCCTTCGTCCCGGCAAGCTCGGGCGGGTCGGAGGTGAGCAATTGGAGCACCCTGCGCTTACTCAGGCTGAGGACCTGGGCCGCCTGGGACGGGGAGTAGAAGCCGCTGTTCGGGCCGTTCTGCATTATGCGAAGCCTAGCGCGAAGGGGTGAGAAACGCTACCCGCCCTTAGGTCACACAGCCGCCTTGCTCCACAAGCACGCCTCAGAGGTCTGCGTAGCCCCGGTCCTATGCCGAGCGGCATTCTTATGTACAGGACGGTCCGCGAAGCCGCACCATCCTGTACATAAGAGCAGATGATACCTTCGGCGGGTATTACGCTCCCTTGCGGGGCGGCCCCATCGGACCGGGGCCGAGCGTACTTCTTGCTGAGGGGGTTCTCCGAAGTTGGCGCCTACGCGACGAGGCGCCTAGTGGGGCAGCTCGATGCTGCCGTCCGGGGCCATCGGGAAGGAGGGGTTCCACGCCACCTCCCACAGGAAGCCGTCGGGGTCCGCGAAGAACCCGTGGCGCCCGAAGAAGACCTCCTGCGCCCCCTTGAC
>MWWE01000088.1_pt1 | contig 14212 bp, 11 predicted proteins | sample 1047301 | NCBI WGS metagenome assembly MWWE01 (sample SAMN06349973, study PRJNA376086) | soil metagenome | isolation source: MS1-1 sample Antarctic (ecotone) soil | place: Antarctica
CAGGAAGTCCGCATCAACCATAGAGTGATAATCATTCTGCTTTTCGGCTTCGGGCAACAGTTTATAGCCTAATTCCAAACTATTATCAGTGCGTTTTCTACATTTAATTGCAGGATTAAAGCGCACAGCAGACTTCACGGAGGATTTCTCCGTGTAAATTGACTGTGTTTTACTAACTCTCTGCAAAGTTTCCATACCTAAACAAAAAAAACAGCTAGGGAAAAATTCCTAGCTGTTGGGTTTCTGTTGCTTTTCTACTCGCTTCTGTCGTAAAATACAAATGGCTCTTAAAACCAAGAGTTTTACGAAAGAAGCGAAGAAATCACAGCCGCCAAGCAAGAGATTCTTCGTCTTCTTTTTTTTAAATCTAAATTTTCAAAATTACTGCTCTGATTCTTATTATCTCAAAAACAACACCGCCCACGCAATGCTGAGAAGATACCGCCAAGATTGGGCATTAGACTTTGTTTCGATTCAAAATTAGATGTTGTCGCTAAATTCAATTATATCAACAGTTGGAAGGACAAAGACCAAAACCGTTACTAGGTGAGTTTCTTGTTTGGAAACTTGACCGCTGCGATTAACATTGAATTTTTGCCGCTCTCTTCCTAACAGATTTTTCTACCTTTTCAGCTTTAGGTTTGACATTGAATAAAAATGTGGAACCTTGAATCTTAGGAAAATAGCTTGTTATGAAGAGCTATTTTTTTAAGTTTTAGCCTCTATAGTTCCTAACTCTACAAACTTTTGAAGTTGGCTAACCTTGTATCTTATAGATTTGCCTAATCGGACAAATCCAATATTTCCTTGTCCCCTAAGGTACTTAATTTTAGAGTAGGATATTTTTAATATCTTTGCCGCTTGTTGTTCGGTCAGCAATTTGAAATTTTCTGCTGTTTCTATTTGTTCCATAATAATTTTCTCCATTAAAAACCCTAAATTTCTTAGAGCCTCACGTCTTTCGTATCCTTTGTTGTATTTTTTTACTAAGTTCCTAGTTTTCATATTTTCTCCGCATTAACTTTCGATATTTTTGAGCTCACACTTTGCCTACAGGAGAGGTAGGTCTAGTTGGTTTCATATTAAGGGTATCCCCTAGTGCAATGTTACGAATAAAGAGCTCAGAGCTAGAGAACGGGAAAAGGTTAGTTACGTTCTCTGATACGGGAATAGCCCTAAGCTCTTTATCCTTGCAAGTTGTTGTAAAATAAACAACTTAACCTCAAGTTGTAGAAATCTTCTCTTTTAAGAAATCTTCTCTTTTAATTCCATACGCCATTTTGAAAGGTGAATAATTTTATTCTGCAAATTCTGTATTTTATAGGTGTTCCCGTAGTAAATTTCTTGTAGCCTAGATTTCTCGCTTCGGTGATACTCGATTTCCTCTAGTAGCTTAGGGTCAGCTATCTCCCTGTGACGCAGAGCCTCTACTTTCTCGCGCTGTAAATCCGAGATTTGCACGTCAATTTCAGAAATTTCTGCCAAAACCTTTGCATTTCTTGTGTTAGAAATCTCAGATTCTAAATCTTCTCTCTGTTTTAGTAATTCGTTTAATTTCTCCATAGTTTTTCCAATCAATGCGTCATCATTAGTCTGTTTTGTGATGGCATTTGTCTAAATTTTTCATTTGAATATGTATTTCCCCGTAAATCTGTGACTATCGCATTCGGATGTCGCTCTAAAAACCTTCTCCGAGCATCATCAACCTGCTTTTTGAACTCTATCTTTAGAATTTTTAACCAAAGTTCACGCATTCCATTTTGACATAGTAAAATTCCTATCTTCTTTAGAGTTAATGTTTTACAGCTATTATTTTCATAGTCTGCAAACATAGAAGAGAGAATTTTCTTGGTATCTTCCAAGCCTTGATAGTTAATTAGTGAATATGCTTTTTTTAGGATAGAAACAGGAGGCTTATCAAGGGAGTTAGGCTTCTCTTTTTCCTGTAAGTTGTTGAAATTATTAGTTTTCTCTTTCTTTTTGCGCCCTGATTTCTGATTAAAAATTCCTGTTGAGGCAATCAGTTTTTTGTTTCTGAAAATCTTATTCGCGGCAAGTAATTCAGAAGGTTCTAAGTCATTAAAGTCACTATATTTAGCTAAATATTTAGCCGCCTCATAAATAAACCCACGACTTTTTTCTCTGATTATTTCTCCGTCAGCGTCAAAATTAATTTCAACCGGACGAATATCTACTACAGCCAAACCCGATTCCGTTTTAAATTTGAGCTCTTCACCAAACATCTCAAGATGAACCTGTTCCAAAATCTGCGTATAAAGTTCGGTCAGTTCTAGATTCGCGGGATTTTCTCGATTGAGAATATGCTTGTGTGGCTTCTTACAATGTTTTTTACAGTCTTTCGATGTATCACCAAATTCTAATTTTGTTGCAAAAAGGTAATGGTTGTGAAAGTTATACCCGTGAATTCTGTAATCGAAGGCAATATTTTCTTTCCATCTCTCTTTTGCTTTTCCGTTAGTGAATTCAGTTTTCTTATATGCGCCGACAAATGTTTTCTTGTAGTAGTCGTCATCACGAAACTGTTTAGCAACTTCATCAATAAATTCGAGGTTTTGCTGTAAATTTTTACCTATTAAATTTGTAAATGTCGGTGTTACGAAATACGCTTTCAAACTACCGTTTTCTAGCTCGTTGGCAATCGCCTCAAACTGCTCTGTGATGCGTTTCCTGTTGCTGTAGGCGTTCTTCCTCTGCGAACCGGAGTCTAATCTAGTTGGGAGTAAGACAAACTGCACAGGCGCAGAAAATCGCCGTCCTTGTTTGTCGGAAACGTTATCAAAGTAACTATGATTTGCATTCCCAAATTGCCCAGATTCAATCAGGAAGTCCGCATCAACCATAGAGTGATAATCATTCTGCTTTTCGGCTTCGGGCAACAGTTTATAGCCTAATTCCAAACTATTATCAGTGCGTTTTCTACATTTAATTGCAGGATTAAAGCGCACAACAAACTTCACGGCTGATTTCCCCGTGTTGATTGGCTGCGTTTTCGTAATTTCCTGCAAATTTCCCATAAAAGAAAAAAGTTAGGTAGAACTTATTTCGCTCTACCTAACTTTTTGACTTTTCTGTCGAAAATTTGCTATTGTTTAAAAACGGCTCAGGAGTTTTACAAGAAACTTCTAAAACGAGTTTATAAATAGCAGAATTTTCCGTTTTAAGTTTCCAGCTAGTGAACGGGTTCTGCTTTTTTATTGCCTAAAAATAAATTTCAATATTTATTGCTCTACTCTTTATATTACCATATCTATCAGAGAGTCCGCTACTTTTGAACCGACCCTCAAGCGCCGGGCGATGCATTTTGAGGCAAAGTAAATCAATCTCGGTAAACTCAATTATATCAACAATTAAAAGAGACTAAAGCCGTCGCTAGGGTGAGTTTCTTGTTTGGAAACATGACCACTACGATTAACACTCAATTTTTGCCACTCTCTGCCTGACAGATTTTTCTCCCTTTTCAGCTTTTGGTTACGCATTGACGCTAAACGTGTAACCTTGAATCTTAGGAAAATAGCTTGTTATGAAGAGCTATTTTTTTAGTTTTTAACTTCCACAACTCCAAGCTCTACAAATTTTTGAAGTTGGCTAACCTTGTATCTTATAGATTTCCCTAATCGAACGAATCCAATATTTCCTTGTCCCCTAAGGTACTTAATTTTAGAGTAGGATATTTTTAGCACTTTTGCCGCTTGTTGTTCGGTCAGTAATTTAAAATTTTCTGCTGTTTCTATAGTTTCCATTGTAATTTTCTCCATTAAGAAGCCTAAATTTCTTAGTGCTTCAAGTCTTTCGTATCGTTTGTTGTATTTTTTTACTAAATTTCTTGTCTGCATATTTATAGGTTCTCCGTATTAACTTTCGATTATTCTGAGCTCACACTTTGCCTAGAGAAGAGCCTAGCCTTACCATTCACATTAGACCCGTACCCCACCTTGCTAAATGCTGGTAATAAAGAGCTTAGAGCCAGAGAACAGGAAAAGGTTAATTACGTTCTCTGATACGGGAATAACCTTAAGCTCTTTATTCCTTGTAAGTTGTTGTAAGATAAACAACTTAACCTCTAATTGTAGAAATTTTCTCTGCTAATTCCCTACGCCATTTTGAAAGATGAAGAATTTTATTCTCCAAATTCTGTATCTTGTATGTATTGCCAAAGTAAATATCTTCTAGCCTAGATTTCTCTTCACCGTGAAATCTCACTTCCTCTAATAATTTCGGGTCTGATATTTCTCGGTGTTCCTTAGCATCAAATTTCTGCTGCTCTAACTCCGATATTTGCGCGTCAATTTCAGAAATTTCTGCCAAAACCTTTGAATTTCTTGTGTTAGAAATCTGTGATTCTAAATCCTCTTTCTGTTTTAGTAATTCGGTTAAATTTTCCATAATTTTATAATCTCATCTCCATCTTTCTTTCGAGTTCCTGTAATTCAATGATTATCGTTTCTATCGGTTTTCTAGTAGTGAATAATGGCATTTGGCACGTCGGGCAGGCATCGCCCTCTTTAAGCTCTTCCTTGGGTGTCTGAGGCTCTTTATCGGGCTGTTTATGCTCTGCTCGATATGCCGTGATGAACTCACGCAATTTAAGCTCTTCTTTCTGCGTCTCACTCAATTCAGGCTCTTCCTTCGGTGTCTCAGGCTCTTTTTCAGGCTGTTCCGGCTCTTCCGGCTCTTCTGCTCGAAATGCCGTGACAAATTTGTTAAAATCGCCAAATGTTGAAGTCATCTTTACTCTGTGAAGCTCTTCGACTTCGGCTAAATGTTCGACTGTAAATTTCTGAATATCTGAAGGTTTGCAAACGTATTTTATTAGTTCTCTAAGTCCATTCTTTACATCAGTGACGGGGACAATTTTCAAATTCTTGTTTTCCCCGTTCGATACAGCCGACCAAACTCTATGAAATTCTTTCAGCCATTGTTTGCTACGCTCACTCGCGGGAATTTTACAGAATGCCATCAGATGCAGATGGAAATGGACAGCACCGTTTTTATAAGTTCGATAGCTGATAGTAAATTCATAGCCGTTCAAACTTCCCGCAAAATTATCAGTCCAAAACTTTCTTCCTATAAGTTTTTTAACTGCTTTAATCAGCCTTTTACGAGCTTGCTTCAAGGTTTCATTTGGTTTCTGTAATTGGGTCAAAATCAAATGAAGTGCTGAAAGCTCAGGACGATATTCGAGAAAAGCATCAACTATCGGCTCAAACTCTTTAATTTTTTCATAAGCGCGGCGAGACTGACATTCTGGGCATAAACGATTTTCGCACCTAAAATTTACTTTTTTATTAGCTATATGCCCGTTTTCACAAAGCGTAAGTTCAACGAATCTATTGCACATTGAAAGTCGTTCAGCTTTCCTATAATTTCCAAGTTCCGCGTAAAGGAAACCTAGTGTTTTTTTCGTCTGATAATAACTGTCTAATCTTTGGGATAAAGTCTTTTTTCTCTTAGGTTTAGAGGCTTTAGAAAACTTTGTCAGTTCCGCAGTTGGTTGTATAGTATGAACATAGGAGCTTTGCCCAACTTGACTGTAATCTTTCAACGTCAAAGTGGGGAAAATATCTAATTTTTGATTTGTAGTAAGTCCTAGATTTCCCATACAACAAAAACAAAAAGAGCCGGAAAAAATCCTAGCTCTTGGGTTTCTGTTGATTTTCTACTCGCTTCTATTGTAAAATACAAATGGCTCTTCAAACCAAGAGTTTTACAGAAGAAGCGAAGAAACCGCAGCCGCCAAGCAAGGGATTCTTCGTCTTCTTTTTTTTAAACCTAAATTCTTAAAAACTTCTCTAATTTCATAATCAAATTATAAATCATTCGCAGTCGCATAATCAAATTTCTTCGGGTATGACTCGGAATGGACTGAATAGATTGAATAAACCCAATTATATCAACAATTAAAAAACCAAAACCGTCACTAGGGCTAAGTTGCTCGTTTGGAAACTTGACCACTGCGATTAACATTCAATTTTTACCGCTCTCTGCCTAACAGATTTTTCTACCTTTCAGGCTTTGTGTCAAAAGTCCAATTTTCAACCTACTTGTGAGATAACATTAAGCAGTTATGAGAAAAATAGAAAATTGGGATTGAAAACTTTAATTGAGAATTAGTAAGATAAGATACTAATGGCAGATAAACCGAAAAACACAAAACAACTCATAGCGGCACACGAAAAACTTGTGGCTGAAACGAGAAAGATTATTAAGGAGACGGAACAATTAGTCTCTCACTTAAAAAAAGATATTGAGCATCACGAAAAATTATTAGTTAAGCAACTTAAAGAGTTGGATAAAATATTAGACGAGTTAAAAAAGGAAGGCGATTAAATTTCCCGCCGAAATTCAGGCTCTGCATTTAGCTGTTACATTAATAGAATCAGCCATTATTCCGGCACTTTTGAGACAATCTTAAGGACATTCGAGACAAAACCGACTTTAGACACAAACCCACCTTTTCAGGGTTAGCTCACACATTGTTGCTAAATGCGTAACCTTGAATTTTAGGAAAATAGCTTTCTATTTTTAAGTTTTCGTCGCCTCTATAGTTCCTAGCTCTACAAACTTTTGGAGCTGAGTAAGTTTATAACGAATAGAGCACCCAAAACGGACAAATCCAATTTTTCCCTGTTGCCGCAAATATTTAATTTTACTGTATGACATTTTTAGCACTTTTGCCGCCTCTTTTTCGGTCAGTAATTTAAAATTTTCTGTTGATTCTATAGTTTCCATAATAATTTTCTCCATTAAGAAGCCTAAATTTCTTAGAGCTTCTTTTTTTTCATATCCTTTGTATTTTTTTACTAAATTCCTCTGTATATTTTTCATAAATTCTCCGTATTAACTTTCGATATTTTTGAGCTCAATTCTTAGCCGCAAAACAACCAGGTCTAGTTGATTCGATATGAAGGGCGCACCCTAGCGTAAGTGTTGAGAATAAAGAGCTTAGAGCTTGAGAACGGGAAAAAGGTTAATACGTTCTCTGATACGGGAATAACCCTAAGCTCTTTATTCCTTGCAAGTTGTTGTAAAATAAACAACTTAACTTCTAGTTGTAGAAAGCCTCTCCTTTATTTCCCTACGTAATTTTGAAAGGTGAATAATTTTATTCTCCAGTTCCTGTATCTCGTATGTATTGCCGAAGTATAAATTTTCTATCCTGACTTTCTCGCTTCGGTGATGCTCGATTTCCTCCAGTAGCTTAGGGTCAGCTATCTCCCTGTGACGTAAAGCCTCTAGTTTCTCCCGCTCTAAATTTGAGACTTGCTTATCAATTTCAGAAATTTCTGCCAAAACTTTTGCATTTCTCGTGTTAGAAATTTGCGATTCTAAATCTTCTCTTTGTTTTAGTAATTCGGTTAAATTCTCCATAATTTTTATTTCTCCTCTATTGATTTTGCGTGGGCGGTGAGCCTCGCGCTTCAATTTGCCTGTAAAAATCAATCTTTTGCTTTGCCGACATACGAACGTGAAACAAAACGCTGTCATCATTGCAGTGATAGCAATAATTTCCTTCTTCGAGCTTCTGTTTTTCTTTCTTTGGTTCTTCTTCCGGCTTTTCTTCTGGCTTGTAAATCTGACAAAATTTGCGGAATTCCCCGAATGTGTCAATCATTCTCTTTCCTTTTATCTCAAGTAATTCTAAAAGATGTTCTCTCTCAAAATTCTCAATATCTAAAGGTTTACTCACGTATTTTATAGTCTCCCGTAAACCGTCTTCTAAAGTTCCTACGTCTTCAATGCGCTTGATATTTAAATTTTCCGCGCCTTCGCTTACCTTCGCCCATTCTTCTTTCAATAGGTCTGCGTCAATGAACTTCTTTCGGAAAACTACAATGTGCAAATGTAAATGATTTCCGTCATCTGAGGTTGTGTTGTCCACCGTGAAAAGCCCACCGTCAAAGTAGTCATCAAAAAAATCGTGTCTGATAAAGTTGCGGAAAGAACTCAAAACTCTCTCTCTTGAGTCCTTTAATTTTTCACCTTTAATCTTTACTTGCGTTAAGGTCAGCAAACACGGTGTTATTTTGGTGCGTCTTTTAACAATTCTACCAAGCTCGTCAACCGTAAATTTCAGAAATGCCGAAGCAAAAGGAAGATATTTTTTTTGGTATTTGTTTGCCCGACGATTTGCACAAAGAACGCAATAGCGAACATTACAGCGATGATTCGGAGTTTGGGCGACAATGTGTTGTCCGCACGTTAAAACGTCAAATCTAGCTCCACAGAGAGCCATAGATTCAGCAGTTTTACTCTCTCCTACTGCATTTAGTAAGTTTACGAGCTTCTTTTTGGTTCTATACTTTATTTCTAAGCGTTCAGACTCAGATTTCCGTTTAGGTTTCGCATCGTCAATGTGAGAATGTTTTCCCTTTTTATGAACATAGGAGCTTTGCCCAACTTGACCGTCATTTTTTAGCGTCAAAGTGGGGAAAATATCTAATTTTTGATTTGTAGCTAAATTTCCCATATAAAAAAAAAAGTTAGGTAGAACTTATTTCGCTCTACCTAACTTTTTGACTTTTCTACGGGAAATTGCTATCTTTTAAAAACGGCTCAGGAGTTTTTGCAAGAAACTTCTAATACGAGTTTATAAATAGCAGGATTTTCCGTTTCAAAGTTTCCAGCTCGTGAACGGGGGTTCTGCTTTTTTATTGTCTAAAAATAATTTTCAAAAATACTCTAATCTTTATATTACCATATCTATCAGAGAGTCCGCTACTTTGAACAGGTATGACTCCCAACGGACTGGATAGATTGAATAAACCCAATTATATCAACAATTGGAAGGGCAAAGAGCAAAACCGTTACTAGGTAAGTTTCTTGTTTGGAAACTTGACCACTGCGATTAACATTGAATTTTTACCGCTCTCTGCCTAACAGATTTTTCTACCTTTCAGGCTTTGTGTCAAAAGTCCAATTTTCAACCTACTTGTGAGATAACATTAAGCAGTTATGAGAAAAATAGAAAATTGGGATTGAAAACTTTAATTGAGAATTAGTAAGATAAGATACTAATGGCAGATAAACCGAAAAACACAAAACAACTCATAGCGGCACACGAAAAACTTGTGGCTGAAACGAGAAAGATTATTAAGGAGACGGAACAATTAGTCTCTCACTTAAAAAAAGATATTGAGCATCACGAAAAATTATTAGTTAAGCAACTTAAAGAGTTGGATAAAATATTAGACGAGTTAAAAAAGGAAGGCGATTAAATTTCCCGCCGAAATTCAGGCTCTGCATTTAGCTGTTACATTAATAGAATCAGCCATTATTCCGGCACTTTTGAGACAATCTTAAGGACATTCGAGACAAAACCGACTTTAGACACAAACCCACCTTTTCAGGGTTAGCTCACACATTGTTGCTAAATGCGTAACCTTGAATTTTAGGAAAATAGCTTTCTATTTTTAAGTTTTCGTCGCCTCTATAGTTCCTAGCTCTACAAACTTTTGGAGCTGAGTAAGTTTATAACGAATAGAGCACCCAAAACGGACAAATCCAATTTTTCCCTGTTGCCGCAAATATTTAATTTTACTGTATGACATTTTTAGCACTTTTGCCGCCTCTTTTTCGGTCAGTAATTTAAAATTTTCTGTTGATTCTATAGTTTCCATAATAATTTTCTCCATTAAGAAGCCTAAATTTCTTAGAGCTTCTTTTTTTTCATATCCTTTGTATTTTTTTACTAAATTCCTCTGTATATTTTTCATAAATTCTCCGTATTAACTTTCGATATTTTTGAGCTCAATTCTTAGCCGCAAAACAACCAGGTCTAGTTGATTCGATATGAAGGGCGCACCCTAGCGTAAGTGTTGAGAATAAAGAGCTTAGAGCTTGAGAACGGGAAAAAGGTTAATACGTTCTCTGATACGGGAATAACCCTAAGCTCTTTATTCCTTGCAAGTTGTTGTAAAATAAACAACTTAACTTCTAGTTGTAGAAAGCCTCTCCTTTATTTCCCTACGTAATTTTGAAAGGTGAATAATTTTATTCTCCAGTTCCTGTATCTCGTATGTATTGCCGAAGTATAAATTTTCTATCCTGACTTTCTCGCTTCGGTGATGCTCGATTTCCTCCAGTAGCTTAGGGTCAGCTATCTCCCTGTGACGTAAAGCCTCTAGTTTCTCCCGCTCTAAATTTGAGACTTGCTTATCAATTTCAGAAATTTCTGCCAAAACTTTTGCATTTCTCGTGTTAGAAATTTGCGATTCTAAATCTTCTCTTTGTTTTAGTAATTCGGTTAAATTCTCCATAATTTTTATTTCTCCTCTATTGATTTTGCGTGGGCGGTGAGCCTCGCGCTTCAATTTGCCTGTAAAAATCAATCTTTTGCTTTGCCGACATACGAACGTGAAACAAAACGCTGTCATCATTGCAGTGATAGCAATAATTTCCTTCTTCGAGCTTCTGTTTTTCTTTCTTTGGTTCTTCTTCCGGCTTTTCTTCTGGCTTGTAAATCTGACAAAATTTGCGGAATTCCCCGAATGTGTCAATCATTCTCTTTCCTTTTATCTCAAGTAATTCTAAAAGATGTTCTCTCTCAAAATTCTCAATATCTAAAGGTTTACTCACGTATTTTATAGTCTCCCGTAAACCGTCTTCTAAAGTTCCTACGTCTTCAATGCGCTTGATATTTAAATTTTCCGCGCCTTCGCTTACCTTCGCCCATTCTTCTTTCAATAGGTCTGCGTCAATGAACTTCTTTCGGAAAACTACAATGTGCAAATGTAAATGATTTCCGTCATCTGAGGTTGTGTTGTCCACCGTGAAAAGCCCACCGTCAAAGTAGTCATCAAAAAAATCGTGTCTGATAAAGTTGCGGAAAGAACTCAAAACTCTCTCTCTTGAGTCCTTTAATTTTTCACCTTTAATCTTTACTTGCGTTAAGGTCAGCAAACACGGTGTTATTTTGGTGCGTCTTTTAACAATTCTACCAAGCTCGTCAACCGTAAATTTCAGAAATGCCGAAGCAAAAGGAAGATATTTTTTTTGGTATTTGTTTGCCCGACGATTTGCACAAAGAACGCAATAGCGAACATTACAGCGATGATTCGGAGTTTGGGCGACAATGTGTTGTCCGCACGTTAAAACGTCAAATCTAGCTCCACAGAGAGCCATAGATTCAGCAGTTTTACTCTCTCCTACTGCATTTAGTAAGTTTACGAGCTTCTTTTTGGTTCTATACTTTATTTCTAAGCGTTCAGACTCAGATTTCCGTTTAGGTTTCGCATCGTCAATGTGAGAATGTTTTCCCTTTTTATGAACATAGGAGCTTTGCCCAACTTGACCGTCATTTTTTAGCGTCAAAGTAGGGAAAGAAGTATCAGATTTTTGATTTCTAACAAGTTCTAAATTTTCCATACAACAAAAACAAAAAGAGCCGGAAAAAATCCTAGCTCTTGGGTTTCTGTTGATTTTCTACTCGCTTCTATTGTAAAATACAAATGGCTCTTAAAACCAAAGAGTTTTACAGAAGAAGCGAAGAAATCACAGCCGCCAAGCAAGGGATTCTTCGTCTTCTTTTTTTTAAACCTAAATTCTTAAAAACTTCTCTAATTTCATAATCAAATTATAAATCATTCGCAGTCGCATAATCAAATTTCTTCGGGTATGACTCGGAATGGACTGAATAGATTGAATAAACCCAATTATATCAACAATTAAAAAACCAAAACCGTCACTAGGGCTAAGTTGCTCGTTTGGAAACTTGACCACTGCGATTAACATTCAATTTTTACCGCTCTCTGCCTAACAGATTTTTCTACCTTTCAGGCTTTGTGTCAAAAGTCCAATTTTCAACCTACTTGTGAGATAACATTAAGCAGTTATGAGAAAAATAGAAAATTGGGATTGAAAACTTTAATTGAGAATTAGTAAGATAAGATACTAATGGCAGATAAACCGAAAAACACAAAACAACTCATAGCGGCACACGAAAAACTTGTGGCTGAAACGAGAAAGATTATTAAGGAGACGGAACAATTAGTCTCTCACTTAAAAAAAGATATTGAGCATCACGAAAAATTATTAGTTAAGCAACTTAAAGAGTTGGATAAAATATTAGACGAGTTAAAAAAGGAAGGCGATTAAATTTCCCGCCGAAATTCAGGCTCTGCATTTAGCTGTTACATTAATAGAATCAGCCATTATTCCGGCACTTTTGAGACAATCTTAAGGACATTCGAGACAAAACCGACTTTAGACACAAACCCACCTTTTCAGGGTTAGCTCACACATTGTTGCTAAATGCGTAACCTTGAATTTTAGGAAAATAGCTTTCTATTTTTAAGTTTTCGTCGCCTCTATAGTTCCTAGCTCTACAAACTTTTGGAGCTGAGTAAGTTTATAACGAATAGAGCACCCAAAACGGACAAATCCAATTTTTCCCTGTTGCCGCAAATATTTAATTTTACTGTATGACATTTTTAGCACTTTTGCCGCCTCTTTTTCGGTCAGTAATTTAAAATTTTCTGTTGATTCTATAGTTTCCATAATAATTTTCTCCATTAAGAAGCCTAAATTTCTTAGAGCTTCTTTTTTTTCATATCCTTTGTATTTTTTTACTAAATTCCTCTGTATATTTTTCATAAATTCTCCGTATTAACTTTCGATATTTTTGAGCTCAATTCTTAGCCGCAAAACAACCAGGTCTAGTTGATTCGATATGAAGGGCGCACCCTAGCGTAAGTGTTGAGAATAAAGAGCTTAGAGCTTGAGAACGGGAAAAAGGTTAATACGTTCTCTGATACGGGAATAACCCTAAGCTCTTTATTCCTTGCAAGTTGTTGTAAAATAAACAACTTAACTTCTAGTTGTAGAAAGCCTCTCCTTTATTTCCCTACGTAATTTTGAAAGGTGAATAATTTTATTCTCCAGTTCCTGTATCTCGTATGTATTGCCGAAGTATAAATTTTCTATCCTGACTTTCTCGCTTCGGTGATGCTCGATTTCCTCCAGTAGCTTAGGGTCAGCTATCTCCCTGTGACGTAAAGCCTCTAGTTTCTCCCGCTCTAAATTTGAGACTTGCTTATCAATTTCAGAAATTTCTGCCAAAACTTTTGCATTTCTCGTGTTAGAAATTTGCGATTCTAAATCTTCTCTTTGTTTTAGTAATTCGGTTAAATTCTCCATAATTTTTATTTCTCCTCTATTGATTTTGCGTGGGCGGTGAGCCTCGCGCTTCAATTTGCCTGTAAAAATCAATCTTTTGCTTTGCCGACATACGAACGTGAAACAAAACGCTGTCATCATTGCAGTGATAGCAATAATTTCCTTCTTCGAGCTTCTGTTTTTCTTTCTTTGGTTCTTCTTCCGGCTTTTCTTCTGGCTTGTAAATCTGACAAAATTTGCGGAATTCCCCGAATGTGTCAATCATTCTCTTTCCTTTTATCTCAAGTAATTCTAAAAGATGTTCTCTCTCAAAATTCTCAATATCTAAAGGTTTACTCACGTATTTTATAGTCTCCCGTAAACCGTCTTCTAAAGTTCCTACGTCTTCAATGCGCTTGATATTTAAATTTTCCGCGCCTTCGCTTACCTTCGCCCATTCTTCTTTCAATAGGTCTGCGTCAATGAACTTCTTTCGGAAAACTACAATGTGCAAATGTAAATGATTTCCGTCATCTGAGGTTGTGTTGTCCACCGTGAAAAGCCCACCGTCAAAGTAGTCATCAAAAAAATCGTGTCTGATAAAGTTGCGGAAAGAACTCAAAACTCTCTCTCTTGAGTCCTTTAATTTTTCACCTTTAATCTTTACTTGCGTTAAGGTCAGCAAACACGGTGTTATTTTGGTGCGTCTTTTAACAATTCTACCAAGCTCGTCAACCGTAAATTTCAGAAATGCCGAAGCAAAAGGAAGATATTTTTTTTGGTATTTGTTTGCCCGACGATTTGCACAAAGAACGCAATAGCGAACATTACAGCGATGATTCGGAGTTTGGGCGACAATGTGTTGTCCGCACGTTAAAACGTCAAATCTAGCTCCACAGAGAGCCATAGATTCAGCAGTTTTACTCTCTCCTACTGCATTTAGTAAGTTTACGAGCTTCTTTTTGGTTCTATACTTTATTTCTAAGCGTTCAGACTCAGATTTCCGTTTAGGTTTCGCATCGTCAATGTGAGAATGTTTTCCCTTTTTATGAACATAGGAGCTTTGCCCAACTTGACCGTCATTTTTTAGCGTCAAAGT